>Ga0307479_10003758_pt1 | contig 13865 bp, 10 predicted proteins | sample atmos_gasesECM4C_FD_203743 | JGI IMG/M metagenome (GOLD analysis project Ga0307479, IMG submission 203743) | Hardwood forest soil microbial communities from Morgan-Monroe State Forest, Indiana, United States - atmos_gasesECM4C_515 | ecosystem: Environmental > Terrestrial > Soil > Temperate...
TTGAGGGAAGAAGTGAGCGGTGCGTAGGGAATAGTGAGAAGCGCGGCGTGGCGACGGTAAAATATTGCCGCGATTGACCGCGACTTGACAGGGTTTCTACAATAGAAGGTAGCACTCGACAATGACTATCCCCAAGGGGCGAGTGCTGCCATGCGTAACGCACCTCTACAGGAACGGCGCAATCGCCAGATACTAGCTGACCTGGTCCGGACGTATATTGAGACCGGCGAGCCAGTGTCGTCGCGCGCGATATCCAGGCGCTTCGAAGAGACCCTGAGCACAGCCACGATTCGAAACGTGATGGCGGACCTCGAAGATGGCGGATTCTTGTACCAGCCGCACACTTCGGCCGGGAGGGTGCCAACCGCCGCGGCGTACAGATTTTTTGCCCAAGAAATCGCCACGCAGGCCACGCTGAGCGTTGAAGACAAGGAATGGATTCGCCGCGAATTCTCCGGCGCCACCAACCGGATCGAGATCACGGAACGCGCCGGGCATGTGCTGGCAGAAGTGTCGAACGGACTGGGCATTGTGGTTTCGCCGCCGCTGGGCAGAACCGTGCTGGAGCATGCGCGAATCTGGCTGCTCCCTGACGGCAGAGTCGTAGTTGTCCTGATTTCGCCGGGCGGAGTCACTCGCGACAAGGTCTTGCGCCCGCCGCGTGTGTTTTCGCAACAAGAGCTGGACGCCACCGCGGAATTTCTGAACCGGCATTATTCGGGCTGGACGCTGGAAGCGATTCGCTCGGATCTGCTGGTCAAGCTGGCCACCGAAAGCGAGCGGTATGAAGGTTTGCTGCGCGGCGCGCTGGCGTTGTGCGATCCGGTCATGCTCGGCGACGAGACCAGTTCGCAATTGCACGTAGAAGGAACCGCACAGATCGTTGGAGCTCCGGAATTTGCGAACCAAGCACAGCTTCGCGAACTGCTGGCGGCGATTGAAGAAAAACATCGGCTGGTGACCGTGCTGAATGCGTGCATCGACGCGCCGGAGCCGGTGTTAGTGCAGATCGGCGTGAAGGAGATCGCGCAAGCCGGAGATAATCTGGCGCTGATCAGCGCGGCCTATACGCGCGGCGACGGCGTTCAGGGTTCGCTTGGCGTGCTTGGTCCGACGCGCATGCATTACGAACGCGCGATCAATGCCGTGGCTTACGTGGCGCAGATTTTCAGCGAGTCATTAAGTAAAATATCCTGACTGGAAATGAGCGAGAATTACGAGGGGAATAAGGAGACTTTCTTGAGCCAAAAAAGGGTGACGGTGTGAGTGAAAAAGAGACAAGAATTCCGGTGAGTCGCGGCGACGACAATCCAGAAGACAAGTTAGAGACGGATTCCTTGCGTTCCGATGCAGGCGTTGCGAAGCTGGCCGCCGACCTGGAAGACTTGCGGCAGACGCTGTTACGACGCCAAGCGGACTTCGATAATTACAAGAAACGCATTGAAAGAGAGCGCACTGAAGACAGTAAACGAACGACCGCTCGCTTGATCGAAGCATTGATTCCGACCATCGATGGATTCGAACAGGCGTTGGCCGCGCACCGCGAGGCTGAGTACGAAAACTATCGGCGTGGCTTCGAATTGATCTACAAACAGCTGGTCGACCATATTTCCAAACTTGGCGCGGAGCGAATCGATCCAACAGGGAAGCCGTTCGATCCGCATCTTCATCAAGCGATGGACCGTACGGAAACCCTGGAACATGCCGACGGCACGGTGCTGCAGGTGTTTCAGCCTGCGTATGTATTTCACGGACGAGTGCTGCGACCGGCGATGGTGCGTGTAGCGGTTCAGCCGGCAACCGCATCGAAAGCAAATATCAACTAGCGACGCGACAGTCGGGCAGCGGTTGAACGCGTGGAACGCGTCGCGAATTTTAGGCAACAACATCCGGAACCCGCTTGTACCATAAGCTCAATAGAAAAAAGGACGATCAAGAATGGCGAAGGCGAACCAACGCGACTTTTATGAAGTGCTCGGCGTGAGCAAGACCGCATCGGTTGACGAGATTAAATCGTCGTATCGCAAGGCGGCGCTGAAGTGGCACCCGGACCGCAATCCTGAAAATAAGCAGGAAGCCGAAGCGAAATTCCGCGAATGCACGGAAGCGTACAGCGTGCTTAGCGATCAGGAAAAGCGCCAGATTTACGATACCTACGGACACGCCGGACTGAGCAGCGTTGGCGGCGGCGTGGATTTTAACGGAACGATCTTCCAGGACTTCCACGACATTTTCGGCGATTTCTTCGGCTTCGAGGATCTCCTCGGCGGTGGCGGACGGCGTGGCCGCACCCGTGCGCAACGCGGAGCCGATTTGCGATATGACATGTCGCTCACATTTGAAGAAGCCGCGGCGGGCGTCTCCACAAAAATAAAATTGCCGAAGCAGGAGTTGTGCGGATCTTGCCATGGCACGGGAGCAAAGGCGGGCACTGGTTCGAGTTCGTGCCAGACCTGCGGCGGGCGCGGGCAACTGGCATATCAGCAGGGATTCTTCACCATCACGCGGACCTGTCCGGCCTGTCAGGGAGCGGGGCAAATCATCAAGGAGCGCTGCCCCGATTGCCGCGGCCAGGGTCGCATCGAACGTGACAAGACGATCGATTTGCGCATTCCGGCTGGCGTTGACACCGGCACCAGGTTGCGCGTTCCGGGTGAAGGTGAAGCCGGCGCCAACGGCGGACCGAGTGGCGATCTTTACGTTGTGCTCGACGTGAAAGAACATCCATTCTTCGAGCGGCGCGGCGCAGATCTTTATTGCACGATTCCGGTGAGCATTGCGCAGGCTGCGCTGGGCGTGGATTTGCCGGTGCCGGGACTTAACGGGGAAGAGCGCTTGAAGATTCCCGAAGGCACGCAGAGTGGCGCGGTGTTCCGCATCAAGGGTCGCGGTTTGCCGGATCCGCGCGGCGGCGGCAAGGGCGATTTGTACTATCACGTGCGCGTGCTGACACCGTCGAAGCTAACGCGCGAACAGCGCAAAATCATGGAGCAACTCGGCGCGACGCTGAAAGTCGAGAACAAGCCTGCGGAACGCGGCTCGTCGTTCTTCGACAAGGTGAAAGATATCTTCGGATAGAGCTGGTTGGCCACTCACCGGAAAAAGCAGATTCCTCACTGCGGAATGACAGATTTTGAGTTCGGGCTGGAGCGCGGATTTGCGAAGGCGATTTTTTGTCGATGGATTTGACGCCGGCCGCGCTGTACTGGCGGGCGAGGCCGCGCATCATCTGGGGCGGGTGCTGCGAGCCGAGCCGGGCCAACTGTATGAACTGAGCGACGGCACATCGCTGTGGCTAGGAAAGATCGAATTTGCCGACCAAGACGAAATTCAATTTGCTCTGGTTGAACCACTTCCGATTCGAACCTCATCACTCGACAAAACACTTTTGCTGGCGGTCGTGAAATTCGACGCGTTCGAATGGGCGCTGGAGAAAGCGACCGAGTTGGGAGTGAACCGGATCGTTCCGCTGGCCGCGGCTCGCAGTGAAAAAGGTCTGCTTACGGCGGCCGGCAAGCGCGTTGAACGCTGGAAGAAAATCTTGTTCGAATCGGCGCAGCAATCCCGGCGCCTGCGCTTGCCGGTGGTTGAGCCTGTGGCGACTCCGCGTGAAGCATTTGCGGCTTCGCTTTCTGATTTGAAAATATTGCTTTCCGAACGCGCCGGCACCCGATCGCTAAGAAAAATTCTGGCTGGCCAATCCGCGGAATCGGTGACGCTCGCGATTGGGCCGGAGGGCGGCTGGACCGATGAAGAACTTGCCGCTGCTCAGAAAAAAGGGTTCGATGCTGCTTCGCTCGGCAATCTGATCCTGCGAGCTGAGACCGCGGTCACCGCGTGCCTTGCTTCCGTGAATTTCGCGCTGGAAGCTGACTCCGATTGACTCAGAATCAATCTGGAAACTTCAGCGCTTCGCGTGCTATAAAAGAAGCAGTACGCAACAATGCCGAACTCGGACGAGCGCCCACTGACCGCACCCGCGAATGTACCTGAAGTCGCCGTGGAACCTGTATCGCATTCTCCGCAATCCGCAAAGCCCGCCGTGAAACGCCACCGCGACCGCCAGCGCCATCTGCGCCACGAAATTCGCGTGTGGACCCGCGACCTGCTGATTGCAGTTGGCCTCGCGCTGGTGATCATCATTTTTCTGTACCAGCCAGTGAAAGTGGAAGGCACCAGTATGGCCCCGCTGCTTTCCGACCAGGAGCGGATTTTTATCAACAAGTTTGTTTATCGCTTCGAACCGATCAACCGCGGCGATGTGGTGGTGTTTTGGTATCCGCTGGACAAGACCAAGTCGTTTATCAAACGAGTGATCGCGTTGCCCGGGGAAAGCGTTGAGATCCGGCAGGGAATTGTCTATGTGGACGGCCAGCAGATCAAAGAGCCGTACGTTCCGCCGCAATACGAGGACTTGAGCGATTACGGTCCGGTGCGCGTTCCTCCCAACATGTATTTTGTGATGGGCGATCACCGCATCAGTTCGAACGACTCGCGAGTTTTTGGCCCTGTCCCCAGCCGGTTTATTTATGGCCGTGCGGTATTTGCGTATTGGCCCGTGGATCACTTCGGCTCGCTTTCAGCGACCGCTGAAGCGCAGGAAAAATGAACAATTTAATATGAAAGTCGGAGGGCCCACTGACCGAAGTTCCGCATCGACCTGCAATTCTGGCGTTGGAAGACGGGCGCGTATTTAACGGCCGCGCAGCCGGCGCGATCACGCGCCGCGGCGGCGAAGTTGTTTTCAACACCAGCCTCACCGGCTATCAGGAAGTTTTCACGGATCCCAGCTATGCCGGGCAGATTGTATGTTTGACGTATCCCCACATCGGAAATGTTGGCGCCAATCTCGACGATGAAGAAGCATCCAGGCCCTACATCGAATCGCTGATCGTGCGTGAGTTTTCCCAGATCGCTTCCAGCTGGCGCTCCACTGAAACCGCGCATCTCTATTTGAACCGCCACAAGATTCCGGTTATTTGGGATATCGACACGCGGGCGCTGGTGCTGCATATCCGAAAAGTCGGCGCGCTGCGCGGCGTGGTATCTACCGACGGAACTCCCGCCGATCAGTTAATCCACGAAGCCAGAGGTTTGCCGACGATGGCCGGGCAGGAACTTGCCAGCCGCGTAAGCTGCGCGAAGCCTTACGACTGGTCGAAAGGCTCGATCGATCTTGTCACTTCACCGTGGTCGGAAGAAATGGGTGAAGCCGCGGAGAATAACGATGCGCAAAAGCTTCGGGTAATTGCCTACGACTTTGGAATTAAGCAGAACATTTTGCGGCTGTTGACCGACCACCATTGCGAAGTCGGCGTCGTCCCTGCGGCAACTTCCGCCGAAGACGTGCTCGCTATGAAGCCAGACGGCGTATTTCTTTCGAATGGCCCGGGCGATCCCGAGCCGATGGGCTACGCCATTGAAAATGTCCGCAAATTCATCGGTAAGGTGCCAGTCTTCGGAATTTGTCTCGGCCACCAGGTCTGCGGCCTGGCGCTCGGCGGCAAGACTTTCAAACTGAAATTCGGGCATCACGGTTCGAATCATCCGGTAAAGAATCTGCTCACCAATCAGATCGAAATCACTGCGCAAAATCATGGCTTCTGCGTGGATCCCGAATCGTTGCCGTCCAGCGACGTCGAAGTCACTCATTTGAACTTGAACGATCACACCAACGAGGGCATGCGCCATAAGTCGCAACCAATTTTCAGCGTGCAATATCACCCGGAAGCTTCGCCCGGGCCTCACGATTCGCACTATTTGTTCATACAGTTCACCGATTTGATGAAGGAATTCCAGCGGCCGGGAAGTTCGCGGCGCTAAGTCTCGACGCGGGCGGCGGTTTGGCTTAACGCGGAGTTCGCAGAGAAGAATTTCGATTTGAAGGGATGAGATGCCGAAGCGGAAAGACATCAAAAAGATTCTGATCATCGGGTCCGGGCCGATCATCATCGGGCAGGCCTGCGAGTTTGATTATTCCGGAGTGCAGGCGTGCAAAGCTCTGCGCGACGAAGGCTACGAAACGGTTCTTGTAAATTCGAATCCCGCGACGATCATGACCGACCCGGAGATGGCCGATCGCACCTATATCGAGCCGCTTTCCAAGGAATATCTCGAAGCCATCATCATCAAAGAGAAGCCCGACGCGCTGCTGCCGACGGTTGGCGGTCAGACTGCGTTGAACTTAGCCGTCGAGCTTGCCGAAGGCGGCATCCTCGAAAAGCACAAAGTGGAAATGATTGGCGCGTCGCTGCGCGCCATCAAAGTTGCGGAAGACCGGCTGTGGTTCAAAGACGCATGCCGCAAGATCGGCCTGGAAGTTCCGGCCTCTGCTCTCGTCAACAACGCGCAGGACGCAATGCGCTTGTGCGAACAGCTTGGTTTTCCACTGGTGATCCGGCCGTCGTTCACGCTGGGCGGGACGGGCGGAGCGATTGCCTACAACCGCGAAGAGTTTGCCGACGCCATCGCGCAGGCGCTGGACGCCAGCCCGGTGCACGAAGCGCTGGTCGAAGAATCGGTCCTCGGCTGGAAAGAATACGAGCTCGAAGTTATGCGTGACTTTCGCGACAACTTCGTGGTTATCTGCACCATTGAAAATTTTGACCCGATGGGCGTGCACACCGGAGATTCGATCACCGTGGCTCCCGCGCAGACGCTCACCGACAAGGAATACCAACGCATGCGCGACGCCGCGGCGGCCATCGTCCGCGAAGTCGGCGTGGAAACCGGCGGTTCGAACGTGCAGTTCGCCATCAATCCGGAAAACGGCCGGATGACCGTGATCGAAATGAACCCGCGCGTCTCGCGCAGTTCTGCGCTGGCCAGTAAAGCCACCGGCTTCCCGATCGCCAAAATCGCAGCGCGTCTTGCGGTCGGCATGTCGCTTGACGAAATTCCCAACGACATTACCAAAAAGACGCCGGCATCGTTCGAACCGACTATCGACTACGTGGTCACCAAGATTCCCAAGTGGCAGTTCGAAAAATTTCCTGGGGCGGACAGCACGCTCGGCACGCAGATGAAGTCGGTTGGCGAAGTGATGGCCATCGGCCGCACGTTCAAGGAGTCGCTGCAAAAAGCAGTTCGTTCCCTGGAGCCGCACACCCCCTGGCGTGCTCCCGCAGATACTCCCGATTCGCTCTTGCGCGAAAAGCTTGCCACTCCACGACCTGACCGAATCCACTGGCTGCTCACCGCCGCCGAGCGCGGCTTGCATGCCGAAGAAATCTGCGACCTAACTAAAATTGATCGGTGGTTCATCAAGCAAATCGAGGAACTGGTCGCAATGAACAAGCGCGCCTCAGGCGTCACCGTCGAGACCGCTTCGAAGGAATTGCTGCGCGAAGTAAAACGCCACGGCACCAGCGACGAGACTCTGGCACAGATGTGGAAGACCACTCCGGCGGCGGTTCGCTTGCAGCGCGCACGTTACGGCGTATCTCCGGTGTTCAAACGCGTTGATACCTGCGCCGCCGAGTTCGAATCGTATACGCCGTATCTATATTCTACCTACGAGGACGAAGACGAATCCGACGCGCAGGCACGTCCCAAGATCATGATTCTCGGCAGCGGCCCCAATCGTATCGGGCAGGGAATCGAATTTGATTACTGCTGCTGCCACGCCAGCTTCGCGTTGCACGAAGACGGCTACGAAACCATCATGGTCAATTGCAACCCGGAAACGGTTTCCACCGACTATGACACCTCCGATCGGCTGTATTTCGAACCGCTGACGCTGGAAGATGTTCTAGCGATCGTCGAAAAAGAAAAGCCACAAGGTGTTGTGGTGCAATTTGGCGGGCAGACTCCGCTCAATCTCGCGCTCGAACTCAAGCGCAACGGCGTACCGATTATTGGCACGGCTCCGGAATCAATTGATCTCGCCGAGGATCGCCGCCGCTTCGGTCGCCTGCTCGAAGAATTGAAAATTCCGCAGCCGCGCAACGGCACCGCACTTGTACCGGAAGAAGCCGCGCGCCTTGCCGCCGAAATCGGCCTGCCGGTACTGGTGCGCCCCAGCTACGTCCTTGGCGGCCGCGCCATGGTCATCGCCTATGACGTCAACACCGTGCAGGAATACGTCGCGCAAGCCGCGCTGATGGGCCCGGCGCGCCCCGTGCTGATCGACCAGTTTCTCGAAGAAGCCACCGAAGTAGACGTCGACGCGCTCGCCGATGGCAACAACGTGGTGATCGGCGGCATCATGGAGCACATCGAAGAAGCCGGCGTGCACTCCGGAGATTCTTCTTGTGTGCTTCCTCCGGTCAGCCTGTCGCCCGCAATTCTTGAAACGATTCGTGATTACACCAAGCGACTCGCGCTCGCGCTGAAAGTCGTCGGCTTGATGAATGTTCAATACGCCATTCAGCGCGACACGGTGTATGTGCTCGAAGTCAATCCGCGCGCTTCGCGCACGGTGCCTTTTGTCAGCAAAGCCACTGGCGTTCCGCTGGCAAAAGTTGCCGCACGACTGATGGCCGGAAAAAAGCTCGCCGACATGAATTTGCCGCTGGTTCATCACAACGGCGTCGCCGAAATCGCCGTACGCGAGTTTTATTCCGTCAAATCGCCGGTCTTTCCGTTCAACAAGTTTCGCGGCGTGGACACCATCCTCGGCCCGGAAATGCGCTCGACTGGCGAAGTTATGGGCATCTCAACTTCCTACGGCCAGGCTTTTGCCAAAGCGCAACTGGCCGCCGGGCAGCGCCTACCGCGCAAAGGCACGGTCTTTCTCAGTGTCAACGACCGCGACAAGAAACATCTCACCACGATCGGCAAGGAACTTTCTTCGCTTGGGTTTCAACTTACCGCCACTCGCGGCACCGCCGCTGCTCTGCGCGCTGCAGGCATCGAAGCCGAGGGAGTGTTCAAAGTAAACGAAGGCCGGCCCAATATCGTCGACCTGATCAAGACCGGCAAAATCGATCTGGTCATCAATACCCCGCTGGGCCGCGAATCCTTTTACGACGAGAAATCCATTCGCCGCGCCGCGATTCGCTACAACATTCCATGCATTACGACGCTAGCCGCGGGTGAAGCAGCCGCGCACGGCATTCGCGCGTTGATCGAACAGGGAATAGAGGTAGCGGCTTTGCAAGATCTTCATCGCAAACAGGCCGCCGTTTCCGGCACGACCGGCTCGGGAGATTAGACTGTGGACCTCTCCGGCATCTTTCCAGCGCTTACAACGCCTTATCGTGAAGACGGTTCGGTCTCGATCGAACACTTCAAAGCGAATCTCGTGCGGTACAACCAGACTGGCGTTTCCGGCTACGTGGTGATCGGCTCTACGGGGGAGTCGGTTTTACTCACTGCCGTCGAATCGGAATCGCTTCTGGTCGCAGCGATGGAGTCTGCGGTTCCTGGCAAACTTCCCATCGCCGGCACTGGCGCCGAGTCCACCACCGAGACCATCGCCAGAACTAAGCGCGCCGCATCTGTTGGCTACAAGGTCGCTCTGGTCAAGACTCCGTACTACTACAAACCCGCCTACAAGCCGGAAACCTACCTTCGCCATTATCGGGCGGTTGCAGACGGCTCGCCGATTCCCATCCTGCTCTACTCAGTCCCAGTTTTTACCGGCGTTTCGCTCGAAACTCCGGAAATCGTTGCCCTCGCCGGCCACCCCAACATCATTGGCATGAAAGACAGCTCTGGCGTAATCCAGCGCATCGTCGAAGTCGTCGGCCAGGCGCCAAAACAATTTCAGATGTTGACCGGAGCCGCCGGAGTGCTGCATCCCGCGTTTGTCAGCGGCGCTAAAGGCGCAATCCTCGCGCTGGCGTGCTCGTTACCGGAGAAGTGTGTCGAGCTCTTCAACCTCTGGAAGCGTGGGCAGCACGCCGAAGCGCAAGCCTTGCAGCAAGCGCTCGCTGCGGCTACGAAAACTATCGTCTCCGAAGCCAGCATTGCCGGTGTCAAATACGCGATGGATTTGCGCGGATTTCATGGCGGCCTGCCCCGCTTGCCGATCCTGCCACTCAGCGATGAGAAAAAGCGCCAAATCGCGGAGGCTCTGGCGCAATTGGAGCCTGCCGTCGCACGCGCCTGAGGCTCAAGGCATTTTGTCTGCTTTCAAAGCTCTGCTGATTCCGTCTATTTGCCTGTGACCGAATCCTCCGGCTATCATCCAATGTCCATGCATTGTCGCGCCCTGCCGATCGAGGCACTCCCGCATCAGCCGCAGTTGCTGCGCGATTATCTGCATTCTTACGAGCGAGTCAGCGCGTTCTTCCAGCACAAGCCCGAACTTACCAGCATCTTAAATGTGGCTCGCGCGCTGGACTTTCCCGCTGCCCGCCGCCGCGAAGTCGCCGGAATTCTGCGCCAGCAGAATCAGCTTCTGGGTTCCGGCTCAGCAACCATCGCGAATCTTGAACGCCTCGAAAAGGGAGCTGTCGCCGTCGTCTCAGGACAGCAGGTTGGCCTGTTTGGCGGCCCGTCCTACGCGGTTTACAAGTCGATTGCTGCTGTTCGAATCGCCCGTGAATTGACCGAGCAGGGTATCGACGCCGTACCGGTCTTCTGGATGGCCACCGAAGACCACGACCTCGACGAAGTCCGCCACGTCTCTTTTTTTCACGATGGAAAGCTGCTGAATTTCGAACTGCCGCCCGGCATTGGTAATGGCGCGCCGGTTGGACGCATTCCTCTTGGCGAAGAAATTGCGGCCCTGCAAAGTGCTGCCGCCAAGGTCCTCGGTGGTACGGAAAACGCGATCACGGAACTCTTGACCGAGTGTTATCGTGCAGAAGAAACCTACGGCAGCGCATTCGGCAAACTGTTCGCCCGCCTTCTCGGCGACTCCGGACTCATCTTGCTCGATCCGCTGGATCTGCGGCTGCACCGGATCGCAGAGCGGCTCCTCGCCAACGCGATCGAGCAGCGCGATTCGATCGAGCAACAACTTCTCGATCGCGACAAAGCCATCGAAAACGCCGGCTACCCTCCACAAGTAAAGGTCACATCGCGCAGCACCGCGCTTTTTCACATTTCGCGCGATGGCCGCCAGCCAATCACCAGCACCAGCTGGAAATTCGAATCGGGAAGCAGGACTTGGAGCCAAGCCGAACTCCTGGATGCGATCCACAAGGAACCGGAGAATTTCAGCCCTAACGCGCTGCTGCGCCCGGTCATGCAGGATTTTCTGCTCCCGACTGTCGCCTACATCGGTGGACCTTCCGAAATCTCTTATTTCGCCCAGTCTGAAGTGCTCTACCGCAATCTGCTTGGCCGCATGCCAGTCATGCTGCCGCGCGCAGGATTCACCCTGGTTGACACCAAGGCGCAGCGCCTTTTGAAGCAATACGGTCTCGAAGTCGAAGACGTGTGGAGCGGCCCGCAGGAACTGCGCAAACGCCTCAGCAAAGCCAGCGTTCCTGACAATATTTCCACTCTACTTGAAGAAAACGGCAGCGAAATCAAAAAACGACTGCAACAGTGGTCGGAAGCCGTCGCAGTGCTTGATCCGACGCTGAAAGATGCCGTCGAAACCGCTCAGCAGAAGATCAATTACCAGGCGGAAAAGCTGCAACAAAAAATCGGACGGGCGCTCGACCACAGGCTCAACGTCCTCGCCGCTCACGAGGAATTTCTCTCCAACCTCCTGTATCCCGAGAAGAACCTGCAATCGCGCGAACTGTGTTTCCTCCCGTTCGCGGCGCGCTGGGGCCAGCAGGGCTTCGAAGAAATTCAGCGTCACTCCGGCGTAAAGAGCGTCGGCTCGCACTTTATCATTCCTGCGCCATAAGGCCAGTCTTCAGGTCGAGCGCCTTTGTAGTGGCCGGTCTTCAGACCGGTGCTGTTCCCGACTGACAGCGGCCGATTGGATCAAATGCCCGCGTCCCATCCATTTTGGCGCGATTACGGGCTCGTCCGCGTGTGTTACAGTTTTTATTCACCCTATGAGACTCGGCGTCTACATCCAGGTCCCATTCTGCCAGACCAAATGCACCTACTGCAATTTCCATACGGGTGTCGTTTCCAGCTCCCGTTTCGCGCCGTACGCCGAAGCCGTGCAGGCCGAAATCCGCAAGCATTGCGTCCGGCTCACGCCGCGAGGCGTTAATCTGCCCACGTCCTTCAAAACGCTCTCGGTTGACACCGTCTATTTCGGCGGTGGCACGCCGAGCCTGCTTGATCCGGCGCATCTCGCCGCGATCCTGAGCAGCATCCGCGAGACTTTCCCTTTCGAATTTCGAGAGATAACGCTCGAAGCCGATCCCGAAACCGTCGAACCGCAGAGCGCCGAAGCCTGGGCCGCCGCCGGAATCAACCGCATCAGCTTCGGCGTTCAATCGTTTTCCGATGTTGAACTCAAAGCCGCAGGACGCATGCACCGCCGCGCCCACGTTTACCGCGCTGTCCCTCTTCTGCACGCAGCGGGCATAAGGAACATCAGCTTCGACTTGATCGCGGGCTTGCCTCACCAAACACCGGAGAGCTGGCGCAATTCGCTCGACGAACTGATTGCGCTCTCACCACAACACGTTTCCGTGTACCTGCTTGAAGTCGATGAGGGCAGCCGCCTCGGCAGCGAACTACTCCGCGGCGGCACGAGATACTCTGCTTCCACCGTTCCCGCCGACGACGCCATGGCCGAATCCTACGATCTGGCGCGCACAACACTGGCGGCAGCTGGCTACGAACACTACGAAATCTCCAATTTCGCCAAGCCAGGTTTCGCCTCTGCGCACAATCTCAAATATTGGCGCCGCGAGCCGTACCTTGGTTTCGGTGCGGGCGCGCACTCCTTTTCCGGCACGCAGCGCTGGGCTAACGCCCACGACTCCGCCGCCTACGTCCGGTCAATCAACAGCGGACACACGCCCGTCGAGCAACTGGAAGAAGTCTCCGCCTACGATGCGCTTGAAGAGGAACTCTTCCTCGGGCTTCGCCAGCTCGCGGGCATCGATCTTGCTCGACTGCAAAGTTCTTACGGAGTTTCGATCGAAGATCGCTTCGAGTCATTGCAGTCGGCCGGACTGATCGAACGCTCCGGAAACGTTATCCGCCTCGCGCCGTCGCATCTCAGCATTTCGAACGAAGTATTCGTCGAGCTGCTTCGGTAGCTGGCCGCAGCAATCAATTTTCCTCGGGAGATCAAACACCATGCCCGCACAATCGACCGCCGACCCGGAAAGGGAACTGCACTCGCCGCTGACGGATGCGAGGGTCGTGGACCTGCGCAGCGACACGGTTACCCGCCCCACGCCAGCCATGCGCCGCGCGATGGCCGAAGCCGAAGTTGGCGACGACGTTTACCTTGAAGATCCTACCGTCAACGTGCTCGAACGCCGCGCCGCTGAAATCTTCAGCAAAGAAAGCGCGCTCTTTGTGCCCACTGGCTGCATGGGCAATCTCATCGCCATCAAAGTCTGCACCCACCACGGCGACGAAGTCATCTGCGAAGAACGTAGCCACGTCAACCTCTACGAACTCGCTTCGATGTCCGCCATTGCCGGTTGCATGCCCCGCGTCGCCCGCGGCGAAGACGGTATCCTTAGCTGGCCGCAAATCGAAGCGGTGATCCGCCCGAAAATTTATTACGACTCGCAAACCGCCCTGGTCTGCCTCGAAAACACCCACAATATGGCTGGCGGCACGCTTTATACCGCCGCGCAAATCAACGACATCTGCAATCGCGCTCACGCCGCCGGGCTTAAAGTTCATCTCGATGGCGCCCGCGTCTTCAATGCTTCCGTCGCTCTTAATACTCCCGTCTCCGAAATCACGCGCGACGTTGACTCGGTCATGTTCTGCCTTTCCAAAGGACTCGGCGCCCCCGTCGGCTCGATGGTCGTTGGTTCGAACGCTTTTATCGCGAAAGCTCGCATCTATCGCAAAATGTTTGGCGGCGGCAT
>Ga0307479_10003759_pt1 | contig 13864 bp, 15 predicted proteins | sample atmos_gasesECM4C_FD_203743 | JGI IMG/M metagenome (GOLD analysis project Ga0307479, IMG submission 203743) | Hardwood forest soil microbial communities from Morgan-Monroe State Forest, Indiana, United States - atmos_gasesECM4C_515 | ecosystem: Environmental > Terrestrial > Soil > Temperate...
CTCGGGACTGGCCGTTTCGCAGACCCAATGCACCACAGTTCCTTTGTCGTCCTTCACATCGAAATCAATCAGGCTGTGGGGGTTGGACCAAAGGAATTTCGTCACCGTTGCTTGCTTGAATTCAACGATCTTGTCTGCGTATGCCACATTCCCGTGATGTGCGACGGCAGGGCCACAGACGCCTACAAGGCCAATGCCCAGAACGAACGCCATGACCAGCTTGCTTTTCATTCGGCACCTCGTAAAAGAGCCTTTACGGTTTGAGCCAAAACCAGGGACTAATATAAGCTGGAATCTCCCTCTTGGCTCCCCAAAAGGGCACGATAATACATCATTTTCTTAGGACTCCGCTGCATTCGTTTTGGTTTCAAGGCTTCACTGATACGGACGCTGGCTCTCCTCCTTGCGATTAACGGACCTAAGCGCAAAGACAGAAAGCGGGTAGTGTCTTGGTCGCTTGAGCTGCCACCAAGCAATGAGAGTTGAGAAATCCGGCAATAAGGCCAGGACCGCCATTTCTGCCGGCAGTTAACGTATAATCGGCGGGCCACGTCATCAGAAAGCCAAATCAAGCGAGGAGGCGCCCACGATGTCCTTCCGTTCTCTTTGGTCCCGCATGTGTTTTCCTGTTGCTGCCGTTATCGCCGCGTTGATGCTCTCGGGCCAGCCCCTGGCCGCCAAAATGTTTGACAAGAATGCGGATATTGCGGGCACGAAGCTGGATTACAAGGTCATTCTTCCCAATGACTATGACCCGGCTCAGTCCTATTTCGGGATTCTTGCCTTTCCGGGCGGGCCGCAAACCATGGAAATGGTTATGGGCACCGTGATGCGAAATTGGCGTGAACAGGCGGAGAATCTTGGTTACATCGTCGTCGTTCCTGCCGCGCCAAATGGGGATTTATTTTTCGAACAAGGCGACCGCGTGTTTCCGGCGTTTATCGACAAGCTGCTCAAAGACTACAAGATTAAGGACAATAAGCTTCACATCGCCGGCGTTTCCAATGGCGGACTGAGCGCGTTTCACATTGCGTCCCTCTATCCGCAGTATTTTTGGTCGGTGACCGGCCTCCCTGGCTTTCTAGACGACGCGACGCCGGAGCGCGTGCAAGCCCTCTCAAAACTGTGCATCTATATGTACGCGGGAGGATTGGATACGGGTTGGCTCCGAAACGAAGAGCAGCAGGCCGCGAAACTCAAGAGTAAGGGATTTACAGTCGAATTTAACGAGGAAAAGGGACAAGGACACGTCATGCGCACGCTCGAAGGCCCGGGCGCGGCGCGCCTCTTCAAGCAGTTTGAGCAGGCGCGTCAGGGCTGCGGCAAATAAGACGACGTGCTCGGCAGGTAGGCATGCGAAAAATGCTCCATCGCGCGAGGCTTTTAGTAATCGTCCTGGCACAGGCGCTACTCATTTTGTCGGTGACGATCGGTTCTTCGGCAGCGCTCAGTGGAAGCAAGCGGCCACAGCAATCGCCGGTAAAAGATCGGAAAGTCGCAGTGGCCAGCCAGAAAGGGGCACCGGCTGCGGCTCCGCGGCATGACCTTTCCGGAACTTGGGAGCCGGCCAATGGTCCGAGCGAGGGCATCCAGCCTGATGGCGTAAAAGCCATGCCGAATGACGGAAAGCCGGAACATCAGTTGCCGTATTCACCGTACGGATTACAAACCTACAAGTCTCATCACGCACTGTTTGGAACCGACGAGAATCTTCCCGGGAATAATAATGATCCGCGCGACAAGTGCGAGCCGCTGGGATTTCCCCGCATGGATTTTTATAACCTGCGGGAAACGCAAATCCTCCAAAACGAGTACAAGATCGCGATCTTGTACGAGTATGGAACCGTCTGGCGGGTCATCTGGACCGATGGCCGCGAACTTCCAAAGCTGGTCGATGGCGGCGTGCTCATCGGCAAGGAAGTGAAGGAACCGCGTTATTACGGCTACTCAGTCGGGAAATGGGTGGACGATACCACGCTCGTCGTTCAGACGACGGGAATGATGGCAGAGGACAGGGTCTGGCTAGATACGGCCGGCCGCCCCATCAGTGATCAGGTGCACGTGGAGGAGCGGATTCATCGTGTGGACCACGATCATTTGGAGTGGACGGTAACGATCGACGACCCCAAAATGTATTCGAAGCCGTGGGCAGCCATGTACAAGTTTCCGATGAAATTGGAAGACCCTCATCGTGACGTCATGGAGCAGTACTGCTCACCGAGCGAGATGGAAAACTACAATAAACGATTTGCGAATCCGGCGAGTTCCCCGGCGGGCGAAGCGCCAAAGCGTTAGCTTGTGCAGATGGGCTCGCGCGGGAGTTGTTTTCGAAGAGGATTTGCTCAAAAGAAGGGATTGGGCGGATTGCCGGGTTCAGGAAGAATCGATTGTGCGACAACTCCAATCGGCCTAAAATTTGATCAATCTGCGAGTTTCACAGAACGGAATTCCCGAAGCGGAGGCGATCGCCATGAGAAGTAAAGTTATCGCGGCCCTAGTGCTGGCTGTCGGTGTGGTGAGCTTTTCCGTGCCGCTTATGGCACACCACGGAACTGCGGCGTTCCAGAACGATAAGAAGGTCACCGCGACGGGAACCGTCGCTGAGTGGCTGTGGTCCAATCCGCATTGCCTGCTGAGCGTCGATGTGAAGGGCGACGACGGCAAGGTGGTACGCTGGGTCGGCGAGACCCAAAATCCGGTCAGTATGACCAATGTTGGGTGGAGTAAGGCGGCCATTAAAGCCGGCGATGAAGTGACTATCACGATTCTTCCGGTCAAGAATGGAATGCCGCTCGGGCGCCTGGTCTCCGTCGTGCTCCCCAATGGGAAGACGTTAATATCGGGCGAGGGCGAACCGAAAGATGTGCGCGATGAATTGGAGCGCAAGGCGCGGGAGTCGCGCCCCTAAAGGATTTTCGATTTCGCCTTTTGCCAACGTTGATAACGCCGTCAGACGCCTTGTGGAAACAATTCCAATCGTCCTAGAATGGCGTTGGGCTGCGAGTTCGTGCGAACGACATCCCGGAGGCAATCGCGATGAGAAGTAAAGTTATAGCCGGGCTCGTGCTAGCTCTCGGTATAGCGACCGTTCCGATTTCGTTATTCGCACACCACGGGACCGCCGCATTCGAAAACGGGACTAAAGTTACCCTCAGTAAGGCAGTCGTCACGGAATGGATATGGTCGAATCCTCATTGCCTGCTGCAGTTTGACGTGAAGGGCGATGATGGGAAAGTGGTGCATTGGGTCGGCGAGACTCAAAATCCCGTGAGCATGACCGACCGTGGCTGGAGTAAGGCAGCTATTAAGGCCGGCGATGAAGTGACGATCGTCATGCTCCCCGTCAAGAATGGAATGCCGCTCGGGCGCGTGGTTTCGGTCACGTTCCCCAACGGGAAGACGCTAATATCTGGCGAAGGAGTGTCCAGAACCGAGCGCGATCAATTGGAACGCCAGGTTCGAGAGGGCACCGATAAGTAAGTCGCGCCGCCACGCGAATCGATAGCACCGCCGTCTGCCATAGCCCTCAGTAGCGATTTCTCGTGAAATTTAGCTTCAATTGCGATCAGCGCAGCGTAACGTTGTGGGCGCTTGCGGCGATATTTCCGGCGATTCCGATCGTCTGCGGCAACCACCAAAATCGTCTGACCCAAACGTGTTGGCTTTTTGCCATTCGCTCGGCCAGCCACATCCCAGCAAAAACTTGAATAGCTCCCAGCGGCGCCATTCGGGCCCACGTTGGCGTGCGTCCCAAGAAAGCGCGCGTTAAGGGATCGACTTCCACATATCCACGATGGAGGTATTGCCGGGTAGTCACGCCATCGGAAATCAATGCCCCGGTTTGAATGGCCCCCAGGAGAGCGATGGGCTTGTTCTTCAGTGCCCCGCAAAGGCTTCTCTCGAGCAGAACGCACCGACCCGAGAGCGTTGGATCGCCGGTCTTGTACTGAGTTTTGAGGATGCCTTTCAGCGGATCGTTTACTATGAATGGAGGCTGGCTTTCCGTGAAAGCCAAGGTGTCGTCGCCTTCGTCGACGGTTGAGCCGTCGGGTATGCCGGCGCCCCGTGATCCGGCATCAGATGCCGTTGTCGCATCGGCTGTCTTCGCCGGCTTGGCGGAGTTGCTTGTCACAACGTTATCGTTGTTGGCCGCGGCCACGCATTCTGAAGCCGCGAAGGCAATCAAAATTGTTAGAAAGAAAAAGAAGAGGAGCGCATCAATCCGAGGCAAAGCACCACTATGAGCTCGAACTAAATTCAGGCGATTCCGGCTGGTCGGCTGCGCGCTTGAGAACATCCTAGAGGCAGTCTAGGAATCGCCATCACCGTCTCGCTACTGGTCCAAAGTTCAGGTGTTCTAGCGTCATCAATGCTTGTTCGTAGGCGCGCTTAGGATCACAATTTTGCGGGCGCGCCGCCAGAACGAACGGCGAGTGGATACCGCGGCCTTCCAAGTTCGCCTGGTTATTTCCCGCCCTCTTTACTTCACTTACTTCAGGTAGGTGCGAACGATCTCGATGAGGTTGCTGGCGGCTTCTTCCGAGGTCTTGGTGTGGCGCGTCATATGGTGGCGGATATGATCTTCCATCAATTCCGCCATCAGGCTGTTGATTGCTCCTCTCGCGGCGGACAATCGGTGAAGAACCTCCGAGCAGGGTTCGTGCTCGTTCAGAGCACGCTCCACCGATTCCAACTGCCCAATTATTTTCTTTGTGCGATTGACGAGATCGAGCTTTTCTCGCGAAAGATGTGACATTGTCTATTGACTACCCTAGGGGGACAGGGTATCAAACCAACTGACGTAGAGAAAGCAATCGTAATGTAACGCGCGCCCATTTAAAAGGACAGTTACTCAGGCGGGACGAGCGTCCGTTTCGATCTCGATCGAGCTCTTCGGCGAGCCGCCAGTGATTTTCATCGGCATTTAACAGCAGAAACGGTCAATCGCGTGCAAGCTGAATGCGGGGAGCGTCGGGCAGTTCGCCGGGGCAATCAAACAGGGATGGCGCCGGATCGACCGACGCCTGGATCAGGCCAAGGGCAATGACGTTCGATCGTGGACATGGCGGGCGGTTTCGATTCGGGCAGTGGTTGCTGCTCATGAGCGCCGTCGTTCTATGTTCCTCCGCTGTGCTGGCGCAGGATCCGAATCCTCCGGATACAGCGCCCGCGAACGCAGATCCTCAGAATGCCCCGAATCCCCCGAATTCAAGGCAAACCGGCGGGGACCCTCAGCAGCAGCCACAACAGCCCGAACGAGGTCCGCAAACTATCTTTCCGCATCCCGAGACGACGCGTTGGTGGCTTTCGGGGCAGATCAACATCATTACGCAAGGACACGGCGATTTCCGGGCGCTCTATATCGGCCCGAACAGCCTGAACCCCAAAAGCGAGATTCGCGCTTCGCGCATCTTCACGCTCTACACCGCGTTGCGGTTGACGAACTCGATGGACGCCCTGTTTGATCTGGAGGAGGCGAGCGGGAATGGCATCAGCAATTCGCTGGGCCTGGCGGGCTACCCGAATATTGACGTGGTCCGAACTCCGGGCCAGGGATCGCCTTTGAGCGCCGCCCCCTACGTGGCGCGTGCTATCTTTCGATACGTGCTGCCGCTCGGCGACGAGTCTGACGATGCCGATGTCGGGCCGCTGGGCATGCTCAAGAGTCTGCCGGTAAAGCGACTGGAATTCCGCGCCGGCAAACTTTCCTTGGCCGACTTTTTCGATGTAAATGCCGTCGGTAGCGACAGCCATTTCCAGTTCATGAATTGGACCATCGTGAACAATGGAGCCTGGGATTATGCGGCCGATACGCGCGGCTATACATACGCCGCCATGCTCGAATATGACGACCGTTCGTGGGCTTTACGCTTCGCCGAAGCCATGATGCCGACAGTAGCAAATGGCATTGCTCTGGACAGCGATCTTCCAAGGGCGCGGGGGGAGAATCTCGAACTGGAACTACACCCCAATATCATCACGCGGAAACCCACTCAGGTTCGCCTGCTTTCCTATGTGAACCGAGCGAATATGGGTGATTATCGCAAAGCAATTGATTTGTTCCTGGCGGGAAAGACGCCGACCCCCGACGTGGTAGCCACACGGCAAGAGGGAAGAGTGAATTATGGATTTGGCATCAATTTAGAACAACAAGTGTCGGCGCACATGCGGGCCTTTGGCAGGTTCGGATGGAACGAAGGGCGACGCGAATCTTTCGCCTACACCGAGGTCAATCAGACATTTTCTTTCGGCGCGGATTACGCGGGCGATCAGTGGCATCGCCAGCACGACAAGATCGGCCTGGCTTTCGTGAGCAACGGTATATCGGGCGACCACCAGGAATATCTGAAGCTCGGCGGTTTGGGTTTTCTACTTGGCGACGGAACGCTCACCTACAGCCAGGAAAACATCTTCGAAGGATACTATAATGCTCATTTCTGGCGAGGCATATATGGCGCGATCGATCTTCAGCACATCGAGAACCCCGGTTATAACCGGGACCGCGGGCCGGTTTGGGTTCCGGCAGTTAGATTGCATATCGAGCTATAAGGCGCCAAGTGTGTCCGCGCCGATTCTGGTATGTGCACAGAGAGTGCAATTTCGGGACGAGTGTCCGCAGATCGGACACCCTTGGAGATCCAGTTCGGCCAGTGCTATACTAAGTGACTTATTATCAATAACCTGAACGGCGCGAACGATTGGCCGGGAAATGGCCTGGCGAGTGCTTTATATAAGCCTGTACTCAAATTCACAGGCCAGATGAAACGCGATCTTCTCGCAAGGGAGAATAAAGAAAATGCGGAACAAACAGAAAGGTTTCTCGTTAATTGAGCTTTTGATCGTGGTGGCGATCATTCTGATTATTGCCGCAATTGCCATCCCGAACCTGCTTCGTGCCAAGATCGCTGCCAACCAGGCTTCGGCCGTGGGCTCGCTGCGTACGTTGAACACGGCGTGCATCGCCTACTCCACCAGCTACGGTCAATTCCCGGCAGCGCTCACCAATTTGGGTCCGGTCGGCTCCGGTACGGCCAGTTCCACGTCAGCAGACTTGATTGACTCGGTGCTGTCAGCCGGCCAAAAGAGCGGCTACGTGTTTGCGTTCACGGCGGGTACGGCCAATCAGTCTTATTCGATAACAGCTAAGCCCATCACTGCGGCCACCACCGGACAGAACATGTACTTCACCGATCAGTCCGGCGTGATCCGCGTAGATACCTCCGGGTCGGGTGCAAGCGCAAGCAGCACGCCGATCGGCTGATCGAGCCCACGGTTTCGGAAGAGGAGAAAAGGGGGAGCCATCAGCTCCCCCTTTTTTGTCTTTAGCTGGTGGCCGATCCAGCCTCCAAAAGCGAAGCAGTCGAAATCACACGCCTCTGAGTGCCACGTGCAGCGCGGTTTTCCTGATTTACGTTGGTGGCTACGGGCTTTCACCGTCTGACTTAAGGTTCTGGCGGTCGTACCTCAGGACGGCATCCAACATCTTGTTATAGACCGTCAGCCCAACCCGGCCAGAGCAAATCTCTATGCGTGTATCGCGGCGGGTTGTAAGCTGACTACGCTCTCTTAGAGGTGTGCATTGGCCATTACGGAACGCCGTCACAGAATGAGATACCCGCTGAAGCTGCCCGTCTCAGTCCGCACATCGGGCGTCTCTGCTGCCGGAGAGATTCTCGCTGAATGTAAGGACGTCAGTTCGCAGGGCGTTTATTTTTTCTTTGAAGAACCTTTGAAGAGCGGCTCACAGCTGGAGATCATGCTGACCCTGCCACCGGAAATGACGCGGGGCGATCCGGTGCGCGTGCATTGCCAAGCTCGTGTGCAGCGAATTGAAAATATAAAGGAAGGCCGCGTGGGGATCGCCGCAAGAATCGAACGCTACCGCTTTCTTCCGGGAAAGCGAGAACGTCGATCGAACTGAGCTGCTGGAGCGAGCCTGCGAGCCGAACTCACTGGAGCGGAGATCGATCGGACGCGGCTCTGGGCCTCGCTGCGTGAAATCAGGAACGCGTCATTTTGCGCGACGCGCGCAACCCGGCCTCGGCGGCATCCGAAACGCTCTGCTGCACCTGACTGGCCATCTCTTGCGCGCGCCGCGCGACAGATCTGCTTGTCGCACGAACTCGCTTCGCGCCCTCATTCAGCCGATCGTTCAGGTCTTCCCTCAAATCTTCGCCGGATTTCGGAGCCAAGAGCATCCCCGCCACCACTCCCAGGCTCGCGCCGAGGAGAAACGCAAAGAATCCCGTCCATTTGGAACTGGCCATAGCGACGCTCCTTGAGAAAAATGACCTCGGTTGATTTGATGTCGATTATCGAAGGCGCGAGCCTAGAATTCTGTTCGTGTGTCTAGTGCTAACCTGCGGAGCGCTTGCCAGCGCGCTTCCGTGCCGGCACCGTTTCCGGCACGACTTTCATCGGCTTCATTTCTACCGGACCTTGTTTTGCCGCAGGCTGTTTGCCGCCGGCCAGGCTCTTCTTCAGCGCTTCCATCAAATCCACGACCGGCGCAAGCTGCGGATGCGGAGCGACTGCGATTTCCTGCCCCTTCAATTTCGCCTCGATCATGGCGCGCAGGCTTTGGCGGTATTCGTCGTGATATTTTTGCGGCTCGAAATGAGCGGAGAGGCTTTCGATCAGCTGTAAAGCGAGCTTCCTTTCCTGTTCCTTTGGCTCAGCGCCGTCCTTTTGGCCGTATTCGGCGACGTTGCGGATCTCATCGGCATAAAACATGGTGTGCAGCGTCAGGCCATGCGCACGGGGCCTGATGACCACGATATATTCGCGCTGATGCATGTAGAGTTTGGCGATGGCGTCGTGTCCGGATTCTTCCATGGCGTCGAGCAGCAGATGATAAGCTTTTTTGCCGGCGTCTTCGGGAGTCGCGTAATAAGAAGCGTCGAAGTAAAGAGGATCGACCTCCTCGGCTTTCACGAATTCCAAAATTTCCATGGTGCGCGCCGAGGGTGGATCGAGCTTATCGAGCTCTTCTTCGGTGAAGAGAACGTACTGGTCTTTCTCGTATTCGAATCCCTTGACGATTTCGGAGCGCTCGATCTGGCGATTGCAAGTGGGACAGAACTGCGGCTGGCGAATGCGCGAGTGGCACACTTTGTGGAGCTGGTTCAAACTGATGCGTTCCGTGCGCGCGGCCGCAAACAGCTGTATGGGGATCGAGACCAGGCCGAAAGTGAGATGGCCCTTCCAGACCGACGTCGCCATAAGAAGCCTCCCGCCGTCTATATAACGCGCACCTGCAGACAGCGAGTCTGTAAGGTTAAGGAGTGCTTGCAGCGAATGCAAGGCGAAGACTTGGCGAAAGCGAGCGAAATGTTACTGACCCGGGGTGTTCGTTTCACTGCGTTACAAACGACGAAATGATCCCGCAGCAAACGTTTTCGATTCGCTATAATTTCCGCGCCGAATCCCTGAAAATGACCGCGCACAAGTACGAAAACTCCCTCGAAGAGGGCAGCGCGACGCCGGGCGCGCAGCGTTTGACTTGTCCCCTCTGCGGCTCGCTGGATGCGCAGGCCATCCTCGAAAAAAAAATAGACGGAGGAGGCGCGGCCGTGCACTTTCGGCTTTGGCGTTGCGCCGCGTGTGACCTGGTCAGGACGGAGCCGCAACTCGCGCCGAAAGACCTCGAGCCGTATTACGCGGAGGAGTATTGGGGCGAAGGTGGCATCGAAGCCACGGACGAAAACTGGATCATGCGCGACCAGCGCTATCGCGCCGGCTTTCTGCAGCGCTTTCGCAGCGAAGGCTGCGTGCTCGACGTCGGATGCGGGCTGGGGTTTTTTCTGCGCGCTCTTGATCCAAAGCAATGGGACCGATATGGCGTCGAGCCCATGCCCGTGCCTTATCAGGAGGCTGCGCGGGCGCTGGGATCGGATAGGGTTCATAACGACGAACTCATTGCGGCGCGATTGCCATCGAGCAAATTCGACTCAATCACGTTCTGGGATTCCCTCGAGCATCTGCCCAATCCCCGCGCGGTTTTGCAGGAAGCCGCGCGGCTTCTGCGCCCCGGCGGGATCGTCTTAGTTGGATTGCCTAATTTTGGAAGCTATCAGGCGCGGCATTTCGGTGAGGATTGGTTCGGGCTTTCATTGCCTCATCATCTCTGCCATTACACACGCCAAACGTTGACGCGGCTCCTGGAGACGTGCGGATTTCGCGTGCGCGTCATGGAAGATCGCAGCGGGCCGGAAAATTACCACTCCCTCAAGCACAGCCTGCTGAATCGGCTCACGCGGCGTCATGGTCGTAGCGGCGGGCGAATGATGTATTACGTGGCTAAGCCCTGTCTGCATCCTTGGGAATGGATGAGCACGCGAATGGGCGGCGGTTCGTCATTGCAGGTGTGCGCGGAACTCGCTTCGCCGGAACAGAGGGATTTTCCAGTTGAGCGCTGAGGGTCTCAGTATCGTTGTTCCCAACTGGAACGGTCGTGCCTTGCTGAAGAAGTTTCTGCCCAGCTTCATCGAATCGGCTCGTGCGTTTGAAGCCGCGTGCGCCCAGCCGACCGAAATCCTGATTGCCGACGATACCAGCACGGACGATAGCGAGGAATGGTTGCGGGCGCATTGTCCGGAAGTGCGCTTCGAGAGCAGCGAGCGCCAGCAGGGTTTTGCGCCGGCGGCCAATCGTGGCGTGCGAGCTGCGCGCTATTCGCTGGTGTACCTCGTGAACAACGACGTCGCGCTTACGGGTGCGACGCTGCCCCCTCTGGCTGCGCATTTCCGCGATGCCAAAGTGTTCGCCGCGACGGGCAATGCCTATGACTTCGGCACCGGCGTGTTGCGCGGCGCGGGGCAGCGCGGAAGATTTCGGCGCGGCTTCCTCGGCGTCCATTCCCGATTTTTTGTTCCTGCCCCGTCGGCACAGATGGAGCCGCTGATTACGCTCTACGCCACCGGCGGCTCGTCTCTCTTCGATCGAGAGAAATTTCTCGCTCTCGGCGGCTTTGAAGAGACCATGGCGCCTTACGGTTGGGAAGACGTGGAGCTTTCGCTGCGTGCCTGGAAACAAGGATTGGAGGTACGCTACGAACCGCGCAGCGCCATCTGGCATCAGTTTTCCTCCACAATTGGTTCGAAGGTATCGAGCCGGCAAGCCAACGCAGTTTATGATCGCAACCGGCTGCTCACACATTGGTTGCATCTGGATACGTATGGCGAGAAGGCGGGGCACGCGTTGGGTGTTGCCGCGAAATTGCTGACGAGTCCATTGATCGGGCGAACGGAATATTGGCAGGCTTTTGCGCAGGCGCTCGCGCTTCGACCGCAGATCGAAATGCGCCGGGCTGAATGGAAAAAATCACAGCAGCACAGTCTGGCCGAAGTCCTGCGCAAGATCGAGGAACAGATGTCCCGGGAGGAAGTGCGGGCGCTGGACTCCGTTTCCGCTCCAATTCGACCTTATGTCCGGTCCAAAAACTTCAGCTCGGTGCAGGCCAAGCGCGAGAAGACAAAATGACCAGCCGGAAGTCCGCACGAAGCTTTTCCGTAATTGCCATCGCGTTAGTTGTCGCGTCCGTGAATTCATCGGCGCTGCGGGCTCAGCGTGATCCATCGGAGCCTGCGGAGGCAAAGCACGCTCCTAAGCTGATGCCGCGCCCCGCGGGTGCGATCTCGCGCCGCGAGGTGGACGAGGCTGGGATGCGAAGCCTGATCGAAGATTTAGTCTCTTGCGGCACGCGCCATTCACTTTCCTCATGGACGGATCCCAAACGTGGCGCGGGATGCGGCCGCGATCACATCGTGGCGCGTTTGAATGCAATCGCCAAAAGCTCAGGCGGCCAGCTGCAGGTTGTGATCGACAAATTCGACGCCACGGGCCAGCGAACCAACAACAAACCCGCGCATATGGAAAATGTCTACGGCGTTCTGCCGGGTCGTGATCCGCGGCTCGCGAAGACTGTCTTCATCGTCTCTGGCCATTTTGATTCCATCGCTTCTGATTTGATGAATCCCAATATCGACGCTCTGGGTGCCGATGACGATGCCTCCGGCGTGGCAGTGAGCGTGGAGTGCGCCCGGCTGCTCAGCCGTGTGGGCGCGAATGGGGTAGGGAATTATCGCGCGACGCTGCTTTTCGCCGCGATTTCTGGTGAAGAGCAAGGCTTGTTCGGAGCCGAACGCATGTTGTCTTGGGTAAAGGAGCAGGGCTACACCGTGGGCGGCATGCTCGATAACGATATTGTCGGTGCTGATTCCGCTTCGGGCGTGCCTCATCGCGTCCGTCTTTTTTCCGGAGCCGGCAATCAGGATGACGCCGATTCGTCTTCGCGAGAATTGGCGCGCACCATCGAGGAGATCGCCGGGCGCGATGCGATTCGCCTGATTTTTTCTTTGGATCGGGTGGGACGCGGCGGCGATCACGAGCCGTTCTATCGGACCGGTTGGCCAGCCGTTCGATTTACCGAGCCGCTCGAGGATTACCGGCACCAGCATCAGGAGCCGCGGGTTGAAAATGGTGTCGAATTCGGCGATCGGATGAAGTACCTCAACTGGGAATTTCTCGGCAATGTCGCGCGCGCAAACGCCGAAGCGCTGCGCCAGCTTTCTCTCGCGCCCGCAGCGCCTGCGGACCTAAAGCTGGGAGGTGGTTATACACGCCAGGTACTCGAGCACCCGGAGACCCCGGCTGATGCAAGGATGGCATGGAACGCCGAAGAGGATCCCGAGCGTGCTGGTTTCGAGATTTTATGGCGCGAGACCACCGAACCGCGCTGGCAGGTCCACGACGTTGTGCCGTCTGCCGGTGAAACCATCCTGAAAGGCGTCTACCTGGATAATCATTTCTTCGCTGTGCGATCGGTAGGGAAGAACGGAGCACGCTCGATCGCTGTCTCGGCGTCGACGCTGAGGGTGCCGTTCCCTCCCGCTTCCATCCAGCCTGCGAAGTGACGGCCGGTCACGAACTTCTGCGCATCTGTAATCAGCCGGGAGATGAGTTGGACATGCGAGCGATTGAACCGCCAGCACGGCTTGTAGCCTTGATGCGGGAATATCGAATGAACGCAGATTTGCGTTTGAGGCTGATCGTAGAAGACTTCGACTTTGCCGCCCTTCACGCCCGTCGCGTAGAAGAATGTGACTGTCTCCAGCGGATCGTTGGGCTTGGCGTTGTGGATGCGAAATTCGAACCACACAAAATCGCCTGCGTACACAAGACCGGCCAGCGCGACCAGAACTCCACCGGTCCACTTTAAGAGTGTTTTAGGCCGCACGAAAGCCTCTTCCGTAAAATCCGCTCAGAAAAGATCCTTCAGTGCTGCGCGTGCAGCCAGATGGCCGCACAGGCCGTGTACGCCGGGTCCCGGCGGCGTAGAGGACGAGCACAAATAAATGCCCTTTGCGGGAGTGCGGTACAGGCGCCGAGTCGGCCGCAGCAGGAACTGTTCCAAATCCGCCGCGCCGCCTCCGATATCGCCTCCGATCAGATTCGGATTGTAGCGTTCCATGCTGGCGGCAATCTGGACGCTTCGCTTTAGTACTAGCCTGCGAAAGCCGGGCGCGAATCGTTCGATTTGGTTCTCGATCGCATCCGTCATATCCACAGACGATCCGTTAGGTACGTGACAATATCCCCAGGCGATGTGCCTTCCTGCCGGAGCGCGCGTACTGTCGAAAAGCGTGGGCTGCGCCAGGATTACAAAGGGCCGCTCGGAATGCTTTCCCTGCCAGGGATCGCGCTCGGCAGCGGCAATTTCCTCGAACGTGCCGCCCACGTGAATCGTCCCGGCGCGGGTGCATTCGGCGGCCTTCCATGGGATGGGCCCGTCCAGCGCCCAATCGAGTTTGCAAACACCGGGGCCATAGCGATAACGCCCGAGTTTGCGGCGGAAGCCCGCCGC
>Ga0307479_10003760_pt1 | contig 13860 bp, 11 predicted proteins | sample atmos_gasesECM4C_FD_203743 | JGI IMG/M metagenome (GOLD analysis project Ga0307479, IMG submission 203743) | Hardwood forest soil microbial communities from Morgan-Monroe State Forest, Indiana, United States - atmos_gasesECM4C_515 | ecosystem: Environmental > Terrestrial > Soil > Temperate...
CGTGACGGAGGCGGTGCACCTGATCCTGCGCGCCGCGGCGTTGGGGCAGGGCGGTGAAACATTCGTATTCGATATGGGCGAGCCGCTCAATATCTACGAACTGGCGAAGACCATGGTGCTCCTGGCGGGCCTGAAGCCGGAGGAAGACCTGGAGATCCAGTTCACCGGCCTGGGTCAGGGAGAAAAGATCACCGAAGAACTTTGGGAGGAATGGGAGCGGCCGGCACCCACCGAATCCGAACGCATTCTGGCGATTCGAAGCGAGAATCCGCGGGGGGGAGTGCTTACGGAAATTCAACAGATGGAAGATTTTCTGGCGCGCGGCGACCGCAGCGGGCTGCTCGAATATTTACACGGAATTTTCCCGGAGTTCGGATGGAATCGAAGCCGCGCGATGGCGCATGCCGCGGCCGCTTCCGGACAAATAGCCCCGATGCCGTCGGTGGGAGCCGCGTGAGAATCCCGCTATCCAAACCGGAAATCGGCGAACGCGAAATCGAACGCGTGACGCAGGCGCTGCGCACGGGACGGCTCAGCCAGGGCCCGTTGCTCGCGGAATTCGAGAGGAAATTCGCGGCCTATGCCGGGACGCGCTACGCCGTAGCGGTCAGCAGCGGAACAGCGGCGCTGCATCTTTGCGTGAGGGCGCTGGGCATCGGGGCGGGAGACGAAGTGCTCACGACGTCCTTCAGCTTCGTGGCGTCGGTGAATTGCCTGCTCTACGAGCGAGCCGTCCCGGCCTTTGCGGATATTGATCCCGCCACTCTGAATCTCGACGCTGAGGAAATCCGAAAAGTGCTCCGGCGCGATTACGTCTGGGACCGCGCGCAATCCGCGCATGTGAACCGGCGGACGGGGCGCGTGCTGAAAGCCATTCTTCCCGTGCACATATTCGGGCTTCCGTGCGAAATGGAAAAGATTCTCGAAATCGCCGAGGAGTTCGATCTGTGCGTGCTAGAGGATGCCTGCGAAGCCCTCGGAGCAAAGTATCGTGGGCGTCCGATAGGGACGTGGGGCGACGCGGCCGTCTTCGCGTTCTACCCCAATAAGCAGATGACCACGGCGGAAGGGGGAATGATCGCGACGAACAATCCACATATCGCGCGTGTATGCCGCAGCATGCGCAATCAGGGCCGGGATGAATCGGGCGGTTGGTTGCGCCACGAGCGCCTGGGCTACAACTACCGCCTGAGCGAGCTGCACTGCGCGCTCGGCCTTGCGCAGCTGGAAAGAATCGAGGAACTGCTCAAGGCGCGGGCGCGAGTTGCGGCGCTCTATGCACGCTTTCTCTCCGGCATGCCGCGGATTCTGGTGCCGTGCGATCCGCCGGGAACGAAGCGAAGCTGGTTTGCGTACGTGGTTCGCTTGCAGGGACAGGCGGGGGCGGCCCTGCGCGACATTTTGATGGCCGGGTTGCGGGAACGCGGAATCGCTTGCCAGGCATATTTTCCGGCGATTCATCGCCAGCCGTATTTCCGGGAGTTTGCCGCGGGGCTTGAGCGGGCGCTTCCCCTGGCTGAATCCGCAGCGGAACGCTGCGTGGCTCTTCCGCTCTTTCCGGCGATGACTCGGGAGCAGGTGGAAGAGGTGTGCGCGGCGGTGCGGGAAATTTTGAGCCAGCAAGACAATTGGGCGGCGCAGCGCGATGAAAAAGAGGAAAGGAGTAAAGCATATGGCGCAAGAGAAGAGTCCCGGGCGAGTGCGAACGCCGTGGGCCGTGCGCACGATTCGAACGCAGCCCTATCTTTATAGCGCCGTCTGCAAGGCGCGAATGCTCTATTCGCGGCGGATCGCGGGCGCGAAGACGCGGGCCGTTTTCCGGCGCAACCGGCGATTGCTGGCGACGAACGCGTTCGAAACCGAGCAGGTGGAATCACTACGGACCCACGGCTACGCCCTGGCGCCCGGATTTTTCCCAAAGGGGCTCGTGGACCGCATCTACGGCAAGGCCGACGCCCTCTTCAAAAATCTTCAGATCGATTTGGAGCGGGCCTATTCGGTCGAGACGGGCGAGCGGCGGAGCCTGGCAGGCATCTCCTACAACGAGCTGGCGGCCAGCGAAAAAATGATCGCGCTGCGGGATCCACTGGTCCACATTCCGGAACTTTTGGGCATTGCGTTCCACGCGAGTATTTTGAAAATCGCGGCGAATTTTCTGGGCTGTGTCCCGCCGCTCTATCGCGTGACCGTGGTGCGAGACTTTCCGCACAGCCGTGCGCTGCATTCGGGCAATTTTCACAAGGACAATGACGAATGCGATTCCGTACAGATCTTCGTGTATCTGGTTGACATTGACGACAGGCGCGGCCCGCTGGTGTATGTCCCGGGATCGAATCATTACGACGTTCGGTCGTGCCGCCCGCGGCTCTCGCGCGATTTGGGCCTCGCCGGGCACGACGGGCGGCTGAGCGACGAGGAAGTGGAACACGTGTATCCGCGGCGCGGCTGGGCGGTGTTGCGGACGGTGCGCGGCAGCATCGCCGTGATCCACGGCAATGGCATCCACAAGGGCCCGGCGTGGACGCGCCCCGGCGATTCGAATAATGAGCCGCGAACGGCCATACGGCTCGATCTGCACGGGTACAAGAGGGGCGTCGTGCGCGACATGAAAGAAAACCGCATGCGCAAGGCGGACTTTGGGCGCATGAGCGAGCTCCAGCGGCTTTTCGCCCACGCGGCCATTGTCGAAGAACCGATCGCCGCGCCCTTTCTTCGCCAAGATGAACCAGAGCGCGCGGCGCAAGCGCACGCGGGATAGCGTGAGGGAAAATCGGGAATGCATCTCCAAACCACCGCTTCACGCGCTGCCACGCTGCTGGCAAAAAAGCCGGGGCTTTTCTGCCGCGTGATGCTCGGAAAGCTCGGTACGATGCGGCGCATGCCGCGGCTTCCCGCGCGGAAGCGCATCAACAACGTCCTTTTCGAATGGCATTCGGACCACCATCGCGGCATCGCGCCGATGTATTTCGGCTCCTATGCGCCGCTGATCGTGGAGGCTATGAAGCGATTCTTGAAGCCCGGAGACGTGTTTGTGGATGTAGGCGCGAACGTCGGATATCTCTCCGCCATTGGCGCGGGGCTCGTCGGCCCGCGAGGAACGGTGCATTGCTTCGAGCCGGTGCCGGCGTACTTCGAAAGCCTTCGCAGGGTGGCCGAACTTAATCCGGGGCACTCCATCACCGCGAATCCGTGTGCCGCCGGCGCGAGGGCGGGAACGTGCACGATCTACGTGACGCGCGAACCCGGCCAGAGCACGTTGGTGCGCGCGTATAAAAGAGCGCCGGAAATTGTTTCGAAATTGGAAGTCCCCATGGTTCGGCTGGATTCCTACATGGAAGCGCGGGGCATCGAGCGCGTGGCACTCGTCAAAATTGACGCCGAAGGCTTCGAGCTGCCCGTCCTCGAAGGACTGCGTGGATATTTTGAAATACGCGAGGACCGGCCACCGATTATCTGCGAGATTGCACCGCGCGCGTATCCGCTGATGGGAAGGAAACTTTCGGACCTTGCCGGGCTGATGGCGGAGTACGGCTACGCCGCGCGCGATCTGATTGACGGCGCGACACCCGTGGATATCCGCAAGATCCAGCACGTGGAAGATGTTCTTTTCTTGGCGGGCGGGGAGGCATAGATGAGCTCCGCAAGCGGCACAGCCGAATCCTGGAAAATCCCGCGGCCAACAATTGCGGGCGTGGCGATTCTGGCGCTTGCGGGTGCAGGAGGCTTCGCACTTTTTTCGCTGGCTGCGGCGCCGGCCACGGCGCTGCTCTTCGCGGGGGGCGTGGCCGCGCTGGCAGTTCTGCTCCGCTATCCCGAGCTGGCACTGGCGCTCTACGTGGTGGCGGGGGACGTGAAGGGCGACGATCGAATCGCGGCGTTTTTGCCGATGGACCTGACGCTGGCGCTGGGTGCGGTCCTTGTGTGCGGCATGGCGTTGAACTTTCTGCGGCGGAAGCGGATTCTGCCCATGCCTGCCGCCTACTTCTTGTTTATTCCACTCGTGGCGCTGATGGCCGCAAGCTTGTCATACACACCCATGCCCGACGCCGGATTGGAGAAGTTCGAGCGATTCCTCACCGTGACGGGCATTGTGATCGTGGCGCCGTTTTTCGTTCTAGGCTCGTCGAGACAGATGAAACGATTTCTCTTCGGCTTCGCCGCCGTGGCGTTTGCCATCTGCGCCTATTCGCTTTCGGGGCTGGGCGGCTCCGAGCGATTGGTTACGCCGAGCGACAACACAATCGGATTGGGCCACATCGCGTGTGCGCTGATCCTTTTGATCTGGTTCGGCGTGATTCCCCGGTGCTCATTCCCGCAGAGGATGCTGACCTATGGATTGCTGGCCGTGCCTGCCATGGCGCTCGTGGGCTCAGGTTCGCGCGGCTCGGCAATTGCTTGCGCGCTGGTGATTCTCCTCGGTTTTTTCTTCAACCCTTCGCTGCTGGTGGACTTGGGCTGCATGGCCGCGCTGGGGCTTGCGGCGTTGCCGTTCGCGCATATCCCGGAGTCGTCCTTCGAATATCTGGGCACGCTATTCGGCGGCCAGGGTGTGAGCGCGCTTCTGGATTTTCGCAGCGACCTGCTCGGCACCGGCTGGAAACTGCTCCAGCAGCATCCGCTTATTGGCGCCGGCCTGGACGGCTTTCGGTATAACTCGCCGAACGCCGGCCTCTACAAATGGCCGCACAACATTTTTCTCGAAGTCGCCTGCGAGATGGGAATTCCCGTGGGCCTGATCGTGTGCGTACTGTTCGGCAGCGCGATCCGGGAGGCATGGCGGCAAATAAAGGACCGAGTGTCGCCCTACTTCACACTCTCACAACTGGCTGCCGCGCTTCTTGTGATCGGCATCGTGAACGCGGCGAACACCGGCGACATCAATTCGGACCGGACCACATGGCTTTTCATGAGCCTCGTGTTTGTCGTGCGAGGCTTGCGCCGGCAGCGCTCCCCCTATGTGGAGGCCGCGGGATGGCGATAACCACCGGGACAGCCGAGATCATTTCGATTCCCGCCGCATCCAGCGAGCGGACCGATGGAATCCGTCTGTGCCATTTCACCACGGCGCATAGGCAGCTGAAGAGCCGGTCATTCCACAGGGAGTGCCTGCCGCTCGCGGCGGCTGGAATGGCCGTGCACTATGCGGCGCCCATGGATATACGCGGCCGGCGCGATGGCGTGGATTTCGTGGCCCTGCCGGAGCACGCGAGCCGCGCACGCCGCTTTCTTGCCGGCCCCTCGCTCGTGCGCGAACTCTTGCGGCAGGACGCGAGCATCTACCATTTCCAGGACCCCGAGCTTTTACCCGTCGCGTTTGCGCTGAAGTTGATTTTCGGCAAGCGCGTGGTCTACGACGCCTATGAGGATTTCCCATCCGTGGCGGCGAGCAAGGCCGCGATTCCTCGCGTGCTGCGTCCGCTTGCGGCGGCGATCGTGGGCGCCTCCGAGAAATTAGCCGCACGCTGCTTCGATGGGGTAATGACGGCCGATCCGCTGACGCTTCGGCGGCTCGGGCGCTCGGGGAAAAGCAGAAAACTCGTCTTCTACAATTTTCCCAACCTCGATTTCTTTCCGGCTCCCAAGCCGCACGCGAAGCGATTTGACGTGGTATACCGCGGCGGCCTTTCCGAGCGCACCGGCACGTTCGTGCTGCTCGATGCCATGAGGCTGCTCGCGGCCCGGTCGAAGCCCGCGCGGCTTCTTCTGCTCGGCTACTTCGATGATGACGCCGCCGAGAAGCGGATTCGCGCGCGAATTCGCGAGTCGGAGCTGGCCTCGAGCGTCGAGATTCGCGGACGGGTGGATCACGAGGAAATGGCGGAGGCTTTAAGCGAAGCGCGCGGGGGCGTCAGCCCCCTGCAGCCCCATCCCAAGTTCCTGAAAAATATTCCCGTGAAGATTTTCGAATACTGGGCCTGCGGCTTGCCGGTGGTCGCGAGCGATCTGCCCCCGATTCGCCCATTCTTTCGGAACGTGTGCGGGGGCTTTCTCTTTCGGCCGGGATGCGCGGCGGAACTCGCCGCACGCATCGGCTGGCTCATGGAGCACCCAGAGTATGCCGCTCGCGTGGGGTGCGCGGGACGCGCCGCGGTCGTCGAACGATTCAACAATGAAAGCGAAGTCCGCAAGCTGCGTGAATTTTGCGCGTGCATCGCGGCAAGTTCATAAGGTCAAAACGGAAGGGAGTTTTTTCCAGCATGCTCGAAACGCTCGTGAGAGGCAATCTACCGCGTTTGCAGAAGCTCTACGACCGCTGCCCACCCTCCGCGCGCAATGTGCTGACCAGCGCGCGGGGATGGTCGCTTACGAGGATTCGGTACGCTCCCGAGACGTTCGCGATTCTCCGCGAGCTGCGCGTCCACGAAGCGTGGAGCGCTGAAGAAATCGTCGCGTACCAGCTTCGCGCGCTTCAGAGCACACTTGAGCACGCGCGTGGGACGGTCCCCTTTTACGCCGGCTACCCTCGCGCGGAAATAAAAAGTATCGAGGACCTGCGCCGCTTCCCCATCCTCACGCGTGAAACCGTGCTGTATAACCAGGAGCGGCTGCTCTCGCTGACCACGCCGCCGCGTGAGCGCATCCGCGCGGGGACAACCGGCACGACCGGGGCGAACCTGAAAGTGGCGTTCACGAAGGAATTGGCGCGCGAAAATTGGGCGTTCCTGCTGCGGCAGCGGGCCTGGGCGGGCGTTGGGCCGTGCGAGCCGCGCGTGACTTTATATGGCGCGCGCGTCGTGCCGACGCGGCGCACTGAGCCGCCTTTTTGGACGCACAACGCGCCCGAGCGCCAAATTCTGATGAGCATTTTTCACCTTTCGGAGAAGGCAGCCACGTCTTATTTCGATTTTCTGCGCAAGCAGCAGGGGAAAATACTGGAAGGCTTTCCTTCCGTGCTGGGCATACTCGCGGACTTCGCGCTCGACCGCGGCGAGCGCATCCCCATGCGCGTGGTATTCACGAGCGGCGAGCCGCTCTATCCCTCCGCCCGCGCGAAGATCGAGAAGGCATTTCAAGCCCGCGTCTTCGATACGTACGGCATGACGGAATACTGCGGTCTGATCCAGGAGTGCGAGCGTGGCGGGATGCACCTTGCGCCCGAGTACGGCTTCCTCGAAATTCTCGGCGACCGCGATGAACCCGCCGGGCTAGGCGAAGAAGGCGACCTCGTGTGGACCGGCCTCCTCAATCGCGCCATGCCGCTCGTCCGCTATCGCATCGGCGATCGCGGGCGCTGGCAGGGGGGCGGCCGGTGCGCGTGCGGCCGCGCATTTCCGCTGGTGGTGCCCACGATCACGCGTGAAAGCGACGTCCTGCGCTGCCACGATGGGCGGCTCTTTTCACCGCGCGCGCTGAACCAGCTATTGAAGCAATCGGATTCCCTGCGCTTCTGCCAGTTCGTTCATGAGAGCCGTCAGCATGTGGTCGTGCGCGGCGTGCCGCGTGATGGCCGTGCCGCAAGGGAATTGGTCGAAATCCGCGCGCGGCTCGAGGAATTGCTGGGCCCGTGCATGCAGGTGACGGCGGAGATTGCCTCCGACCCGCTCTCGCGCCCCGGCGGCAAGATTCCGCTGATCCTGAATGGAATGCCGCGATGAAGCGAGCGCGCCTCATCGCCAATGGCGACGACTTCGGGATGAGCCGGGGAATCACGGAGGGGATTATTCTGGCCGCGCGGTACGGCTTCCTCACAAGCGCATCGCTCATGGTCAACATGCCCGCGGCGGAATACGCCGTCGAGCGCGCGGCGAAAAAAGCGCCCGCGCTGGGCCTGGGAGTGCACCTGAACATCTGCCAGGGGCGGCCGGTGATGCCGCCGCGCGATGTTGCGTCGCTCGTGGAGGCAAATGGCGAGTTTCTCCCGCCCGCGCGGATGATTCGCAAGCTCTGGTACGGCGCCGCCGCCGGAAGCGAGATCGAAGCGGAATTCCGCGCGCAAATCCGCTGGCTGAAAGATCGCGGCGTCGCGCCGACGCACGCCGATTCGCACCACCACATCCACATATATCCGGCGGCTGCCGGGCCATTCGCGCGTGCGCTGGCGGCGGAGGGAATTCATTGTGCGCGCGCCCCGCGATGCACCGCTTGGCCGAAAAATCGGCCGTTCGAGACTGCGTTTTGGAGTTCGGCCGGCGGACCGTACGAAGGCGGCTTGGCGCGCCGGATTGCTGTTGGAGCATATCGCAGCGCGCTACAAAAGATTTTTTTCCACGAGCTGGATATGCCCGCGAGCCGCGTTTCATTCCTCTCGCGCGGCCGGCGCGACCTGGCCGCTCTAGGGGAACAGTGGAAAGCCGCGATCGAAAGTCTTCCTGCGAGCACATTCGAGCTGGCATGCCATCCCGGCCTTTTCGAGCACGGGTTCTCGGAGGGGGACCCGATTCATGAGCAGCGCGAGGAGGAGTTGCGGTGGCTCACGGACCGCGAGTGGCTCGACGCCGTGGAAAGAAGTGGAGTGCAATTGATCACCTACCGTGATTTGGCCGAAGCGCGCGCGGCGCATCCATCGGCAGCCGAGGCTGCGGCCGCATGAGACACGGAATCCCGCCATGGTGACCCTTTTCTGCATCTGCCTCGCGGCAATCGTCTGGGTATATTTCGGCTACCCGCTCACGCTGCATCTGGGCCTGCTGGCACGGCGCAGACCCTTCGAGCACGGCGGCGATCGGCCGCCGGTGAGCGTGATTATAGCGGCCCGCAACGAGGAGCCCTCCATCCAGGCGAAACTCGAAAATGTGCTGGCGTCCGATTACCCGCGTGAGCGAATCGAGATTCTGGTCGGGAGCGACGGCTCGTCGGATCGAACAGAAGATATCGTTCGGCAATTCGCGGCGGAGGGCGTGGGACTGATCTCGTTTCCGCGGCAGCAGGGCAAGAGCGCGATGCAGAACGGCCTTGCGGCCGCCGCTTCCGGCGAAATTCTCGTGTTCACCGATGCCGACTGCCTGTTTTCGCCGGGCGCGCTCGGATGCATCGTCGGCAATTTTGCGGATGCAGGCGTGGGCCTGGTCACCGCGCGCCCACGCTATGAGAACGCGACCGAGACGAGCGTGACGCAGAACGAAAGCCTGTATCTGCGCTACGAAACCTGGCTGCGCGGACAGGAGAGCGACCGCGGCATCCTGGCGATGGCTTCGGGATCGCTCTTCGCCATGAGGCGCTCGTTGTGGCGGCCGCTCGATCCGAATCTTGGGGACGATTTCGCGTTTCCGCTTGGTGTGGCGGAGGCAGGGATGCGCAACGTGCTTGAACCGCGCGCGACCGCGCTCACGCGCTTGTCGCAGAATCAGGCGCGCTCAATGCTGCGGATGAAGGTGCGCATCATCAGCAAGGATCTGCGCGCGCTTTTGGCGCACCGCGCCCTGCTCAATCCCGTGCGGCACGGCGCGCTCGCGGTGGGTTTGTGGTCGCACAAGTTCCTTCGCTGGCTCGCCCCCTATGCGCTTTTAGGAATGCTGGCAAGCAATCTCTGGCTTGTAGGGCAGCCCTGCTTCCGCGCCGCTCTCGCGTTGCAGGCGGCGTTTTATCTTTGTGCGCTAGCAGGATTCGCTTGGCGTGGCCGCGCTCTCGGATTTCCGTGGTCTCTTCCAATGTCCTTTTGCCTGGTGAATCTCGCCGCGCTGCTCGGAACGCTCAAATGTTTCACGCCGGCTGGGTCCGGACGATGGGAACCGGAGCGAAAGGGACCGGTGGCTGCACGAACGATGGAGACGGCGACGCATTCTCGCGAATGGGCGCCACGCGGATGGAAATGAAGCGCAAGCAAATATTTCTGAACGCAGCGAGCGCCTCCGGGCAGATATTGGCCAGCGCAGGGGTGATGTTTTTTCTCTACCGCTTCCTGATACGCGCAGTGGGCGTCGAGCAGCTAGGCATCTGGTCGCTCGTGCTGGCGACGACTTCCCTGGTCACACTTGCGAACCAGGGGATTTCGGCGAGCATCGTGAAATTCGTCGCGAAGTACGCCGCGCGAGAGAAAGCCGAAGAGGTCTCTCTGCTGCTGCAGACAGCCGTGATTTCCACGGGGCTCGCGCTGGCGCTCATCTCCGTCGGACTTTATCCCGCCGCGCGATACATCCTGAAGATCGTGCTGCCGCACACGAGCCTGGCCGAAACCTACGCGATCCTTCCTGTCGCACTCGTGTCGCTGTGGGTCACTATTATTGTGGGAGTGCTCCAAGCGGGGCTTGTGGGTCACGAAATGATCGCGCTTTGCAACTACCTCGAACTGAGCGGAGCGGTCGCGTATCTTTTTCTCGCGTTGCTGCTGGTTCCGAGCCGCGGCCTGCTGGGTCTAGCGTATGCGCAGACGATCGCGGCGGCGGCGCTGATGGTGGCGACGTGGGTCTTCCTGCGCCGGCGGATTCCGAGCCTCCCTATTCTCCCGCGCCGCTGGAATCGCGCCCTCTTTCGCGAAATGGCCGGCTACGGATTTCAGTTCCAACTGATCACGGCGAGCCAGGCCATGCGCGAGCCGGTTACAAAGGCGCTGCTCGCCAAGTTCGGCGGACTTGCCGTGACGGGGCTCTACGAATTGGCCGCGCGCGCCGTGGTGACGCTGCGCGAAATCATCGTGCAGGCCAATCAGGTGCTGGTCCCGACCGTTTCGGGCCTTCAAGAGCGCGATCCCGATTCCGTGCCGGCCGTGTATCGCGAATCCTACCGGCTGATTTTTTTCCTCGCCATACCTGCGTTCGCGTTTTTGGTCGTTGCCAGCCCATTCATTTCACAGCTCTGGATTGGGCGTTACGAGCCGCTTTTTGTGCGCTTCGTGGCGCTTCTGGCCGCGGGCTGGCTGGTGAATGTTCTGAGCAATCCCGCGTATGTTGTGGACCTGGGCACGGGAGCGCTGCGCTGGGTTTTGGCGGGGTGCATGGCTATGGCCATTCTCAACGCGACGCTTGGCTTCTTCGCGGGGTCGCATTGGGGAGGAACGGCCGTGGTCGCCGCATCCGCCGCGTCGCTGGCATGCGGATATTCGATCGTGCTCGTGTCGTATCATCTTGCCAATCGGGCGCCTTTCGGCCAATTGCTGCCCGAGGAAAGCCGCGAGATTCTCTTCGCGAGCCTTCTGGCTGCGGCCGTGTGCCTGCCTTACTTCTGGTCTTATCCTGCGCATTCGAAAATCTCGCTTCGCGTGGCTGCGGGAATGGCAGCGGCGCTGGCCGCCATAATGGCGATTCCCATGTGGGTCCATCCGATGCGCAAGCGCCTGCTCCACTGGGTTCTTTCCAGCGTGCAGCCATGAAGGGCAATCACCTGATCCTCTGGGAATCCCCGCAAGCAAGTCCCGTGGCCGCGCGCGTCGCCGTCGCGGGCGATTTCCTGCCAGCGGGCAAACTGGCCCTATCCACGGGCAGCCGCTGGAGTGAAATGGCTTCGCCGCTTGCGGACCACTTCGACGACGTGGCGGCATCGTTCGCGAATCTGGAATCCACGCTCGACACCGAAGGTTTTTTTCCGGCGCGGCGCCTGTGCGGAATTGGCGAAATTGTCTCCGCTCCGCGAACCGCGCTCGAATATCTGGGGGCAATCTATTCGCGCGCCGTGGGAATCGCCAACAACCACAGCTACGATTTCGGTCCCATGGGTGTCGAGAGGACACGCGACGCAATTTCCAAGTTCGGGATGGTGCCGCTGGGAGCCGGGCGCACGCTCAAGGACGCGCCGGAAGTCCATGTGTGGCAGGGACCGGGGGATATTCGCATCGGATTCTGGGCGGCAGCGGCTGCCACGCACGACCCCGCCACACGCCGGACGCCGGGTGTCGAGCCGGCATCGGTGGGCCGCGCGGCTGAGGCGCTCGAAACCATGAAGCGCCTGGGGGCGCGATTTTCCATCGCGCTGCTCCACGCCGGATGCCTGAGGACGAATCGGCCCGATCGCGAGCAAGTGGCGCTGATGGATTCGATCGCGAAATGCGGTTTTGGCGTGGTGGCGTGCTCGCATTCCCATCGCATCAGCGGCGCGAAGATGATCGCGGCGCAAGAGGACACTCCATCATTTTGCTTCTACGGTCTTGGCAGTTTGGTCTCCGGATACGCCGCGTCGGTGCCCGAAAGAGAGGGGCTGATTGTCGCCGCGGGATTCGATTCCGGCGGCCATTTGGCGCGCATCGAGGTTCGGCCCGTGTTGCTCGGCACCGCAGGCTTTGGAGAAATTCCCTCGCCGGAAATGCGCAGGAACATTCTCAGGCGCTTCGCCGAGCTGTGCGGTGAAATCGCGGAAGGTTCCTATGAGCGGCTGTTCTACGAGGACGTATCTCGTGGACTAATGCGGCTCTACCTTCGCGACATGCGCGCGGCGTATCGCGAGTCTGGAATTCGCGGCGTGGCCGAGAAGGTGAGCCACGCGCGCATGCGCCATGCTCAACGCCTATTTCATAGGGTGATTCCTTCGTGAGGATCGAAATCACCGCGATGGCTGCGCCGACAGCGGGCGCGGCAGCATTCGTATTGGTGGTGCTGCTCGTGCCGGTCATCATGCGGCTATGCCGCCGGTGGAGGCTCTTCGATTCACCTGGCCCGCTGAAAATTCACGCGCAACCAGTCCCGCGCTTGGGCGGCGTGGCGATTGCTCTTGCGCTTTTTGCCGCGCCGCTCCTTTGCGGCCGCGTTTCCATCGAATCCGGATGGCCCTACTTTGCGGGGCTAGCCCTGATCTGGATTGGCGGCTTAGTGGACGACGTACGCGGCCTCTCTCCCGTCATTCGGCTTGCATCGCAGATTGCGGCCGGTGCCCTCGTCTGGCGCGGCGGTTGGCACCTTCCGCTGTTTGGCGATGGCGCGCTCGATCTCGCGGCCACATGTCTTTTCGTGGGTGTCTTCGCGAATGCTTTCAATTTTCTGGATGGCTCGGACGGCCTTGCATCCGGCGTGGCAGGCATCATCGCCGCTGCCTATGTCGCGCTCCCTGCCGGCAGCCCCTTCGGACACGCCGTCGCATGGAGCTTGGCCGGTGCGTGTGCTGCGTTCCTTATTTTCAATTTCCCGGGCGCGAAACTTTTCATGGGGGACTCCGGAAGCACAGCGCTGGGTTTCACCATCGCTTTTCTGGGGATCAATCTCTATCGGTCGGTTGGCGCCGCCGGCCCGTCTTTGCTCTTTCCCCTCTGGGTGGCCGCCCTGCCGCTTCTCGATGCCATACTGGCCGTGATTCGACGACTACTGGGCCGGGCTTCGATTTTTTACGGGGATCGGAAGCAGATCTATGACTTGATGCTAGCGCGCGGCTGGTCTGCGCGGCGCGTTGCGTTCGCCTGCTATGGAATCACGGCTGGATTGGCTGTTGTGGGATGGATGGCCGTGCGCACCGGCTCAGCGCGATTCTATCTATTCTCCGCGCCGATCCTCGCGGCGCTGGTTCTCGCGGCAATTCGATTGGGTTCTCTCGAGGCCGGCCAAAGGGAAGCTCGCATCGAGCAGATGGAAACGTAACCAGACCGCGAGCGGCCTAACGCCCTGCCTTTTTTCGCGAAATGGAAATTCGCGCGCCGGGCCGCAATTTCGCGAGCCACGCTTCCAGCTCTTTGACGTCGCTCAAAATCGTGATGGCTCCCAGCTTTCGCAGCATGGGTCCGCGTGCGCGGCGCTCCTGGCTCCCGCGAGGCAGAATCCCCACAAATGGCACGCGCGCGGACTTGGCCGCCAGCGCATCATCCACGTTGTCGCCGAGATAAACGGCCGCGGCGGGGTCGCGCCCGTTCAGAATTTTCAGAAGCCCTTCCGGGTCGGGTTTGGGCCGCGCAACCTCTTCCACGGTCACGATGCTCTTGAAGAACTCGCGCACCTTCCAGCGATGAAGCGTATAGTCGAGTTCCTGCCACACGCGCCCGGTAAAGATGGAAAGTTCCGCCTGCTTCGC
>Ga0307479_10003761_pt1 | contig 13859 bp, 16 predicted proteins | sample atmos_gasesECM4C_FD_203743 | JGI IMG/M metagenome (GOLD analysis project Ga0307479, IMG submission 203743) | Hardwood forest soil microbial communities from Morgan-Monroe State Forest, Indiana, United States - atmos_gasesECM4C_515 | ecosystem: Environmental > Terrestrial > Soil > Temperate...
TTTCGATGATGAGTAATTGTCAAGACCTGTGGATCAAGATCTTTTAGGCCGCTTTGGCGACCTCCTCCTCGAGAGCAGCCGGGGGGCTGCTGGCTTCCGGTGACGGATCGCCGGGCTGCTCGACGAGCTTGCCGTTGACGAACGTGGCGCCGGCGCGCACGAGCGCGACTAGGTGCGGGGCGTTGACCACCCGCCAGCGGCGCTGCGCCGAGTCGATCAGCTTGAACGCCATGGCCAGCGCGGCCGCCTTCGCGCCTCTGCATATACCAGTTGGCCCCGTCAGCATGACTCTGAACGAACGCGCATGCTGAAGCGAAGGGGCCGTTGTCTACTGCGCCTGTCGCGTCACATTCCCGGGCTAGGCGGGTCACGAGCGTAGGTTCCCTCCCAGGCGGCTAACCGCTAAGCGGCCCGTTGCTAAGCGCCGTTACTGCGTGCCTTCAGCAGGCCCAGCGGGGGTGCCGAGGAGGCGCAGGAGGCGCAGGTCATTGTGCCCGTGGTGCCGAGCCCACCCGAGCGGGGTGCCCTGGTGCAGCCTGTCGCGGGCGTCGAGCGGTGCGCCACGGCTGACCAGCAAGCTGGCCGTCTCGTAACGGCCCATCCATGCCGCGAAGTGCAGCGGCGTCAGGCCATAGAGCGGGGCGCGGGCAGGGTCCGCGCCGCGGTCCAGCAACCAGCCGCACGCTTGCGTCCGGCCGAGGTGCGCGGCGAGCGCGAGCCCCTCCGCGATCGCGTCCGCATGATCGGGCCGGATCGCCCGCCCTGCCCAGCCGATGTCGGAGAAGTCTGGCCGCTCATTCAGTGCACGCCCGAGCAGGCAGCCGCGAGCGTCGAACCACTGCGCCATGCGCGCTAGGTCGCCTGCGGCGCATGCCAGGTAGAAGACGTCCGGCACGAGGCCGGTGCGTGATATCAGGACGTCCGCTGCCTCACGGCTGCCGTGGTACGCGGCGCTCTGCAAGGGCGAAAGTGTCGCGATGGCCCGGGGGTCGGCGCCGGCGTCGAGCAGCCAGCCGACGAGGTCCGGCTTGTTGAAACACGCGGCGATACCCAGCGCGTCGTCGAGCGGCGAACCGGCCTCGATGAGCACGTCAACGACATCGCGCGGGACCTGGCCAGCCTCAGGCTGAGCCGTGACGCCGAGCAGGGTCTCGCCCGGGTCCTCAAGTTCCAGCCCGGGATACTGGCGCAACAGCGACCGTAGCCTGGCGGCGTCTCCGGCCCAGATGGCTGCCTCGGCCTGCTTCCATGGCAACTCCCGGGGCAGCCGGCTGTAGTGCGTGTCCTTGGCGCGGTCGGTCGCTTCTGCCAGCTCGGCCCAAGTCCGGAACCCGAACTCGCGAGCGATACATACCCGCGCTTCAGCCTGCGTCGCTCGCGCCGCGACAGCCTGGTCGTCCAGGCCCGATAGCCTTGGCACCCGATCGCGCAGCCGCAGCAGCGCATCCTGATCGTCAGCGCGCGCTGCCTCAAGCAGGCGATCGGCCTCGGCCGTATATTCTTCGTGCCCGAAAGCTCCCACGCGGTAGACCTGCCGCACCGTCGTAGCCTGCTGCTTGACACTATGCATGAACGCGGGCCAGGACCGGTAGCCGTGCTCCAGCGCCAGCACGTGCAGCGCATCGGCTAGGACGAACCGGTCGGCGATTCGGCCGCCGAGAACGTTGCGCGCCCTGTTAGCCGCGTCGGCGTCTCCGGCTCGGACCGCGCGAAGCAGCGACTTGGCCTCGGCGCGGTATTGGCCGACCCCCTTGGGCCGCAGTTCGTGATGAAGCTCTTGGTCCATGGCTCCTCCCAGCCGCCCGATGTCCGCTTACTCGGGCAGGGAGGTGCGAGGACTACGCACGACCTGGGTTCGCTATGCGAGGTGGGCAGAACCCTCTCCGCGGACTGGAGGCGCCCTCGCGCACCGCTTCGAGTCTGCCACACCCGCGACACCAGCGGGGCACCGTGTTGCCCTCGCATAGCGACCCGAAGACCACTCACAACCGCAGCGTAAACCTTGAACCCTGCTCCAAGGTCAACTGCAGCGCAAGCAGCCAGCACTGCGGGCCGCGTGCCACCGCCCGCCGGGCTGCTGCAGCTGCCCGGTCACCTCAGCGTGCCCGCGTCCAGCTCTAAGTCAGCCCGCCAGGCCGTCGCTCGCACCGGCCTGCCATGGCTGCCTCAGCCATCATTGTCGTCGTTGCGGGCGGCAGCTGCCTGGCAAGGTCGCCGAGATCGCTGCGGGCGCATGTCCGCGCTGGCAACACCGTGGGCGCGGTAGCTCCCGTCATCAGGCCGGGCGTCCCCCGGCAGGTGCGGGCTAGCAGCACGCCGCGCCGGAGCTGGCGGCCTGATCGGCGTGACCGCCGGTCCCGCCGCAGCACTCCGGCCCGTGATCCTCGGCGTAGAAGGTCGGGCTGTCGGCCAGGACGGTGTAGATCTCCCAGGACTCGCCGTCGGGTGCGCCCTGGACCCAGAACTTGTCCTGCTTCGCGTAGCAGCAGGTGGTGTCGCGCTCCTGCACCGCGGCCAGCCCGGCCTGGGCCAGGCGGGCCTGCTCGGCCTCGACGGTGCCGGTGTCGGGGACCTCGACGCCGAGGTGGTTGAGGCTGCCGCCCTGGCCCGGGTTCTCCAGCAGGACCAGCTTGAGCGGCGGCTCGGCGATGGCGAAGTTGGCGTAGCCGGGGCGGCGCTTGGCCGGCTCGGTGCTGAACAGCCTCGAGTAGAAGGTCACGGCCTGGTCGATGTCGTTCACGTTCAGCGCGAGCTGCAGACGGCTGGGCATGGGAACCTCCGGGTCAGATATTGACGTATGTCTATGTCTTACGACCGGAGCTTGCCACAGACATCGGGCTCTGTCAATATAGACGCATGTCTAAGTCCCTGATAGTCCTGCCCTCCGCTGACGCGGGCGCCTGCTGCGCACCGGGCCAGGTCGTGCTGCCCGGTCGGCAGGGCAGCGAGGAGGTGTGCTGCGCGCCGCTGTCGCAGGGCCCTTTGTCGCCCGGGCAGGCCGAGCAGGTGGCGCCGCTGCTCAAGGCGCTGGGCGACCCGGTCCGGCTGCGGCTGATGTCGCTGGTGGCCTCGCGGCCGGGCGGCGAGGCCTGCGTGTGTGACCTGGCCGGCGACTTCGACCTGTCCCAGCCGACGATCAGCCATCATCTCAAGGTGCTGCACGAGGAGGGCCTGCTGGACCGTGACAAGCGCGGCGTGTGGGTGTACTACAAGGTCCGCTCGCAGGCCATGGCCAGCCTCGGCGCCCTGATCGGCTACCCCGGCCCGGCCTGAGCACACGGGAGAAGGGCTTCCCCGCTCAGCATTCATCGTCTATCGTCGATAAACGATGAATGCTGATGCCAGGCCGCTGGGCCGGCCGGCGGCGGCGGAGTACGCGAGCTGGTTCCGGGCGCTGGCCGACCCGACCCGGATCCAGATCGTCTCGCTGCTGGCCCGCCGGGGTGAGCCGATGAACGTCGGGCAGATCGTCGCCGCCGTGGACGTCGGCCAGTCCACGGTGTCCGCTCACCTCAAGGTGCTGGCCGAGGTGCGGTTCGTGCTGGCCGAGCATCGCGGTACCGCCACGTTCTACCGGGTCAACGACGCCTGCGTGGAGTGCTTCCCGACCGCGGCTGACATCGTCATGGGCAAGCCGGTGCCCGCGCCGCCCGTTCCCGCCTGCCAGCCATGAGCAAGGACCCGCAATGACCCAGGACCAGAACAGCGAAGCCGCGCGGCGGGCCGAGACCGTCATCGGCCGCTACTCCGGCCTGGCCCGCGCGGCACGCGCTGGCCAGCACATCACCGACTGCAGCCCCGGTGCGTCCGAGGCCGGGTGCTTCGGCGCCGCCGGGTACGACGACACCAGCGACCTGCCCGACGGAGCGCTGCAGGCCAGCCTGGGCTGCGGCAACCCGGTCGCCGTCGCCGACCTGCACCCCGGCGAGACGGTTCTGGATCTCGGCTCGGGCGGCGGCATCGACGTCCTGCTGTCCGCCCGCCGCGTCGCCCCCGGCGGGAAGGCCTACGGACTGGACGGCTCGCCCGACATGCTCACCCTGGCCCGCGACAACGCCGCCGCCGCCGGGGTGACCAACGCCGAGTTCCTGCCCGGCCGCATCGAGGACGTCCCGCTCCCCGACGCCGGCGTCGACGTCGTCATCTCCAACTGCGTCATCAACCTGTCCGCCGACAAGCCCCGCGTCCTGGCCGAGACCTTCCGCGTACTGCGCCCCGGCGGCCGCATCGGCATCAGCGACATCATCGCCGACGAGGACCTGGACCAGGACCGCCGGGCCGAGGCCGAACGGCTGACCGGCTGCGCCACCGGCACCCTCACCGCCGCCGGCTACCGCCGCCACCTGCTCGACGCCGGATTCACCGCCATCACGATCACCCTGACCAGCGACGCCGCGCCCGGACTGCACTCCGCCATCGTCCAGGCCACCCGCCCCGCCGCGCCCGCCGGCGTGCTCATCCGGCCCATGGCCCCCGCCGACGCCAGCGCAGTCCTGACGATCTACCAGGCGGGCCTGGACACCGGCCACGCCAGCTTCGAGACCTCCGCCCCGGACTGGGACACCTTCGACCACGCCCGGCTCCCCCAGCACCGGCACGTCGCCACCAGCATTGATGGACAGGTGCTCGGCTGGGCCGCCGCCACGGCGGTCTCTGACCGGTGCGTCTACTCCGGTGTCATCGAGCACTCCCTCTACGTCCACCCCGGCGCACGCGGACGAGGCATCGGCGCCGCGCTCCTGGCCGCGCTCACCGGCTCGACCGAGGCCGCCGGGATCTGGACCATCCAGACCGGGATCTTCCCCGAGAACACCGCGAGCCTTCGACTTCATCAGCAGGCTGGCTTCCGCGTCGTCGGCACCCGCCACCACATCGGCCGTCACCACGGCCGCTGGCGCGACGTCACCTTCCTCGAACGCCGCAGCACCACGACCGGAACCTGACGGTCCCGGCCCTGGCGCCAGCACGGCCCGTAGCCCCGTAACACGGGTTCGACCGGTACAAGGCCCGATCCGGGCAGACCGGAGTATGTCATCAGGGGTCAGGCCGGGTCCCCGGGCTCGCTGCCCTCGCCGCCGCCGGTGCTGCTAGCGGGCGCGCCCGGTGTCGTGCCCGGACGGCGGCTGCCTGGCCGGCGACGACAACAGCACGGCCATCCGCTCCAGGGCCGCGGGCACCAGCCGGTAGTAGACCCAGGTTCCCCGGCGCTCGCTGCCGATGATCCCCGCCTCCCGCAGCACCTTGAGGTGATGGCTGATGGTGGGCTGGGTCAGGTCGAACGCGGCGGTCAGCTCGCAGACGCACACCTCGCCGCCCTGGTGCGCGCCGATCAGGGAGACCAGCCGCAGCCGGACCGGATCCCCCAGGGCCCGGAACACCTGCGCCAGGTCCGCGGCGGCGGTCTCGCTGACGGGCTCGCCGACCAGCGGCGTGGAGCAGGCCTCCACCACGGCTGGCCGCCCGGCTGCGGGGACTACCGTCAGCGTGCCGCCGCGCTCCTGCATCGACATGCCTCTATCTTGACGGTCATCTATCCAGCCTGGCAAGCTAGCTGCATCGACATCCATCAATGGAGCACGCCAGGATGACACTGCGGTACAGGCCGCCGCGCGGCCTGACAGCCCCGGCGGGCAGGACGCCGGGCGGCGGCCGGTGAACGACGCGGCGCTGTGGCGGCGGCTGCTCGCCGAACTGCTCGGCAGCGCGTTCCTGGCCGCCCTGGTGATCGGCTCGGGCATCGCCGCCCAGCGGCTGTCCCCGGGAGCCACCGGGCTGGAGCTGCTGGAGAACGCCGCGGCGACCGCGGCCGGGCTGTTCGCCATCATCTTGATGTTCGGGCCGGTCTCCGGCGGCCACTTCAACCCGGTCGTGTCGTTCGCCGACGCGGCGTTCGGCGGGCTGTCCTGGCGTGACGCCGCTGCCTACCTCCCGGCGCAGGTCGCCGGCTGCACCGCCGGGGCGGTGGCGGCGAACCTGATGTTCGCCCTCCCGGCGGTCAGCATCTCCGCCAAGCACCGGGCCACCCCCGCGCACTTCCTGTCCGAGATCATCGCGACCCTCGGGCTGATCCTGGTGATCTTCGCGCTCGCCCGGTCGGGCCGCAGCCGCGCCGCGCCCGCCGCGGTCGGCGCCTACATCGGCGCGGCGTACTTCTTCACCTCCTCCGCCAGCTTCGCCAACCCGGCCATCACCATCGGCCGGATGTTCTCCGATACCTTCGCCGGGATCGCGCCGTCGTCGGCGCCGGCGTTCATCGCCGCCCAGGTCATCGGCGGCGCCCTGGCCGTCGGGGTGGTCAGGGCGCTGTATCCCGGTGTCACGCCCGCCGACGCGGCCGACATCATCGTCCCTCACCATCAGGGCCAGGCCGCGGCACCCGCGGGCCGGGCGGGCAGCGACGGCGCGGGCCCGGCCCGCGGCCGGCCGCCCGGCCAGCGCCAGCCCCGGTAGGCCCTACCAGGAACAGGAGGCAGCCATGCACCTGGTCATGATCGGCGGCAGCGACGCCGGGATCAGCGCCGCCCTGCGGGCCCGCGAGCTCGACCCCGGCGCCGACGCCACCGTGATCGCCGCGGACGCTTATCCGAACTTCTCGATCTGCGGCATCCCCTACTACGTCTCCGGCGAGGTGACCCACTGGCGCAACCTCGCCCACCGCACCACCGCCGACCTCGAGGCCACCGGGATGCGCCTGCGGCTGGACACCACCGCCCGCAAGATCGACGTCCCGGCCCGCAAGCTCCTGGTCACCAGCGCTGACGGTGCCGAGGAACTGATTGCCTACGACCAGCTCATCGTGGGCACCGGAGCGGTCCCGGTCCGGCCCCCGATCGCGGGCCTGTCCGGCCCGGCCGCACTCGGCGCTGATGACGGGGTGCACCTGCTGCACTCGATGGGCGACACTTTCGCCGTGATGCGCACCCTGGAGCAGGCCGCCCCGGCCACCGCGCTGATCGTCGGCGCCGGGTACATCGGCCTGGAGATGGCCGACGCGCTGACCACCCGCGGCCTGTCGGTGATCCAGATGGAGCAGCTGCCCGAGGTCCTGCCCACCGTCGACCCCGCCCTGGGCGCCCTGGTGCACGGCCAGCTCGCGGGCCGCGGCGTCGAGGTCCTGACCGGTACCACCGTCCGGCAGGTCACCCGCGCCGCCGGCGGCCAGGCCCGGCGGCTGCGAGTTGAGGCCGTCACCGCCGCCGGCGAGGCGGTGACGCGCCTGGCTGACATGGTCCTGGTCGTCGGCGGTGTCCGTCCCGACACCGAACTGGCCGCCGCCGCCGGGGCGAGGCTCGGCGCGCGGGGCGCGATCGCGGTGGACCGGCGCATGCAGACCGGCCTGCCCGGCGTGTACGCGGCCGGGGACTGCGTGGTCACTCACCACCGGCTGCTCGGCGAGACCTACCTGCCGCTGGGCACCACCGCCCACAAGCAGGGCCGGGTCGCCGGGGAGAACGCCCTCGGCGGGACCCGGGAGTTCGCGGGCAGCCTCGGCACCCAGGTCGTCAAGATCTTCGACCACGCCGCCGCCCGCACCGGCCTGCGCGACCACGAAGCCACCGCCGCCGGGTACGACCCGGTCACCATCGGGTCCGAGGCCGACGACCACAAGGCCTACTACCCCGGCAGCCACCGCATCACTATGCGGTTCACCGGCGACCGGGCCACCGGGCAGCTGCTCGGCGTGCAGCTGTTCGGGCACCGGCACGCCGAGATCGCCAAGCGCATCGACATCGCCGCCACGGCCATCTACCACGGCATGACCGCCGACGGCGTCAGCGACCTCGACCTGTCCTACACCCCGCCCCTGGGCAGCCCCTGGGACGCGGTCCAGATCGGCGCCCAGGCCTGGGTCCGCCACGCCGGGCAGCCCTGAACCGACTGGCCGCCATGCAGCTGCCCACGATCAGATCGGCGCTGCCGGCCTCGATCCCCAGATCGCCGACCGCGTCGGCGGTGACCGCCCGGACGTTGCGGTGGCCTGCTGCCAGCGCAGAACCCTGGGCGAACAGGGTCATCAGGTCGCTCTGGTCCACGGCCACGATGTCGGCAGCGGGCCACAACGCCGCGATCCGGATGGTCACCTCGCCGGAGCCGCAGCCCAGGTCGACGATCCGGCCGGGCTGGCGGTTACCGAGGGAACAGCGCAGGGCTTCCAGCGCGGTCGCGGTCGCGGCCCGCCGGCCCTCCTGCTGCGCCGGCTCCCACTCCTAGTACGTTCCCCGGCGGTCACCAGCTCGCCGCTCGACCCGCTGCAGACGAGGCCAGCACCGCGGTCTTCGCTCATCGGTTCCTGCCTCATTGGCATCGGCTGCGAGCGACAACCATAATCGCCGCGACCGTGACCCTCAGCACTTTCGATTCACTCAGGCCGGGGTCAGCACCCAGGACGTCCTACAGCTCAGGAGGTTGCATGTCTGAGAGACTTCCTGGCCGTCGCAGGGCAGGACGGCGTTGTGCTCGGCCGCGCGGACCGCCAGCCGGTCTTCTTTCTTCCCGGACGGGCGTTCAGCCAGGTGCTTGTCGGTGCAGAGATTGATCGCGCCGTTGGAGATGACGACGTCGGCCCAGCCGTCTGCGATGGGAAGCGCTTCGGCGAGTCCTTCGCGGAACTCGATGTTGGTGAGGCCGAGCGTCTTCGCGGTCTCCCGGGCTTTGGCGACCATCTCCGGGTCATGTCGATGCCGACGACTCGTCCTTCTATCCCCACGTGGGCAGCGGCGACGAAGGAGCCGAACCCGGCGCCGGAGCCAACGTCGACGACCCGTTCACCCGGTTCGAACAGGCGCAGCGAGAAGGGGTTGCTGACACCGGCGAAGGACTCGACTGCCCGGTCGGGCAGCGCGTCGACCACATGCGCGTCGTAGCCAGGCCGGGCCGCGCGGGCCCGGCTGGTGTGAAAGCCGAAGGCGTGTCCGGGGTCGAGCGCGACGGCGCGGTACTTGTCGCGGACCTGGCCGCGGATCGTGTCGCTATCGGGACCTGCCTCTTCACCGATGCTGCATCTCCTCGGCGGAAGTGGTGACGGCGGCGAGCCAGCTGAAGGTCCGGGTGCGCCTGATGCGGCCGGCCACGCATTCATGCCGGTCGCCTGGCCGCAAACAAGGTACGCCGCCCGTATGGCTTCAGCTGAACGGTCACCGTTGCTTCCGCGACCGCGCTGCTGGCCGCGCGCTCACCCATCTCCGCCGCGAGCGCGTCTCTTGCCTCGACGATCGCGCCGAACGCGGCGTACACCCGTTCGCGCCATCCCGGGGTCTCCTCGTACGCGTCGACGGCGAAGCCGGCCTTCTGAAGCAGAGGGGCATAGTCCGAGACCGGGTCGACGCCGAACACCGGCAAACCGTGAACCTTGGCCCGTTCGGCCTCGAAGGCGATGACCACCAGCCTCCCACCCGGGCGCAGGATCCGGAAGACCTCGCTCAGCGCGGCCTGCTTGTCGGGCGCGTACTGGAACGCGTCCGCGCTCATCACCGCATCGGCGACACCGCCGGAAAGCCCGGTGCGCTCGAACGTACCGCCGGCGAAGCGTGACCGTTCCGCGAGGCCCGCCTGCTGCGCTCGCTCGCGGGCCGCCGACAGTCCAGCCGGCGACGGATCGATCCCGATCAGCGACGCGCCGGACTCCTGCGCCGCCCACAGTCCGGGGCCACCGGCGCCGCATGCGAGATCGACCAGCACATCGCCGTCGCGGACGCCCAGCAGGCCGAGCATCCGGCGCCCTTCGCTGACAGTGAGAAAGCCGATGTGGGCGAACTCCGCGGGGAAGTCACCGCCATAGGCGTGTTCCCGCCAGATCCGATTGAACGTCTCGCCCCGCGGGAGGGCGCCGTAGACAGCGTCATAGCCGTCGCGCACGGCCAGGAACACCCCGTCGCCGGTGACGTCGCCGCTGAAGTCTTCTGGCCGGGCAGCTTCCCCGGCCTCCTCTGGCGGCCTCATGCGCTCCTCCTTCGCGATGACGCGATCGAGGCGGCGAGCGCCCTTCTCGCGCGATGCAGCCGGCTCCTGGTCGCGCGGACACCGATCCCGAGCCGTGCCCCGGCGCGCTCGGCCGGAAACCCGATCAGGTCAATGAGCACGATCACGTCCCGCTGCGCGGCGGGCAGGTCAGCCAGGGCCTCAGCCACGACTATCCGGTCGGCCAGCGCGCCGGCCAGGTCGTCACCCGCGGGTTCGGGCACGCTGTCGGCGGCACCAGGATCACGCCGGGCACGCGGCGAAGACACGCGTGGCGGATGGTAGGCCGCGCTCAGGGTTCGCTCGACGATGGCCGGGCGCGGTTCCGCATGGGTCTGCAACGCGCCGATATCTCCGCCGCTGATGCCCAGGAGATCAGTGCCCTTTGGGATGAGATGGCCGGGCATATCACCGGCGGGGGTCTCGATGATCTTTATATTCAGCTCGAGAACCGCCTGGCAGAGTTCGGGAACCAGGTCACGGCAGACAATAATTTCGGGCAGTCGCCACACTCTCCGCTCGCCACCTGCTCGCCACCTGGCAGTGGATTCTCATCGGAGTACTGATAGGAATCGGCGCTGCCGCGGTGATCGCCTGCCTCATATGGGGCAGATGCAGCTGGATCGCAGCCATCTTCGTGGGGATCTTCTGCATCGGAGGAACGGCGGCCAATCCAACCATCGCTGCCTTGTGCGCGGGATTTACCTTCTAGCCGCAGGCTATACCGTCCGCTCAGGCATAGTTCCTCTCGCAGAGAGGGAGACGACGACGGCGTACAGGCCGACTGGAAGAAACGAGCCATCCCGTCCCTGCGGCCGCTTGTCATCGCCGCCACGGCTGCGCCATCTCCCAATTCTCGCCACCGACTCGCGAGCTCAGCCACCGCCCGGCTACTGGACCCCGCGACCTGAGAGCAACGGAGTTGCCTGATGAAGAGAGCGCACACTCCCGCCGTTCTGATCGGGAATCTGGGCGTGGCGGGGTTGTCCTTGAATGCCGCAGATCTGGCTGATCGGAGCGCTCTGGACGCGGCCAGCGACCCTCGCCTGCGAGGCGCGCTTGGAGCGTTCCTGACCCGCGTAACGTAGGCGCGATGACTTTCGCGGTGGTAGCGCGTCTTGTCTGCTGGACGCTGATAGCCAGGACATCCGCCGGATAATGAAAGGGGTGCTTCATGAAGATCACTAATCTGGGTCAGGCGGAGGGGCTGCCGCCGGTGGACTGGGCCGAGATTGCGGAGAAGCTTGACGCGGGGTCGGCGCCGGCTCCGGACGCCTTGAACTCGCGCACGACGTGGCTGTCCACCATCAACGAGGACGGCAGTCCGCATGTGACCGCGGTCGGTGCCCTGTGGCGAGATGGCGCCTTCTGGTTCCAGACGGGCGCAGGCACACGCAAGGGCCGCAACGTTGCCCGCGATCCCCGGTGCTCGATCGCGGTGGCGGTGCAAGGGGCGGACGTCGTGATCGAGGGTGACGCTGCGCGGGTGACCGAGCCGGGCGCCCTGGCGCGCATTGCGAAGGCGTGGGCAGACCAGGGCTGGCCCGCCGAGCCCGACGCCAGCGGGCCGGGTATTACCGCGCCGTTCAACGCCCCGTCGCAGGGACCACCGCCATGGAACGTGTATCGCGTTCAGCCGCGTTCGGCGATCGTCACCTTGTCGGCCGAGCCGGGTGGCCTGACTCGCTTCCGGTTCTGACGCTGCTGATCGGCTGAACCATCCACATCGGCGGCGATGAGGGAACGGCTACGCATTCGTGGTGCTGGTCCTGAGCTGAGCTGCCCGCGATCGCGGCGCATGTCATCCTGTCAGCGCGGCTGGCGCGTTGTAGGAGCATGCTCACCTCAAGACCCGACTTTGCTGAGTTCTACCGCCGATCCAGGGACGACTGCCTGCGCGCCGTCCTGATCAGTACCGGGGACCGGGACCGGGCCCAGGATCTGGTAGGCGACACGGAAGCCTTTGCCCGCGCGTGCACATCATGGGCCGCCGTCAGCAGGCATCCAGCCCCGCAGGCGTGGGTCGTCCGCACCGCGCTGAATGCGAATGTGTCCCGGTGGCGCCGCCGCCGTCGTGAGGTGCCCGTCCCTGACCCCGGCGCCGTCGCGGACCTGCCCAGGGCCGGGGAGGAGCCCGGCCGGGGCGTTGACCCGGTGATCATGGCCGCCCTGATGCGACTGCCCGCACGGCAGCGGCAGGTCATCGCCCTGCGCCTGATCCTCGACCAGGACACCGCGACGACCGCGCAGGTACTCGGCATCACGCCCAACACCGTCATGACGCACATGGCCAGGGCTCTTGCCGCGCTCCGCGCCGACCTCACATCCCAGCAACAGCAGGAGGTCTCCCAGTGAATGACAACGACCTGATCACTGCCGTACGGCAGAGCGTCTCCGGCGTGCGCATGAGCGTACCAGCCGAGAACATCATCAGCCGCAGCCGCGCCATCCGCGCCAGGCGCCGCATACCCGCCGCGGCCGCCGCGCTGGCCGCGGCCGCCGGGACCGCCGTGGCCGTGACGACACTGGCCGCGCCGGGCCACCAGCCCGCCGCTCAGCTAGCGGCCTGGACCGTGGTGACCACGCCCGGCGGCGCGGTCCACGTCACCATCCGCGAGCTGCGCGACCCGGCCGGCCTACAGCAGCGGCTCCGCGCCGACGGCGTCCCCGCCAGCGTCACCTATTACCGCCATCCGAACCCGTCCTGCCGCCCGTACCCGATCCCGGCACACCGGTACGACCGCGTGTTCCCGCTACCAGAGCTCATCCCCCGCAAGCGGGTTCCCGTAAGTGCCGCCGGCCAGGCCATCCCCGGCACCAAGCCTCAGCCCGCCGGCCTGATCCTGATTAGGACCAAGGCCCTGCCACCTGGCGCCGGAGTACAGCTCGCCGCGACCGTCCGCCTCGGGCACATCATCTCAGGGAACCCCGGCTCATCCACGCCCAGCCCGGCTGCACCGGCAGATAACACGACGCACCCGCCGGGCCGCGCCCTGCCAGCGCGGCCCGGCGGAATCAGTTAGCAAGCAGCAGAGGCCTGACCCGCCTGGCTGCCACGCCGGCCAGCACCACCCCGGAGCAGACGCCGACCGCACCGACGGGCCAGTTCTGTACCGAATGCCGCAGCCAACTCACGGCCCAGCACGGCGCACAGAACCGGCGATCGGCGCTGGCGTGTATTCCGGAGAGGTCTTTGGCCTGATAACGGTACGCAGCCCCCAGATCCTTTACCGGGCCGTCGGCGAGGCTGAGGTAACTCGGGCGTCCGTCCGAGCGGTGACTGATGCCCGGAACGCTGCCAGGCGTCCTGCGGCGGTGTTGCGTCACGTGCGGCACGGCCGCAGGAACGGCCCGGCACCCGGGTATCAGCCGAGGGTTAAAGCGCCCGGCTCAGCAGCCGGATAGGGCGTAGCGGGGGACTGGATCGATCAGGAGCCGGTCCAGCTGAGGGCGTCGATGGCCAGGGTGAGCGGTCCGCTGCCGTTGTAGAGAATCTGGACGCCGATCGCGTCGACGCGGGCGACGGAGGGGACGACCCAGGTCAGGCTGAACCAGCCGCGGCGGGACGGGAGCTGGACCTGCGCCGTCAGGGCCTCGGGGTGAAGGTGCTGCTCCGCGAACGGCTTCACGCTGGCGCCGCTCTGGCCGTCGGAGTAGATGTGGAACGTGACCTTGTCGCCGGGCCGGAGGCGTGCCACTGAGCCGTTTTCCACGCCGACGGCGCTGTCGGAGCTTCGGGTGGTGATCAGCAGCGAATGGGCGCCGCTGTAGGCGACCCGGGTGGTCCGCGATACGCGGATGCTGCCGAAGAACTTCATCCACCCGTCCGTGCCGTTCTCGAAGCTGATGAGGCCCGGTGAGACCCGGCGAGTGGTCTTGGGCGAGCGCGAGGGTTTTGGCGA
>Ga0307479_10003762_pt1 | contig 13854 bp, 11 predicted proteins | sample atmos_gasesECM4C_FD_203743 | JGI IMG/M metagenome (GOLD analysis project Ga0307479, IMG submission 203743) | Hardwood forest soil microbial communities from Morgan-Monroe State Forest, Indiana, United States - atmos_gasesECM4C_515 | ecosystem: Environmental > Terrestrial > Soil > Temperate...
TAAAGAGGGGGCCGACCCCAACCGCATTGGCGTTTTCACTATGGGACTGTGACAAGTCGCCGGCTGCTACCTGGCGCCTGTAGGATAGCCGGCGCTCCGAACGGGCATCTCCATGGACCTCCTCCCCATCGAGCGGCAAGGGCGCGCGCCATCCCACCTCGCGGTCCGCTACTCACCCGCCGCGATGCCCGCGGCCACCCCGGCCGAGCCGGCCCTCGCGCCCGGGACGGCGCCCGCGGCGGGGCCGGCTAGCTCCGCGAGGCCTGACACCGCCGCCGCCCCCGCCGACTTCTGCTTCCTCTACCTCCATGGCTTCGGCTCGGAGCAGAGCGGCGAGAAGGCCGACTTCTTCAGGCGCCAGGCGCTGGCCTGCGGCTACGCCTTCTGCTCGTTCGACTTCGAAGGTCACGGCCGCTCGGGAGGGGGGATGCGCGGCTTGACCCTGTCGCGCAACCTCGAGGACGTGGAGATCGTCGCCGCCTGGCTGCGGGCGAAGGGACTCTCGCGCCTCTGCCTGATCGGCTCGTCGATGGGCGGCGGCACCGGCCTCTGGTACTCGGCGCTCCACCCCGAACAGGTGGTGGCCGGCCTGCACATCGCGCCGGCAATCGATTTCGAGCGCTCGCTGCTTGCCTGGGCCGGCCCCGAACGGACGCGCGGCTGGCAGGAGTCGGGCGCCATCCTCTACCACGACGATCTCGTCACCTGCGAGCTCGACTGGGAGCTGATCGAGGACCTGCGCGCCCACCCCGTCGCGGACCTGCTGTCCCGCTATCGCACGCCCGCCCTGCTGCTGCAAGGGCGTTTCGACGTTTCGGTGCCGTGGCGCGACGTGGCCGACTTCGCGACCCGCTGCCCATTCCGCGACCTGGAGCTGCACCTCTTCGCCGACGGCGATCATCGCCTCACCGACCGCAAGGTGCGCCTCTGGGAGCTGATGCTCGAGTTCCTGCGCGGGCGCCGGCTGCTCGCGGCCGGCGCGAGCGCCCCCGGCGGCGCCTGAGGGCGCCGCACGCAACGTCCCCTGCGCGCGGGGATGGCCGGGGGCGCCTCCGCGCCGGCGCCTGTTCCTGAGCTCAGCCGGCCGGCCCGTTCGCTCGTTCCCTCATCTCAGGCGGCTGGCCCGTTGCCTACCGGCCGGATACGCCGGTACAGGATCCGCCCCGCCTGCGCCAGGGCGACGTGACCGGCGGCCTCGAGGAGCGCGGCGAGAGCCACCGGGGAGCGCACGAGGGCAGCCACGAGATGGAGCGCGTCGGCCAGCGCCTCGTCGAAATCGCGCAGGTGCCCCGCGGCCGGCAGCGGGCGAAGACCGACCAGCGGGAAGCCGTGCGCGTCGGCCTCGGTCTCGAGACGGAACAGCCGCTCGCGGCCCGTGGCAGGCAGCACCGCGGCCGCCAGCAGGGCCATGTCGCGGCGGCGGAAGACCGCATACGGCGGGTCCCCGGCATCCGCACCCTCACCCTCCCAGTCGCGCACCACGGCGAACCCGGTCCCGCCGAGGTAGGGAACCGGTCGGACCGCCCAGGGTCCGGCGACGTCGGCCTCGTGGGCGCCGTCTGGTTCGCCGCTCTCGTCCAGGCGGTCGAGGAAATCGGCGGTGAAGGCATTCTGGCGCTGGTGTTCGCTCTCGCCCGGCATGACGTAGTCTCCCTCCTCCCCTCCCCTCCTCGTTCCTTCCCTCTCGCTCCTCCCTCTCGCTCCTCCCCTCACCTCCCCTTCCTCTACTCTTCTTCCCTGCTCGCCTCTCGATCCTGCCGCTTTCGCTGCTGCTCGTGCCGATTCTCGGTCCTCAACTTACGCTCCACTTACGCCTCCTAGGATAGCGTCTCGAGCCGCCGCGCGTCAACTCCGGATCGTCGGGCTGGCCGGGAGGCGCGCCCGCCGGAAGGCCCGCCAGTACACCACGAGGTTGAGCGCCAGCACGCCGGCGGCGAGCGCCGCCTGGATGGCGCGGTCGAGACCCTCGGGGTAGAGCACCGGCAGCAGGTAGTGCCCAACGAAGTCGCCGCCGTAGACCGTCTGGCCCCCCAGCCGCCGCCAGTGGTTCTCGAGCGGCGTCAGCGGGCAGATCCCGCCCGAGAGCTCGATCCACACTCCCCAGGCTACCGCCGGCAGATGCGCCCAGGCGAGGCGGCGCCACCGCCAGACGAGCAGGCCGCCGGCCGCGACGAAGAGCACGAACCCCAGGTGCAGCACCACCACGGCGCCGGCGAGGATGCGATAGATCACGACCGAGACCCGTCCAGATCGGCAGCTGGCGTCACCGGGGCCGACCCACCCCAGGGCAACCTGCTAGGCGCGCAGCTCCTCGCGGCGCACGGTGAGCGCCTCGACGCGCGCGAGGTCGACGGCGACGCCGATCCCCGGCCGGTCGCGCGGCACCTCGACCCACCCCTCGCGGTCCATCGTCCACTCCGGCTCGACGATGTCGCGGTCCCAGTAGCGCTCGCTGGGCGAGAGGTCTCCGGGCAGGGTGAAGTTGGGCAGCGAGGCCAGCGCGACGTTGTGGCCGCGACCGACGCCGCTCTCCAGCATGCCGCCGCACCACACCGGGATGCCGTGTTGCGCGCAGAGGTCGTGGATGGCGAGCGACTGCAGGAAGCCGCCCACCCTGCCTGGCTTGATGTTGACGATGCGGCCGGCGCCCAGGGCGATCATGTCGGCGGCGCGCTCGGGACCGGTGATCGACTCGTCTAGACAGATCGGGGTGCGCAGCCGCCGCTGCAGCTCGGCGTGCCGCAGCAGGTCGTCCCAGGCGAGCGGCTGCTCGATCATCAGCAGGTCCAGCTCGTCGAGGCGCGCCAGGTGCTCGGCGTCGTCCAGGCTATAGGCATTGTTGGCGTCCGCCATGAGGTGCGCCTCGGGCCCCAGCGCCAGCCGCACGGCGCGCACGAACTCGACGTCCGCCCCGGGCTCGATCTTGAGCTTGATCTTGCGATAGCCGCGCTCGCGGGCGGCGCGCGCCTTGGCCACCAGCGCCGCCGGGCTCTCCTGCAGGCCGAGCGAGACCCCGACCGGGATGCGCCGGCGGACGCCGCCGAGCAGCTCGGCGAGCGGCACCCCGGCGGCCCGCGCCGCCAGCTCCCAGGCCGCCATCTCGAGCGCCGCCTTCGCCATGTGATGGCCGCGGATGTTGCGGTCGAGCGCCGGCCACACCTCGGCCGGACCGGCGAAGCGCCGCCCGAGCAGCCGCGGCGCCAGCCATTGGCCCATCGCCAGCCAGGCGGTGTCGGCATTCTCGGGGCTGTAGTTGGGATGCTCGCCGGCCACGCACTCGCCCCACCCCTCGACGCCCTCTCCCGCCAGCCGGACCAGCAGGATGCGGCGGTGCGACTGGATGCCCGACGAGATCCGGAAGGGCTCCTTGAGCGCCAGGTGGACCTCGCGCAGGGTGATGGACTCGAGACGCGGCAGCGGTGCGGTCGTCGCCGGCGCCGGCCGGATGGCGGGCTCGGGCGTCATCGGCTCGCCGCCTCGACGCCGTAGCAGCAGCGCCCGGCCGCGTCGCGCCAGAACGCGGTGACGCGGTAGCCGCGGGCGAGATAGGCCTCGAACGCCCGCCGCGTACCGAGGCGCCAGGCCAGCGCCCGCTCCGGCTGCTCGTCTTTCAGGGCCTGGATCCGCGCCGGGACCTCGATCCGCACCCTGGGAGCGCTGGGCAGCGGCGGCTCGCCGCCGCCCACCGCCGCCGGTTCGACCCACGGCGCGCCCGCGAAACGCGCCACCGCGTCCGCCGTCGCGGCGCGAGCCTGGCGCGCCAGCGCGGCCCGCACCCGCTCCCCGGCGATCCGCCAGGCGACGATGAAGCGGTCGGTGCCGATGCCCCGGGCCAGCTCGCTGCCGGACTCGCCCTCGTACATGTCCTCCACGTACTCGACCACCTCGGCGCCCAGGCGATTGAGATTGAGGTGGGCGTTGCGGGCCTCGAGCGGGTCGTAGGTCCACTCCACCACCTCGACGCCGAGCGGCAACAGCAGCTCGCGCTGGTAGAGCTTGAGCCGGGTACCGAGGCCGAGGTCGCGCGCCTCGGGCGCCACCGCCAGCATGTGCGACCAGTGCAGGAGCTCCGGCCGCGGCGCGGCCGCCTCCCGCGCCGGCGGCGGGGCCGGGGCCACGGCCGCGGCCGGCAGGACCGCGGGCGCCGCCCGCCGGCTGCCCGGCGGCCGCACGCCGGTCAAGCCGAGCACGAAGCCGAGCAGGCGCCCGTCGGCGGCGAAGGCGCCGGCCAGGATGCCGCCGACGCGCTGGGCGACCTTGAGCACGCTCGGCGGCACCACCCCTTCGAAGCCACGCCCCCAGGTGACTTGCTGCAGCTCGTAGCAGGCCCGGTAATCCTCCGGACCGGCGAGCTGCCGCAGGGTCAACCCGGCCGCGCCGGCGTCGGGCGCACCTCCCTCGCCTGCGGCCCTCGCGCGCTCCTTCATCGTCCGCGATCTTGCCACACACCGGCCGCCGGCGGCCGGAGAGCGGCGTCCTGAGCCTCGACGCGAAGGGGTCTTCAGCCGATTGCGCCCGCCACGGAGAGAGGGTACGCATCCTGGCCGAGGAACCGCGCCTCGCCGCGACCTCACACGCCGCGCGCCTGGCTCCAGGCCCGAAAGGAGAGGCACGCTCGGCGCCAGCTCCGCCTCGGGGTGCCCGGTCATGGTGAGGGCGACAGTTGACCGTTCCGCCGGGAGTAGGACATCTTTGGGCGGCCGCCCGGCGCTCCGCGCAGGCGCCCGACCCGTGACCAGCCGACCCCCAGGCGCACCCGCCGCCCTCGCCGGCACGAGCGGGCCCTCCGTCCCCATCGAGTTCCGGCGCTACCGCAAGATGCGCCGCTTCGTGGCGCGCACCTTCCTGCAGGCGCTCTGGTGGGACGTGTTCCTGGCGCTGCCCGGCCTGTCGCGCTTCCGGCGCCCCGCCGCCCTACGCTATCCGCGGATCGCCCGCCGCTACCGCGCCCTGGCCATCGAGATGGGGGGCGTGCTGATCAAGCTCGGCCAGTTCCTGAGCACGCGCTTCGACGTGCTGCCGGCCGAGGTCATCGGCGAGCTCGCCGGCCTGCAGGACGAGGTGCCGGCGCACCCGTTCGCGGCGATCGTGCGACAGGTCGAGGACGACTTCGGCCGCCCGTTGGCCGAGGTCTTCGCCAGGTTCGAGGCGGAGCCGGTGGGAGCGGCGTCGCTCGCCCAGGTGCATCGCGCGTTCCTTCCCGGCGGCGAGCGAGTGGTGGTCAAGGTGCTGCGCCCGGGCATCGAGGTGCTGGTCGAGACCGACCTCGCCGCCATCTCGCTCGCCATCCGCCTGCTGAAGCTGTGGCGCCGCCTGCGCCGCCGCGTCGATCTCGACCGGCTGGCGCAGGAGTTCCGGACGGTCACCCGGCGCGAGCTCGACCTGCTGGCCGAGGGCGCCAACGCCGAGCGCTTCGCGCGCGACTTCGCCGGCGACCGCCGGGTCTACCTGCCGCGGGTCTTCTGGGAGCAGAGCGCGCGGCGCACGCTGACGCTCGAGGACGTCGGCTACCTGAAGATCGCCGGGCTCGCGGCGCTCGCGGAGGCCGGCATCGACCGCGCGGAGGTGGCGCGCCATCTCTATCAGGTCTACATGCGGCAGATCTTCGTGCACCACTTCGTCCACGCCGATCCGCATCCCGGCAACCTGTTCGTCCGCCCGCTGCCGCTGCCCGGGGAGACGCCGTTCGCGCCAGGCGACGCGGTGCCGGCGCCTGCGGGCGGCGGCGCGCGCCCCTTCCAGCTCGTCTTCGTCGACTTCGGCATGGTGGCCGAGGTGCCGGAGCGCCTGCGCGCCGCCCTGCGCGAGTACGTCATCGGCCTCGGCACCCGCGACGCCGCGCGCGTCGTGCGCTCCTACGTGCAGGCCGGGGTGCTGCTGCCCGGCGCCGACCTGCGCCGCTTGGAGGAGATGCATGCGGCGCTGTTCGACCGCTTCTGGGGGGTGCGCATCGGCGAGCTGCGCGACGTGGCGCTGGCCGAGGCGCGCGGCCTGCTGGTCGAATACCGCGACCTGCTCTACGAGGCGCCCTTCCAGGTGCAGGTGGAGCTGCTCTTCGTCGGCCGCGCGGTCGGCCTGCTCTCCGGCCTCAGCACGCAGCTCGACCCGGCCTTCGACCCCTGGGCCGAAACCCTCCCCTTCGCCGAGCAGCTGGCCGCCGAGGAGCTGCGGCGCGGCTGGCGCGAGGCAGCCGGCGAGCTCCGCCTGCAGGCGCTCGCCCTGCTGGGGCTGCCGCGCCGGATGGCGTCCCTGCTGACCCGGGCGGAGCAGGGCAGCCTCGACCTGCAGGTGACCCCCTCGCTCGAGGCGCGGCGGAGCCTCGACCGTCTCGACCGCGCGGTGCGCCGGCTCGGCTGGACGGTGGCGGCGGCCGCGCTGCTGGTGTCCGGCGCCCTGCTGCGGGCGGCGGCGCCGGCCGACTGGCTCCCGCTCGGCCTGCTGGCGCTGGCGGTGGCCGTCTTCCTCGCCGGCCTGGTGCTCGGGAGATAGCCGCTCGTCTGGTGGCGGCCGCCCGGCAAGGGGGCGCGCCTCCAATCCCTGCGGAAAGGATGTTTCTTCCTTTTCGGCCTGCGTGATCGCGAGGCCCGGTTGTGGCATGCTTCCCCGCGTGGGCGCCCCGCCAGCCGGCCGGCGGTGCCGGCGCTCGACCTTCGGCCTCGCCCCATCACCTGGCCAGGTTTCTTGGAGGAGACATGAACCGCACGACGCTGCCGCCGCGCCGCACACCCCAGGCGATGCCGCCGGCCTTCGGCCGCTTCCTCCGGCGCTGGCTCCGACGCTGGCTCCGAGTAGTGCCTGGCGCCCTGCTGCTCGGCGGGCTGCTCGCCGCCGGCTGCGGGCAGGACGACCAGCACGTCCCCGAGGACTTCCCCTCCGGCGCCCGGCCGGCGCCCATCCCCCATATCGAACTGGCGGCGAGCCGCACCGAGATGCCGCCCCCGCCGCCGGCCGAACCGGAGGTCGCGCCGGTGCCACCGGCGGCGCAGCGGCCTTAGGACTTGCACCATGCGGTGGCGCGAGATCCGTCGCGAGGCCTGGGCATGGGGCTCGCTCGAGCGCCTGGTGCAGGACCTGCGCTTTGCGTTGCGCATGGTTGCGAAGAGCCCCGCCACCAGCCTCGGCGTGGTGCTCATCCTGGCCCTCGGCATCGGCGCCGGGACCGCTCTCTTCAGCGTCGTCGACGGCGCCTTCCTCCATCCCCTGGCCTACCGCGACCCGCATCGCTTCGTGGTGCTCAATCAGGACTTTCCGCGCCAGGAGCTGAAGAGCTGGTTCTTCTCGCTTCCCGAGTACCTCGACCTGCGCAGCCGCGCCCACGCCTTCCAGGACCTCGTCGCCCAGCGCGAGCTGACGGTGACCCTCACCACGCGCGACCGGCCGGAGCGCCTCCAGGCCTCGGAGGTCTCCGCCAACACCTTCCCCCTGATCGGCGTCCCGCCGGTGATCGGCCGGCCGTTCCTGCCGGAGGAGGACGGCCCCGGCGCGCCCAGGGTGGTGATGATGGGCTTCGACCTCTGGCATCGCCGCTTCGGCGGCGACCCGGGCATCCTGCGGCGGACGATCGCCCTGGACGGCGAGACCTACGCCGTGGTCGGGGTCATGCCCTACCGCTTCCGCCTGTGGGGCGCCGACCTCTGGTTCCCCCTGCGCCTCGGCGCCGCGGACGCGCCGGGCGCTCCCGGCGCCGGCACCGCCGGGGGCGCGGCCGCTCCGCCGGGCGGCACCGCCCGTCCCGACCGCGTCGGCATGACGGACCGCGGCCGGCGCTGGCTGAAGCTCGGCGGCTACCTGCGGCCGGGGGTGAGCGTGGCGGCGGCGGCGGCCGACCTCCTCGGCCTGGCCCGGCAGCTCGACCGCGAGCAGCGCGGCGCGCATCCCGAGGTAGCGGGGCTCGAGCTCCATACCGTGCTGGTCCGCGACGCGCTGATCAGCGACCTGCGCCCGGCGCTGATCGTGCTGTTCGGCGCCGTGGCCCTGCTGTTGCTGATCACCGGCGCCGACGTCGCCAACCTGCTGCTGGTGCGGTTCAGCGCCCGCGCCAAGGAGATCGCGGTGCGCGGCGCGCTGGGAGCAAGCCCGCTGCGCCTGGTGCGCCAGCTGGTGACGGAGAGCCTGGTGTTCGCCGTCCTCGGAGCGGCTGCCGGCTGCCTGCTGGCATGGGCCAGCCTGCCTCTGCTGCTGGCCCTCATCCCGCCTAACTACATCGGCGCGGAAGCGGAGATCCGCGTCAACCCCGCCGCGATGGCCGTGGCGGTGGGCCTCGCGCTGCTCATGGGCTTCCTGGTGGGCCTGGCGCCGGCGCTGCAGGCGCTGCGCCCCGCCGCCCTGGACGCGCTGCGGGCGGGCGGGCGCGGCGCCGGCGCCGGCAGCGAAGGAAGGCGTGCGCGCTCCCTGCTGGTCGTCGGCGAGATCGCGCTGGCCATGGTGGTGATGGCCGGAGCCGGCCTGATGATCGAGACCTATGCCCATCTCACCACGGTGCCGCTGGGCTTCCGGCCGGACCACGTGCTGACCTGGCGCGTCGGCCTGCCGGCGACCCGCTATCCGCGGGCCGAGCAGCTGCGGGCGTTCTACGACGAGCTGCTGCGCCGGCTGCGCGCTCTGCCCGGCGTAACGGCGGCGGCGGCGGCGTCCGACCGGCCGATGGCGGAGCTCTCCATCCAGGAGCTAACCGTCCGGGGACGGGTGGAGCCCGGCGGCGTCACGGCCACCGCGGTGGCGCGGCGAGTCAGCCCGGACTACTTCACGGCCTTGGGCATCCCGCTGCGCGCCGGGCGGCCGTTCGGCAACCAGGACCTGCCCGGCTCCCTGCCGGTCGCGATCGTCAACGAGACCATGGCGAAGCGCTTCTGGCCGGGCGCCAGCCCGCTGGGCCGGCAGATCCGCGCCGGCCGCCGCGCCTCGTCCGGAGGCCCCGGCGCGGCCGGTCCCGCCGTCGCCGCCGGTGCGGCCGCCGCCGCCGAAGCAACCGGCCCAGGCGAGCGCTGGCTGACCGTCGTCGGCGTGGTCGGCGATGCCCGGCAGCGCAGCAGCGTGCTGGCCGAGGTGCGGCCGGAGCTCTACCTGCCGCTGGCGCAGACCGCCGAGCAGGCGCGTGACATGGCCATCCTGGTCCGCACCACCGGAGATCCGGCGGCCTGGACCGCGGCGGCCGGGCGGCAGGTCCAGGCGCTGGACCCCGAGCAGCCGATCTACGAGGTGTTGACCCTGCGCGAGATCGTCTCGCGGGGTTACGGCCCGAAGCGGCTCACCGCGGCGCTGCTGATGGTGTTCGCCGCCCTGGCGTTCCTGCTGGCGGTGTCGGGACTGTACGCGGTGCTGGCCCACGCGGTCAGCCTGAAGACCCACGACATCGGTATCCGCATGGCGCTGGGCGCGCGGGCGGCGGACGTGCGGCGCCTCTTCGCCCGGCAGGGGGCCCTTCTCGCCGCCTGGGGCGTCGGCCTCGGGCTGGCGGCGACGCTGGCGCTCACCCGCCTGATGGCCGGGCTCCTCTACGGCGTCAGCGCCGGCGATCCCGCGGTCGTCGCCGGCGCGGCGCTGCTCCTCGCCGGCGTCGCGGTCGCGGCCGCCTACCTCCCCGCCCGCCGGGCTGCCCGCCTCGATCCCCTGGCCGCCCTGCGCGCCGACTGAGCCCGCCGCGGTCGCCGGGGCCGCCGCGAAGCGCTGGCGGCGCGCGCGAGATCTGCGGCGGCGCTCAAGGCGGCGGTGCGAAGCGCAGCTCGAAGGCGCCAGCGCCGCCGGTGCCGGCGACCAGGTGGGCCGGATCGGCGGGATCGAAGGCGACGGTCAAGGCTTCACGGTTGAGCAGGCCGGCGTCGAAGTCCTGCCAGCCGGAGCCGCGCGAAAGGCGCGAGACGCCGCGGGTCCACGCCACGTAAAGGGCCTCGGGGTCCGCCGGATCGACCGCCAGCGCGTGAGTCGGCCCGAGCTCGAAGGCGAAATACGGCGGTGAGACGAGGCCCGGAAGCGTCTGCCAGGTCATGCCGCCGTCGGCGCTGCCATGGGTCGCGTAGTCGCCGATGATCCAGACGACGTTCGGCGCGGAGGGCGCCAGGGCGATCGCGCGCAGCGGCCTTCCCAGGGCCGACGCCAGCACCTGGTTCCAGCTCTGCCCGAAGTCGGTGCTCTTGTACACCCCGTAGAACCAGATCGCCCACACCGTTCCGGGCTGGCGCGGGTCGACGGCCAGTCCGAGGAAGTCGACCGCCGGCAGCCCCGTCTTGATCCAGGTCTGGCCGCCGTCGGGCGAGCGATAGACGCCCTGGCCATCCGCGCCTGGCCCCACCAGCGCCGCCTGCGTGGCGAGGTAGATGAGCCGCGAGTCTGTGGGGTCCACGGCGAGGTCCACGGCATGGATGCCGGAGAGCGGATCGGCGGCGGCCTGCGGATAAGGAAGCGGCGCCCAGCTGTCGCCGCCGTCCGTGGTCTTCCAGACGATGTGAGGGTCGATACCGGAAGCCAGGTATGTGCCCGCGTACACGGTTTCCGGGTGCAGACGGTCCACCGCGAGGGCGGCGACCCCTCTTTGCTGCAGCACCTGGGACCAGGTCGCGCCGCCGTCACGGGTGCGAGAGATCCCCAGCCCGGTGCTGGCGAAGAGCGTGCCGGGGGCGCCGAAGGCCAGCGCCGCGACACCGGTGTTGATCAGCCCGCTGCCTGCCGTGGCCCAGCTCTCGCCGCCGTCGGCGCTGCGATAGAAACCACCGATCAGGTCGGAGCTGAAAAGCAGCGTCCCTGCCACGCTCGCCGCCAGGGCGTTGGCCACGAGGGAGGTAGGCAGGCCCGCGGTCAGCGCCTGCCAGTGCGCGCCATCGTCCGTAGTCTTGTAGAGCGCCGCCGAATTCTGGACGTAGAGATCGGTGTAGCTCAGCACGTAGGCGATCCAGGCATGGCGCGGGTCGAAGACGAGACCCAGCGCACGGCCGCCGCCGACCGCACTTGGGTTGAAGTAAGCGTCCCAGGTCGCCCCGCGGTCGCGGCTGCGCTGCCAGATGCCAAATTTGAGCAGGTATACGGTGCCGGAGCGCTGTGGGTCGGCCAGGAGCTGCTCGGGCACGGCGTGCAGGCGGCGCAGCCAGGTCAGGCCAGAGTCCTCGGTGACCCACAAGCCGAACCCCCGGTAGTCGCGGATGCCGGCGTAGAGCAGCCGCGGGTCCTTGGCATCGACCGCCACCGCCGCCACGCCGTAGAACGGCGGCAGGCCGCCACCCTCGACCCGCCGCCAGCTGTCGCCGCTGTTACGGCTGACGAAGAGGCCGGCCTCGGTGCCGGCGTACACCAGCGCCGGATCGGTGGGCGCCGGAGCAAACGCCGGAGCAAAGCCTCCGAGCCTGGTCCCCGGCACCTGCAGCTCGCTCCAGCTCCGCCCACCGTCGAGGCTGCGCAGGAGCCGGCCTCCCCCGGTCGCGTAGACCAGCCGGCTGAGCCGCGGATGGACGATCAGGCCGGAGACGTAGGGATCGGTCAGCCCTTCGCTGCTGGTCCGCCAGGTCAGCCCGGCGTCCTCGCTGCGCGCGATCCCGCCGCCGGCCATGCCGGCGAACGCGACCCGCGGCCGCTGCGGATCGAACGCCAAGCTCAAGACGACCGCCGGTCCGTCCGGCCCAATCTGCTGCCAGCGAGGCGCCCCGGCGCCCGCGAGCCCCGCCGGACTCGCCCCCTCCCCCAGAACCGCCGGCGTCGTCGAGAGGACCAGGAAGGCAAGGACGCGAGGAATCGTGAGGCATCTCATGCCGACCACTATACCAAGACATACGAGGTAACACAACCCATACCTAAAACGGTATAGTGCCACACGGCTCGGCCAAACAAGACGTCAACCTGCTGACCCCAACGAGCGCCTAAGAACGGCTCAAACTGACTAAAAGGTGCGCTTTGGCAAGAAAGAAGACCGAGGTGGTCGACGCCGGGAGCGGTGACGCGCTGGTTGATCTGGGCTTCGCGGATGCCGGCGAGCGCAAGGTGCGCGTCGAGCTCGCGATGCGGCTCAACGAGCTCGTAGTTGCACGCCGTTTGACTCAGACGGCTGCGGCACGGCTATTCGGCATTCCCCAGCCGCACGTCTCCGAGCTCAAGCATTACAAGCTGAGTCGGTTCTCCTCCGAACGCCTCCTGCGCTTCGTCACCCTCCTTGATCGCGACGTCGAGATCGTCATCCGGCCGAAGGCCAAAGAGCACGCGCCGGGAGTTGTCTCCGTGTCGGTCGCCTGACTCGCTGTTCGGCTGTGATGAGTTAGACTGACGCTCATGCCAAACGCCAAGCAGGAGGTGCTCAAGCTCCTGGAGACCCTCCCGGAGGAAGCCTCGCTGGAGGACATTTAGTACCATCTTTACGTCCTCCAATGCATTGGGCGGGGCCACGCCGGTAGATGAGCTCGTGGCTGTGGTGGATACGCTCATGAGGATCTCCTCTCGAACTGAAAAAGAAATCGGAAACCCGCCGCCCTTGGCGCGGGCCACATCGCGGCCCCATATTCTTCAATCAGCGCAGCGACTTGAACGCCGCGCGAAGCTCCGTCGTGAGGATCGCCGGCTGCTCCCAGGCCGCGAAGTGGCCGCCCTTGTCGACCTTGCTGTAATGGATGAGCTTGGGATACGCCCGCTCCGTCCAGCTCCGCGGGGCCTGATAGAGCTCCTCCGGAAATGCGCTCACGGCGGTCGGGACGGGGACGTTTTTCGGGGCGAAAAACGCGAGCTTGCTCTCCCAATAAAGACGAGCCGAAGAGACCGTCGTGTTCGTCAGCCAGTAGAGCGTGACGTTGTCGAGGATGTCGTCTCGCGTGAGCCCCTCTGCCTGACCGTCGAAGACGCGCGCGATGAGAGCGTAACTGCTCGCGTCATGGTCGATCATCCAGGCCGCCATCCCGACCGGTGAATCCCCGATCCCGTAAAGCGTCTGCGGGCGGTTCTGCATCTCTTCGGCGTAGCCCACGCCGTGCTTGTAGAAGAAGGTGAGCTGATCGTACGCATGCTTCTCGTCGGCCGAGAGACCCGACGGCGCCGGCGCACCGGCAGAAGCCGCCTTGTCGATGTCGGGCGGCACGGCGGCAGGCATGTTGGTGTGAATGCCGATCAATTCCGGAGGCGCCAGCAGAGCCATCTGTTCCGTGACGGCATTCCCCCAATCGCCGCCTTGCGCCACGAACCGTGTGTATCCGAGGCGCTTCATCAGCACTACCCACGCACGCGCGATGCGGATAGGATCCCAGCCGGTCGTCGTGGGCTTGCCGGAGAACCCGTAGCCTGGCAGCGACGGAATCACGACGTCGAAGGCGTCCGCTGCGCTCCCGCCGTGCGCCGTGGGATTCGTCAGCGGATCGATGATCTTCAACTGCTCGATGATCGAGCCCGGCCATCCATGCGTGACGATGAGCGGCAACGCGTTCGGATGCTTCGAACGCACGTGAATGAAGTGAATGTCGACCGCATCGATCTCGGTGATGAATTGCGGCAGGGCGTTGAGCTTCGCCTCGCACTTGCGCCAGTCGTACTCGGGGGTCCCCCAGTAGCGCGCGAGTTTCTGAATCGTCGCGAGTTGCACGCCTTGCGACTGATCCGTGACGGTCTCCCGCTCGGGCCAGCGCGTCGCCGCGATGCGGCGTTTCAGGTCGGCGAGCGCCTCGTCCGGAAAGCTGACGCGGAAGGGGCGGATCGCGTCGGCGCCGCCCTCCGTCTTGCCGTGCGCGGCGGGCGCCCCGCCGACCGCGGCCTCGGATTTGGGTGTCATCTGTGGGTGAGTCACGGCGATCGATCCTCCGATGAGAAGTGCGACTCGGGTCCAGATGCGCGTCATGGCTTTTCCTCATTCCTTTCTGAGTGATCACTTCGCCAGCACGAGGAGCGGCTTGCCCT
>Ga0307479_10003763_pt1 | contig 13854 bp, 12 predicted proteins | sample atmos_gasesECM4C_FD_203743 | JGI IMG/M metagenome (GOLD analysis project Ga0307479, IMG submission 203743) | Hardwood forest soil microbial communities from Morgan-Monroe State Forest, Indiana, United States - atmos_gasesECM4C_515 | ecosystem: Environmental > Terrestrial > Soil > Temperate...
CGATGACGCAAGTCGTGGTGCGGGTTGATGGAAAAGAGCAGACTTATGATCGAAACCTGGTGAAGAAGATCATCCTCGTTGAAAGGCAAGTTACTCAGCAACCACCGGTGGTACAACCCGCGCCGCAGTAACCAATGAGGAAAGATCATTGAAGCTGCTGGCTTCCGGCAACCCAAGGCTTGTGACCTGAATCAGAGTGCCGTATAATAGGATTAGAACGAACGTTCGAATGCATCCCATGGCCAGCGCTCCCACAGCGACCAGAGTTTCCGCGCGGCGCCACCGCACCGCGCCGGCCTCGGATACCCGCTTCAACAAGCGCCTGGCAGAAATCCTCGCTCACGCCACGGATGTCTTCTGCGAAAAGGGATACGAAGGCGCCTCCATGCGCGACCTCTCCCGCGCCAGCGGCATGTCGCTGGCCGGACTTTACTACTATTTTAAATCCAAAGAGCGGTTGCTCTTTCTGATCCAGAAGCACACGTTTACCACCATCGTGCAACGGCTGAAGGCTCAACTGGAAGGCGTAGCCGATCCGGAAGAGCAAATTCGCATCTTTATTCTCAACCACCTGGAATATTTCCTTGCTAATCCGGCGAGCATGAAGGTGCTGTCGCATGAGGCGGAAGCGCTGAAGAATGGATTCGCGTCGGAAATCGCTGCCATCAAGCGCGAGTACTATCGGATTTGCGTGGGCCTGCTCGATGAGTTGAAACGCGACCGGGGATTGCAGTTTTCCACCCGCATCGCCGTGCTCAGCCTGTTCGGCATGATGAACTGGATTTACACCTGGCACAATGCGCGCGTAGACGCCGACGCCAGGCAACTGGCCCGCGAGATGGGCGACATTTTTCTTTGCGGCGCAATGAACGGGGCCAAGGGACGAAAGGACGGTCGGTAACCGGGTTTTTTTGTTCCCCGGCGAAACCGAGATTCCTCGCTTCGCTCGGAATGACAATAAAAGTACTCGCAAGAATGCAGAATTCGATAACGATATAAGGAGCTAAGAACATGGCGACCACAATGCAGCCGGCGACCGGCGAAACCACCAGGCAGCTTGTCAACTATCGCACCGACGGCGGCGTGGCAGTGATCGAGATGTGCGATCCGCCCGCCAATACCTATACCTATGAAATGAACCGGCAGCTCGACGAGGCGATCCTGCGCGCGCGCATGGATAACGACGTTTACGTCATTCTGCTGACCGGAGCCGGCGACAAATTTTTCTCCGCTGGCGCGAACATCAAGATGCTTTCCAGCGTCGATCCCACCTTCAAGTATTACTTCTGCCTGCACGCGAACGAAATGCTGCTGCGTTTGGAGCACACGCCGAAGCTGGTGATTGCGGCGATCAACGGCCACTGCGTGGGCGGCGGGCTCGAAATTGCCATGGCTGCTGACATTCGCATCGCCCGCAAAGACGCCGGCAAGATTGGCCTGCCGGAAGTGAATCTGGGCGTGCTCCCCGGCACGGGCGGCACGCAGCGGCTCTCACGGCTGGTCGGCAAGAGTAAGGCGATCGAATTGATGGTGACAGGCAACACGTTCTCATTTGAAGAAGCCCAGGAGCTCGGCATCATCAACGACATCTACGAGCGCGACGGCTTCATGGAGAACATGCTGGAGTACGCCAAGCAGTTCTGTCCGCCAAACAAAGCTGCGAAGGCCGTGGGCAGAATCAAGCGCGCGGTGCAGACAGGGTGGGAGATTCCCATGGAGTCTGCGCTGGCGGTCGAGCGCGAGAATCAGCAGATCCTGTTCCAGAGTGAAGACGCTAAGGAAGGACTGGCGGCTTATGTGGAGAAGCGGCCGGCAGCTTTTAAAGCGAAGTAGTTCCGAGCGTAGCACCGGCGTCCTCGCCGTCTGTCGGGCGCGTTTCGCCCGCCCTGCGCCGAAGACGGCGATGAGGAAATAAGCAAATGCTTGCTGCAAAAGTAAACGTTGAACCCGGGCAGTTGCTGATTGACGGCCAATGGGTCGATGGTGCAAAGAAATTCGACACCATCAACCCGGCGACGGGAGAAGTGTTGACCCAGATCGCCGAGGGCTCGTCCGCAGATGTCGATCGGGCCGTAGATGCGGCGCGCCGAGCTCTGGAAGATCGGAATGGCCCGTGGCGAAAAATGTCAGCCAGCGAACGTGGGCGCCTGATCTGGAAGCTGGCCGACCTACTCGAGAAAAACATCGACGAGTTTGCCGAACTGGAAACCCTCGACAATGGCAAGCCGATTTTTGAGTCGCGCTATGTCGATATGCCGATGGTGATCGATGTCCTGCGTTACTACGCCGGCCTGGCGACGAAGATTCACGGCGAGACGGTCAATACGCTTGAGACTGCGTTCACCTACACGCTTCGCGAACCAGTCGGCGTAGTGGGCATGATCGTGCCCTGGAACTTTCCTTTATTGCTGGCCTCATGGAAGCTCGGCCCGGCGCTGGCGTGTGGCAATACCGTCGTATGGAAGCCAGCGAGCCAGACGTCGCTCACGACGGTGCGATTCGGACGGCTGGCGGTGGAAGCAGGCGTGCCGGCGGGCGTGATCAACATTGTCACCGGCCCGGGTGCGATCGGACGGGCGATGGTGAAGCATCCGGGGATCGACAAAATCGCTTTCACAGGCTCGACCGCGGTTGGCCAGGAAATCATGCGCAACGCGGCCGACACCGTGAAGCGCATCACGCTCGAACTTGGTGGAAAGTCTCCCAACGTTGTTTTCGCTGATTCCGACATTGATAGCGCAGTCAAGGGCGCGATCACCGGCATCTTCTACGGCAAGGGCGAAGTCTGCAACGCAGGCTCGCGGTTGTTTCTGGAAAACAAAGTGAAGGATGAGTTCACTGAGAAGCTTGCGGCGCGCGCGGCGAAGATGCGTCCGGCAGATCCGCTCGATCCGAAGACGCGCCTGGGAGCGATCGTCAGCCAGGAGCAGATGAAAACTGTCCTCGGCTACATCGAAGCTGGCAAGAAGGACGGCGCGAAGCTGGTGGCTGGCGGGAATCGAGTGTCGGTCGACGGCGGCAAGGGATTCTTCATCGAGCCGACCATTTTTAGCGACGTGAAGAATGGAATGAAGATTGCGCAGGAAGAAATCTTCGGCCCCGTGCTTTCTGTGCTGACCTTTGATGACGTCGATGAAGTGATCGAACAGGCCAACAATAATCCTTACGGGTTGGCGGCCGCGGTGTGGACACGCGATGTGAAGAAGGCGCACAGCGTGTCACGCCGTCTGAAGGCCGGCACCGTCTGGATCAATACCTATGGCTTGATGGACCCGGCGTTGCCCTTCGGCGGTTACAAGAGTTCGGGCTTCGGCCGCGAACTCGGAGCGCACGCGATCGAACACTACACGGAAATGAAAACAGTTTGGCTGAACATAGCGTAGGAGCGGAATTATGCCGGGAAAAGTAGCGAAAATAGGAACCTTCAGTGACTGGCAAGGCATGTTTAACGACTGGCGCAAGGATATCGGCGTCAACACGGCGGACATCGAAGCCTTTCATTTCGACACGCTCTATGGGGCGATCGATACCGAAGAAATCGAATTCGGTGCATATAAGGGCAAGCGCAAGTGGGAAAACCTGCGCCAGATGCCGACGCAGCAGATGCGCGACGCGCTGATGAACATGATTGTCTATCAGGGCGACACCGAGTTTGCCAGCGTCGAGCAACAGCGCAACCTGCTCGAAAATGCGCCCACCGATTGGGACCGCCGCGCCATCACGCGCGTCATGATTGAGGAAATGCGCCACGGCTGGCAGATGTGCGCTTTACTTGTCGACCACTTCGGTTATTCCGGAAAGGTTGAGGCGCAGAAGATGCTGGAGCGCCGCGCCTTCGAGAACAAGCGTCTGCTCGGCGCATTCAACGTCGATGTCGATAACTGGATGGACTTCTTCACCTACACCGACTTTGTCGATCGCGACGGAAAATTCCAGTTGCAGATGTTGAAGTACTCAGCCTTCGCCCCGCTGGGGCGCTCGATGTCCTACATGCTGCGTGAAGAAGCTTTCCACATGGGCACGGGCAACGACGGCCTGCGCCGCATCGTGGAAGCGGGCGTGATTCCCGGCTGGCTGATTCAAAAATATCTCAACAAGTGGATTTCCTGTTCGTATGATCTTTTTGGCACAGACCATTCCTCGTCGGCACACTGGGCGTATGTGTGGGGTGTGAAGGGACGGTACAACGAGCCCAAGAACGAGCAGACCCCGGACCTCGACGACTTGAACGACTACAACCGTCATCTTTATCGCGAAGAAGTGGCCGGTTTGATCGAGCGCTTCAACGGCGCTCTGAAGCCGGGTCAGCCGAAGCTGTACGCCCCGGATATCAAATTCAATCGCGAGATCGGGCGCTGGGCTGGCCAGAAGTACCACGCGCAGACGGGCGAGCCGCTAGATGACTGCGCGTACGAAGAACATCTGAGGGAATACATGCCGGGTCCAGCAGACAGGAAGTTGCTGCTGGACATCATCGGTACCGAGAAGAAATGGATTGCGGAAAAGACCGGCGCGCGCGATCCACTGGCTAGCATTGGTGAAGTCCGGAAGTCCGCCATCAACTTGTAGGATTTACCCCGTGTTCCTCTGTGTTAGAGGTTTTGAACCAGCACGCATGACAAGGGAGTCATGACCAACGCTTCTCCAGAAACCGCACTAGTCCGGCTCACAGTAGAGTGCAAGCCCCCGGTAGCGCGGATTGCCTTACACCACGCGCCGTTGAACGTCATCGACATCCCGATGATGGAGGAGCTGGCTCAGGCGTTGGAGGACATCGAAGGACGATCGGATGTTTCTGTGACCGTGTTGAGCGGCGAAGGCAAGGCTTTCTCAGCAGGGGTGGACGTAGCCGCACATACCCCTGACCAAGTTGAATCGATGCTGCTCAAGTTCCACAGTGTGATTCGCGCTCTGGTTGCCAGCAAGAAGGTGACCGTGGCAGCGGTACACGGGAATTGCCTGGGCGGTGGAGCGGAGTTGGCGATGGTCTGCGACATTACCTATACGACTGCTTCGGCGCAATGGGGATTTCCGGAGATCAAGCTAGGCTGTTATCCGCCGGTGGCGTGCACGGCTCTGGCCGCGCTCGTCGGGCAGAAGCAGGCGGCTGAGTTGATCCTGACCGGAAAAACCGTCGACGGTTCGGAAGCGGCTGCTATGGGATTAGCCAACCGGGCCGTGGGCGACGAAGAACTCGAGGGCGCCGTCGATGGTGCGATCCACGACTTGCAGAAGCTGAGTTCCGCCGCGCTCGTGGTGACCAAGAAAGCCATCTATGCCTGGGATGCGATGCACTTCGACAAAGGCCTGGCGCGCGCGGAAAAGATTTATTTGGAAGAGCTGATGAAAACGGCGGACGCGCAGGAAGGCGTTCGCGCTTTTATCGAGAAGCGCGGGCCAAAGTGGACAGGGAAGTAGCGACGACGAAATGGACTACGAGATTACGCCCGAAGAAGTGAAGATGAAGCTCGATCACGGCGAGGAATTCACGCTGCTCGATGTGCGCGAGCCGTGGGAATTTGAGGCTTCGCACATGGCTGGTGCGAACCTGATGCCGATGGGAGACGTTCCATCCCGCGCGCATCAGGAACTGGATCCTGAGGATCACATCGTGGTGGTCTGCCATCACGGCGTGCGCTCGATGAATGTCACCGAGTGGCTGCGGCAGCAGGGATTCGAAAAGGCGCAGTCCATGCGCGGCGGCATCGATGCTTGGTCGCGGCGGGTAGATGCGAAAGTGCCGACGTACTAACGCAGCTGAAAATGAAAAAAGAACTCGTAGAACTCAAGGTCAACAGCCGCACGCACGAACTGGCCATCGAGCCGAGTGCGCTGCTGCTTGACGTCCTGCGGCAGGATTTGTGCCTCACCGGATCGAAGCGCGGCTGCGATGACTCGTCCTGCGGCGCGTGCACAGTGCTGGTGGACGGCGTCACCATGATGTCCTGCACGCTGCTGGCGGCGAGTTGTGAAGGGCAGGAGATCACCACGGTCGAGGGCGTGAGCGAGCACGGCAGTCTGGCGGCGATTCAAAAAGCATACGGCGACTGGGGTGGCGCGCAGTGCGGCTTTTGTACCCCCGGATTCATCATGACGGTGAAGTCGCTGCTGGCCGAGAATCCTGATCCGTCGGAAGATGAGGTTCGCGCCGCGCTGAGCAGCAATCTTTGCCGGTGTACGGGCTACAGCCAGATGTATGCTGCGATCCGCTCGGCGATTGCGGCGGAGCAACAAGGAAGTGCGGCCAAGTGACCAAAATCTCCCAGCAAAAGCAGATTCCTCGCTTCACTCGGAATTACAATGACTGATTTTTCCATCATCGGCAAGCCCACCGCAATGATCGACGCCGCGGAAAAGACCACCGGCGGCGGTAAGTATACGGATGACCTCAGCGCCCCGGGCATGCTGATCGGCAAGATTCTGCATTCGCCCTATCCGCACGCGCGCATCAAGGCTATCGATGCCAAACGTGCCGAGGCGCTCGACGGCGTTGTCGCCGTGGTCATCGGCAAAGACGCGCCCACTCCTTACGGAATTCTTCCTGTAGGTCACGACGAGCATGCGCTCGCTCTTGACAAGGTCCGCTACGTCGGTGACAACGTGGCCTGCGTGGTCGCGGTTTCCGAGTCCATCGCCGAGAAGGCCCTGGAACTCATCGACGTTGAGTACGAACTCCTTCCGGCCTACTTCGATCCCGAAGAGTCAATGAAAGCACAGACGGATTTGATCCACGACAACAAGCCCGGAAATCTGGAAAAGGATTACCACCACGTCTTCGGCGATCCCGACAAGGGTTTCGCCGAAGCGGATCGCATCGCCGAAGCGCGCTTTATCGCGAACGAAGTCACGCATGCCGCGATGGAGCCGCATTCCACCCTGGCTTCGTTCGAACTCGATCCACACACCGGCAAGCTGGGCCGGCTCACGGTATGGTCTTCGACGCAGGTTCCCTATTACCTGCAGCACAAGCTTTCGCTTGTGCTGGAAATGCCGATGCAGCAAATACGCGTGATCAAGCCGCTGGTGGGCGGCGGGTTCGGTGGCAAGAGTGAAGTCATTCCGCTCGAGATCATCGCCGCTATTGCGGCCCGCAAGGCGCAGGCTCCGGTGAAGATCACTTATACGCGCGAAGAAGTTTTTTGGGCTCATCGCGGCCGGCCACGCACCATCATCGATCTCAAGACTGGAGTAAAGAAAGACGGTTCTATCACCGCCGTGAAAGCCTGCGTGGTGCAGGACGGCGGCGCGTATTGTTCCTACGGCGTGGTCACGATTCTTTACTCGGGAGCACTGTTGGGCGCGCTCTACGATATTCCGAATATTCAATATGATGGCTACCGTGTGCTGACCAACAAGCCCGCATGCGGTGCCATGCGCGGTCACGGCACCGTCAACGTTCGCTTCGCTTTCGAATCGCAACTGGACGAACTTGCGGCGAAGATTGGAATGGATCCAGCGGAAATACGCCAGCGCAATCTGCTCAAGCCCCCTTGCATCACCGTGAACGGTTTACGTGTCCAGAGCTACGGCCTTCCAGAGTGCATCGAGAAGACCGTCGAGCGCTCCGGCTGGAAACAGCGCAAGGGAAGACTGCCCAAAGGGCGCGGCCTTGGCATCGCATGCAGCCACTACGTGAGCGGGGCGGCGAATTCGATTATTCGTTCCGACATGCCGCACTCCACCGTCAACATCAAGATCGATCGTGACGGAGGCGTTGTCGTCTACACCGGTGCCTCTGAGATCGGCCAGGGATCGGACACAATGACCGCGCAGGTCGCCGCCGAAGTCCTGGGATGCTCTCTCCAGCGGGTGCGCGTAATCGCTGCCGATACAGACCTCACGCCAATCGACATCGGTTCCTATTCCAGTCGCGTTACTTTCATGGCCGGCAACGCCACTCTACGCGCGGCCGAAGAGGTGAAGAAGAGAATCGCGGCAGCGGCAGCGAAGAAGATGAACTGCGCGGCGGAGGATTTGATATTCCGCGATGACGTTGTGTTCAGGAAGGGAAGCGCTCCGCCATCCACAAAGAAAGATCAATCCGAAGAGGCCGAAGTCACGCAGGCCGATGCCTCCGTCAGCGGACGCGTCGAAGGCCAGATTCTGCGCGGCTCGTTGCAGCAGAAGCGCAAAGAAGAAGGCCCGAAAGAATGGGTGACCTTCGAGGAAGCAGTCGTCGCCGCCATCGACTTCCACGGTGCGCTCACGGGTACAGGTTCCTACGCTCCACCGCCCGAAGCGCGCGGCGGCAAGCACAAAGGAGGCGGCGTTGGTCCATCTCCTGCTTATTCGTACTCGGCGCAGGTGGCAGAAGTCAGCGTCGACGAAGACACCGGCGAAGTGACCTTGCACAAAGTATGGGCCGCGCACGATTGCGGACGCGCTCTCAATCCAGTATCAGTGAAAGGCCAGATCATCGGCTCGGTTTGGATGGGCATGGGCCAGGCACTCACCGAAGAGATGGTCTGGAAAGACGGCATGCTGATGAATGCCGGAATGCTGGAATACCGCAGCCCGTCGTCGGTGGAATCTCCGGAAGTAGAACCGATCATCGTGGAAAGCATCGATCCCGAAGGTCCTTTCGGCGCCAAGGAATGCAGCGAGGGATCGCTTGCCGCGACTATCCCGGCAATTGCGAACGCGATTTACGATGCGGTGGGCGTGCGCCTGCATGAGTGTCCGTTTACGCCCGAGCGTATGCTGGCGGCGCTGCGGGCCAAGAGAAAAGGGAAGACGTTAAATCTGACGGAGGGCGTTGATCCAACCTCGCCCGCGCATTTCCGAGAGCACGGCGGAGCGCTTTGCTTCAAGGGCAAGGGACCGGAGCGGCATATTGGGGATCCGTCCAGAAAGGCGGAAAGCCTGTGAACTACGAGGCATTCAGCAAGGCTCTTGCCAACGCTCAACCCTATCATCCGCCGGATTTGCCCGACATCTCTCTAGTTAGGCTTTTGGCCGATCCCGAGCCCTATGACGAGAAGATCGTTCGGGTGCGTGGTTTTCTTGACTTGGAGTTCGAAGGCACCGCTCTCTACCTTCATCGCGAAGATTGCGAACAGATGCTGTCGAAAAATGCACTGTGGCTGCACGTTACAGCTGAGATTTGGGAGAGAGAGTACGAGCTTACAGAACGCTACGTGCTGGTAATCGGAGTTTTTCGTGCGCACAATCATGGTCACATGAACCTGTTCAGCGGTGCGATCACGAACATCCAAGACATTCGGCCGATTTCTTCTCGAGAAGAGATCCGAGCGTTCCTGGATCGGGAGCGTAACAAGAGGTGAGCCTGCCCGACTTCAAACTCGTGCGGCCGCTTAGCCTCAACGAGGCAACAGCGCAGCTCGCCCTGACGACGGGAAGCATCCGCATCATTGCCGGCGGCACGGACTTAATTCCATCAATGCGGCAAAAACTATTTGAGCCGGAGTATGTGCTCGACCTGCGCGGCGTCTCCGAGTTGCGCGGAATCCGGCCCCATGCGAACGGCGCAGTCGAAATCGGCGCTTTAACCACGCTCGGCGCGATCGAGAAATCACAGTACCTCCGCCAGCATTTTTCGGTCCTCACCGAAGCGGCGGCAACCGTCGCATCGCCCGTGCTTCGCAATATGGGAACCATCGGCGGTAACATTTGTCTCGACACGCGCTGCCTCTGGTATAACCAGTCGCTGACCTGGCGCAAAGGCTGCGGCTTCTGCATCAAGAAGGATGGCAATCTCTGCCACGTGGCTCCGGGCGGAACAAAGTGCTGGGCGGCGTTTTCCGGAGATACTCCGCCTGCGTTGCTCTGCCTGAACGCGGAGATTGAGATTGCAAGCTCAAACGGCGCGCGACGGATATCGCTGCGGGACTTCTACACCGGCGATGGGGAAAACTATCGCCAGCTTTTGCCAAATGAATTGGTCACGCGAGTCTTCCTGCCTGCCGAATTGGCCGACTATCGTGGCGTCTACCGCAAGCTGCGAGTTCGCGGATCGATCGACTACCCTCTAGCGGGCGTCGCCGTTGCAATCAAGCGTTCAAACGGCCACGTGGAAGACGCGCGCATCGCCATGACCGCGGTGAACCCAGCGCCGATGTTGGTTCCGCACGCCGGCGATATGCTGATCGGTAACGCTGTCGACAATGCCCTGGCGGAAGCCGCCGGTGACGCCGCCGCGCGCACCGCCAAGCCTCTAACCACGTCGGCGCTCACGCCCGAGTACCGCCGGGAGATGATTCGCGTCTTCACCAAACGCGCGGTGTTGGCGGCCGCCGGCAATTGAGGCAAACCATAAGCCCGATCGAATGATCACCGACTGCCACATCCACATCTCGCCGCTCGACATGTTCAAGCCCCACGCGCTGGAACTGATGAAAAAGAAGCGGCCGAACTTCGACCAGATCTCCGAGCTGTGCCGCTCGCCCAAAGCATTCCTGAAATACCTTGACGCCTGCGGCATCGACCGCGCCGTGCTCATCAACTACGTTGCTCCCGAAGTAATCGGCTTCACCAATGGCGTGAATCAATTCATCGCCGACTACGTCAAAGAGAATCCAAGCCGCCTGCTCTCTTGCGGCAGCCTGCACCCGCGCCACACCACGAATGTTCTCGCCGACATGGAGCAGATTCTGCGGCTCGGAATCCGCATGATCAAGATCCATCCACCGCACCAGCTTTTGTTCCCCAACGACTACCTGCACGGTGTCAAGGAACTGGAAATTATTTACCGCGCCGCTGAGGCAAATGGTGTGCCAGTAATGTTTCACACTGGCACTTCAATTTTTCCCGGCGCCCGTAACAAATACGGCGATCCCATGTATGTGGACGACGTGGCCGTCGATTTCCCGAAGCTAAAGATTCTGCTGGCGCACGGCGGGCGTCCGCTCTGGATGCAGACCGCATTCTTTCTTATCCGCCGCCATCCCCATGTCTATCTCGATATTAGCGGCATTCCTCCCAAGACGTTGCTCAAATATTTTCCCCGCCTCGGCGAAATTGCCCGCAAAACTCTGTTCGGCACAGACTGGCCTGGCCCGGGCGTGCCGGATGTCAAAAAGAATCTCGATGAATTCCTCGCGCTGCCCCTCCAGAAAGAAATGCAGCAGCAGATTCTGAGCAAGACTGCCCTGAGCATTTGGCCTGCGTGACCTGCGCTATTTCGGTTTCCACACTTGTGGGCCGATGTTCCCGCAAATTATCTCCTTGCCAATTGAAACGGTCGCCTTCCCTCTTTCACTATCCTTGCGAAGGCCAATACAGGGGCCGCACAAGCGCTTGTGAAAGAAAGACGAAGGAGGGTGCTCAAATGTCTGTGACATTACTTTCAACTCTGCTGCTGCAGAGCCAATCCGACGGTGCCGCTCTCAGCGGCGCCATGATGATCGTCATGCTGGCGTTGGCTGTGGTGTTCACCGCCGGCTTTTGGAAAGTCTTCACCAAAGCCGGCCAGCCGGGATGGGCTTCTCTCATCCCGATCTACAACGCCTACATTCTGATAAAGATTGCCGGCAGGCCTGGGTGGTGGCTGCTAATGCTGCTGATCCCTTTTGTCAATATCGTATTCTCCATCATGCTGGCCATCGATATTGCGAAAGCGTTCGGGCAAAGCGCGGCCTTTGGCGTCGTTCTGCTCTTCTTGCTGTGCGGTGTTGGCTATCTCGTTCTCGGTTTTGGAAACTACCGTTACCTGGGACCAGCCGAACTGGTACCGGCAAGAGCGGTGTAGAACCGCCCGGCGTTAACTGAACGATACTGGCGCCAGGCCAGTCCCATGCGTTCTTGCGCGGAACTGTGGAATAGACAGTCAGCGGACAGGATCGCACGCTTGCTGCGCAGCTTTGTAGCGCATCAAGCGGGCCCAACCCTCGTTCCGCTGACTCCCTATTTTCCCGCCTTGGCAGCGCCTTGCTTCGCTTCGGAAAGTTCATCCGCTAGCGCGCTCGCGCCGTAGATCTTGCGCAGCGCCTCCATGATTCCGCGCGAGTCTACCGACACGGCGCGGCCTTGCGCGTCGCTATAAGCAAACTGCCACGGCAGCGACTGAAGATTGCCATCGAAAATAATGCCCACCACTTCACCCTGCTTGTTGATTGTGGGCGAGCCGGAATTTCCGCCGATGATATCGGGAGTCGACACAAAGTTCAGCGGAGTCTTCATATCCAGCTTCGACTTCCGATTCATCCAGCTTTCCGCCAGATTGTACGGAGGCTGATTGTTGTGCTCAGCTGCGTGCTCATACGCGCCCCCCATGGTCGTGAAATAAGGAATATTCTTTCCATTTTCCTTGTACCCCTTCACCGCGCCATAGCTCAGACGAAGCGTGAAAGTCGCATCCGGTGGTTGGCTGAAGCCGCTCTGGGCAAAGCGTGCCTTGGCAATGGCTGCGCCATCGCGCCGCACCACGGAGTCGACCTTGTCGTCGAATATCTTGCGCGCAGCCCGCGCATCCGGCTCGACCGCCTTCATGACCACGATCAGTGGATCGCTGCTGCCATCGATCGCAGCCTGGCCGCCTTCATAAAGTTGTTTGCGGACAGCAACATCGTCCAGCTTGGTGCCTGCGATGATTTCTTTTGCCGCGTCGGCTGGGGTTCTGCCATTGAGAACCTTCTTCACATCTAGGTTGTCATTGCCCAGAGCGTCCTGCATCTCACCCAACGAATCAGCCAGGAGTACTGCATCCAGGCTCTTGTAGACAGGCGCAGTGGAGAACAGTTGTTGCTCCAGCGACGGCAATGCGGAATCGTTGAACTCGCGCAGCCGCTCGGCGTTCGGCTTCGGCTTTTCTGCCGCTGCGCGGACCAGCACGCGCGCCGTCCGGCACAGGCCCGATGCAAATCCGCCCAGGCGCTCCAGATAGTTGAGTTGTGCGTAGATATCCCGTTGCGCTTTCATGGCTTGCGCAATCTCATCCCAAGGATCGTGCCCGGCATTCTTCGGGTCTGCCTTGTAGAACGCCCGAAGTTTGGCCTCATCCGCGGACTTCGTGTCCATGATCGATTTATCGGTCAACCCAGAGAGATAGCCGGTGACGGCCTTCTGCCCATTCTGCAATCCGAAAATATCTTCTTTCGCGATGCGTGCATTCTCTTCCGATTGCTTGCTGAAATCCTGCAGCAAAGCTATGCGGCGCTTCAGCCGGGCCAGAGTCATGGGATAGGCAACGTCGCGCGTGAACTCCATTTGAGCCAGCGTCTGCAGGCGGCTGGTATTGCCAGGGTGGCCCGAGACGAAAACTAAATCCCCATCCTTCACGCCCGTTCGCGACCACCGCAGATAGTTGTCAAGGTGCGCGGGATGCCCATCTTCATACACTCGAAAGAACGTGATGTCGAGATCGTAGCGGGGATAAGTAAAGTTGTCTGGATCTCCGCCGAAAAACGCAGCGTCAAACTCGGGCGCGAACACAAGACGCACATCCGTGTACTTCTTATATTTGTAAAGGTTGTAAACCTGTCCGGAATAAAAGGTGACCACGTCGCAACGCAGGCCGGTCGCCGTGTTGCAATCTTTTTCGATCTGCGACATGGCAGCGCGCTGCGCCTGTCCCGATTCCGCCGCCGACATTTCCGGCTTCACTCCGGCATTCACTTTTTCGGTTACGTCCTCAATCCCCACCAGTTCGTTCAATTCGAGATTCGGACACTTCGCTTCTTCGGCCTGACTTTTGGCGTAGAACCCGCTCTTGAGATAGTCGTGACCTTCGCTCGAAAGCTGCTGCACACAGGCTGCGCCGACGTGGTGGTTCGTGAAGGTCAAGCCGTCGGCGGAGACAAACGAGCCTGATCCGCCATTGTTAAACCGCACCGACGACAGCCGCACGTGATCCAGCCATTGCTGCGTCAGGTCGAAGCCATATTTAGCCTTGATCTT
>Ga0307479_10003764_pt1 | contig 13852 bp, 13 predicted proteins | sample atmos_gasesECM4C_FD_203743 | JGI IMG/M metagenome (GOLD analysis project Ga0307479, IMG submission 203743) | Hardwood forest soil microbial communities from Morgan-Monroe State Forest, Indiana, United States - atmos_gasesECM4C_515 | ecosystem: Environmental > Terrestrial > Soil > Temperate...
TCTCGAAGGCCAGTTTGCTGCGGACCACCCCGTTTTGCTTCAGCAGGTAGGCCACGTAGCGGCGTGAGGCCCCGCGCGGTACGTCCACAAAGACGCCTTCCTTCGCGAAGCCCTGGTAGGGGTGCGTCATGCCGTACCACATCCACGCGCCGGTTGCGCCAACGGCGAGCGCAGCCACAAGAATTAGAACGAGCAGAAACCTCAATCGAGCCTCTCCCCCACCTTTAGCTTGAACCTCAACTGGCTTGAACCTCAACTCTGTAGCTCGGGTTGCCCCTGGCGCTCCAGGAATTCCTTCAAGATGACCGCGGCGGCCACGGCGTCCACGCTTGTCTTGGCCGGTACATTTTTCTTTTTTCTGCCGCCCTTGTCGGCGTGCAGGAATCTTCCCTGTGTTTCTTCGAGCAGGCGCTCGGCCTCCCAGCTCGTCAGGCGCTCGTCAACCATCTCCACGGGGACGCCAAGTTGCTTATGAACACGCCGGGCAAAACGCTCGGCTTCTTCCGCCATTTCGCCGCGCGTGCCGTCCAGCCGCAGAGGCAAGCCCACCACGATTTGCTTCACGCGGTGCTCGCGCACCAACTCGCGGAGCCGGCGCATGTCCTCATTTCGGTTAACGCGATCCAACGTGCCCAGTGGCTCGACCATCTTTGAGCCGCCATCGGCAATCGCCAGGCCCATCCGCGCCCGCCCATAATCGATTGCTAGAATCACTCTCCGCTCGCTTGGCTTGGATGGGCTCGAATCGACCGACACACTTCCAGTATACCGGGAAGGCGCTCACGAGATTAAGCACACCTGAGCAAGTTGCACCATCTGGCACAATCGCGCTGTTTGTAAGTGGAACTTTACGGTTTACGGCCGCGGGCGCCGGATTGCCACGCATCCCAGTAGCCCAGCGTTTTCATCTGCTGGTCGAGGCCGGTTTCTTTCATCAGAGTTTCCATTTCGGCACGTGAGAGGCGCTTCCCAAGCGGTTCGGCGCGATCGGCGATGCCCCAGGCGGTGAGAGCGGCGAGTACGGTATGAACTTTTAGTTCGCGCATGTCAACTTTGTCGAACGCGTCGGAAGCCGCGTGGTAGTTTGGCAGGTAGTTGGCCTCTTCCTGATTGGCCATGAGCGTGGGCACGCCTTCGAGAAGGAAATCGAAGTTGTCGCTGCCAAAGGAAGCGTCGTAGGTGTGATTGTTGGCGCCCCAGGATTCGAGCGGCTGGAGGATTTCGCGGACGCCGGCTTCGATATCTCGGCGGCCCTCCAGCGAATAGCCCGTGACGCGGCCGATGCCCATGTCGTAAGTAATCATCGCGCGAATCTTATCCATCTCGCTGCGGTGAGCCTTTACGTATTCATAGGAGCCGATCGTGCCTTGCTCCTCGCCGCTGAAGAGAACGAAGCGGATGGTGCGGCGCGGGAGCAACCCCGTAGCCTTAATGGCGCGCGCGGCTTCGATGACCAGCGCGGCGTTACAACCGTTGTCGAGCGCGCCGGTGCCCAGTTCCCAGGAATCGAGATGTGCGCCGAGGATGACGGCTTCGTCCGGCTTCTCACGGCCGCGAATTTCGCCGACGACATTTTGTTGGTCGATGGGACCGCCGATTTTGTTGGGCATGTCGAAATGGATGCGCACTTTTCCTGGGTACGCAGCAACGGTGCGCGCAAGCCGCATGGCGTCTTCACGCGCTAGGACGGCTTGTGGAATTTTGTCGATTCGGCCGTCCAGCGCGTTGGTGTGGCGGTAGAGAAGCAGACGCTCCCTCGCGCCCATCCACAGAATGGCCGCGGCCCCGGCCTTGACGGCGTGATCGATAATCGCCGGCGGGCGCATGTATTCGTCGAAGAGGTCGGCCCATCTTGACCCTATGTCGGTGTGGACCAACAGGACCGCGCCCTTCAGCGGCGTACTGCCTCTTGCGAAATCGTCCTCTGAGCCGTAGCCCACATCAATTACGCTGGCTTCGAGTCCGCCTGAGGGCGTTGCCGGCGACCAGCCCGTGGATCGCAGCCGGATAGGAAATTTCACGGGACCGAGCAGCTCCAGGTGCGTGTCGCCTTCGCTCCAAGTCACCGGCAGCGTGTACTTCTCGGCGTGGACTTCGATGTTTGCGCCACGGAAGGCGGCGACGCCCCACTCGACGGCTTTGGCCATTTCCGGCGAGCCGGTGACGCGCCCGCCGATTTCGTCGGTGAGGCGGCGCAGGTTTTCTTCCATCGGCGAGGGGCCCATGATGATAGGCAAGAGCTTTGCGGCGACTTGCGCGCAACTGGAAGCGTCCGTGGCGGAGCACGCTGCCGATGGCGAATTCTGCGAGGGAACCAATGGATTCTTGGCGGGAGGCAACTGGGCCCAGCCGGATGACCCTAACACCGTGAAGCAAACAACAAACAAAACGATGAGCGAAAGAGCAGGTAGCCGGCTCATGCAGTTCCTCTACGACCGCCACCGCAACGTGACTGGTCCATTCATCGGATGCACCATCGGCGCACCGGTGCGTCGCGATTCGAGCAGATTGGTCTTTAGGGCGAAATACCACTTCGCTTGCCGGTCGGCGTCATCGACAAGCATGAGCCTCGGATTGTGCTTCAGCCCTTCCGCTTGCTGAATCATGGTCTGCTGGTCCTGCCGCAGAAACGTCTTTGCGAACGGCCGGAACAGGAAAACCGGCAGCGGCAGGTTCCAAGCCGCCACGAAATCAATGCGGCAAAGGTCGTGCCGCACCGGCGTCACCGTGGCGCGGCTCGAAAACCACAGCTTCCCGCTGCGGTCGATCTCCGTGCGCAAATTCGGCAGCACAAAATCAATCGTGGTGGTCACCGGCTCGCCGGTAATTTTCTTCAGCAATTGATACGGCGCGCTATTGGCGCTGGGCGTGTGCGGGCTCATCCGGAACCCGTTGGGAATCGGCTCGAACTGCTTTGCCTTTTCGTGAATGCTGGTACGCTTCCGCCAGAACCAGGATTGGTGAACGAACGGCCCATGGGCGGGGTCCATCAGCCCGATGATTCCGTGGTCGATGTGGGACGGCAACTCGCAGGAGAGATGCGTGATCTTGAACCTTTCGCTGAAAACGGCCAGCGCCGGCGCCTCGGGAATTCTTTCCGGCAATCGTGTATCAGCCGCGTTCATGTAGACCCAAACGTACCCGTCGCGCTCCTCGCACGGATAATGCCCTGCGAAGATCCGCTCCACTTTTAACTTGTCCTGCGAAGTCAGCGAAGGAATGTCCACGCATTGCCCGCTGCACGCGTCAAACCGCCAGCCGTGGTAGCGGCATTCGACGACTTCGCCATCCATGCGGCCGTACGAGAGTGGCATTCCGCGATGCGGGCAGGCATCCCGCATCGCAAAAACTTTTCCTTCGGCGGTGCGTCCCAGCACCAGCGGCACTTCCAGCAGCAACGCCTTCAAAAGCTTCTGCCCGCGAAGTTCCGTGCTGCGCGCGGCCGGATACCAGAAGTCCCACAGAAAACCGGGATCCGCTTCGCGCTGGAGTTCGAGCGCTGGCGCAGCCTCCGCTTGCAAGATTGTTCGAGTGGCTTCGCTCATATTCCTAGCGGCATCGTAGTACAGCGCCGCGCATCTCAGCAACCGCCCCGCGCATCTAATTGCATGTTTCACGATTCGGCGCTATTCTTGGTTTAGAGCTTGACGATGTACGCCGCGTTTTATTAGCTGACTCGCCTTTCGCTCCCTCGGCGGAGCGCCTCATTGCTTTGCATTTTCGATTTTTCTAATTTCGATCTTTCCCAAAAGGATTTGCCATGGCTACTTTGACGCTTACTGAAAAATTGGATCAACTGGGCGCCCGCTACGACGAGCTGACACAACAGCTTTCGACTTCGGAAGTGGCCTCCGATTCCGCGCGCTACCAGAAAGTCGCGAAGCAACACGCCGAGCTCGAGGAAATCGTGGCCAAGCACCGCGAATACAAGCAGATCGAAAAAGACCTTACCGGCGCGCACCAGCTCTTCCTGGAAGCGGACGACGCCGAGATGAAGCAGATGGCGCACGATGAGGAGAGGGCGCTGGCCGCGCGCAAGGAAACCGTCGAGCGCGAACTGAAACTCCTGCTGCTTCCGAAGGATCCCAACGACGAGAAGAGCGTGATCATCGAAATCCGCGCCGGAACGGGCGGGGATGAAGCCGCACTCTTCGCCGCGGAGCTTTTCCGCATGTATTCGCGCTATGCGGAAACGCAAGGCTGGAAAGTGGAAGTCCTGGAAAGCTCGCCCTCATCGCTCGGCGGCATGAAAGAAGTGGTGGCCGCGATTCAGGGCAAGAAAGTCTATTCCAAGCTGAAATACGAAAGCGGCGTGCACCGCGTGCAGCGCGTGCCCGCAACCGAACAGCAAGGCCGCATCCACACTTCTGCAGCGACGGTTGCGGTGTTGCCGGAAGCGGATGAAATCGACATCAAGATCGAGGCGAAAGACTTGCGCATCGACACGTTCTGCTCGTCGGGCCCCGGCGGCCAGTCCGTTAACACCACGTATTCTGCAGTGCGCATCACGCATATTCCCAGCGGACTTGTCGTTTCGCAGCAGGACGAGAAATCGCAAATCAAGAACCGCGCCAAGGCCATGCGTGTCCTTCGCGCGCGTCTTTATGAACTCGAGCAGGAAAAGCAGCAAGCCGCCATAGTGGCTGAGCGCCGGGGACAAATTAAGACCGGAGACCGTTCCGAAAAGATCCGCACATACAATTTTCCGCAGAACCGCGTCACGGATCACCGCATCGGCTTAACGCTCCATCAGCTCACCGACGTCATGGACGGCAAGCTTGCGCCGCTGATGGACGCGCTGAGCGCTCACTACGAGTCCGAGCGGCTGCAGCAGGAACTCGCTGAGGCATAATCGCGGATAAAGCATCTTCATCGACAAGGAGACGCTCCATGCTGACCCGCCCTGGCTCCGAACCCGGTCCCACGTGGACGCGGGAACTTGCGCTGGATCCGCGCCGGCTGCGCAGGGCGATTCTGCGCATCGTCATTTTTTTCGGACTCCTCCAGGTCACGTTTATTGTCCTCGGCGACATTGCGGTGTATCGCGCCCATGGCAAGCACGTTCGAGGCTATACCTCCCAGGTTCAAATTGCGGGCATGCCGCTGTTGTCGATAGGTGGGAGCGCGCACGGAATTATCGCTTACGGCGGCCTGGCTACGGGCGTTGTCGCCATTGGAGGAGTGGCCGCGGGGGTCATCGCGTTCGGCCGCATGAGCGTTGGCCTTTTGGGATTCGGCGGATTGGCAATCGGCGTGATTGTCCTGGGCGCCGGCGCTGTTGGCTGGCGCGCGATGGGAGCGGTTGCGATTGGGCAGGCGGCTTTGGGCGCGCTGGCGATCGGCCGGTACGCTTATGCGGGACCGGGTGTGGCGCTGGGCCGGGACGAAGCAAGCGGCAAACAAAAGGAAAGTCTCTTTGGATGAATCGCGTTACTGAAAAACAATCCGTGCGCGCGCTGCTGAAACTCGGCATTGCGGAGTTGGGCGATGCGCAAGTTCCTTCCTACACGCTTGCTGCGGAGTTGTTGCTTCTCCATGTGTTGGACCGCGACCGCACGTGGATTTACTCGCATCCCGAAGAAGAAATCCCTGCTTCGGACGCCGAGCGCTACTTTGCGCTTGTCAGCCGTCGCGTGGCAGGCGAACCGACACAGCACCTCACCGGCAAACAGGAATTCTGGGGCCTGGACTTCGAAGTCACGCCTGACGTCTTGATTCCACGCCCGGAAACGGAGCACGTCATCGAAGTCGCGCTGGACCGACTCGCCCTTCGCGAACATCGCGCCGGACGCACACAAAAAGCCGCCGGTGCCGGTTTGCAAATCGCCGATATCGGCACAGGCTCCGGCTGCATCGTCGTTGCGTTGGCAAAAGAACTTTCCGGCGCGTCGTTCGTAGCCACGGATATTTCTGTCGCCGCGCTTGTGGTCGCTCGCCATAATGCCTCCCGGCACAACGTCGCAGACCGCGTCCATTTCCTCGAATGCAATTTGCTCGAAGGTTTGCCTAGCTCGCAACTCGCCACTGGTCACTCGCCACTTCTCTTTGATCTGATTGCCAGCAATCCGCCGTACGTCGGCCGGCGCGAAGCGACAGCGCTGATGCGCGAAGTCCGCGAGCACGAACCCGAAATTGCGCTCTATGGCGGTGAGGAAGGCTACGAATTCTACGCTGCTCTGATTGCGCAAGCCGCCGCACATCTCAAGCCCGGCGGCATCCTGGTCCTGGAGCTTGGCCACAACAGCCTGCCCGCGGTCCACCCGCTGCTCGACGCATCGACCTGGACGAACATCGGGGTGACCGACGACCTCGTCGGAATCCCCCGCATCCTCGCGGCCGAGCGCTTGTAGCTCAGCATTCAACCGGAAAGGTTGAGCCTTACAAAGGTCCGGCGTAGTCTACTCGCATGCCGGAGCTGGCGCGATTTCGAGCGAAGCATGGGCCGCTGGAGGAGCAAGCAGCCGATGCGGTGGCGTCCATTCTGCATGTGGACATGGACGCGTTTTTTGTATCCGTGGAATTGCTGGAGCGGCCGGATTTGCGCGGGAAGCCCGTTGTTGTTGGCGGGCAGAAGGGTCAACGCGGCGTCGTTTCCGCCGCCAGCTATGAAGCCCGAAAATACGGGATTCACTCCGCGATGCCGCTGCGCACTGCCGGCCGGCTTTGCCCGCATGGAATTTTCCTGGACGGCCATCACGAAAAATATGGGGAATGGAGTGATCGCGTGGCAACCATCCTCGCGAGATTCTCGCCGATAGTCGAGATGGTTTCAATCGATGAGGCCTATCTTGATCTTTCGGGAACAGAGCGCTTGCACGGGCTGCCCCTGGCCGCGGCAGATAAACTCCTTCGGACTATCACACAAAGCACCGCTCTTCCCTGTTCCGGCGGCTTGGCGACAACGAGACTAGCGGCTAAAGTTGCGTCCGACCAAGCCAAGCCGCGCGGGCTGGTGTGGGTTCCGCCGGGGTGCGAAGCGCGTTTCCTCGCTCCGCTGCCCGTGCGAAAGATTCCCGGTATCGGTGAAGTCACGGAAAGGGCATTGCGCGCGCTCAGTATCGAGACCGTCGAGCAGCTTGCCGCCGTTCCGCAGGAAAAGCTTGAAAAAATCTTCGGCCAGTGGGGAACGGCACTATACCGCAAAGCGCGCGGCGGCGATTCCTACGAATTCGTGATCGATGCGGAGCCGAAATCCATTTCACACAATCACACGTTCGGCGAAGACACAAGTGATGTGAATGAAATGGTGGCGATGCTCAGCCATCTTTCGCAAAAGGCCTGTAAGCGGCTGCGTGAAGCGGGGCTGGCATCGCGGACGCTTACATTAACGATTCGCTACGCGGGTTTCGATACTTACACACGCGCGAAGACGCTTTCAGAACCCACGCAGCTCGATGCCGATATCTACGCGGTGTTTCAGGACCTATTTAGCAAGCACCGCGACACAAAAAGGAAGGTCCGGCTGCTGGGCGTGAGCCTCGGCGGCCTGATCCATGGCAATGAACAGCTCGATTTGCTGGATGCCGGGCGCCGCGAAAAGCTCGAAAAGCTCACACAGGCGGCGGACTGCCTGCGCGATCGCTTTGGCTTCGACAAAGTGCGATTCGGCGGCTCGCTCTCGACCGAGGGCCCGGATCAAAACCCCGAGGACTAGCCGGAGCGCTGTAAAAAACAGCGCCCTAAGCGCTACCGCGTTGAATGTCCTATACTTTAGTCTCCGTCCGAGCATCCCTAGGAGCGCAAATGCATCTCCAACCCCGGGTGTTTCCTGCGCTCCTTCTACTGGTGGCGCCGTGAATCGCCTTCGGCAGTTTTGGCAGCGCGTGAGCGAAGGCCGGCAGATTAACGACCTGTGGTCACAATTCACGGCGGATGCCCGCGCGAGTTACAGCTTCTACATGAAAGAGGCGGACGCAGAAGATCTGGAAGGCCGCCGCGGCTTTCGCCGTTACGTCCACATTGCCAAGACGCTTTTTTGGTCCATGTTGATGAAGATGACGCCGGCGCGGCGCGTACTTTTGCTCGTCGCCCTGGCCATGCTGGTGATTGGCCGGAATGCTGCCTTTGATGTGAATTTCGAGGCCCTTGCCGCGTTTCTCTTCTTGCTGCTGCTCTCTCTGGAACTGGCGGACAAGGTGACTATGAAGCGCGACTTGGAAATCGCGCGGGAAATTCAGATGTGGCTAGTGCCTTCGCAGCCCCCGGATGTTCCGGGCGTGGACATCGGCTTCGCGACGCGCCCACAGAATTCTGTGGCCGGCGATTACTACGATGCATTCTATCCAAATCCTGAGGAACGAGGGCGATTGGTTGTAGTAATTGCGGACGTTGCCGGGAAAAGCGTACCGGCGGCTCTCCTGATGGCCACATTACAGGCCAGCCTTCGCACCATCGCGGGGGAAGGCGCTTCGGTGGAAGACCTGGTCACGCGGCTGAACCGCTACGCTTGCTCTCACAGCCTGGAAGGGCGACGGTTCACAACCGCGGTGCTAGGCGAGTACGACCCTGCTTCGCGGCGTCTCACTTACGTGAATGCTGGCCACAATGCTCCGATTCTGCGCCGCGCGAATGGGACTCTCGAGTCGCTCACATTCGGTGGCTTACCCCTAGGAATCGAATTAGACTCGCAATATGAAACTTCTTCCTTGGAGTTAGGCCCCGGAGATGTCTTAATTCTTTTTACCGACGGCGTGGTCGAGGCCTTCAACCAGGCGGGAGAAGAGTTTGGGAACGATCGCTGGCTCGGCGCTATCCGCAGCCTGCCGGACTGGAATGCCCAAGAGACATTGCAATTCCTGATGAAGCGCGTGGACGAGTTTGTGGGTGCTACGCGGCAGTCGGACGACATCACCTGTCTGGTGTTCCGCTCCAAACAGCGCAATGTTCTGTAAGGCCGCGGCCAGAGCTAGCATTCCGAACCGGGGCCTTAGTTTTTCAGATCAGCTACTCTCCCGCAAAGGTCAACCTTCTCTTAGAGGCGGGGTAAAACGATGCCGCCCTGGGCCTGGTATTTGCCTTTTTTGTCTTTGTAGCTGACTTCGCAATCTTCATCGGAAAGAAAAAAGATGACCTGGCAAAGGCCTTCATTTGCGTAAATCTTAGCCGGTAGAGGCGTGGTGTTGCTGATTTCTAGGGTCACGAAGCCTTCCCACTCCGGCTCGAAAGGAGTGACGTTAACAATGATGCCGCAGCGCGCGTAGGTGGACTTGCCGACGCAAATAGTGAGCACGTTGCGCGGAATGCGGAAATACTCGATGGAGCGGGCCAGGGCGAACGAGTTGGGCGGGATGATGCAGACGTCTCCTTTGAATTCGACGAGCGAGCGCGAATCGAAATGCTTGGGATCAACAATGGTGGAGTTGACGTTGGTGAAAATGCGGAACTCGTCGGCCACGCGGATGTCGTAGCCGTAAGACGAAACGCCGTAGCTGATGACACCCTCACGGACTTGCCGGTCGGTAAAGGGCTCAATCATTTTGTGCTCGAGGGCCATGCGGCGGATCCAGCGATCTGGCCTAACGGACATCCATTCCTCCTGACAAGCAATTGAAATTTTGCGTTTCGATGGATTGCTTAAACTAACAGCTGCAAAGTCCATGCTAAAAGACGTTCAGTGTAGATTAGCCCCCCCGTCTTGACAACCCGCCCGGCAGCCTCTAGCATCTGCCTCGGAGTGCGGGAGGAGCGCGTGATTAAGCTGGATCTCGTAAACGCCGTGGTGGCGGCGACGAATATCAGCCGCACCAAGGCCGAACAAGCGGTGGAGACGATTTTCGAATCCTTGAAACAGGCGCTAGGCCGCAGCCAGCGAATCGAGCTCCGGCGCTTCGGCGTTTTCAGCGTGAAGCCGCGCAAGACGGGAATTGGCCGGAACCCGCGCACAGGCGAAGAGGTCAACATCCCTCCGGGCAAAGCAGTGCGCTTCAAACCAGGCAAGGAACTGCAGGGCAAGGACGACGAAAAATAGCGCGAATAACCTTCTTACCGTGTAATGCGCCACTCCATTCGATAGAATCCATCTCTTTTCAGTGTTGCGAAATCTTGTGCCTCGATGCGGTACTATGGACAAGGTGCATAAACCTACCGTTCTAATGACCTCGTGACTCCACTACCGCCAGGAAATCCCGCACAGCCGATACCGGGTGAAGTGGATTGGCACACTGATGCCGCTGTTCGTCAATGGTATGACGCGCAGCTTCCTCCTCGGCCGTCCACGAAATCTCTCGTTCTTGCGGTGGTGCTTTTTTTCTTGACCCTCTGCACGTGCGTCGTTGCAGGGACACAGTTCGCTGTGGCTTACGCGCACAATCAAGCCATGTCCTTCGGTGAATTCTTCGGCGGCTTCACGCTCTTCTACAAGAATCCGGCCGGACTGCTCGCGGGGCTCCCTTTTGCCGCTACGTTGCTGGGAATTCTGCTGGCGCACGAACTGGGACATTTTTTCGCTTGCCGCTACCATCACCTCCGCGCCAGCTATCCTCTTTTTCTTCCCTTTCCGAATCTGGCGGGGACTTTTGGTGCTTTTATCTTGATTCGCTCGCCGATACGCACCAACCGGGCGCTGTTTGATGTGGGTGCATCCGGGCCGCTGGTGGGATTTGTGTTGGCCATTCCCGCGCTCGTATACGGGGTGCTGCATGCCCGCGTTGTTCCAGAACTGGCGAATCCCGCGCAGGCGGATTTGATTTACGGGACTCCGCTGTTGCTGCGCATATTCGAGAAAATTTTCCATCCAGGGATTCCTCCCGGAGCGCTCTTGTTGCCGCCGGTGGGCCGGGCAGCGTGGGTGGCTTTGTTTGTCACTTCGCTCAATCTTGTGCCCGTTGCGCAGCTCGACGGCGGACACATTCTGCGCGCGGTGAGCGCGCGTGCACACCGTGCCCTGTCTCTGCTCTTGCCGATGGGGTTGCTTCTTCTTGGCCTGCTGAATTATTGGCCAGGCTGGTACGTTTGGGGCACGCTGCTGCTGGTCATGCGTTTTCTGCGAATCGCTCCCGTATATGATCCGGCGAAGCTTGACCCAAAGCGGCGGTTTGGCGCGGTCCTTGCCCTGATTGTCTTTTTGCTCTGCTTCATGCCATCGCCGATCTCGATTCCGGCAAGTTCTCCTTGACCGCGCGGAATCTCCGGTTATGATGCGTGCGGCCTGCCCATTGCAATAAGCCGCGGCAGACGAGCACATGCCTGAACTTATCCGCACGCTTCGCCTGCGCGATCTCTTCCTGCTCTTCATCGGATCGGTAATTGGCTCCGGGATCTTCCGAACGCCCGGGCCCATCTTGCGGCAGGTGGGCGGCTCGGTGGGAATCGCGCTGCTGGTGTGGGTTGTGGGCGGCGTTCTTTCTCTTTTGGGGGCCCTCACGTATGCGGAACTTGCTGCCAGCAATCCGGAGGCCGGCGGCCTATACTGCTACATTCGCGACGGATTCGGCCGAGCTTCCGCTTTCCTCTACGGCTGGTGCCTCTTTTTGGTGATTGCCAGCGGCTCGGTGGCTGCTCTGGCTCGCGCCTTCGGCGAATACTTCGCGGCCATCGTTCCCGTTTCCCACGCGCTCGAGACCTTCGTTGCGGTGATTATGATTGGGATCGTCACCGTCGTGAATGTCTGGGGCACGCGCAAGAGCTCCGACCTTCAGAACTGGACCACCATCATCAAGGCCGGTGTGATTGTGATTCTGAGCGCTGTGCTCCTCGCGCTGGGGCGCCATGCTACGGAGGTGTTGCCGGCTATGGGTGCCACCCAGCATGGCGCAAGCTTGCTCTCAAATTTCGGGATAGCCATGATCGCCGTGTTGTGGGCGTACGAGGGCTGGCAGTTTGGCACGTACAGCGCTGGAGAAGTCATCGATCCGCAGAAGGCGTTCCCGCGTGCATTTCTTTTGGGGTCCGTTGTCCTCATCGGGCTGTATCTTCTGGCCATCACCGCGTACCTCTGGGCACTAGGGCCTGCCGCCACGGCTGCCAGCGAAACCATCGCGGCAACTTCGGTTACGGCGATTCTTGGCTCCTGGGCGGGCAAGATCGTCGCCCTCACCATTCTGGTTTCCACGTTCAGCGCAGCGAATAGCGTGATCCTGACCGCACCCCGGGTGTTCTATGCGATGGCGCACGATAACCTGTTCTTCAAGAAGCTGGCCGTCGTGCACGCCAATTACCGCACGCCGGTTTTCGCCATCGTGGCACTGGGCGCGTGGTCAACGGTGCTGGTCTGCGCGGGAGAAATGGGCACGTTCAAAAAGCTCATTGAAGGTGTGATTTTTATCGGCTGGATTTTCTACGGCCTGGGAGCGGCGGCGATTTTTCCGCTGCGCCGCGCAAGCGCCGGTAAACCGATTCCTTACCGTGTCCCTGGGTATCCCTGGACGCCGGTTCTGTTCGTCCTCGCTGCGGCCGCAATCGTGGGCAACGCCGTTTACCTGGCGTTCCACGATCCCGAGCAATTCCAAAATCTTACCGGCGCCATCATTTTGCTGCTTATCGGTGTCCCTGCTTACTTTTTTTGGCGCCGCAGGTCCGCAGCCTGAGGGGTCGTAGCTGTTGTGATTGTTGGGAACTACGGATGCTGCGAATTCGCTGCTACATTTTGCTGGTTCATGCGATTCACGATGCGCTGAGCCACTTCACGCACTTCCTGGACGCGCTGCCTGGCTGGACCGTCGGGTTCCAGCCGCAGATAAGCATCCAGACTTTCTAGTTGTTCCCGGTAATTCTGCTTGCGGGCAGAGGAATCCGCCAGCACGAGGTAGGCGTTGGCGAGATTGGGGTTCCTGATGAGCGCCTCGTGCGCGCTTTTCGCGGCTTCGTCGGGCCGGTTCAAGCGCAAGAGAGTCATACCCAACACCACATAGCCATCGGCCGAGTTCGGGTCCAGCACCAATCCTCTGCGGATAATGGTTTCGGCTTCGACGGCCATGCCCTCCAGATAATGTATGTACCCGATCGCCAGGACCGCCCGGGCATACCGGCCGCCGCTGAGGTCGAGGGCTTTCTGAAAAGCCTGCGTGGCCTTTTCTAAGTGTCCGAGATTGGTCTCCACCACCCCCTGGTGATAAAAAGCTTCAAAGTAGCCGGGGAACAACTTGGCGGCTGTTGTGAAATGACTCAGGCTTCCTGGCTGATCTTTCTTGGCCATGCGCTCGAGTCCCTTATTGAACTCTTGGTGAGCATTGTCGGGGATCTTCAGTTCCCGGACGGATACTGCATAGGGGTTGTTCGGGGATGGCAGCGAGGGAGGAGCGGCCAATTGGAGTTCAAGCTTCAGAGAAGGCCCTTCGAGCCGCGCGGTGGTCCAGAAGGGGTCGTAACCCTGTTCTTCGACGCTGATTTCGTAGACGCCAGGAGGAAGTCCGCGGACTTCGAAGCGGCCGTCATAGTCCGTCAAGATGCTGCGAAACACTCCGGCTTCATGGGATTTGAGGCTTAGCGCCACTTGGCTGGCGGGGTGGCTTGCATCCTGCGCAGAGACAATACCGGAGATGGTTCCTTCGGGGCTTGGCGTCGCCGAGTCTTGGCCACAAACGCGCGCCGCACAGGCAAGCAATGCAAAATTTAAAAAGAGGACCAGGGTTCCGCGTGATCGTAGCGCCGTGAGGAGTTGCGGCCTGGGGCGTGCCTTCACACCTTGAAAGAGTCTGCACTGCATCTCGACCTGCAGCGCACTTTTGAGGCATCTCAGGGGACTTGACGGCTGCACTGTCTTGCCTGACATCAACCGTCGCGTGCGCGGACCTAACGGAAAACATGCACTGCGGATGCCAGAAGCGTCTGTTGTTTCTGGCAGTGTCGTCCGGACGCCTAAATGGTGGGCTCTAGAAGTCGATGGAGGCGGCGCAAACCCGACATCCTCTTTCCT
>Ga0307479_10003765_pt1 | contig 13852 bp, 14 predicted proteins | sample atmos_gasesECM4C_FD_203743 | JGI IMG/M metagenome (GOLD analysis project Ga0307479, IMG submission 203743) | Hardwood forest soil microbial communities from Morgan-Monroe State Forest, Indiana, United States - atmos_gasesECM4C_515 | ecosystem: Environmental > Terrestrial > Soil > Temperate...
AGTCGCCGATACAAGGAAAGGTATGGCGACGTAATGTCGCCGTTACAAGGAAAGGGATGGCGACGTAAAGTCGCCGCTACAAGGAAAGGGATGGCGACGTAAAGTCGCCGCTACATAGAACGAGACGGCGACACATGGCGACGTAAAGTCGCCGCTACAAGGAAAGGGATGGCGACATAAAATCGCCGCTACAAATGGAGGGCACGATATATCGTGCCCCCTTGGAAAAGGCTATGCCTGAGAACCACGGGTCTGAAGACCCGCCACTACAGAAGCATTTCCACTCCTCGCGGAGCAGGGCCGAACGGGATGGCGACGTAAAGTCGCCGCTACATAGAACGAGACGGCGACACATGGCGACGTAAAGTCGCCGCTACTCGGCGCGGTCGGCGCCGTATTCTTTCAATTTGTTGTGTAGCGTCTTCAAGCTGATGCTCAGCAGCTCGGCAGCGCGCGTCTTGTTGTTTCCCGTAGCCGTCAAGGTCTGGAGGATGAGTTCACGCTCCATGGCATCCACGGTGGTGCCCACGGGAAACTTGATGGCCGAGAGGTCGCCGGGCCCTTTGGCCGCGACCTTGCCGAATTCCGGGGGCAAGGACGAGCGGGCGATCAGGTCTTTTTCGCACATGATTGCAGCGCGCTCGAGGACGTTGCGAAGCTCACGAATGTTTCCCGGCCAAGTGTGGCCCATGAAAATGTCCAGCACTTCGGCACCGATCCCGCGCACCTGCTTGCCGTGTTTGGCGTTGACGTCGCGCAAAATGTGTTCGACAAGCAGAGCAATGTCCTCTTTGTGATCGCGAAGCGGCGGCAAGTGGATGTGAAACACGTTCAAGCGAAAGTACAGATCCTGGCGCAACTGGCCATTTCCGACGGCTTGCTCAGGATCTTTGTTGGTGGCCGCGAGGACGCGCACGTCCACGGGCGTTTCGGTTTTGCTGCCCAGGCGCCGCACCTTGTGGTCTTCCAAGACGCGCAGCAGCTTGGCCTGCGTAGGGGCAGGCATTTCGCCGATTTCGTCCAGCAGCAGGGTTCCGCCGTCCGCCAATTCGAAACAGCCGATACGGCGTTCGGCAGCGCCGGTGAAAGCGCCGCGCTCGTGGCCGAAAATCTCGCTTTCCATCAGCGTTTCGGGTATAGCCGAGCAGTTGATGGCCACAAAGGGCCCGGCGGCGCGCGGAGAAAGCTTGTGGATGGTGCGCGCGACGATTTCTTTTCCCGAGCCGGTTTCGCCTGTAATCAGCACCGAAGCGGAGCTGGGCGCGGCCATTTCGACAATGCGCATCACTTCCTGCATCGGCTTCGAGCCGCCTACGAGATCGCCGAGGCGTCCCGAATCGCGCAACTGTCTCTGCAGCACGGCCAACTGCCGCGTATCTCGCGCTTTGCCAAGCGCGCGGTCGAGCAACGCGCGCAACACCGGCCCCTTCAACGGTTTCTCGATGTACCAGAAAGCTCCGGCTTCGATGGCGGCAACGGCGCGTTCCTCGCTTCCTTTTCCGGTGATGATGATGGCGGGGACGCCCTCAAGCTCGGGCCCGAGCTGTTTCAGGAGGTCCAGGCCGTTCATGCCGGGAAGCTCCACGTCGGCAATCAGCGTGTCCGGCTGGTAGGTGGCAAACTTGGCAAGAACTTCTTCGGCGGTGGCCACGCCCAAAACATCGTAGCCCCAGCGCTGCAAGAGCTGTTCGTAGCCCTTGCGAGCGTTGTCCTCGTCTTCGACGATGAGCACGCGGTCCTTGCGCTCAGGTGTTTCGACGGCCCGCGCGGCCGCACGTGTTTCTTCTCCCATGGGTTCAGATTCTCCCCGGCTAAAGTAACCTCGAAGTATTTTGCTGGACACTTCGACTGTACCAAGCCCGGCGCGACTTGCCAAGTTCCCGGCGGGCCTGCCGAAGCAACTTAGGAAGCCATTAGCCTGGTTGCCGCGTAACCGAAAAAAGTGACACAGGGAACTCTATTCGTTGTCAGGCGCAAACGTGGTGAGCAAGCCCGTTTTTACGTTGAGATGCTTCGCTTCGCTCAGCATGACAACTACTTGGGGATTGGGTCACCTATTTGCTGGAAAGGAGTGAATCGGACCGCCTCATCGAGGTCTCATTCCTTAAGAAGATACAGTGCACGCTCGAGTTCCAGTTCGAGTTTAGCGCCTTTGGGCAAGTTGAGTTCGTGGCCGCGGCCGGATTCCATCAAATAAGCGGTCAAGGCGCCAAGAGCCGCGCCTTCGGCGGCTTCCTTCTTGTCTTTGTCCTTTACGCCTTTCACGGCGCCGATGGCGGCGCCCGCCGCAGCGGCGGCGGCTGCGTCCTGCTGCGTGCTGCTGTGGCCTTCGATGAGACCTTCCTGCGCGGGGACCGGCTTCACGCTGTGGTCGCCGGGAACGCTCGCCACTTCGGCAACGATGGGCAGGGCGCCGAAGCTCGTGCGAATTTCGTCAAACGTCAGCCAAAGCTTGGCGCGGCCAGCGACGCCCGCCGGCTCGACACGGCTGATGTGCCCCTGGATCTCGGCACCGGCAGGCAGGTAGAAGCCACTGCCCGCCTCGAGCGGCTCCAAAGTACGCACTTTGAACCTGGCATTTTCCTGCGTACTCTTCGTGCCCAGGTCTTCTTCCAGGCGCACCAGGAATTTGGTTCCAGGAGTCACGGCAAAAGTCTCTGACGGCAAACCGTGCCGGTCGCCATCGGCCTTATGGCGCGGCTGCTCCGGCCTATCCGGCGCTTGCGCTGAAGGTTCCCTGGCAGGCTCTGGTGCGGGTTCTTGCGCGCGCAGAGCGGCCCCGCCCACGGCCAAAAATGCGGCGGCTGCCAATACTGATGCGCTCAACAGAAATACTTGGATGCTGCGATCTCTCATGTTTCCTCCCACGGAGTGCCGGGCATCTTCAGCATTGCATGCGCAGCGCCATCCGGGTCTTGCGGTACGTTGCTGTAAGTGACTGAAAAAAAAGACACTTGGCTCGGCTCGGGACACCTCTCCAAACGGGGATTCTTCCCGTGTCAGCAAGGCCCGCCATCGCTGTGTCAGGCTTTTCTGGCAGTGGGAGGGTCAGCCCGCGAAACGGGTGAACGCTATTTATCCAGGTAGCTGCGAATGCGGCGGAGCACTTTGGCGTACATGGCGGGGGTGACGCGGCCGGTTTGTGTGTTTTGTTGGCTGGGGTGATAGATACCGAACAGGCGCGGCAAGCCGGGAGCAATCTCCGCCTCAGCACCATGCGCAAATGGGTACAACGCGCGCGACGCAATCACGCCCCGGCTCTTTAGAATGTCGAGATAGCCGTCCCAGGCAATTCGTCCGAGAGCGAGGATTGCCTTTGGTTTCAGGATTTGCAGCTCGTGTTCCAAGTAGCCGCGGCAATTCGCGATCTCTCTTGGCTTGGGTTTGTTCTCCGGCGGGGCACAACGGCAGGTGGCGGTGATGAAAGCGTTTTTAAGTTGCAAGCCATCGCTGCGCTGGACGGAACGGGACTGATTTGCAAAGCCGGCCTTGTGCAGCGCCTGATACAGGAAATCGCCGGAGCGATCGCCGGTGAACATGCGCCCGGTGCGGTTGGCCCCATGCGCGGCGGGAGCGAGGCCAAGAATCAGCAGTTGGGCAGCGGCATCGCCGAATCCCGGAACCGGCTTGCCCCAGTATTCGCAGTCGCGGTAGGCGCGGCGCTTTTCACGCGCGACCCTTTCCCGGTAGCGCACCAGGCGCGGGCACTTGCGGCAGGCTACGATTTCTTCAGTGAGAATCAGAAGTTGCGAAGCTGTTTCGGGCGCTAGCGTCATTGCGTTGGTCAAGCCTTCTTCAGCACTCTTGCCAGGACCACGGCCTGGTTGTTCTCCACGTCGCGAGCGCCAAAGAGAAGAGTCAGCGTGCCATGCTGTTTCTCCAGCTTTTTTAATTCAGCGATATAGTCTTTTTTCTTCTTGAGTTCCGCCTGGTACTTTTTCTCAAAGGCGGGCCATCGCAGCGACTCATGATGAAAGAACTTGCGAAGTGCGTCGCTTGGCGCCACGTCTTTCATCCACAAATCCGCCTTGGCTTGCTCTTTTTTCATGCCGCGCGGCCACAAACGGTCCACCAGCACGCGGAAGCCGTCGCTGGCTTCCGCTTTTTCATAAACGCGCTTTGTCTTGATCATGGAATTCCCCCAATCTTTGCTGTTTGCTTCCTGGCAAATGCGAAGCGACCGCAAGCCAGGCTTGCCTGCGCGGGCCAGGACGCCAGGTCCGCGCAAGATTTGACTCCCTTCTCCGGCGCCTCTAGCATACAAAAGCATACAAAAGTTGGCGCTATGTCCGCTCCATCCAACGCCGGAACCATCCTCGACCGCATCCTGGAATCGCGGCGCGCCGAAGTCGAGCATCGCAAGAAGGTTCTGCCGACAACCGCTTTGAAATATGGCGTTGCGGCAGCCTCGCCGGTTCGCGATTTTGCGGGCGCCCTCACGCGTCCCGGGCTCAATGTGATGGCCGAACTGAAGCCGGCTTCGCCAAGCCGCGGGGTGCTGCGCGAGCCCTTCGAGCCCGCGGGCCTGGCGCAATCGCTGGAAGCAGCCGGCGCGGCGGCGCTGTCTGTTCTCACGGAGCCGGAGTTTTTTCGCGGCTCGCTCAAGAATCTTCGCGACGCACGAAAGAGCGTGCAGATTCCGGTCCTCCGCAAAGATTTTATTTTCGACCCGTGGCAAGTGTGGGAATCGCGCGCCAATGACGCCGATAGCTTTCTCCTCATCGTCTCCGCGCTTTCCGACGCACAGTTGAAGGAACTGCTCGGCCTGGGACAGGAACTTGGCATGGAGCCGCTTGTGGAAGTCCACACACGGGAAGAGCTGGACCGCGCGCTGAGCGCGGAGGCGCGGATCATAGGAGTCAATAATCGCAACTTGAAAACCCTGGAGGTCTCGGCGGACACCTCGTACGCGCTCGTCGGCGCCATCCCGGAGGAGTGCATCGCCGTCAGCGAGTCGGGGATCAGCACGAACGAAGAATTGGCCAAGCTGCGTGCCGCCGGCTTCGACGCTTTTCTGGTGGGCACGCGCCTGATGCTCTCTGACAATCCCGCGGCACTTCTTGCCGAACTCCTCGGCGCGGCGGCGCGCAAGGATTAGGGCGCCCATGATTCGCGTGAAAATTTGCGGAGTCACCAGCGAAGCGGATGCCCAAGCGGCCATCGAGGCCGGCGCGAACCTGATTGGGCTTAATTTCTACGAAAAGAGCCCGCGCTACATCAGCAAAAAACAGGCCGCGCAAATCCGCGCGCAGCTTCCGGAAAAAGTGGAAGCCGTGGGGATTTTCGTCAACCGGCTGCCGGCCGACGTCATCGCCGTGCGAAATTCGCTCGAACTCGACGCCGTGCAGCTCCATGGCGACGAACCGCCGGAAACCGTAGCGCAAATCGCCGCGGCCGTCCCGGTGATCAAGGCGTTTCGGGTTGCGCCGGATTTTCGGTTGGCGAGTCTCGTGGAGTTTCCGGAGGCCTTTGCGTTCTTGCTGGACGCAGCACAGGACGGCCAATATGGCGGTACGGGCCGCACCTCGGATTGGGATGTGGCGCGCCGCGCGGCGCAGAGCCACCGTATTATCTTAGCGGGGGGGCTGAAAGTGGAGAATGTTGCAGGTGCCGTGCGCGTGGTGCGGCCCTACGGGGTTGACGTGGCCAGCGGCGTGGAAAGCAGTCCGGGGAAGAAAGATCATGGGCTGCTGCGCGAATTCATTCAGGAAGTGCGCCGCGCCGAGCGCAAATAGCCTTTTGTACAGGTGAGATTCACAACGCTATGAGTACCATTCTTCCATCGCCGACGACAGTTCCCGGGCGCTTCGGCCCCTACGGGGGCCGCTACGTTCCCGAAACGCTGATGGTGCCGCTGTTTGAGCTGGAGCGCGCCTACGAACTCGCGAAGGCAGATGCGTCGTTCCAGGCGCAATTTCAGGGCTTGCTCAAGAATTTTGCCGGGCGTCCCACACCGCTGCAGTTTGCCGCGCGCCTGACGGAAAAACTCGGCGGCCCGCGCATTTACCTGAAGCGCGAAGATTTGCTGCACACCGGCGCGCACAAGATCAACAACGCCATCGGGCAGGGCCTGCTGGCCGCGAAAATGGGCAAGCCGCGCATCGTCGCGGAAACCGGCGCCGGGCAGCATGGCGTCGCGTCTGCTACCGTTGCCGCACATCTCCGCCTCGAGTGCGTCGTGTACATGGGCACCGAGGACATGGCCCGGCAGGCGCTAAACGTCGCGCGCATGCGGCTGCTCGGAGCGCAGGTGGTGGCCGTCGATTCCGGCAGCCGTACGCTGAAGGACGCCATTAACGAAGCGATGCGCGATTGGGTGACGAATGTGCGCACCACGCATTATCTTCTCGGTTCCGTGTTAGGCGCGCATCCGTATCCCACGATGGTGCGCGATTTTCAGGCGGTCATTGGCCGCGAAGCGCGCGAACAAATCCTTGCAGCGGAAAAACGCTTGCCTACACATCTGATCGCGTGCGTCGGCGGCGGGTCGAATTCCATTGGATTGTTCCACCAATTTCTGCGCGACCCGGATGTGAAAATGATCGGCATCGAAGCCGGAGGGCGCGGCGGCCAGCTTGGCGAACATGCCGCGCGCCTGGCCGCGCATCAAGGATTCACGGGCGCCAAGCCCGGCGTGCTTCAGGGGACGTATACCTACGTTTTGCAGAATGAAGATGGGCAAATCGCCACAACGCATTCCATTTCCGCCGGGCTGGACTATCCTGCCATCGGGCCCGAGCACGCCTGGCTTGCCGACCAGCGCCGCGCGGAATACTCGGCCGTGTCCGACGAAGCCGCTCTCGACGCCGCTGGTCTGCTCTCGCGCACCGAGGGCGTTATCCCTGCGCTTGAGTCGGCACACGCCATCGCGGGGCTCGTCGAGCGCGTGGCCGGGAGTGGCGGGGCTTCGGGCCGCTCTTCGATTACAAAAGGCGACCTCGTCATCCTCAACCTCTCCGGCCGCGGCGACAAGGACATGGACACGTATTCCCGCCTGCTCTAATCTTGATTCTTCTCAGCAACCATGGCTGCGGCAGGCTCCAACTCGACACGTATTTCAAACCGCTTCACCGAATTGCGCGCAGCGGGCGAGCTGGGCATCGTCGCCTATATAACGGCGGGCGACCCTTCGCTCGACGCCACACTGAAATTTGTTCTTGCCCTGGCCGAAGCTGGCGCGGACGTCATCGAGCTTGGCGTGCCGTTCAGCGATCCGCTGGCCGACGGGCCGACGATTCAGCGCGCTTCCGAACGCGCACTGAAATCCGGCACGACGCTCACCGGCGTTCTCGGTCTGGTTCGCCGCATCCGCCAGTCTTCCCAAGTTCCCCTGGTTCTGTTCAGCTACTACAACCCCATCTTGCAAATGGGCTTGGAAAAATTTGCTGCCGCCGCTGCATCGGCCGGCGCGGACGGTGTTCTCGTCACCGATCTGACGCCCGAAGAATCGGACGACTATCGCCGCATTCTTGGCACGCACCATCTGGATACGATTTTTCTCGGTGCGCCGACGTCCACCGACGAGCGCCTCGCCAAAATCGCGGCTTGCTCCTCCGGCTTTCTCTATCTGATCTCGCGCACCGGCGTCACCGGCGCAAGAGATGTGCTCCCCGAGGATCTTCCCGCGCTCCTACGCCGCACGCGCGCCGTTACGCAGCTTCCTCTTGCCGTGGGCTTTGGCATTTCGCTACCTGGCCACGTTTCGGTTCTCGGCAGACTGGCCGACGCCGCGGTGGTCGGTTCCGCGCTTGTTTCCGAAATTGAGCGCGCCACCCTATCCGGCCCAGGACCGGCCGAGATTGCCGTCGCTGCTCGAGCCCTTGCGGAGAAAGTCCACTCCCTGAAAGAGGCCGCGCGTCACGGCCTCTCCCGCCGCGAGGTGGCGCCATGAAGATCACTGTTTGGCGCCAACGCATCGACGAAATCGACAAGAAACTGGTCGAGTTGCTCAACGAGCGCTCCCGCTGTGCCCTGGAGATCGGCAAAATCAAGCAGGCGGAGAACATTCCGCTCTATCAGCCGGAGCGCGAAAACGAAGTGCTAGCCAACGCCGAGGCCAACAATCCCGGGCCGCTGACCGACGCCGCCATTCGCCGCCTGTTCGAGCGCATCATCGACGAAGCGCGGGCCGCCGAACGCGCCGCCATGCACTCTGACGGCACCCGCGAAAAAAGGCGGGAATGAATGAACCTCGCTGGCGGTTTTGTTGATGGAAGGCCTTAGGGCGGCATCTCTAAGCGAAGGGAACTGGAATCGCACATGGTTATCGTCATGCAAGAAGGCGCCGCCGAGGCGCAAATCCAGCACGTTATCGACCGCTTGGTAGCCAGCGGTTTCAACGTGCACCGCTCCACCGGCGAATCGCACACCGTTCTCGGCGCGGTCGGAGTGCATCGCGATTTCGATCACCGCGATTTCGAGTTGCTCGACGGCGTGCGCGAGGTCATGCGCATCACGCAGCCCTTCAAGTTGGCCAGCCGGCAGTTCCGGCCCGAAGGCACCGTGATCGATCTCGGGCGCGGCGTGAAAATCGGCGGGCCGGAAGTGGTTGTCGCCGCCGGTCCTTGCTCGGTCGAGTCGCGCGAGCAGATTCTCTCCGTTGCCGAAAGCGTGGCAAAGGCCGGCGCAAAAATCCTTCGCGCAGGAGCCTTCAAGCCGCGCACTTCGCCCTACGCCTTCCAGGGCATGGGCGAGCCGGGCCTCAAGTTGATGCGCGAAGCCGCGGACAAATTCGGCCTGTTCACCGTCAGCGAAGTGATGGATCCCTCGCAAATCGCCATGATGACACCGTATGTCGATATTTTTCAGGTCGGCGCGCGAAACATGCAGAATTACTACCTGCTCCGCGCGCTGGGCGAAATCCGCAAGCCGGTGCTCCTAAAACGCGGGCTGTCTGCGACCATGGAAGAGCTGTTGCTCAGCGCCGAATACATTCTTTCCGGCGGAAACTACAGCGTCATTCTTTGTGAGCGCGGCATCCGCACGTTTGAAACTTACACGCGCAACACCTTCGATCTCGCCGCGATCCCCGTCATCAAAAAACTTTCACACTTGCCCATCATCGGCGACCCTTCGCACGCCACCGGCCGTCGCGATAAGGTCGCTCCGATGGCCCGCGCCGCTGTCGCTGCCGGGGCCGACGGCTTGCTCATCGAGGTGCACAACAATCCCGACCACGCGCTCTCCGACGGCGCGCAATCGCTCGAGCCTTCCGCCTTCACGCAATTGATGGCCGAGCTGCGCATCATCGCTCCCGCCATCGGCCGCCGCATCGCGTAACCATGCCGGCAGGACATCACATTTCGCGGGTCACAATCCTCGGTACTGGACTTATTGGCGGTTCCTTCGGACTTGCTCTTCGCAAATACACCACCGAGATGCGCATCGCAGGTTGGGACCGCGTGGATGTAGTCCGCGAAGCTCACGCGCGCGGGGCCATCGATGCGCCCTTCTACGGCGACCCAGCTCCCTCACTGAAAAACGCGGACCTGATTTACATCGCGCTTCCCATCGCCGCGACGCTCGATCTTCTTCCGGAAATCGCCCGGCACGCTCCCGCGCACGCGCTGGTCACGGACGCTTGCAGCACCAAAGTCCGGATCATGCAAGCCGCCACAGAGCTCTTCCCCGCGAATAAAGGCGCCCTTTTTCTTGGCGGCCATCCCATGGCGGGCCGGGAACTCTCCGGCATCGCGCACGCCGATGCGGATCTGTTTCGCGGGAACACCTACGCGCTCATTTGCCCGGGGACGGCGGGGCTTCTGGCCCGTTCTTCTTCGTCTTCCCCTTCGGAGCCCACTGATCCGCAGGCCGATCCCCGCGTTTCCGCGTTCGTGAAAATCCTGGAAAAAACGGGCGCGCGGCCGCTGTGGATCGGCGCGCCGAGGCATGATTACGCCGTTGGCCTGGCCTCGCATCTCCCGCAGCTTGCGGCCGTCGCGCTGGCCGGCTTCCTGTATGACCGCCTTGATGAAAACGGCCTGCCCATCACGCTCGCCGGTCCCGGCCTGCGCGACTCCCTGCGCCTCGCCGGCAGTTCTTACTCCACGTGGCGCGACATCGTGCTGACAAATCAGGATGTGCTGGCCGCGGCGCTCGACCTGTTCGCCCGCCGCATCGACGACCTCCGCGAGCGTCTAGCCTCCCGCGACCTGGAAGCCGAGTTCGACGCCGCCAACGAACTCTACAAGCTGCTGAGGAGCCTCTGACGTCCTTGAGAATGCGACATTTGCCGCCACCGCCGCCTTCCTAACCCTCTCTAAGCATGCTGTCTATTTTCCCGCTTCTTCCTTCACGTAGGACGCGCTCAAGGTGTTCTTTTTCTTGGCGACTTCCAGGAGTGTGGGGTAGAACTGCACGAAAGTGGTGTCTACTGCGCCATGCTGCTGGTGGCAGGAGTAGCAGTCCATTTCCTGCGGCAGCAGCTTCCCGGTGACGCCGTCTTCGGAACTGAAGAACGCCCATTTGCCCGAGAACCGGGCTTCGTCCTTGACATGCACCTCACGGCCCATCACATCTCCGGTCTGAAAGTGCCCGTTCTTGTTAATCGACCCCTTTGTCCCGGCTACGCGTCCTTCCAGAACAAGCATGGTCTTGTCCGGCCACGTGCCCGTCGCCTGGAAAGCTCTGTACGCCTCCGGATTCACGAAAACATTGTCAAACATCGAGTGATCCATGCCCATGGAGTTCGGGCTGTAGCTCATGTCCACTCCCGACGACAAATACACCCACTCCCGGTATTGCGCCGGGAACTTGAGATTCCCCTCCGCCGTATAAACGGGCGCATTCCCGGCGCCCTCATTCTTTGAGTTCGCCCGCGGCATAGCCGCCACCAGCGTCAATGCCAGCACCGCAAGAACGATCAATATCCATGCACGTTTCATCGAATCCCTCCTGAAGTCAGCCTGCCGCCACCCGCACAACCACAACTGCACGCTACCCAGCATCCACTTCCCCCATTCAAAATGGACGCAATCTCCGGCGAAAGGCCGTGCTTATCTAACGTAGCAGGGGGCACAAATGTTTCCGGCGTGGCCCTTCTCGACTCAGGATCTTAGATTTCGTTTAGGCGGCGTTTATGCCACTCCGTCGCTTGCTCGTAAGAATGCGCCAGGCTAAGCACTGCCGCTTCGCCGCCCGCCGGGCCAGTAAGCTGCATGCCAATCGGCAGACCGGCGGTGGTGAAGCCGCAAGGAACGGAGATGGTGGGCAAGCCCAGAGCATTGAACGGCCGCGTGTTGCGCAACATCAGAAGTTCACTGGCCCGCAAGTGGTCCATGTCTGCAAGGAGATCGGAAATCCGGGCCGGCGGCACGGGGGATGTGGGCGTCACGAGAAGATCCACAGTCTCGAAAATCTTCGGCGTCGCACGCCGCAGTTGCTCGATCTCGCGGCGCGCTGCAATGTACGCGCTGGCCGTGATTTCCGCGCCGCCGCGAATCCGCTTCAGCGTCGCGGGCTGGTACAACTCGGGGTGAGTTGCGACGTTTTCCTGGTGATACGCGTAAGCCTCCGCGAACAAAACGGGCAGCGCGGCCTCATTTCCCGTCGGTATCTCGACGTCGCGCGTGCCTGCCGTCAGTTTCTCCAGCACGGCCAGAGCCGCCGTCATGGCTGCCTGAATTTCGGGATTGAGGTCCTCGTAAAAGTAAGCGCGCGGAACGCCGAGGCGAAAACTAGTTTTCTTGCCCAGAGCCTCCGTATAGTCAGGCACCGGCAGATTCGCGCTCGTTGTGTCCTCGGCATCATAGCCCGCGAGCGCCTGCAACATCAGCGCCGCGTCGCGCACTGTCCGCGTCATGGGGCCGAGATGGTCGAGCGACCAGGAGAGCGGGATCGCGCCCCGCGTGCTGACGCGGCCATAGGTGGGCTTCAGCCCGACGATCCCACAATATCCTGCGGGCTGCCGGATGGAACCTCCCGTGTCAGACCCGATGGCCCCAAAGCAGAGTCCGGCGGCCACCGCCGCGGCGGATCCGCCCGATGATCCTCCCGTTGAAAACTCCATTTGCCAGGGATTCCGCACCGGACCAAACGCGCTGATGACCGAGCTACCGCCGAAGGCGAACTCGTGCATGTTCAGCTTGCCCAGCAAGACGGCCCCAGCCGCTTTCAGGCGCCGGACAATCTCCGCGTCCTGACTGGGGACGCGATCCTTGAAGAGCGCGCTGGCGGCTGTCGTCGGGACCCCGGCGGTATCCACCAAATCCTTCAGAGCAAGGGGGATTCCATGGAGCGGGCCTTTCCATTGGCCGCGCTGAATCTCCGCTTCCGCTTCGCGGGCCTGCGCCAGTGCAGTCTCCCCTGTGACGGTGATGAACGCATTCAGCTTCGGATTCTGTAGCTCAATTCGTTTCAGGCATGCTTGCGTCAGCTCGACGGGCGAAACCTTTTTGGTGCGAACGAGTTCCGCGGCCTCGCTGAGGCTGAGTTTCGCGGTATCCGCGCCCGCGGGTTTGCCCGCGGCCCCGTGGCCGATCACTCCGCCAACAAGCCCGCTCACTGTCGTTTTCATGAATTCTCTCCGCGACCATCCGGTGGGCCCATCGCTCATACGCGGGAGATTATAACTCGCCTACCCGAAACGTCTCGCCCGCTACCTAACGGGATTACGCGAGGCGTGCTTGGAGGGAAAATGAATGTCTTGCTTTTTCGTTCCTAAAACTTAAGACTTACAACGACTAAAACCTCAGGCCTAAAGGACTGAGCTAAAAAAATTTGAAAACCGTTTCATGGACAAACGCATCGCCTCCGCAGACGCCGCTATCGCCAACCTGAAAGACGGGATGACCATTCTCATGGGCGGGTTCGGCCTATGCGGCATTCCGGAAAACCTGATCGCGGCCGTGCGGCGCAAGGGCACGAAAAACCTGACCATTGCCAGCAACAACGCCGGCGTGGACGACTTCGGCATCGGCGTGCTGCTCCAGCAGCGGCAGGTGAAGAAAATGATCTCGACCTACGTGGGCGAGAACAAACTCTTCGAGCAACTCGTCTTGAGCGGCGAACTGCAAGTCGAGCTGAATCCGCAGGGAACGCTGAGCGAGCGGCTGCGGGCAGGTGGCGCGGGCATCCCTGCGTTTTACACGCCCACGGGCTACGGCACGATGGTGGCCGAAGGCAAAGAGACGCGCGAGTTTGACGGCCGCATGTATGTGATGGAGCGCGGGCTGCGCGGCGATTTCGCGTTCATCAAGGCGTGGAAGGGCGACCGCTGGGGCAACCTGGTTTACCGCAAGACGGCGCGCAACTTCAACCCGATGATGGCCACGGCTGCGGATTACGTTGTCGCGGAAGTCGAAGAAATGGTCGATATTGGCCGGCTCGACCCGAACCAAATTCACACGCCGGGGATTTTCGTGGACGCCATTTTCCAGGGCGCGAAGTATGAGAAGCGCATCGAGCGGCGCATGACGAGAAAGCCATGAGTTGTAAACTTTGAGTTGAGACCGCGAAGAATAGACACAGAGCTATCGCCCGCGAATTGTCCTCTCGGTCCCGGAAACCGTTGAAACGCATGGGATGCCACGCACGTCTCACGAGCAAGCGCGTGTGTTGGCTGTCTATCGGAGCGGCCAGGCTTTCGGGGATGGGACTCAACCGGTTCGGAATGCGGTCACTACCTCAGCCTGGCCGCTCTTTTCCTTCGACATTTTGCTTTTCTGCCGGCCGGCCGGAAAGTAGAATAAACTGGTCTAATGCTTGTCTTCCGCAGGCTTCTCTAACAGTGATTCCCGAACCTTTCCACAAGATCCGCCTCTTCCTTCAGATCTTGGTCTATACGGCCCTGTTTCTGGCGTTCTGCGCATTGCCGGCGAGGGCGCAAGACCCTCTTGGCGCTTTGCGCGGTATT
>Ga0307479_10003766_pt1 | contig 13848 bp, 11 predicted proteins | sample atmos_gasesECM4C_FD_203743 | JGI IMG/M metagenome (GOLD analysis project Ga0307479, IMG submission 203743) | Hardwood forest soil microbial communities from Morgan-Monroe State Forest, Indiana, United States - atmos_gasesECM4C_515 | ecosystem: Environmental > Terrestrial > Soil > Temperate...
TTGAGGACAATCTCGATGCCGCGCTGAAGTACTGGAATCGAATCGCCAAACCGCAGATCGATACCGTGCGGCCCGACCACTCCCTGCGCATCCGTCCCGCTCTTATCGATCGTGCCCTGGCGTTCTCGCCCGCGAGCGAACTGCGCCTCGCCGACCTTGAGACCAGCCGGGCACGGGTGGCAGGTCTTGGGATATTCCCCACCGCCCGCGTCCAACTGGCCGCACGCCCGGACGGGAAGTTCGATGTCGCCCTGAGCCTCCAGGAGCGCAACCGCTGGGGCAGCAATGTCTGGGAAGCGCTGCTCTCGGCCTTTAGCGGCGTGGCCTACCAGACCCTTTACCCCGCATACTTCAACATCGACGGGTCGGCCATCAACGTCACGTCCTTGGTGCGCTGGGATGCGCAAAAGCGCCGCCTCGACGCCGGGCTCTCCGGGCCTCTTCACGAGAATCCAAAATGGCGCTATCGACTCGGCGTCGATTTACGGAATGAGAATTGGGATCTTCGCGACTCCTTCGCCGGCCCCGCGCCGGTTCTCGCCTCGCTCAATCTGCGCCGCGAAGCAGGGAGCGTGGAGATCGAATCGTTCGATAGCGGACGCTGGGGCTGGTCCGCCGGCGCCGAGTTCTCCCATCGCGACTACCGCCGCGTAGCGCCGGGCGCGACCCTCACTCCAGAACTCCTGCTCACAGGCCCACAACTCAAGCAGATCGCGGCCATTCACTGTGACTGGCTCCGCCTCCCCGACCGGCGGTTAACCATCGAGACCAGCGCGTCTTCACAGCTGGCCCGCATCTGGTCAGAACCCGCGCACGCCTTTTCAAAGCTGCAGGGAGGGATTCTGGCCCACTGGTTCCCCAAGGCGGAAGGCGATGACTACGAAATGCAATCCCGGATTCGCGCCGGAGCGACCGCAGGCCAGCCGCCGTTCGACGAGCTCTACATGCTGGGCATGGAGCGCGACAACAATCTCTGGATGCGGGGCCACGTCGGCACGCGTGATGGCCGCAAAGGCAGCGCGCCTCTTGGCCGGCGTTATTTCCTCTCCAACAGCGAGATCGACAAGAACGTCTATGGGAACGGCCTGATCACGTTGAAGCTTGGGCCCTTCCTCGACAGCGGCAGGACTACCGACCCTGCGCTAAATCTCGGATCGCCAAAGTGGCTTTGGGACACCGGCGCGCAAGCCAAACTGCGGGTGCTTGGTGTCGGAGTAACGTTCGTCTACGGAAAGGACCTGCGGACGGGAAACAACGCGTTCTACTTCGCAGCGCGCCCATGAACAGGAAAGTCAGGCCTTGGCGCCACAATTCAAACGGCGCCGAGGTCCGGCCAAAGAACTACGCAATGCTTACTGCGCGCGTCCCACTTCGACGTAATCGCGACCAACGTACAACCGGTATTTACCGCCCGAACCGACAATCTGCAGCGGCACCGGCCGCTTGATCTCGGCGTCTTTCGTTGATGATCCCTGTAGAAGATCATGAGCGCCCAGATCCATGGCCACGAACTTGTCCCCGGCCAGGAATCCGATCCCATACGCGCCCGCTGGCAATTTCTGTCCGCCAACCTCAAGCGCCACTTCCGTGATCAGATATCCCTGATATTTCTGCCGGATGTCTGAAGAGTATCCGGAACTGTCGACCAACCCGGCTAGCAAGTAGGCGTCGTCGCCGAAATGGATTCCTCCCGTGTTGCGCATTTGCACAGGTGCAACCTGCCCGCGGAAAAATACCTGGGCCGGAAAAATCTTGCCTGTGATTTCCGCCGCTTTGAGCGCTGACTCTTTACCTTCGGGCGCGCCAACAATCGCTGACGGCACCCACACCACGGCCAGAACGATCAAACCGATGAATGTCGCCCACATTTTTGTGCGAGGCATGATGGAACTCTCCCTTCGAACTCCTCGTAGTTTCAAATTACGACGGCGGCTATTCTAGCTGGTGTGAAGAGCCTGTGGAGAAATTGCTCTTCCTCGAGCGAAGAAAGGGAGCTCTGATACCAAAACGGGAAAACGGGAAAGGCGTGCGACCGAACAGAAATTGCCCATCAAATAGGACGCTCACTCGAACTGCCGTCGAAACCCGGCGAACTCCTGCTTCAGGTCCGCAATCTCTTTCTGCAGGCTGGTGACTTCCTCTTCGAGTCGCGCAATGCGCTCGTCCTCGGCAGGGCTGTCCACCCGTGCTTCCGACGCCACCGGTGGCGCATCCCATTCCGGTTTGTCTCCGCACAGTAGGTGGGCGTAACGCGATTCCTTCGTGCCTGGCTGCCGGGGAAGGACTTTGGCCAGCGGCTCCTCCCGAGTCATCAGCTTCTGCAAAGTCGATTGCACATCAGTGAGATCTTCGAAGCGATGCATGCGCTCAGTTCGACCGCGCAACTCGCCCGGCGTTTGTGGGCCGCGCAGCATCAGCACGCACAACACTGCCGTCTCACGACGCGTGAAGTTGAACGCCTCCTGCATGCGGTGCTCGTACTTGGGAACGCGGCTGTCGGCAGTGCTCGCGGTCCCTGCCAGTCCCTTCTCGTTCAGGGAGTGCAGCGCCTGCCGTACCACCTCTTCGTTCAGATTCATGACCGGATCGCGGTTCGACTTCTGATTGCACGCATTCACCAGCGCATTGATCGACAGCGGATAGTAGTCGGGAGTCGTGATCTCCTTCTCCACGAGCGACCCCAGCACGCGAACTTCAGCTTCGTTCAGAAGGACGTTGGTAGCACGAAACGCTGTCATAGAAGTAGCGAGACTCCCGCATCCCGGGCGGGAAGCCCGAGATGTCCTAGGATGCGGGGGATGCGTCGCTATAGTACCGGGGACAGGCAAACCTCTGCAAAACTACGAAAGTAACCGCCCAGTAACCTGGTCGAGTACCGGCGAAAAACGGGGATGTTTTGAGACCTGAGGCCTGACGCCTAAAACCTGACACCTGATTTCAGGGAGTGAACTTCCCGAAGGTCCGGAGGGTAGCGACCTCTTTTCGCAGTCGCTCGATCTCCAGTTCTTTACGCCGAAGCACGGTGCGTACGTCGTCGCCCGATGGGGCCGCCGGAGAGGTCGCCTCCCGCCGGGGTTTATCGACCCCTAGTGGCGTGAGGAACTCCAAACCAAAGCAGAAGCCCGTCCGGTTCCGGACGATGGCCGCTACCCGGGCCCCAGAAGTCTGAAACTCAATTTCCATTAGATCGCCCGGTTTTAAAGGCACTCCGGCATACAGCGTCATCCCGCCTTCGCTCATTTCGATACCGCGACCCTGCACTGTAAGCTTGGAGTCTCCACCACGAGGAAAAACGCGAACGGGGAGCTCAACCGGATGCCGCGGCCAACGGCGCGTGTTTGCAGGGGAGGACATTCTTCACACCGCCAAACTTGAGGAGTGATGTTATTCGTCCCGCAAGCCGCCGGGCAAGATTACGAAGGTTATGGAGCGCCAGTTACGCACCGTCCTCCAGTCCGGACTAGGCCAGTTTTCCGGCGTTCGTACGTCCTGTGGTTAAATTCAGCTCAACATGAGACCCCTTGACGTTTCTCCCGAAGACTTTCACCGTCTCGCTGCCAACGTGACGGCGCTCTCCGAGAAGTATCTCTCTACGCTGGACACTCGCTCCGTCTTTCCCCCGACCAGCGGCGCCGAGGCCGAACGCCTCTTCGCCCTGGAGTTACCGGAGCAGGGCATGCACGACGCCGCCTTCGCGGTGCTCCGCGATGTCGTGGAGCATTCCCGCGCTCAAAACGGGCGCTTTTTCGGCTACGTGCAAGGCCCAGGAGAACCCATCGCTGCTCTCGGTGACCTGCTCGCCTCCGTTCTGAACCAGAACATGACCGCCTGGCGCTCTTCGCCGGCCGGAGTCACCATCGAGCGTACGGTCGTACGCTGGCTGGCACAGGCCGTCGGCTGCCGCGGTTTCCTCGGAACTCTCACCGGCGGTGGCTCCGCCGCTAACCTCATGGGCCTGGCCATGGCGCGCGAAGCCAGGACGCCCGCGAACGAGCATGGTCTGTTCGGTGCAAACGGTGGCGTGATCTACGCTTCGGAGCAGGTGCACATGGCTGTGCCCAAGGCGGTGGCCATGCTTGGAATCGGCCGCGAAAACCTGCGTTACGTCCCGTGCGACGATTCGTACCGAATGCGGGTGTCAGAACTGGAGCGGGCAATCGCTGAGGACGTGGGACGCGGGCGAACCCCGATCGCCGTCGTAGCGTCAGCAGGCACGGTAAACACGGGAGCAATCGACCCGCTGCGGGAAATCGCGGCCATCGCCCGTGCTCATGGGGTTTGGATGCATGTCGATGGTGCCTACGGTGCGCTGGCCGCGATCGCCGCGCCCGAGAAGTTCGGCGGCCTTGCGCTGGCCGATTCACTTTCACTCGATCCCCACAAATGGCTGTACCAGCCGATCGACTGCGGCTGCCTCTTGTATCGCGATGTCGCGCGGGCGCGCCAGACCTTCACCTACACCGGAACCTACGCCAAACAGCTCAGCGCGGACCCAATCGAGGGGTTCGCGTTCTTCGAAGAGTCGATCGAACTCTCGCGGCGCTTCCGTGCGTTGAAGCTTTGGCTTTCGTTGCGCTATCACGGGTTGGACGGATTCCGGTCCGCGATCCGCCAGGATCTGGACCACGCGCAACGACTCGCAGCGGCAGTCGAGACCTGCGCTGCGCTGGAGCGAGTGGGCCCGCCCGTCGAGTTGAGCGCCGTCTGCTTCCGTCATCGGGTGAGCCCCGATGCCAGCGAAGAAACCCGCAACCGCTTCAACCTTGCGCTACTCAAGCGCATGGTCGCGCGCGGCCGGGTATATCTCTCGAACGCGGAACTTCATCACAAGTTCTGTCTGCGCGCCTGCATTGTGAACCCTCTTACGAAGGATTCGGACGTCGATGCCGTAGTCCCTGAGGTGCTTGAGACGGCGCGGGAAATGGCAGGCGAATCCGCCACGTAGCGGAAGGAAGTCTACAATTTTCTCAGACAGTTTCTCTTCCGACTACAGGCGGCGATCCGGATGGCACGTATTCAGGATCGCTCGAGGGCAAAGGGCGTTCGATCTTCCTGGACCAAACCACCGTGGCTCCTCGAACCCTAGCGTCCTCCGTGCCCCCTGTGGTTAAAGCATCTGCGCCTGGAACTCCAACACAAACCCAGCAGATCAGCCTCTTTCGCTCCGATATAATACGCGGCAGAGTTGTTTCCGTCCCCCGACCCGACTGGAGCCCTCCGTAATGCTTCGCATCCGCGCCGCCACTGTCGATGACGTGCCCCTGCTCCGCCAGATGATCGTGGAGTTCGCCACGTTTGAGCGGCTGGAGAAATTCGTCACTGTGACGGAAGCGGCGCTGGTGGGCGACGGGTTCGGTCCGCAGCAGCGTTATCGCGTGCTCCTGCCCGAGTGGGATGGAAAGTTGGCGGGCTACGCATTCTTCTTCGGTTTCTACAGCAGCTTCCAGGGACCCGGAATGTTTCTCGAGGACATCTACGTGCGTGAGGAGTTTCGTGGTAAAGGCATCGGCAAGGCACTGATGGCTGAGGTTGCCTCCATCGCGCTGCGCGAGGGATTCTGGGCGATGCGCTGGGAGGTGCTTGACTGGAACCAGCCCGCAATCGATTTCTACAAGAAACTGGGCGCGACGTTTCTGGATGACTGGAAAGAGGTGCGCCTTTCCGGCGATAGTTTAAAGCGTCTGGCGGAGAGCGCCCCGAAATGAACGCCGTGCGCATTATCGGCGCGGGCCTGGCTGGGTCAGAAGCCGCGTGGCAGTGCGCTCGGCGCGGCGTCCCTGTCGAACTGTGCGAAATGCGCCCAGTGCGTTCCACACCCGCTCATCAGACTCAAGACTTCGCCGAGCTAGTCTGCTCGAATTCCTTGAAGTCCGACAGCATAAACACCGCCCCCTGGCTTTTGAAAGAAGAGATGCGGCGGGCCGGGTCGTTGCTGCTGGAGATCGCCCGGGCTTGCGCGGTCCCGGCCGGACACGCGTTGGCCGTGGATCGCACGGCGTTCGCGGCCAAAGTAACGGAGGCACTGTCACGCGAGTCGCTGATCACGATCCGGCGCCAGGAAGTCGCGCGGGTTGACGAGAGCCAGATCACGGTAATCGCAACCGGTCCGCTCACATCAGAGGCCTTGTCGGCTGATATTGCACGCTTGTGTTCAGACAGTTCTGGAACAGTTTCACATTTGTACTTCTACGATTCGATCAGCCCGATCGTCGAGGCGGACTCGATCGACATGAGCAGAGTTTATCTAGCAGCGCGCTACGACAAGGGCACGGCGGATTACATCAACTGCCCCATGTCGCTGGAGGAATACGGCCGCTTCTACGATGCGTTGGTGGCGGCCGAATCAGTCGAGGAGCGCGAATGGGAGAAGCTGAACTACTTCGAAGCGTGCTTGCCGATCGAAGAAATCGCTCGTCGGGGGCGCGACACCCTGCGCTTCGGTCCGATGAAACCCGTCGGTCTGCGCGATCCGCGCACAGGCAAGCCCCCGTATGCAGTAGTGCAATTGCGCCAAGAAAATCTGCGCGCTGACTCCTATAACCTCGTGGGATTCCAGAATCACCTGAAATACGGCGACCAGGCGCGGGTTCTCCGACTCATTCCTGGACTCGAGAATGCCCGCTTCCTACGCTATGGCCAGATTCATCGGAACACTTACATTAACGCGCCCTCCCTGTTGCGCCCGACCCTGCAGATGAAGGCGCACCCGCGGGTGCTATTCGCGGGGCAGATCTGTGGGGTCGAGGGATACGTCGAGTCGATTGCCACCGGGTTGATGGCGGGCGTACACGCCGCCGCGTTGGCCTCAGCGACGGAGCTCGCGGCACCACCGCGAACGTCGGCTTTCGGCTCGCTGACACATTATGTGACACAGGCGGACCCCGGGAATTTCCAGCCGGCCAACATCACGTTTGATCTGCTGCCCCCGTTGGAACGGCGCGTGCGCGACCGGGCGGAACGCCATCACATCCAGTGCGAAGCGGCGCTGCGCGCATTCGACGGTTGGGTGGAAAAGATCGGCGCGGTCACGGCCACGCCGTAGATCTCCTCTTCCGTCGTATCCGTGCAACAAATTGGTTTCAAATTCCGTATCTGCTGGTGGGACGACAGCTGGCCCGCCGGGCGGGTTACGTTCAACAGTTCGCTACGTCCAACAAACACATGGTCTTACGCGATCTCATCGGCGACGTCCTGCGCACCCTGTGGGCACATAAGCTGCGCACTTTCCTGACCATGTTCGGCATCGCCTGGGGGATCGTCTCTATCGTTCTGATGGTGGCGGCCGGAGAAGGACTGCGCGAGGGGCAGCAGATCCAGGCGCGCAACCTGGGCAAAGACGTGATGATCGTCTTCCACGGGCGCACCAGCCTGCACGCTGGAGGACAGCGTGCGGGACGAGCTGTGCATTGGGTGGACGACGACCTCATTCCTCTCGCGGCGGAGACCCCCGATTGCGAATACGCGATTCCAGAATTGGAACAGGACACGGTGCGCACCCACAGCAACTTCAATTCGGCGGCGTTGCTGGTGACCGGCTCCATGCCGCCCTTTGGCTACATTCGCAGTCTCGACGTGGGCGATGGCCGCTTCTACAACTGGGACGATCAGCGTGAGGCCCGGCGCGTCGCTTTCCTGGGAACCGACGCCGCCAAACAGTTGTTCCCCCACGGCGGCTCGGCCGTCGGCGAAACGATTTCCTTGAATGACGTGCCCTACGAAGTGATCGGAGTCATGGCGAAGAAAAAGCAAGACTCCAGCTACGACGGCTGGGACGTGAACAAAATCTTTGTGCCATTCTCGGCCATGCGGCGCGATTTTCCCGACAAGCCGCCGGGCACTCCCTATACATTCGACCAGCTTCTGGTAACGCCAAAGTCCGTCGGCCAGCACGAAGAATGTAAGTACGAAGTGCGGCGCGTTCTGGGACGACAGCACGGCTTCGATCCCCACGACAAAGAGGCCTGCCCGATCTGGGACACCGTGCAGGAGGCCAAAGCCTTCGAAACCATGACGAGCGGAATGAAGTACTTCCTGGGCGCGGTGGGCATGGTCACGCTGGTGCTTGGCGGACTGGGCGTGATGAACGTCATGCTGGTGGCGGTACGCGAGCGAACGCGTGAAATCGGCGTCCGCAAGGCCCTGGGCGCGCGCGGCGGCGAGATTCTGCGGCAGTTCTTCTTTGAGGCGCTGTTGATCGCGTTTCTCAGCGGAGGTATAGGGCTTGGGATTGCTTACGGCATCTGCGCTGCCGTGAACATGCTGCCCATGCCAGATTTCTTCGCGGGACTGCTGCCCACATGGAAGACTGGGCTGCTGGCTTGCTTCCTGTTGGGAATGATCGCCGTGTTCTCTGCGCTCTATCCCGCGCGTCGAGCGGCGTCGATCGATCCCATTGAAGCGCTGCGCTATGAAGCCGGTGGATAGATCTTAAGGCTGACGGCTCGGCCGAGTGCTAAGTGCCAATTGCTAACTGCTGATGTTGACCGAAATCATCTACGAAGCCTGGATCGCACTGAAGCGCAACCGCACGCGAAGTGCGCTTACTATGCTGGGCATCGTGTGGGGCATCGCAACCGTCACCCTGCTGATAGCCTATGGCAACAGTTTCCGGTCGGTCCTCGTGAATGGCTTCAACGCCTTCGGGAAGAGCGTTGTGATTTGCTGGCCCCAGCAAACCAGCGAGCAACCGGGCGGACAGCGCGCCGGAAAGAAAGTAGTGCTCGAGAAAGCGGACGTCGAGATGGTGAAAGCCGAGGCGCCGCTTGTGAAGCATGCCTGCCTCGAAACCGTGCGGCGGCCGGGCATCAGCTATGGCGACCGCATGGTGGGGACCACGCCGATCCGCGGCGTCTGCCCCGAATACGGCGAGATGCGCAACGAGGTTCCGTCCCAGGGTCGCTGGATTAACGCCAGCGACGAGTTGGAGCGGCGGCATGTAGTCTTTCTCGGCGGTCGCGTGCGCGAGCAGCTGTTCGGCGGACGGACGGCCGTAGGCGAAACCGTCATGATCGCCGGTCAGCGTTTCACCGTAATCGGCGTCATGGAACGCAAGATTCAGCTCAGCAACTACTTTTCAAGCGACGACGACTCCGCCTGGATTCCGTATTCCGCCGCGGGCCACCTGTGGAATACACGCTATGCCGCGGTGCTTGTGTTTGCTCCCATCGCGCCTCAGTTCGAGAAAAGGGCCATGGCACAGGTGCTGGCGGCGGTTGCGACGCGGCAACAGTTCTCGCCTACCGACAAGAAGGCCTTCCAGATGTTCGGGCGTGACGAGTTCCGCCCGATCATCGACGGCCTGACTATCGGTCTACAGGTGTTGCTCACCTTCGTCGGGACTCTCACCCTCGGGATTGGTGGCGTCGGCGTCATGAACATCATGCTGGTCTCGGTGGATGAGCGCATCCGTGAGATCGGGTTGCGCCGGGCCCTGGGCGCGCGCAAGCGCCATATCAAACTCCAGTTCCTAACCGAAACCCTGTTGATCATGCTGCTCGGCGGCGCCATCGGAATTCTGATTTCCTATGTGATTGCAGCGGCGGTGGGCACGATGCCGATGATGGGGCCGCTGTTCGAAGACGAGTCCGGGAAAGGCGACATCCATCTGAAGATTTCCCTGATGACGGTACTGCTCTCTACGGGTGTGTTACTACTCGTTGGTGTAGCCAGCGGGATGGTACCGGCGCTGCGCGCGTCGAAGCTCGATCCGGTGGAAGCCCTGCGGTACGAGTAAGTTGAAAGGCAAGCGGAGCGATCGGCGCCAGAATTTCGATTGACCCCACCTTCTCTTCGCAGTACCTTGCAGGCGCAGCGGCGTGTTTCACCCTCAGGAGTCCTGCCTTGGCCAAATCGGCAGTCGATGTCATTGGATCCGCGTTCGACCACACACGGCAGCAGCTTACCCAACCCTTTCGCTTCGGGCAGTGGGCCCGCCTCGCGCTACTGGGCTTGGCAACGGGAGAGATCAGCTCCGGCGGCGGTTGCAATTTCCACGGGTTGGGCGACCTGCCCTCCAAACTTCACAGGCAGACCGAGTACTTTGGGGACCCCAGCAATCCATTGTCGCGCCTGGGGCTCGACTGGGCGGCGATCGCCAGCATCCTCGTAGTGGCCATCGTCGGCTTTATCATCCTCGGCCTGGTATGGGTCTACGTAGCCAGCATCAGTCGCTTCGTGCTGTTCGAATCAGTGCTGCGCAAACACTGCGAATTGGGGGCAGGATGGCAACGATGGCAGGGGCAAGGTATGCGCTTCTTCGGCTGGCAACTCGCGTTGTCGGCAGTAAGTCTGGCGGTCGCGGCGATCCTGTTTCTTCCGCTATTGCTGCCCGTGTTGGCCACCATGCGGAATCACCAAGAGCCAGGACCTGGCATTCTGCTTGCGTTGCTTCCCATGATCCTCGTATTCGGCGTTTTCGCCGTGGCGATGATGCTCATCGCGGTTCTGGCCAAGGACTTCGTCGTGCCCCTCATGGCCATCGACAACATCGGCGTCATCGAGGGCTGGCGCCGCCTCTTCGGAATGATGAAACAGGACGGACTGAACTACGCCGGCTACATCGGCATGAAGATTATCCTGAACATCGGAGCAGCTGTCTTGTTCGGCATCTTGAGCTTCATTGTGGCGCTTATCGTGGGTATACCTGTCGGTATCGTGGCGGTTATCGTGATCATCGCGGCCAAGGGAGTTGGCCTCACCTGGAATGTCTTCACCATTACGGCCGCGGTTGTGACGGCCCTGATCCTGTTCGCGATCTTGTTGTACTTGGTCGCACTTGTGTGCGTGCCGGTGGCGGTGTTCTTCCCCGCATACGCCATCTACTTCTTTGCGGAGCGCTATCCCGCGCTGCAGGCGCAGTTGTTTCCACCACCACCGGCGCCCAGTCCTCCCCTTCCGCCCCTTCCGCCAACTCCGGAGCCCATCGGATAAGTGGGTTGCACTGCAGCCTGACCCCCGCCCTCAGTGGCCAGGACCGCCTTAGGGCTGAGGTTTCAGCTTCGCGCCTTTCTCGTGCGTCCACGAGAAACGCCGGCCGATGATGCACTTCACGATCAGGTGATCTGTGGCTGGAGTGAGACCCCAACCGACGCCGAAATTGAACTCCCACTTGGGAGAGAGGTTAAGGTCCAGCGTCGGAAAAATCTGCTCTTGCTGCTGGCTGATCGGGAGAAATTCCGTGGCAGGTCCCGTGGCTCCGTAGTATTCGAGGCCACCCGTGATTTTTTTCGTGAAGTCGTAACTGATCTTGACGTTGGGAGAAAACGTCCAGCCCTGGGTCACACTGGGCCCATGCAGCGAACGGTCGAATGCCGGATTGAATCCGAGATACCACGCCCCAACTTTCTTGTCGATGATCGGCCGCAACTCGTAGGTCCAGGTGTCGCCGGTGAAGCGTGCCTGGGTATAGCCGATTTCCTGCGACAAACTTAAGCCGACAGGCCAATGCCACTTCTCGGGGACTGCGATCCGCGGACGGATGTGGTCGCCCACCCATTGCCATCCGCCGTTTGGCTGGATGGTGCTGAAGACATAGAACCCGGTTTCAAACCAATTCGTGAAACCCTGCGTGATCTCGAGCGTCTCGTGCATCGCATGGTTGGTGGGCTGGATACCGTCAACCACAGTTTTGCTTCCGTTCGCGGTGAAATTGGAATGAATTTCGACCATCGTGGCGTTGGGCTCCACGAGTTCCGAGTCGTACACTTGGATCTCGTAGTTGTCCTGGGCCACGGAAACAGCGGCTCCCGCCAGCACAAACCAAAGCAACGAAAAGAAAAAGCGCCGATTGCGTATCAAGCATCGCTCCTTTGCCAGGAGCGCCCCAATACCCCGCGTCCGGCAAACCGACTTTCATTCCAATTCTAAGGGATTTATCAACCGCAAGCTGATGCCGGATTTCTTGAACGTAGGAGGCGCCAGCTCGTGGCCGGGAACTTCGAACACTAAGCAGGTGTCCAATCCCAAAGACGCGCCGCATGCCCCCAAGGAGAAAATCATGGCAATGTCAGTGGGAGGCGGTGGTGCGTCCACGCCCCAGATGAACGTCGCTCCGTTGATTGATGTGCTGCTCGTGCTGATCATCATCTTCATGGTGATCGTTGCGCAATCGAAAGAGAAGGGACTGGAGGCCCAGATCCCACAACCACCGGCAAATGTGGACGCGGCGCCGCCACCGGTACGGACGATTGTGATTCAGCTGGGCACAGCAAAGAGTGGCGACATTCCCGAGTTGAAGATCAACGAACAGGCCGTGAGTTGGGCGGATTTGAAATCGCAGCTCGCCGACATCTTCAAGCAGCGAGCCGAGCGCGTGGCGTTTGTACAAGGCGACGATGACGTCGATTTCGAATATGTAGCCGACGTGATCGACACCGCGCGAGCCGCCGGCGTGGACAAAGTGGGATTGCTTCCAAAGGAGATGGCGGCGAAACGATGACACCCCGTGGTAGAGACGCGGCTTGCCGCGTCTGAGGCGGGGCACGCACCCCGTCTCTACCGCGCCGCTAGCTCGAGCACGACTACGGTGTCGAAATCTGAAGCTGCGTGCGCCGGCACAGTCAACATGGCGCCTCGCTCGCTCGTCGAAACGTCGACCTTGGTGTGGTCGTTCAACGTGTATGCAGCCCTCACAGCAGCGGGCAGTCGTGGCAGCGGCAGCGCCGGATCCTGCCAGTCAAGGATGTGCACGTAGATCTTATTTTCCTTCTGCGTAGTCACGCCCCAGGGACGCGGCCCGACCGGGCCGCCACGCGTGCCATAGATAGAATCGCCGTATTGCGCCAGCCACTCTCCCATCTGGTGGAGGCGCTCCACGAACTCTGGCTGAATGGTGCCGTCGGGACGCGGGCCGATGTTCAGCAGGAAGTTCGCATTGTTGCCGGCGGCGCGCACCAGATACTGCACCAGCTCGCGCGTACTCTTGAAGTGATCGTCGGTGGCGTTGTAGCCCCATGCTGTATTGATGGTCTCGGCGGTTTCCATCGGTAGATCGCCGATCTTCTGTTCTGCATTAAACCCCGCGGTGTTACGGCCCGGAAGATCCTTCTCGAACATCTGAATATCTTCCCCCGGAATCGGTGCCTGATGATGGTTGTTCCCCACCAGCGTCTGGGGCTGCAGGCTGTGGATCAGCTGGTAAGTTCGATCGAGATGCCAGTCCGCCTTGGGCTTATCCCACCAGCCATCGAACCAGATACCGCTGATCTCCCCATAGTTCGTCAGCAACTCCTTCAACTGGGCGTCCTGGTATTCACGATATTTGTTCCAATCACCCGTATCCTGACGCCCCGCCGATTCACCCGTGCGGCCACGCGGATAGTAGTCCGGATTGTGCCAGTCGAGTTGCGAGTAGTAGAACGACAGGTGAATGCCCTGCTTGTGGCACTCGTCCGCCAGCATCTTCAAGGGATCTTTCTTCCACGGCGTGCGTTTCACGATCGTCCAATCCGACACCTGTGAATCGAACATGGCGAACCCGTCGTGGTGCTTGCTGGTGATGGTGATGTACTTCATGCCCGCGGCCTTGGCGAGCGCCACCCACGCGGCCGCGTCGAATTTCTCGGGATTGAACTGCTCCGGCAGTTTCTCGTAGTCCGCGATCCGTATCCTGCGGTTCTGCATCACCCACTCGCCATCCTCGAGAACGCTGTACACACCCCAGTGGATGAACATGCCGAACTTGGCGTCCTGAAACCAGCGGCGCGCGGCAAGATTGGCGGCGGTGGGTGAGGGGGACTGGGCGTTGGCGCGCGAGAGAAGCGGCAAAAGAAAACAGAAAATCAGCAGCGAGCGACGGGGGGCAGGCAACCTGTTCGGGATCATGACTGGCAAGGATAATCGCGGCGAGGA
>Ga0307479_10003767_pt1 | contig 13846 bp, 12 predicted proteins | sample atmos_gasesECM4C_FD_203743 | JGI IMG/M metagenome (GOLD analysis project Ga0307479, IMG submission 203743) | Hardwood forest soil microbial communities from Morgan-Monroe State Forest, Indiana, United States - atmos_gasesECM4C_515 | ecosystem: Environmental > Terrestrial > Soil > Temperate...
CGGGGGTGACCACCATGAGAGCCTGCTTCCAAGCGGACCAGAACTGGCAAGCGAGCGTCCAGAAGAGTTTGTCGAGCGGGCTGAGCTTGGGCCGGGGATGCCTGCGCTTCAGCACAGCGAGTTGTTGCCGAAGTGCCAGATTCTCCAACAGAAGACATTGGCGCGAGTGAAAACAGCGGGAAAGTGAGCCCAACCAAAATCGGAAGAACTGGAACATGCGTAACAGTGATATCAGAGGGACGGGTTGAGGAAAGTGTGCAAGCTGTTGATTTCATATCCGGCTAGAATTGTGGCGAGCGACAGGCTACAACAATAATGCAACGGGCGGCACTGTTCCCTATCAGACTTTGGTCCTTCACAAATCAGTGAGTAGCCTCACCAACGGCAACCAGACCGGCTGGTTCAAGGACAACCTGTGGACGGGCCCGGCAGGAGTTCCCGTCGGACTTTCGCGTGATCTCTGCGGCGTGTCGTACACAAGCCCAGCGAATGGTAACAGCTACATTTACACAATTGGCGGCGTGTACTACGACTCGACCACCAAGGTCAATGGTCAGAACCACGGCGCTACCACCAACAAGGTTTGGTATGCCCAAATCAAATCCACAGGAGGTCTCGCTGTGTGGAAGCCCACGGCTTCGCTACCCGTATCGCCCGGATTGCAACTCCATGGATCTGTCGTTTTGACTGTCGGGACGAACACATATCTGTACGTCATAGGCGGGTCGACGTAACAAAGATGACTCGAATCCGTCCGCAAACGTGACAAGCAAGGTTTACTACGCAAAGATCAACTCGCAGGATGGAAGTCGGTAACGAATCCGCAAAACATTCCCCATACGGGAAGCGGAGTCTACAAGACCTGTCCGGCCGCGCCTAACGCTAAATCTGCCAACGAAACATTACCTTTTCCGGTGTACACGAGTTGCTGGGCTACAGACTCCACCCGCAGCTTGCGTAGGTACTCTCCAATGGCCGGGGTTTCGGAATTCGCGGTATATCTTTAGTGCTAGCCCTGATAGTGAACCCGCAGGAGCGATTCTCGGTCTTTCCATCCTGGCGCTCACAGTTTCTAGTCGATCGCCAATCCACGCGGGGTCGATGGAAGTGACGAAAACTCCGGCACCTTGCGAACCGAAAATATTTGAATGAGCCTCTCCTGCAGGGAGATAGAGAAGAGTTTTTGGCGTAAGCTGACTTTCACTTGAACGCATGGTCAGGGCGAAAGAACCGGTAAATGTGAAGACCATCCATGAGGCCTCATGGCAATGGCGTGGTCGCAATGCTCCGGCTTGGTAATGCGACAGCCGGCAATCAATCCTCGCCTTCGAGAACTGAAGGTGAGCGTGCATCTTGGTGAACCCCGGTTGGGCTCCGAGTCTAGTTGAAAATTCCCGGCGCGGCAATAGATTGGGAACCGCTGGGCCGAAAAACTCGTATAACCATTGTGGCCGAGGGGCGTCTCATTTCTAGAGGTTGGCTGCTTAATGGTTGATAACATTCGCTATTCGCTTCGGCAATTCGCCAAAACACCCGGCTTCACCATCACGGCCATTCTCACGCTGGCTCTCGGCATCGGCGCCACGACCGCCATTTTTTCGCTGGTTCACGCCGTGCTCCTTAAATCGTTGCCTGTAAGTCGTCCAAGTGAGCTCATTCGTATCGGCGATAACGAGAACTGCTGCATCAATGGCGGCATGCAAGACGATTGGTCGCTTTTCTCCACCGAGCAATACCGTGAGTTCCGCGACCACAGTCCAGGATTTCTCTCGCTCGCCGCTTTTCAAGCTGGCCGCACTCAGGTCGGCGTCCGTGCAGCCGGCAGCAATCGTCCGTCGGAGCCTTTCGGCGCTGAATTCGTCTCCGGCAATGCTTTTGATACCTTCGGTCTTAGGGCATGGGCAGGCCGTCTCCTCGAGCCAACCGACGATCAGAAGGGTGCGGCCCCGGTCGCGGTCATCAGCTATCGCACTTGGCGGGAGAAATTCGGCCAGGACCGCTCGGTTGTCGGGGCTTCCTTCGTCATCAATGGAAAAGCGTTCACCATTGTGGGCATCGCGCCACCCGGCTTTTTCGGCGAACGCCTCACCGCTGATCCCGCAGCTTTTTGGCTTCCGCTCAGCGACTCTCCTCTCATTCAGTCCGGTAGTTTCGACGTTCTCGACAGCCCCGAACTCCAATGGCTGAATATCATCGGCCGTGTCCAGCCAGGTGCGAACTTGAAACAAATTGAAGCTCAGCTCCAGGTTGAGCTGCGCCAGTTCCTGCTTAGCCCCGTCAGCAAGGTCGAAAAACGCGACCAGACTCTGATTCCGAGGCAGACCCTGCACCTGTCGCCCGGCGGGGGAGGTGTACAGCAGATGCAGGATTCGTACAAGTCCGGTCTTCACCTGCTAATGTGGGTTTCGATCTTCGTACTATTGATTGCATGCGCTAACCTCGCGAACTTAATGCTCGTCCGCGCGGCAGGCCGTAAATCCCAGATCTCGGTCCGCTCCGCGCTGGGTGCATCGCGCACGATCCTTGCCCGCCAAGCCCTCACAGAAAGCGTAGTTCTCGCAGTGTTGGGCGGACTTGCAGGATTGGCCGTCGCGTACGGAGGCGCGCGCCTAATCTTGCACCTGGTCGCCGGCAAAAGCTATTTGCCGATTCAGGCCACGCCTTCTATGGCTGTGCTCGGCTTCGCTTTTGCCGTTTCGTTTGTCACCGGCGTGCTCTTCGGTGTCGCCCCAGCGATGGTGACCGCCCATGCAAACCCAATCGACGCCCTGCGAGGCGCGAACCGCTCTACCCGAGTGAGTGGCTTCTGGACACAGAAATCTCTTGTCGTGTTGCAGGCTGCCGTTTCACTCGCGCTACTCTGCGCCGCCGCTCTGCTCATCCGCTCACTCAATAACCTGCAGCACCAGCACTTCGGCTTCGAAACGCAAAACCGCTATATCGTCCATATCGATCCGCAGATGGCCGGCTACGAGCCCTCACAAGCTGATAACTTCTATCGCCAGCTTCATGACACACTCGCCGCCATTCCGGGCGTCAAACAAGTCAGCTACTCGCTTTACAGTCCAATGGAAGGTGATAACTGGGGCAACGGCGTCTACATTGAAGGCCAGGCACCGCCGCCGCCGGGCAGCAACGAAAATAGCGCCTCGTGGGATCGCGTCAGCCCCAACTACTTTGATGCGATCGGCACGAAGATCGTCGACGGTCGCGGTTTTACCGAGCAAGACGACGCCTCCGGCCGCCTGGTCGCCGTCGTCAACCAGACTTTCGCCCGCAAACTCTTTAAGAATGGCGATGCGATTGGGCACCACTTTGGCGATCTCGACCAGAAATATGCGGGCAATTTCGAAATCGTAGGTGTCACCGAAGACACGCAGTATTGGGATCCCGATGCACACATCAGACCCATGTTCTTTCTGCCGGCGGCGCAGTGGGCGAAATACGACGACAAGTCAGAAGTTATGTTCGAAAACGTCTCGCATCTCGAGATGAGGGCAATAGAGATTTGGACAACGGCACAAATGCCCGGACTGGAAGCTCAAGTCCGCCGAGCCCTCATGCAGATCAATCCGAACCTCACCATCCTCGATTTCGACAGCTTCGCCGGACAGGTACACAGTCAGTTCTCGCAACAGGAGCTGCTCGTCCAGCTCACTTCCATGTTCGGAATCCTTGCACTCGTGTTGGCAGCCATTGGCCTCTACGGCGTGACTGCTTACTCGGTGGCACAGCGCACGAATGAGATTGGCATCCGCATGGCGCTGGGCGCCAACCGTGGCGGAATTCTGCAGATGGTGCTCCGCGGCGCATTTCTTCAGGCAGCGATCGGTCTGCTCATAGGAATTCCCGCGGCGATCGTCGCCGGACACTTCATGGCCGGCAAGTTATATGGTGTCGCGCCTTGGGATCCAGCTGTACTTGCCGCAACGGCGGCCATCCTTGGTGTTGCTGCATTTGTCGCGGCGGTTGTGCCTGCACAGCGTGCCGCCAGAACCGAACCCATGGTCGCGCTCCGGTTCGAATGATCCTGCCCGCGTAGCGTTGCTGGCGTTCAAGCGGGAATCAGCTTCGTTTACAACATCTGGATGAAAGATGACAGTGCGGTTGAGGTCTTAATGGACACCGAAGATCAGGAAGAAAACAAGCGTATCTTCGACGAACTTTATAAAAAGCGAGCGGAGATCGAGAAAGCTTTCGGTTCGCCTCTTCTGTGGCAGCGTTTGGACGACAAGAAGTCCTCTCGCGTCCGTTACGAGATACACGAAGGTGGCCTGACTGAGGAGTCCGAATGGCAAAAAGTTCAAGACGCGATGATTGCAGCGATGGAGAAATTGGCGAAGGCGGTCAAGCCTCATCTGGGACGCGGAACAGGCAACTAGAAGAGATCATTGAATACTTTCTAAAGAGTCCGGTCTCCCCCATAATGCAATTACCTGCGAGCGCTGACACAGCAATCCTCGAAAATTCGGTAGTAGCTCAATGATTGCACAACGTATCGGGGGCCGAACCAGAGACCGCAGCCCGACGTTCGGCGGCTTCTGATCCCGGTACATCATCCATGCAGTATGCGGAAAAACGAACTGGCACGCGCTCAAGAGCTATACGGGGCCTTCTTCGTCACAGCGAGAATTTCTTGACCAGGGCTGCGATTCTGAGCGACGCGGAAATGATATTACTGCAATCTTCGGCCATCCTTTTATCTGTCGCACACTTTTCTGCGAGCAATTGTGCCCGGCCCATCACAATCCCGACATAGTTGTTCAAGTCATGGGCCAGCCGACACTGGAAGTTCTTCCAGACCTGTTGCTCTGCCGATGCCTTACCCGATCGCTTAGCATCCTGTTCCGCATTGCCCGCGTAACCGTTCGTCACGGGCAGCGAAGTACATTTCCGTTGTTCGTCACGATCCGCATATGCTTTGACCGACGCACCTGCTCGTTTTGCCTTTTGCTCTTTGACTGTCGGCGATCGGGAAGGCAACAAAAGACTCGGAGCATCGTTGCGATTTGGCCGTTGCGCGGTTCGCCTGTCGGACGAATTAACCCGCATGTTCCACCTGTTCGGTCGGTTCCGGGTGCTGGACAGGAGTATCCATCGACATACAGAAATGGTCGTGGAGCCATGCAAAATAGCGCTTTTGGGCCGTGGGGTTGGAACACTCGAACGTAATCCCTGCGGTTCCAACCTCGTCGTACCAAACGACCTTGCCATCGGCACTCACAAAAAGGTCCGCATTGGGAATCGCAAATCCAAGATTGACGTCTTCACTCGTCCGAAGAGCACAAGTCGTGCTGACCGCCATACCCCTCTGGCTTAGATTGAGAGTGGCGCACTGTAACAGGGAACCCGACGCTCTTCGAACCCAAACTGGAACATCAGCGGCAAGCCTGAAATATTCCTGTCGGTCGCGAAGCATGTGTCCGTAGGTTGAACGCAGTAGCTCTCTGATTTGGCCTGGACAAACAGGCCGAGCAATTATAAAGTTGGCTCCCGAATTGGAAGCGCTCTGCCTCATGCTGCTCTCGCTGGCCACTGCGATAGCCAGAACTCCCCGATTCGTTCCTCTAACGCTCCTTAGGGTCTTCGCACAATCGGCAACCTTGTCGAAGTCTAGGACGATCGCTTCGAACCTATGGGCAGAAAGTTGTCCGATAGCATCGGATCCAAAGTCGCAAAACACCGTCTCGATGTGCTTTTCTCGCAGCACAGTCGACAAAACTTTGATTAATCCAGGATCACGGCTGACGATGAGAGCCTTCACCACGACGTGTGGCTGAAGCTCAGGGATGCGCTCGATCCAGTTGCAGACCGAGGCTTGCTCCCGTTCCGGCGCACCAATGACCGTTTTTCTGCGGAAAAACACAGCCACGGCGCCTCCCGCAACACCAAGCAAGAAGCTTCCAATCACAGCAAGCGGCTCGGATAAGACCTCAGACATCGCTCAGCTCTCTCTAAACAGCAGCGTAGATGAGGACTTAGTGGAAGGAAGAGCGTAAAGAAACGACACCGAATCACTGAAGTTAATAGGCTTAAACCACTAAGGCGACCTACGTTGGGTTTATTTCGTGTCATGGTTGTTGATCCCATCCGCTTCAAGGGTTGTTTTTCCTTTTAGGCGATGAACACTTGTGGGCCAGACCGCGAAGGAGTCACCTGTGACCGGTCTCGAAGCGAGGTCACTGCGCTTCGTCAGCTGGCATGCACGGGAGGTGTTCCGAAGCCAATGGTCAACTTCATCTCTTAAAGCGAATACGACGGCCCCCTTCTGCGGGTCCAATCGTTGTACCGGGAAGCCGTGGGCGTACTCCCAACGCTGCACTGTTTTAACGCAAGCTCCCACATATTGCGCAATGTCCTTCCACGATCGCAATACCGGGCTGAGAAGAGTGGTCTGAGAATCCGGGGACTGAAATTTCATTTTCAAGGGTAATTCCACCACGACTGCGCCGACTTGTTTCACGCTGCCGTTTGAATCCATAACTGGGAAAAAGCTGCAGATCCAATGTCCACCGTTTGGCTTGGTGGGCAAGGGTCCGGAGACCTCGCAACTCGAAAACGGTCTTCCGCTGGCAAACACCCGCTCAATCGGTGCCTCCACTTGAGGTGCTACCCCGCCGAGAATCTGCCGTAAATGTTTTCCCAGATGAGATTCGGCCGAAGTGCCGTTGGAGGCCGCAAGAAACGCATTCAGTTCCCGATAACGAAGCTGGCGGTCAATGACTGCCAGACCAATGTTGCTACCAATGAACTCTGCGAAGAGTGGTTCGACATTGGACAACTCCGTCGATCGCTTGCCATTTGTCATTAAGGCCTCCAAAATTGGTGGCTATTACGTTGAGAAGGACAAAAGCTCCCCCTTGGCGCAATGCAACCTTGTCCCATGACCAATTGCTATTAGAGTTTCGACCGGAATCGCGCCGGGCTTACGGTCTACGCCCTTCTTGTTACGAAATCCGAACATGAAGAAATGGTTCGGGCGCTCCTGCGCTCTAGGAACGGCACCAGATACCTAGAGTTGGACGACGGAACCTAATCGCTGGTGCCAAGGCAACCTAATCCGGGAATTGCCAGGCAGATCTATCTGCGAGCTGCACGCCCGTCGGCTCGATGAAACCGGGCTTCCTCTCACAGGCATAGTTAGCGACCTGCAAGTGTCTTGTAACTGGACACACGATCCACAAAAGGAACACCCCGCTAAGGCATCGCCAGAAGCGTTTTCGCGTCGAACGAGCCCAAGCCAGATTTTCAGCGACTTACCGGCTTTGCCCCACCATCCGCCCGAGCGAGATTGGCTTGCCACGTGCAACTCAGTATTCTCCCCATGCGTTGACCCTTGGAGAGGTCCTTCGATGGAAACTGCCGCCAAGACCGCCGCCACTCCGACCCCAACCGGTCCAAAACCGGTTCCAACGCCAGCTTTGTTACTAGCGATGCTGAAGGTGTCGAGCAAAGTCAGCGACCTTATCATGTCCCCGGGCAGCTACCCTATGGTGGAAGTATCGGGCAAGCTGGTTCCGGTCAAGATCTCCGGCATGCCCCCGCTAAGCCCTGATGACACGCGTCGCATTGCTTACGAATTGATCGGCTCGCACAAACAGGCTACTGACGCGCTCGAAACGACGGGTTCCTGCGACATCTCGTATCGCGTTCCGGGGCACTGCCGTTTTCGCGCCAACGTATTTCATCAACGCGGCAGTCACGCGATCGTCATGCGCGTCATTCCTCAAACGATTCCAAGCCTGGCCGAACTGCACTTGCCTGCACAGCTGGGTGAAATTGCCGATCTGCGCAACGGCCTCGTCCTGGTTACCGGACCTACAGGTTCGGGCAAATCCTCCACCCTGGCGGCCGTGATCGACCGCATCAACGAAGCGCACGCCTATCACATCCTGACGATCGAGGATCCAATCGAGTTCATGCATCGGCACAAAAAGTCGATCATTCACCAGCGCGAACTGCATAGCGACACGCCCAGCTTCGCATTGGCCCTGCGGGCGGCATTGCGGCAAGCGCCGAAGGTGATTCTGGTCGGCGAGATGCGGGACAAAGAAACGATTGAGATTGCCCTCGAAGCCGCTGAAACCGGGCACCTCGTCCTCTCTACACTGCATACGATTGACGCTTCTAAAACGGTCGAGCGAATTGTTGGCGTGTTTCCGCTGGCGGAACAACACACGATTCGCAACCGGGTGGCGAAGAGTTTCCGCTTCATCATTTCGCAACGTCTGATTCCGCGCAAGAATGGCAACGGGCGAGTCGCCATCGTTGAAATTCTAAAATCCACTCTGCGAACCCGAGAGTACCTTGAAAAAGGGGAACAGGACGGCAAGACGCTGCTCGAAGCGATGCAGGACGGAGACACAGAAGGGATGCAGCACTTCGACGGTGAGATTGAGAAACTCGTCCGCGCCTCACTTGTCGACATCGATACCGGGCTCGCCTACGCTACAAATCCCGGGAATCTGCGGCTTACACTGGCCGATCTGGGCAGCACGTCCGGCGAGGCATAAAATTATCTTCTCGGGGTTAATGCGGTGTCGAGCTCTTTCAATGGCGCACCAAGATCCGATTTAGTAAGCCAGGGAACGCGCCCGTCACCCCCACGCTGGTTTGTTCCGTCACGCCAGAAGAACTTGCCGAAATCAACGCCGGCCCTCTGTTTGAATAGAAGTCCCTGCCGCGTACAGCCCGTTTTGTTGCAATGAGCCGCCACTGCTGAGAGGCTCCACGTATGGCTCCCGCTCGCTCCAACGTCGGAGAGTTGGAGCGTCCCGCCAAGGGGCAGCAAAGGAATGGTTAGAGTGATACGGAACGGATGTAGCCCCAAGATCAGACTGTCGCAGGACTGCGTTCCTGTAATGCAAGCGCTGACATGCACGAACGAATCCGATGGGACACTTGCAGGCGCAAAGTAAGTGGTACCCGAAAATGTGCCTTGATCCGCTGTGAAGGTCACCGTGCGCGCAGTTGAGTCTCCTAGTAGTGCGTACTTGAAATCAATCGATTCGCCGGCGCCGACATCGTTTTGGGGAGCGCGGATACGCAATCGTGCCAGGCGCTGGAAGTTCACCGAGTTGCTGTTCTGCGGAGCTAGGCCACCTTGCTGCGCTGTGACATAGAACTGGCCCGTAACCGATCCCTGGGGTACGGTTACGGTGGCCGAGGTCCCAGTCGCATTGAAGCTAACGACCGCAACCGTTCCGCCAATCGCGTCGGGGAATTCTGCGGTCAGAATAGCGTCGAGGTTCTGTCCAGTGATCGTCAGTTGGTCCCCCGCCGTCGCAGGTTGAGGCGAGACGGACGCGATGACCGGTTTGACACCTAAGACCGTAACGGCAGTTGATCCCTTCGAGTTGGATGTCCAGGCGGAGATCGTATCTGGCGATTGAGTGCCGGTGGCGGGGTACAGTCCTGAGGAGTTGAGTGATATCGCATCTGGTTTCAACAGTCATGCCCTTCCCAGCGTAGAATGATGCCCGATCATGCGCTATCAACTGCGGTGGCTGCTTCCAGTCGCGGAAATTTTGGTATGTCTTGTAGCGCTGTGGCCAGCAAGAGGTCACTTTCTGGTTGGCCTGATGCTAGCGAAGTTGTTGCGCGCCCCAACACAGCAGGGAACCCGTCAAGTCTCAGAGCCGCCGCGTGTCATTGATCTGCCAGAATTGACACCAGAGAAACAGCGAGAAGTGGATGCTATCTATGAAAAGGCGCTGTGGCGTATGAGGGTGCCGGTCGTGCTGAACTTCCCCGTTGCAGTTGCACAGGTGCCGTTCAGCCTCGTCACGAGACGGGAATGGGTTCCTCAAGGAATGCTTAAAGAGAGTTGGCGTGCCCTGATCTGGCCGTTGGTGGGGATAGTGTTTTGGTGGCTCACGGGAAGAGGAATTGAGGCTCTATCAGGCTCATTTCAGCGCACTATTCATCCGAGGCTCCACTGGATGGAAGTCACGTGGGCAGTTGTACTCGTCGTTGTCGGTATTGTGACGTTCATAGGTATTGTGACGAGCACTCCAGATGATCGGCGAGACAAAGACTTCATGGCGCTCATGTATGGTGGATTGCTCTGGGGAGTTCTTGCGGGATTGACGGTTACCGCCCGTTTCCGCCAGTGGCGAATCCGCAAGAGCAATTTAGCCGGGTCCGGTGGTTGACGAAAAATCTTCGATATCGCTCATTGAGGTCAAAGGGGAATCTCTCGCGGCAAGTCGAGTGTGGAAGCAAGAAGGTGTACCACATAAACGCCAAAAAGCTGGATCCCGTTTTGGGACCGGGCCACTGTCTGCCGACGGACACCGGGTGGTTGCCGGAAGCATTCGAGAAGAAGCCCAGCAAGCGCTGGCGAACCTTCGCGCCATCGTGGAGGGCGCCGAGGGCACAACCAAGGACATCGTGCAATGTACGATCTATATCAGCAATATTGCGGACTGGTCCGAAGTCAACGATATTTACGGCACCTTCTTTGCAGGCGTTGCCGTGCTGCCGGCTCGGGCTGTGGTGCCCGTCAAACAAATGCATTACGGTGCGCACATTGAAATTCAAGCGATTGCGTTCCTGAAACAGATTTAAGTCGAGTAGGCGCCAGCACGTTTCTTTAGGGGGAAGAAAAAGATGAACAGCAAGTGTTTTCGAATTCTGCTGTCGGCAGTGTGTATTGTCTGTTGGTTCCGAGCAGAGACAGTCCTAGGACAGACCGCGCCAACGGAGCGCGTTGAAACCATAAAACCGCCTGCCACCCCACTCCCCGATGAGACCGCTTCGCGCGGTGTAACGAAGTTTTCGTGCATTGTTTACGGCGACACTCGCGGACGGCGGGATGGCGCAGCAATCCAGTACGAGCACTCGCTCGTCATCGACGGGATGCTGGCCCAGATCAAGAAGCTGCAAACTACGGATCATCCAGTCAAATTCGTTCTCCAATCCGGCGACGCTGTCGTGGACGGACGTGATCCCCACCAATGGAACGTAAGCTTTGTTCCCCTGATCAATCGCCTAACCACAGAAGGCGGAGTTCCCTATTTCCTCACACCCGGCAATCATGAAGGGACGACCTCAGAGGTGGGGCTGCGAAACTACCTTAATGCCGTATCGGCATTGATTCCCCATGATGGTTCGCCCCGACGCCTGCAGGGCGGCACCACATACTCCTTCGGGTACGGGAACACCTTTGTCATCGCGCTCGATGCCAACATCGCCGGGGATGAAAAACAATATCAATGGATCAAGAGCCAACTGGAGGGATTGGACCGGAAGCGCTACGTCAATGTTCTGGTCTTCTGTCACCAAGCTCCGTTCTCCTCTGGTCCGCATGGGGGAGCGCAGGTCGAACAGGCCACGACCGACATGCGAACTCGCTACATGCCCCTGTTTCAAACGCACCACGTGCGAGCGGTGTTCTCGGGACACGAACATCTTTTTGAGCACTGGGTCGAACACTACACAGATGCAAGCGGAACTCACCGCATGGATTTGGTCGTCTCTGGTGGGGGCGGAGCACCAATCTACACCTATAGCGGCGAGCCCGATCTGCGTGATTATTTGAAAGCGAATGAAGCCACCAAAGTGCAGCTCGAACATCTAGTGAAACCCGGCAACCAAGACTCGCCGACCCCTTACCATTTTGTTGTCGTTCATGTCGATGGCGGGAAGCTTGACATGGATGTGATCGGCATCGATTGGGGCCGCAGCTTTGCCCCGTATCGAAGCAACAAAACGGAACTAGAGGACGTACCAGGGGAGAAGAACTAACCGCAGCAACCATTTAGGCGGTGTGCGTGTCATACAGTGATCGTGCGAATCTCATCCATTGCCATTCCTAAGACGAAGATTATTGAATACTGGTATCACGTGGAGCGCGAACGTCTACCCGTTTACGAAGTCGCTCCGGGACTCGATTCAGTCCATTTCCTGCAACGAGCGTTGGTTGCATACTACGAGCTGATCACCATTTCTGTCTGGGATTCTGAAGAGGCATTGACCGTCTTTTTGGAGAAGTCGACCTCCGACTCCGGTTTGCAAGAATATGCAGGCATTGAATTTGAACCCCGCACATATGAGCTCCTACTATCCCGGAAGGGTAAACTCTGAAATTGAGAACCAGCGACTTCTACGAACAGTGGGCTTAGTTCCCGTTCTTCAAGGCCGACTGACACGACCAAGTCCTGCCATTGCTACCTCTTGTGCAAAGCGCAGCGCTCAGATAACAATGCGTCAGATCCATCAAACAGCGAAGCGAAGCACCAACGAAAGGTGGCGGTACCCGCCTTTCTCTGTGGTGGATCGGAGTGAAGTGCGGGAACACGGAAACAAGCCGGCCCGCATTGCAATTCAGCGCTGTCTAGGCCATCTTGAAATGCTCACTGGCACCGCGTAGCCTATAGGAGACAGTGTTGTGGTGACCCATGAAAGTTAAGTCTTTTACTTACGAGAAGAATTGGACTGGGAAATACTACCGCCAAAGGTTCTTGCCAACGATGCAAACAATGGATCGGCACATGGCAAGTATGCTTAGTGACGGATGGGAAGTCATGACCGAAACGTCTCACTCTGGCAACAGTCGAGGATTTCGGCCTTTCGCAAAACGCGATACCATTACGGTATTTTTTAAGAAGGCCAGCTGAATAATGTCGCCATGTCCGGCTTGGTTCTGTGTAAGTCAGTTGACACCCTGGCCAGGGTTGCAATTCGAGGGTTTACATTCATCCAAAACTGGCATGATTCAGCAAGACTGAGACGGTCGAAGTGTGGTTCGCCAAAATCCTATCCGTCCACGAAATCAACAGGTTGTCAGTGCGTCCACAAGCTCCTATCTGGTATGAACATTGCCCATGTTCCGCCTCTGGCTGGGTCTGGTCTTGCGCTGCTTTTGTTCCCGTAGAAGGCTCCTCACCGAGAACTTGGCACTGCGGCAGCAGTTGAGCGTCCTCAAGCGCAAACATCCGCGTCCGAAGCTCACAGCGGCTGACAGACTCTTCTGGCTGCTAGGTCGCCGCCTTTGGTCCTCCTGGAAGGAAGCACTCATTTTGGTCAACCCGGAGACAGTTGTGCAGTGGCACCGGGCTGGGTTCCGCTGGTACTGGAGCATGCTCTCGCGGGTGCGAAAGACGCCCGGTAGAAAGAAGATCTCGAAGGAGATTCGAGAGCTGATCTTCAAGATGGTGGCAGAGAACCCCAATTGGGGCGCTCCCCGCGTTCATGGTGAGCTTTTGATGCTGGGTTTCGATGTTTCGGAACGAACCGTTTCACGTTGGATGAGAAGTGCACCCAGAGACAGCGAAGCGGCGCAACGCTGGCGAACCTTTCTGTATAACCACCGCGAAGCAATTGCCGCGATGGATTTCTTCGCAGTGCCGACCGTCACCTTTGGCCTTTTGTATTGCTTCTTCATCATTGCCCATGATCGCAGGCGTATCTTGCACTTCAATATTACCCGGCATCCAACCAGTATCTGGACAGCTCAGCAACTCCGAGATGCCTTCCCATATGCCGACGTCCCCAGATTCGTCGTGTTCGATCACGACGGGAAATACGGACTCGAAGTGCCAGCCACGATTCGCGCAATGAGCATTTCGCCACTGCGAAGTTCGATTGCATGCCCCTGGCAGAACGGAGTAGCGGAGCGATGGGTGGGAAGCTGCCGTCGTGAGTTGCTCGACCACGTGATTCCGCTCAACGAGCGACACTTAAAGCGACTTCTTTTGCAATACGTGTCGTACTATCACGACGACCGAACTCATTTGGCCTTGCAGAAACAAACGCCGGGTCGAAGAAAGCCTTGCGTGGGCAGCGGCCCGATAGTTTCTGACCCACGTATCGGTGGCCTGCACCACCGCTACTCTCGAATTGC
>Ga0307479_10003768_pt1 | contig 13844 bp, 8 predicted proteins | sample atmos_gasesECM4C_FD_203743 | JGI IMG/M metagenome (GOLD analysis project Ga0307479, IMG submission 203743) | Hardwood forest soil microbial communities from Morgan-Monroe State Forest, Indiana, United States - atmos_gasesECM4C_515 | ecosystem: Environmental > Terrestrial > Soil > Temperate...
GCCGCCCGCGAGGTATTGGACCGCGTCGAGCAGGAGGATTACCTACCGGCTGGCGAGCGGTTCGTCTTGACCTATCACGCCTTCGCCCAGCGATTTCTGCAAGAGGAAGGCTGGCTGTGCGGCGTGCCGAGGGGATTTCGCATCGTCTCCGAGGTACGCAAATGGGAGTTGATGCGTGATGTCCTGTTCGCGCTGCGGCCACCCCACCTGTTTCACGCGCAGCGGCCCTACGAGCACATCGGCGAGCTCCTCAAGCTGGTGGAGCGGGCCAAGCAGGAGCTCGTGTCGCCCCCCGAATTCCAGGCCTGGGCCGAGTCGGTCGCGCCCGCCGACGATCCGGTCATCGCGGCCCAGTGTGCGGCTGCCCTGGTCTACGGCGAGTATCAGCGCCGGTTGCTCGCCGAGGACCGGCTCGACTTCGACGACACCATCCTGTACAGCGTGCAGCTCCTGACCGACGAGCCATCGGTTCGCGCTCGGCAGGGGCAGCGGTTCGCCCACCTGATGGTCGACGAGTTCCAGGACACCAACTTCGCGCAGAGCCGTCTGCTCGAGCTGCTCGCCGGGCCCGATCGCAACCTCTGCGTGGTCGGTGACGATGACCAGAGCATCTACAAGTTCCGCGGTGCGTCGGTGGCGAACCTGAAGCGGTTTCGCGCGGTCTATCCGGACGCCGCCGTGGTCCGGCTCGAGGAGAACTATCGGAGCCGCGGCCCCATCCTGCGGGCGGCCGGCCGGCTCATCGCGGAAGATCCGGATCGCTTAGACAAGCGGCTCAAGGCGACCCGAGGCGAGGGCACGGTGGTCAGCGTGCTGACCGCGGCCAGCGTGACCGACGAGGCCGACGCGGTCGCCACCTTCGTCAAGAGCGCGGTCGACCTGGGACGGCACCGACCGAACGCGATCGCCATCCTGCTGCGGGCCAACGCCCACCTGCACAATTTCGCGCGGGCGCTGCAGCGGATCGGGGTTGCCTACCAGGTGAGCGGTGGTCGCGGCTTTTATCAGCAGCCTGAGATCAAGGACTGCCTCGCCTATCTGCGGGCCATCGATAGTCCGGACGACACCGTCTGCCTGATGCGCCTGCTCAGCCTGCCTCGCTATACCGTCGACCCGGTGCAGGCGGGTCGCTGGGCTCGCCGCGCTCGCGACGACGGCCGGCGCTTTTTCGACGTGCTGCAGGAGGTCGAGGAGGAAGGCGCCCGCCGGCTGACGGCCGACCTCCAGCGGTTCAGCGGGCAGGCGCTGCGGCTTGGCGTCGACGACCTCTTCTATGAAGTCATGGAGCAGACGAGGTACCTCGACCTCGAGCGTTTTGCCGGGCCAATCGAGCGCCTGCAGGTCAGTGCCAACGTCCAGAAGCTGGCCGAGTTAATCACCGGCTACTGCGACGAGCACACCGATCACCACCTCTCCGCCTACCTGAAGCACCTGGATGCCACCGAGGCGGCGCAGGCCGACGAGGAGATCGCGCCGCTGGACGAGACCGTCAATGCCGTGCACCTCATGACCGTGCACCAGGCGAAGGGTCTGGAGTTCGGCCTCGTCATCGTGCCGCACCTGGTCGAGGGCCGCTTCCCCTCGAACCGGCGGAGCGAGGGCCTCACCCTTCCGAACGAGCTCCTCAAAGAGGAGCTGCCGCCGGCTGAACTGCATCTGGCAGAAGAGCGTCGTCTCGCCTACGTGGCGCTGACCCGGGCCCGCGAGGAGATCGTCTGCACGCTGGCCGGGCGGTACGAAGGGGTCAAGGACTGGCGCCCCTCGCGATTCCTCACACCGATCCGCGGCGATGAGGCGCGCGAGCTGGCCGCCGCGTCGCTGCTGGCGGCGGCCTCCGGCGGGCTTCACGAGGTGGCGCGCCAGGTCGAGCTGCCCCTCAATGACGCGCCGGCGATCGCAGCGCTCTCCTACACGCAGGTCGATACCTATCTGCGCTGCCCGCAGATGTACCAGTACCGCTTCGTCTTCCGATTGCCGACCCGGCCCCGTCCGCAGATGCAGTTCGGCCGGATCCTGCACGAGGCGTTGAAGGACGCGCTGGGCAGCATCGAGCGAGACCGGCCACTGACCTGGGACATGGTCGACGCCGCCTACGTCGCCGCCTGGGCGCGCGAACGCTTCTGCGTCCCGGAGCAGGCGCCGTCGTTGCAAGACCTCGGGCGTACCTACCTGCGGCGCGCCTTCGAGGCCGGCGATCTCAGCAAGCCGCTGCTGCTGGAGCAGCCGTTCAGCCTGCGGGTCGACGGGCTACGGCTCAGTGGCCGCATCGACCGGGTCGACCGCCACCCGGATGGCAGCTACGAGGTGATCGACTACAAGACTGGCTCCGCGAAGCGAGCGGTCGAGCTCCAGCGCGACCTGCAGCTCGGGGTCTACGCACTCGCGGCCCGCGAGGTGTTCCGCTTCGATCCGCTCAGCCTCTCCTACTACTACCTCGAGACGGGCGCGCGGGTGACCGTCGACAAGCCCTCCGAGCGGTTGGAGGAAGACCGCCAGACCATCGTCAAGGTCGCGGACGGCATTCGCGCCGAGCTGTTCCCCGCCAAGCCCGAGCGGATGAAGTGCTCGGGCTGTGACTTTCGGTTGCTGTGTCCCAGCTCCGCCGTCTAGATCAGCCGCTCATCCGGACCAGGGCGTCCGCGATGGTGAACGCCGCCTTCGGGTCGCTGGCGTCGCGCGCGCGATCCGCATCCTCGAGCCGCTCCGGCGGCGGTTTCCCAAACCACTCCGTGACGGCGCGAACGAGGTCGTCGGGACGTGGCGCGTAGCGGCCAAGTCCTCGGCGGATCACCTCTTTGACGTTTCCCTCCTCCTGTCCCGGAAGATAGCCGGTCAACAGCAGGGGACAGCCGCAGCTCAGTCCCTCGCCGATCATTCCCGGGCCGGCGCGAGTCGCGAGAAGGTCCGCGGCGAGCAGCAATTCGGGCATGTTGTCGACGAACCCGAACACATGAACGCCGGCGTGGTTATCCTCCCGGATGCGGCGAGCGAGCGCCTGATTCCGGCCACAGACGGCCAGCACCTGGATGTCGAGCGGCGAGCGGGCGAGCGCGGATGCGTACTTGCGTAGCGGCTCGGTGCCGTCGCCGCCGCCGGCCAGGAGCACGGTGGGCGCGTGTGGTCGGAGTCGGAGCCGCAGCCGCATGGACGGCTTGTCGCCGGCCTGGCGGATGGCGTCGGCGAAACGCGGGTGAATCGGCAGTCCGGCCAGGAGCAGCCGCTCCGCCGGGATGCCGCGGCGCCGGCAGAGATCGTAGGCCGCCTGGGATGGACAGATGATGCAGTCCGCCTTCAGGTCGGTCCAGGCCTGGTGGAATGCGATCCAATCGGTGATCACGGTCACTCGCGGCACCCCGTACGGCATGACATCGACCGCGACGTGGTTCAGCAGCGGATGGAAGCTTGCCACCAGCGCTGGCCGCGGCTCGAGCGCCGCGCGGAGCTTGCGTCGCAGCCCGCGCCCGATGCTGTGCTGAAAGAGGCGAACGGTGGGCTGCAGGTTGGTGGCGTGATAGGCGGCGCTCCACAGGAATGGCAGCCGGCGGGTGATAGGCCCGTAGAGCGCGGTCAGCCGGCCGGCCAGGACGTGAGGGTCAGCCATCGGGTCGAAGCAGTCGATCTGAAAGCGGTTGGGATAGCGAAGCGCGAGCGCGGCGGCCACGGCTTCGGCGGCGGCGCGATGGCCTGCGCCGGTATCAGAGAACAGAAAGAGCAGCCGCTTCATGGACGACCTGGCGCCGTCGGTCCCGGCTTACGCCCGGATCAGAGCAGCCGTTCCGCGGCGCTCATCTGCTGGCGCGTGCCAATGGCGACCAGCAGGTCGTCACTTTCCAGGACCTGGGTCTCGGGTGGGTTGATGCGCAGCTGGCCGCTCCGTTTGCGAATGGCCAGAACGTTGGCCCCGGCGGCCCGCATCCCGGAATCGCGGAGCGTGCGGCCGAGCACCTTCGAGGTCGACGGCACCAGGAATTCCTCGACCACCAGGTCGATGTTCTCCCCGTGCAGGACCGTATCCAGGACGTCGACAGCCACCGGCCGGACCGCCAACGCGGCCATCCGGTGGGCGCCCATCAGGTAGGGGGAGACGACCTGGTTCGCGCCGGCGCGCCGCAGCTTTTCAACCGAATCGGGATACGAAGACCGTGCCACGATGAACAGGGCCGGATTCAACGAGCGGGCGGTCAGCGTGATGAAAACATTGCGTTCATCCGAGTCCACCGCCGAGACCAGGCCCTTGGCCCGCAGGATGCCAGCCTTGAGCAGCGACTCGTCGGACGCCGCATCGCCTTCCACGAAGAGCAGGTCCGTGCCGCGGAGCCGCTCGAGCGGCTCCGGGTTGCTCTCGACCATAACGAAGGGCGTGTCGATCTGCCGGAATTCCTGAGCGACCCGCGCTCCCATCCGGCCGTACCCGCAGATGATGAAGTGGTCGGAAAGCCCGGCAATCCGGCGTTCCATGCCGCGCATCCTAGCGTAGCGGGCGAGATGGCCCTCGACGAGCAGCTCGCCGAAGGTGGCGAGCGTGTAGAGCATGGTGCCCACCCCAAACACGATCACGGTCATGGTGAAGACGCGGCCACCCGGTCCGAGCGGATGAACCTCCTCGTAGCCCACCGTGGTGACGGTGGTCAGCACCATGAACAGGGCGTCGATGAAGTTCCAGTGGAGGAACACCATGTATCCGATGATCCCGTAGCAAAACACCAGGGTGAGGATCAGCAGCGGGAGCCGGAAACGCTTCAGCGGGTTGACTGGCTGTGGCTGGATCGTAAGTTTGGGTTTCTGCCAGGGTGGCTAAGAATTCGGCACCACCCTAGCACAGCCGATGCAGGCTTGCTGCCGATTCGCGGCCCGCTCGTCGTCATTCGAAGTTGACCGGGCGGTGGGCAAACGGCGACGATGAACAGGCGTTCCATCTCCGCACCAAGGAGGGTGCCACTGAAACCGCTCGCGATCGTTAGCGTCCACGCTTCGCCGGTCGCTCCCCTTGGGTCGGGCGAAAACGGCGGGATGAACGTCTACCTGCGGGCGGTCTGCGAGGAGCTCAGCCGGCGCGGCATCCCCACCGAGGTCTTCACCCGCCGCTCCAGCGCATCCGGGCCCGAACGGGTCCGCCTCGCCGAAAAAAGCTGGGTGACCCGGCTGGCCGTCGGTCCGGCCGGGGAGGTCGACAAAGCCGGCCTGTTCGACCAGCTGCCCGCCTTCACACAAGCGGTGCTCGACGAGGTGCGGCAGCGGCGAGCCAGTTACGGGTTGATCCACACGCATTACTGGCTGTCCGGCTGGGTCGGAGCCCGGCTTCGAGACGAGTGGAAGCTGCCCTGGTTCCACACCTTCCACACCCTCGCCCGAGTGAAGAACGAGCGCGCCGCTGAGGGCGCGATGGTGGAACCGGATCACCGGATCGCCGTCGAGCAGGCGATCGTACGCAACGCCGACCGGTTGATCGCATCCAGCCTTCAGGAGGCCGACGACCTGTCGCGCCTCTACGGCGCGCTCCGAAGCCAGGTCAGCGTGGTGTCGCCAGGCGTCGATCTTCGGCTGTTCTCGCCGCGCCCCACGGCGGCGCTACGGTCCCAGCTCGGCATCGGCGAGGCGAAGGTCATCGTCTTCGCCGGTCGGCTCGAGCGGTTGAAAGGCGCCGACATTGTGATTCGGGCGCTGGCCCTGCTGTCGGAGCAGCTGGCCGACCCGGTTTCACCCGTGCTGGTCGTCATCGGCGATGACAGCCACGACGGCGCAGCGGAAAGCCGGGCCAGCGGCGGGGAGAAGGGGCGCCTGATGACGCTCGCCCAAACCCTCGGGGTCGATCGGCGGGTGCGTTTCATCGGATCGGTCGACCAGGCAGCGCTCGCCGATTACCTGAGCCTGGCCGCGGTCTGCGTCGTGCCGTCCTATTCGGAGTCGTTCGGCCTGGTCGCGTTGGAGGCGGCAGCGTGCGGCACCCCGGTGGTGGCCGCCCGAGTCGGCGGGATCCCAGCGATCGTAAAGGACGGGCTGACCGGCTTTACCCTTGTGTCGCATGACCCGGAGCGGTATGCCGAGCGAATCGGCCAGCTGTTGGCGGATGATGAGCTCGGCCGCTGCTTCAGCCGGCGCAGCCGGCTGGTCGCGAGCCAGTTCAGCTGGCAGAACACAGTCGACCGTCTGGTCGCCGAATACTCGGCCTCCCGCCTGCCTGAGCTCCGTCCCGCCGTCGCCGGTTGACGCGTCCGGTCTCCCGAACCTTGGCAAGGGGTTGACTTTGGCGCCCAGGTTTGATTGAATGACCAATGATTTGGTCGACTGACCAAATCGGTCTCTGAGAGGAGGAGCGATGCCGGACCAGACCAAGGAGCGCATCATCGAGGCCGCGTACCAGGCGTTGGTGAAGCGGGGGTATCACGAGACCTCGATGAAGGACATCGCCGCGGAGGCTGGGGTGGCCCCTGGCCTGGCGCACTACTACTTCGCGACCAAAGAAGACCTGCTGGTGGCGGCAATCGAGCACGCCTGTGAGCCGGCGATGCGCGCCTGGGAGCGGGCGGGCATCAGCTTGAGCGGGCCGCTACCGGAAGACGCGGACCCGATGGCCTTCGCTCGACTGGGCTTCGATCTGGCCAAACAGGAGCTGCACAGTTATCGCAGCCTGTTCCTGCTGACCTTTGACATGTTCGGCGTCGGGATTCACAACCCGAAGATCGCCGCCGCCGTCCGGGGCTTTATCGACGCACGGCGCGCCTTCATCGCCCGCATCACCAAGGGCGTGATCGCGGGTATGGCGCAGCCTCCTGTCGCATCGGCAGACGCAATCGCCGCCGCCATCTGGGGAAGCCTGCACGGGATCTATCTGCAGAAAGTGATGGACCCCGACTTTGATGCCGACGGCGCGATCGACGCGCTCAGCGAGATGGCCATGGCGTTCGCGATGGTGACGCCAACCCGGTCCGCAAGGGAGGGCTGACATGTTCGCCTGGTGGGGTCATTTCGTCTACCGGTTCCGCTGGGCCGTGCTGGCCGTGTCGGCCATGATGCTGGTCGGGTCGATCGTCGCGCTCGGGCACGGCGGAACGCTGAAAAACAGCGGTGGGAACAACACCGAGTCCGGCCGGGCGCTGACGTTGATGCAGAATCAGCTGCCGCAAAGCGGAGCAGGCTCCTCCTTCACGCTCGTCTTCGGCAGCAACACGATGGCAGCCACGGATCCGGCGTTCGAGCAGGCGATGCTGAGCGCGCTCCAACCACTGCGCGTGGACGCGCGGGTCAAGGGCATCGAGACCCCGTACGACGGACTGCCCGACCTGGCCAAGGCGTTGACCTCGACCGACGGGCATCACGCCATGGCGTTGGTCTCGCTCAGGGACGACTACGCCACGGCCCGCCAGTCCTATCCGCAGCTTCGCGCCGAAGTCACCTCCGACCAGCTCCGCATCTACGGCACGGGCAACGTCGCTATCGGCCACGAATTCGACAAGTACCTCGCCGCTGACCTGCAACGAGCCGAGCTCGTCTCCCTGGTGATCATCGTGCCGCTGCTGCTGTTGGTGTTCGCCGCCGTGATCAGCATGCTGCTTCCACTCGGCGTCGGCGGGCTGGCGGTGCTCGGCGGCCTGGCCGCGGTCGGGCTGCTGGCGAGGATTACTGACGTGTCGACCTATGCCACCAACATCGTGACCTTGATCGGTCTCGGCGTCGCCATCGATTACTCGCTCTTCATCGTCAACCGCTTCCGTGAGGAGCTCGCCGGCGGCACGACCGTCGAGTCGGCGCTGGTCACCGCAATCCGGACCTCGGGCCGGGCCGTGACCTTCTCCGGCATCACGGTCGCGATCGGCCTGAGCGCCATGCTCTTCTTCCAGGGCTCGTTCCTGGCGTCGATGGGCACCGCCGGCGCCATCGTGGTGGCGATCGCCGTGCTGTACGCGCTGACCTTTCTCAGCGCGCTGCTCGCGGTTCTCGGTCATCGGGTCAACTGGCTGCGCCTGCCGCTACCCCGCCGCCGCGCGGGTCGCGGGCTGTGGCACGGCCTGGCGATGCGCGTCATGCGCCGGCCGATCCTGGTGCTGGTCCCGGTGCTCGCCATCCTCGGACTGCTCGCCTCCCCGTTCTTCCAGATCCGCATCGCCAACGGCGACGTCGGCATGCTGCCGCCGAGCTCGGAATCGCGGGTCGGCTACGATCTGGTGCAGAAATTTCCCGGCCAGGGCCAGACCTATTTCAGCGTGGTCGCCGACTACCCGGATGGCCACCCTCTGACCAGCGCTCGAGTGGGCGATCTCTATGACCTGGCGCAACGGATGAAGCAGATTCCTGGGGTCGAGACCGTCGAGGGCGTGGTCACCCTCGACTCCTCCCTCAATCGCGCCGGTTACCAGGCCTTGCTGACCGAGCCGGCCTCGAAGCAACCCGCGCGTGTCCAGCAGTTCGTCCACACCACGACCGGGCCGAACATCGTGACGCTAACCGCCGTCACCAAAGAGTCCGCCGAGAGCGACGGCGCGCGGGCGATCGTGCGCTCGCTGCGGAACCTGACGCCGCCGGCCGGCAGCTCGATGCTGGTAGCAGCCTTCTCGATCGACTTCACCGACTTCATCGTGCAGCGCATCCCGCTGGCCGTCGCCTACGTCATGGTGGTGACCTACCTGGTGTTGTTCCTGCTGACCGGCTCGCTGGTGCTGCCGCTCAAGGCGGTGATCATGAACATCGTTTCGATCGGCGCGTCGTTCGGTGCGCTGGTCTGGATCTTCCAGCAGGGGCACCTCAGCTCGCTCCTGAACTTCACAGCGGCCCCCCTGGATCCGTCGGTGCCGGTGTTGCTGTTCTGCATCGTCTTCGGGCTCTCGATGGACTACGAGGTGCTCTTGATCAGCCGAATCCAGGAGGAGTACCGCCGGAGCGGCGATACCAGGCTGGCGGTGGCGGAAGGGCTCGAGCGGAGCGGCCGCCTGATCACCGGCGCCGCCGCGATCATGGCCGCCGTCTTCCTCGCCTTCGGCCTGGCCGACGTGGTCCTGATCAAGTCGATCGGGTTGGGCCTGGCGATCGCCGTCGCCCTGGACGCGACGCTGGTCCGGGCGTTGATCGTGCCGGCCGTGATGCGCCTGCTCGGCCGGGCGAACTGGTGGGCGCCCCGCGGGCTGGCGCGCCTGCACCGTCGAATCAGTCTCGAGGAACGGGTCGCGGCCTGAAGCGCCCAGGCGGGCGGCGCCTTCACGGCTTCGTCGCCGCGTAGCTCGACGGGTCGGCGGAGGCGGGGCGATATATCCATGTGCTGCCAGCCCGTGCTCACCGCTCCCGTCCTGTCCAGGTTGGTGGCCACCGGCCGGAAACCCGCGTGCGAATCGACCGCGGGGGCTGGCTGTTGTTCCTCGCCCACGGTCTGTCCGGACTCGGGGCCGGTCCGTTCGTCGCGTTCGGGGCCATCTACCAGCGCCAGCTGGGGGCCAGCGCCTTTGCTATCGGCGTCCTCGCAGCCGTGGGTATGCTGGTCGCCACCCTGGTAATGCTCCCCGGCACCCGCCTGGCCGAGCGCCCCGACCTGCACAAGACGATCATCGCCGGCTGGCTGGTCGCGGTTCCGGCGCCCCTCTGCTTTGCGGTCGCGCCCGGCTGGGAGTGGACGGTCGTTGGCGTCATCTTCATGCAGGCGTCGGTGATCAACGCGCCGGCGATCAGCCTGTATCTCACGATCGGAATTCCGCGGGACCGGATTGCGATGGTGATGACCACCGTCCTCTCCGCGTACTCACTGGGATTGATCGCCTCGAACCTCCTCACCGGCTGGCTGGCCGAGGTCGTCTCTCTGCGAGCGCTGTTTTGGATGTCCGCCGGCTTCTATACGCTGGCGGCCGTCTGCCTCTGGTCCTTGCCGGCGAAGCGGCGCCCCACCCTGGCCGCACCGTCCGTTCGATACCGGGATCTGCTACGCTACCCCGCCTTCAAGGTTTTGCTCGTGCTCTTTTCGCTCATCACCCTGATCATCTTCATCCCCTGGACATTCACCGGGCTGTATGCCCGCGAGGCGGCACACGTCGACAACTTCTGGGTCGGGGGCTTGATGGGGATCCTTTACCTGGGATCGGTCCTGATCGGACTCAGTCTGGGCCGGCTCAGGCGGACGCTGGGCAGCGTCGTGATCGTGCTCTGTTTCGAGGCGGCTTACGTCGTCTCTGCGATGCTGCTGCTCGCCTCGATGGCGTTGCCACTGCTTGCCATGGCGTTTTTCCTGCGCGGGGCGTTCTGGTCCTTCCGCCAGGTGATGACGGCCGTGATCGGCGAGGTCTTGCCCGACCACGCCATGGCGAAAGGCTACGGCCTGTTCGCCCTGGTCACCGGCGCCGTGGTCATCGTCGCCTACCCAATCGGCGGCTGGATGTACGGCTGGCAGCCTCGGATGCCGTTCTGGGCATCCGCGGTCTTGATGGCGATCGCGATGCTGATCACGGTCGCCGCCCGGGCCTACTTTCACGCGAACTACCTCAAGCCGGCCAAGGTCCAGGCGGTGGCCGACGACCCGCTGCCCCGAGCGGCGTAGCTAGCCTGCGGGAGACCAGTTCGGCGCGGTGCCGGTATATGGGTAATCCGCTTCCCAGACGGTGAGCTGCTGCGGGCGAGAGCCGTCCCCGTTCATGACGCCGATCTGGGATACGTCCCCGAACTGGGCGACGAACGCGATGCGCCGGTCGTAAGCCGGGATGCTGGGCAGCGAGCCGTTCGGCGCATCCTTGGCCCCGGTGACCTTGACCACGCCCCCGGGTTCGCTGGCCGAGAAGATATTGACCCGGTAAAGCGCGGCGGCGCTTCCGTTGCCGGTCGCCGCGATCAGCGTGCTGTTGTCGTTGAGCCAGGCGGCGCCGGTGATGTCCAGCGGGCCACCGGGGCGGTAGGCGTTTGCAGCGGTCGCGGCGATGTCATAGATCCAGAGTTGCGGGCCCGAGCTGGTGACCCGACGGAAGGCCAGCTTGGTGCCATTCGGCGACCACGCCGGATGATCGGCGGGGTCGTCGAGGCCAATCGGCTTAAAGCGTGTCCGTAAATCCAGGTTCATGATCCACAGATGCGTGGCGGCCTGCGCATCGATGGTGCTGTACGCCATCGACTTGCCGTCCGGGCTCAGCGCCACCGGACCGACGACGCGGCCATCCGCTGCATCGGTGAGGGCGCCATCTTGCAGCGTGGCCGGATAAAACCGCCGAAGCGTGCCGCTGCTGAGGTAGACCAGGGTGCCGTCCGCCGACCAGTACACCTGTGACCCACTGATCCCGGGGCGGATGGTGCTGCCGCTCGCCAGGTCGACGATCTGGATCGGCCCGCTGTCCGAGCTCCGCGGCGCCTGCACCACGGCCAGCCGCTGACCGTCGGGCGACCAGTCAAAGGCCAGGATGTCGTCGGTCAGCTGACTCTGGGCGCTCAGGCTGTAGATGACCTTGGGGGTCGCCCGAGCGAGGAACGCGTCCGGGTGGGGGTCGACGATCCCGACCGCAAAGGCGGGCTGGCCGCGCTGGCCGACGAGGTACCCGATTTTTCGGCTCACGGACAGCGGCCCGGTGCGAAAACGGGTCTGCACCCGACCGAAGATCGCGTTGTCGTGGATGTCGAGTGGCCGATCGACGGAGACGGTGTAGCTCTGATTCGGCTGGAGCACCGCGGTCGGGATGATTTCGATCTGGGAGCCGTCGCCGCCGGGACGGCCGCGCAACAGGAAGGGGGTGTCAGGGCTCAGCTGGACCGCCGCCTGCATCGTGTCGGCGCGCATGGGGCGGCTGAAACTCAGGATGACGTTGCGGTCGGGGGCGACCGAGGTGGCGTTGTCCGATGGATCCACCGAGGTGAGCGTGGGCGGACCCTCGGTGGTGAATCGCCAGACGTGCTCGAGCGTGTTCTGCTGGCCGCTCGCGTCCGCGTAACCGGCGTGCATCGAGACCGTGTACTGGGTAGAGAGCGCAAAGTTCACGTGGGTATGGACGTAGACGAGCGTGTTGCCGGTCCAGGCGAGGTGGCAGGTCTGCGCCGCGCGGCAGCCGCTCAGCGTCGGGGAGAGCTGGAAGCGCCGCTCGACCGAGTCATGGTTCATCGGCCGGTCGAAGCCGATGCTGATGCTCTGGTTGGTGGGGACGTCGGTCACCTCACGGTTCGGCGTGATGCTGACGATCCGCGGCGGATTGAGAGCACAGGCGCCCAGAAGAGGAGCGAGCATCGCCGCCAGGAGAACCAGCCCGCGCCGCATCCGAATAGAGGTTACCCAGACGGGCCGAGACGCCCGCGGCGAGCGGACTACCTCTGGTCTTCCACCAGCTGGCGCATCTCGTTCGCCAGATTTGTGAGCCGCGCCGGGTCGACGAACATGATCGACGTCTGTGAGATCCGGTCGATCGTTCGGTCGACCGCGTCGAGATTGTGCTCGGTCGACGCCAGCATCTCCTTGACCTTCTTCGACCGGTTCTGCAGCGCGTTATCCGCCATCTGGTTCAGCTGGCTCATCAATGCCGGCCAATCGATGTCCGGTTCGGCGCCAGGGGGTGCCGGTGGCGGCGCCGGTTGGAACGTCTGGGGGCGCGGCGCGCTGGCGGCCGGGGCGGAGGCCGCGGGGGCGGCCGCCGGCGCGGGCCGGTAGACGGTGGCCGGCACGGACGGCGTGGTCGCCAGCATCTCCTCGAGGCTGACCGACGCCGGTTCCTCAAGGTCGGCAACCGCTTTGACTTCGATCCGGGTCTTGGAGTCGGCACAGAGTTTGGTCACGATCTCCGGATCCTGGACCAGCTGCGGCTGTCCACGCGTGAAGGCGCCCAGCAACTGACCGTCCCGCAGCAGCACGATGCCCATCTCATCCGGCGCCCGGACCAGCAGGCTGCCGTGAATCTTCTCTTCCTGGAGGTACTGCAGCAGGGCGCGGATATCGACGAAGCGCGCCAGCAGGCCCTGCAGGATCGTCGGCGCCGTGAGCAGCTGGTAGATCGCGGTCACCACCTCGGACGACAGCTCGATCACGTCCATGCTGCCCTCGCCGCGATCGACGTCGTTCTTGAAGAGCGAGAACGCGGTCCGTCCGGTTGACACCACCGCGCCGCCGTCGTAGAAGCTCTCGATCAGGCTCCCCTGGTAGAAGAGGATCATGCCGCGCGAGGCCGCTCCGGTCAGGCGCAGGTAGCCGGTCAGCCGGTCGGCGCTCAACGAGCGCAGCAGCTTGGGAAAGTCGACGAAGGCGGTCTTGAGCGATTCATAGACGAGCTTGCCAACCGGCAGCGGGTAGAGCTCGGTGGGCACCACCTCCTCCGCCTGGGGTTGGGGCTGCGCGGCCGGCGGCTGACTCACCACTGGGCGCTCGCTGGCCGGGGGCGCAGAGGCGGGTGCCGCCTGGGCCGCCGGGGCGGGCGCGGCTGCGGGGGCGACCCGGGTCGGAGCAACCGGGCCATTATCGGCGCCCGGAACCCCCCGTCGCTTGGCCTCGGCCAGGATGTCCGCTGTGGGAGCGGTAATCGTCTCCTCAGTAGGCAGCTTCGATTTGGGATCGAAGGTGTAATCGCCCTGCCGCCAGGCGAGCGGCTCGAAGACCGCTTCCTCGCCTTGGCTGCCGTCGCCATAGGCGTGGAACAGGTGGCCAAAGAGAAAAAACAGTGAGAAGGCCTCACCGCCATTTCGCACCTGAAGGGTCCCCGTCGCGCGCTGGGCCTGCATCGACTGCAAGAGGGATAGCAGGGGGGTTTGATCGAGTGATCCCTTGTAGTCGAGAAGCCTCGGCGCCTGCTCGATGGAACTCACAAAACGCCTCCCACCGCCCCGAGATTTCTTTCCAATGCTAGCACAGGCCAAATACGATACCCCACCTGTCAAGACCCTGCGTGGCGGCATCTGGTCGAGTTGCCCGG
>Ga0307479_10003769_pt1 | contig 13840 bp, 15 predicted proteins | sample atmos_gasesECM4C_FD_203743 | JGI IMG/M metagenome (GOLD analysis project Ga0307479, IMG submission 203743) | Hardwood forest soil microbial communities from Morgan-Monroe State Forest, Indiana, United States - atmos_gasesECM4C_515 | ecosystem: Environmental > Terrestrial > Soil > Temperate...
CGCCAGATCTTTGAGCTCGGACTGCGGATCGAGGAGCGTCGAACGGTTGGTGACGGCGCGATTATCGGCGACACGTTAAGAGAATTATTTTCGCGTGCAGAAATTGTTTTCGTAACCGGCGGTCTCGGGCCAACGAGCGACGACATTACCCGAGACGTCGCTGCCGAATTGCTGGGATTAGAATTGCGCGAGGATCCGCAGTTGCTTGAGTCGTTGAAACAGCGACTGAAATCACGTGGGATCAGATGGGTTCCAAGCATCGCGCGTCAGGCCCAGGTTCCAGAGGGCGGGCAAATTCTGCCGAACGAAAATGGCAGCGCATCGGGTTTGTATTTGAAAGCGAACATCAATCCGCGAATCCAATCCCCGCACATTTTTCTTTTGCCCGGGCCGCCCCGCGAATTGCACCCGATGTTTCGCGAGCACGCGATGTCGATCTTACGGTCGATCGTGCAAGTGCCGCCCAAGTTCGAGCGGCGTTTTTATAAGATCGCGGTCATGGGCGAATCGGTCATCGAGGAGAAGATCGGCAAGAAAATTCTCGCGATTCCCGGAGTTGAACTTGGTTATTGCGCCCGGCCGGGCGAAGTGGATGTGCGAATCATTGGCGAGCACAGCGCACTTGATCGCGCGGACGAAATTGTTTGGGGAGCACTGGGCGACGCAATCTTTACCGCAGGTGATGAAACTCTCGAGCAAGTACTTGTGAAATTGCTGACTGCGAAAAAGCAAACTCTGGCAATCGCGGAATCGTGCACCGGCGGACTGCTTGCGAACCGGATTACGAATGTGCCCGGGTCGTCGGCCGTTTTGCTCGCGGGCTACGTTTGTTATGCGAACGAAGCGAAGATTGACATGCTCGGGGTCGAACCAACGTTAATCGAAAAGCACGGCGCGGTGAGCGAAAAAGTTGCGTGGGCGATGGCCGACGGCGCGCGCAAGCGGGCAAGATCGACATATGCGCTCGCGACGACGGGCATCGCCGGACCGACCGGTGGATCGGAAGAAAAACCCGTTGGGACAGTTTATACTGCGCTCGCGTCGGAGAGCGAAACTAACGTCAGGAAGTTATTTTTCCCGAGCGACCGCGAGACATTCAAGCAACTGGTCGCGCAGGTTGCTTTTGAAATGTTGCGAAGGAAGTTGATTTAGAAATCGCCGACGTCGACCGGAGTTCCAACTTTGGCGTGATCGTAAAATAATTTCGCGCCTTCAGACGATTCGCGAACGCAGCCGTGTGACGCCGGATACCCAGGAAGAATGCCGATGTGCATTCCGACGCCTTCACCAGTGAGACGTAGGAACCACTTCATGGCTGCGCCGGCAAAGTGTGTTCCGCTCGGTGCGGAATCGATGTGGGCACTGACGCCCGCGCGCACTACTCGGCCGGACCGATCGACAAAATCGCCATAAAGGCTCGAATGATGGTTCGGATCCTTTTCCATTACGGTAAAGTGTCCGCGCGGCGTTTCGTGTCCGCGTTTGCCAGACGAAATCGGTCCGTCGGCGACGATTTGATCACCGATCATTAGATAAGCTCGCTGTTTCGGAAGGGAAACAACGATATGAACATTGTCCGGCGTGGCTTGAGGGAGCAATTGCTGGTTCACTTTCAGGAGCGGTTGTTTTTGAATCAGCTCGCTCGGCTTTTTCATTTTCGGACCGAACAACTGGGCGTGCGCGAGGCCAACCAGAGCCATCTCCACCGCCACAATGAACAATTGAAACAGACGCAGACGCTTCATGAGTTTCCGCTGTAACTGCGAACGCGATTGAGCCAGCCCGGCAGCCAGCGGGCCTCGTGTCGTTCCGATGGCGAATTTTGAACGCGGCGACGCAGCACTGCGGCGGCGGAATTCGCAAATTCGCGAGAAGCGCCGGCGCCATTTTCGGTTCCGTGCATTTGTTCGAGCACCTGTAACAAGCCCCAGCCTTCTCCGCGATAGCGTTCGCTGTGCAACACGCCTTCGCCTTTAAAATTCACGTAATCGGTCAATGCATAGCCTCCGTGCGCAGTGCTGGCAACCCGCGTAAACTGGCGTTCGACATTAGCGCGCTCTCCCGGCGCAGCTTCGTCAAGCATTTTGGCCAAGGACTCTTGCAATCGAGCGACCATGAATTGCGTCTGCAGATCGACAGTTCGTGCAAGAAACTGCCGTAGTTCGCGCATTGTCGCCGAGTTTTGGGCGCTGGAAAATTCAGCGCGCGAGGTCCAAGGACAAGCCGGCGCTCGAATCAGCCAGTCGGGTACCGTAGCGCCGTGTGCCCGGGCAAAGGCCAGAAATTTCGGAAAACTCTCCTCAAATGGACCTCGCATGCCGCTGGGATACCAAATGAAATGGCCAATTCCAAGGGAAGCGAAATCTTCGCCGGAATTCCACGACGTGAGCCCGAAAATGGTGCCGTTGCATTCGTTCTGCCAGATTTTTCTCCCGATTCGAACAGCATCGCTATCGGAGATATGGATTGGAGCAGCCGTCGTGGCAATTCCGGTGATCGATAATAAAAGGAGGCAGGCCGCCCAGGCGCGGCAGGCGCGAAGTTGAGTTGACGAGCGCTGTTTCTCCACTAGCGTTGCAAACTTCTGCGCTGTTCCAAGATAAAGCGCAATCACATTCGCATAGTCATTTTATGAAATCCATTATCCTCAGCGCCATTGCGTTGTCGTTCGCGATCAGCCTGTTTGGCGAAGACAAACCAACCCCATTCAAAGATCAAAAGGAAAAATTCAGTTATGCCGTCGGTTTAAACATCGGCATGAATTTCAAACGCCAAAATATTGACGTGAATCCCGATCTCATTAGTGCCGGGATCAAAGATGGCGTCTCGGGAAAACCCCAAATGACGATGGAGCAGATTCGGGAGACGATGGTGGCGTTCGAAAAAGATATGCAAGATAAACAAACAGCCGCTTCAAAGAAGAACGAAGCCGATTCGCAGAAATTTCTGACCGAGAACAAAACTAAAGAAGGTGTAAAGACGACTTCTAGTGGCCTGCAATACAAAGTGATGAAGGAAGGCAATGGTGCTCAGCCCAAGAGTACCGACACAGTAACTGTAAATTATCGAGGCACGTTGATTGACGGCACTGAATTCGACAGTTCCTATAAACGTAATCAGCCCGCAACATTTCCAGTCGGCGGCGTGATCAAAGGCTGGACCGAAGCGCTCCAGCTGATGAAGGTTGGCTCCAAGTACCAGCTCTACATTCCGCCAAATTTGGCTTACGGCGATCACCCGCCGACGCCGCAGATTCCGCCCGGCTCGGCCCTAATTTTTGAGGTGGAGCTGATGGATGCGAAGCCGTCGCCCACCTTCGGCGGATCACCATCGCCGTCCGCGTCCGCGAAATAATTCGCCGGGAAATATCAGCCCGCGGTGGCCGCTGTTTCCCAGGCGACTCGCGGCGCATCGCCCCACAAATCTTCCAGACTATAAAACGCGCGTTTGTCGCTGTGGAAGATGTGGACGACGACTTCGAGGTAATCGAGCACGATCCATTGACTCGCCGGGAACCCGTCGATCGCGGCCGTCCGCCGTCCGTGGTCTTCGCGCAAGCGCGTTTCGATCTCGTTCGCGATGGCTTTGAGCTGCGGCTCCGAACTTGCCGAACAGATCACGAAAAAATCGGTGAAGCTGGAAATTCCGGCGAGATCGAGAACGACGATGTCTTCAGCCTTTTTGTTCGAGGCGAGCTCGGCGCAGGTCGTGGCTAACTGTTTCGCGGTCAGGTCCCAGACTCCCGGTAAAGTTTCTCGCGGCGGATAATTTCGTCCACGGCCTGCGGTACGAGATAGCGGATGGAATGCCCAGACGCAACTCGCTTTCGAATCTCCGTCGCCGAGATGTCGATGTTTCGTTGCACGACCGGATAAACTTGCGGCGTTTTCTTGGCGCGACCGCGATCGAGAATTACGAATTGGACCAGCATCTTCAATTCTTCGAACCGGCGCCACTTTGGCAGATCCTTCGCGTTGTCAGCACCGATCAGCCAAAACAAATCCGCCTTTGGTTCGCGCTCACGAATTTGCAAAACCGTGTCGATGCTGTAACTCGGCGGCGGCCGTTTCAATTCGCAATCGTCGGCGACAAAATCTTCCTGACCTGCAATCGCGGCGCGCACCATCGACAATCGCGCTTCGCCGGTTGCCTTCGGCGCATGCTCTTTGAGCGGCGAAAGCGCCGCCGGCACAAAAACCAATTGATCGAGCTGCAGTTGTTCGCACGCTTGCCGGCTCAGAATCAGATGACCGTGATGAATCGGATCAAACGTGCCGCCGTAGATGCCGATTTTTTTCATCCGATCCGCTTTTTCGTTCGCGCTGACAACATCGACATCTAAGTTGCGAACCTATGAACGACAGTTCGCTCGGTCAACTGATACTCTGCGGCGTTCCCGGAAAGGAGCTCGACGCCGCGAGCACGGAAATGTTCCGAAGAGTTCAGCCGGGCGGCTTCATTCTTTTTGGGCGCAACATCGAAAGCGCGCCTCAATTGCGAAAGTTGATCGACGATCTGCGCGACTTGAGCGAAGTCGAGCCGATCATCACGATCGATCAGGAAGGCGGACGTGTTTCGCGTTTGCGATTGATCGGCAACGAACCGCCGAATGCGCAGCAGTTGCGCGACAAGGACGATGTCGATCTTATTCGCCGCCACGGCGACATTACTGGACGTTTGCTCCGCGTTTTCGGATTCAATCTCGATCTCTGTCCGGTGCTCGATATTTCGTTCGACGACAACGCCGATAATTCGTTGCGCGGACGTTGTTATGGGAAAACCGTCGAGCAAGTCGTGCGCAACGCCGGCGCGTTCAACGACGCGATGCGCAAACAGGGGATCGCGAGCTGCGGCAAACATTTTCCGGGTTACACCTGCGCCAAATCGGACGCGCATTTCGAATTGCCGCGAATCGATCGCACGCGCGGAGAGCTGGATCAGAACGAGCTGGCTGTCTTCAAAAAATTCGTCGATCGCGTGGACAGCATGATGATTTGTCACGGCTGGTATCCGTCGCTCGAAGCGGAAAAGACGCCCGCCAGTTTGTCGCGCCGCATCATAACGGATCTACTTCGAAAAGAATTCAGGTTCGACGGACTCGTCATGACCGACGATCTCGACATGGGCGCAATCCTGAACGGCTACGGTTTGCAGGACACGATTCGTCTCGCGATCGACGCCGGAAACGATCTCGTCATGATCTGTCACCGGATCCCAGAAATCCAGAACGTCAGCAAGATTCTCGAAACATTGCCGCGCGATCAAATCGACCGCGCGCTCGCCAGCGTCGCGAAATTCAAGAAAACAATGCAACCGCCCCACGAATTTTCCGAAGCCGCGTTCCGCAAGATCGACAATGAGATCTGGCAACTGCGCGTCGCCACTCTCGGCGAAGAACGTGCCAAGCAACGCAGCGTCGAAGACGGCAAACGCTCGCCGGTAGAAATTTATTGAGTTGGTGTTAACTATTGAGGCGTGATCCGGCGTGTTCCCCTTCTTTTGATTGTCGTGCTCGCGTGGCCGCGAGCGTTTGCGCAAACGCCTCCGCCTGAGAACGGGCCACCGACACCAGACCCAACGTACCTGATGCCGATCGGTGCCCATCGTCCCCTTGAGGAATCCGTAGAGAAACTTTTAGGCAATCGATGGGGTTGGGGCACCATGATTTACGTCAACGGTGTTACTAACGAGGGAGACTTCGCGGTTTCAGTCTGGGGGCCGGACAATAAGCCCAAAACGTTAACGCTGATGCGTTTCGTTCCGACAGGAAAGTACGGGCAGGAAGCCAAGTCCAAGTCTGAAATTGGTGTGCCTATCGACGCGGAGTTTGCCGACGCAATTCACAAAGCTTGGCAAGCGATGCTCTTGAAGGCGAGGTATCCGAACAAGGTTCCAGTTTACTCTGATGCTTCGACCGCTGAATTTTCCGCTTGGGTTTCCGTCGCCAGTGGTGGTGCGTATGGGCGAGCTATTCCAGTTTCTGGATTTCAGAAGGAACTAACGGATTTCGGATTCGAACTGAAAGATTATTGCACGGCGAAAGTAGGCGATCGTAAGACGAAGCGCGACTCAATGATTCCGTGGCTAAAGGATTTTGCTGAAAGGGTCGAGCATTCGCGATTGTATTAGACCGTCTTGACCCGTTTGGCGGATTCAACCTATCCTCGCGGCTCAAAGATCGACACCCGCATGAATAATCGTGCCGAACTTACAATCCGCGGTCTGATCATTGGCGTGATCATCACGTTAGTTTTTACCGCGGCCAATGTTTACTTCGGACTCAAAGCGGGACTCACGTTTTCGACTTCGATTCCGGCGGCGGTGATTTCGATGGCGATCCTGCGATATTTTCGCGACGCGACGGTTCAGGAAAACAACATCGTGCAGACGGTCGCGTCCGCGGCCGGTACGCTCTCGTCGATTATTTTTGTTCTGCCGGGGCTGATCATGATCGGTTTCTGGACCGAATTTCCGTTTTGGACTTCGTTTTGGATCTGCGCGCTTGGCGGAATCCTCGGTGTGATGTATTCGATCCCGCTCCGACGCGCTTTGGTCACACAATCCGATTTGCCTTATCCGGAAGGCGTCGCGTGCGCTGAAGTTCTCAAAGTCGGCAGCAGCGGCGGTTCCGAGCATGCATCCGATATCGAACACGGCCGCGCTGGACTGCTCGCAGTGCTATGGGGGTCGATCGTTGCCGCCGTGTTCGCCGTCATCGTCGCGACGCAAATCTTCGCGTCAGACGTCGCCCAAACTTTTCGAATTGGAAAGAAGGGCGCAGTCAGCGGCTACGATTTCTTTTTGTCGTTCGCGCTTCTTGGGATCGGGCATTTGGTCGGGCTCTGGGTTGGCATTGCAATGTTGATTGGTGCGATCCTCGGTTGGGGCTGGGGCGTGCCGCATTTTTCGGCGATGGCCGGAGATCTGACAACGGCTGCGGCGACGCTCGCGACAAAAACGTGGAGTACAAAAGTGCGATTCATCGGGGCCGGCGCGATCGGCGTTTCGGCGATTTGGACTTTGCTGAAATTAGTCAAGCCGGTGACTCGCGGCCTAACCAGCGCGATGGCCGCGTCGCGCGCGCGTAAAGCAGGCCAGGCCGACACTCTGCCGATCACCGAGCGCGATATTCCGATTGGCATTGTCGGTCTGGTGACGCTCGCGTGCATGGTGCCGATCGGATGGTTACTCGGTTGGTTTGGAACAACGAGCGGTCTCGGCGCGCATTTGCCGACGCTGATCATCGGCGGCGTTGTTTACATCGTCTTGATGAGTTTCTTTGTTTCCGCGGTGTGCGGTTACATGGCGGGATTGATTGGTTCGTCGAACAGCCCGCTCTCCGGCATTGGAATTTTGGTCGTGATTGGCGCTGCGTTGTTGCTGGTGGTCGGCGTAAAACCGTACGTCGGCCCCGATACGGGCAAAGCGCTGATTGCGTTCGCGCTGTTTACAACAGCGGTGATTTTTAACGTCGCCGCGATTGCGAACAACAACCTGCAAGATCTCAAGACCGGCCAACTCGTCGATGCGACGCCGTGGAAGCAGCAATGGGCGCTCGTCATCGGTGTTGTTGCCGGCTCGTTCGTCATTCCCCCTGTTCTCGATCTCGTGAATCACGCCTACGGCTTTGTCGGCGCGCCGGGCGCAGAAGCGCGGCCGAATCCATTGCCAGCGCCACAGGCAGGTTTGATTTCGTCGCTCGCGAAAGGCGTGATTACCGCCGACATCGATTGGAGTTTGATCCGGATCGGCGCAATGATCGGCGTCGGCATCATTGTCTTGGACGAAGTTCTCCGTCGTACAACGAAACACATGCACGTTCCGCCATTGGCAGTCGGGCTCGGAATTTATCTGCCGACCCAAAGCACGTTGATGATCGTGGTTGGTGCGATAGTGGGCTGGTTTTTCGACCGACGCGCCGACTGCACTCCGAAACCGGAGGCAACGAAGCAGCTTGGTGTGCTGCTCGCGTCGGGTTTGATCGTGGGCGAGGGGATTATTGGCGTTGTTATCTCGGCGGTGGTGGTGTTTTCAGGAAAGGATTTCCCGCTGTCACTCGTGGGCCCGGCCTATGAGAAAGCCGGAATCCTTATCGGCGGTGCGGCGTTTGCGATTATCGCGTTCGGGCTTTACCGCTGGATCTTGCGAATGGCGTCCGCAAGATCGACATGAAGCGAAAGTGGAACTGGCCGCTCTGGGTCGGCTTCGTCGTCGCTGTCGGTGGGTTATTCAGCTACGAATGGTTCGCGCAGTTTCCGATTACGCGTGATTTTCCCTGGGCGAACCTCTTACTTTTCGGTGTCGGCGCGGCGTTGTTGTTGATTGGCTTGTTCCGCGCGTTCGGCGCGCCGCAGCTTTATCGCGGAAAAATATTTGGCTCGATCTTCACGGCAGTCGCGTTCGTGCTGCTTGCATTTTTCAGTTATGAAATCTTTTACGTGTTGAAGCAGGTCCCGCTGTCCGCGCAAGCGCCACGAGTCGGCGAAAAAGCGCCGGACTTTTCATTGCCCGACCAAACCGGGAAACAGGTCGCATTGGCCGATTTGGTGTCGCTAAATGGCGCGGTATTAATTTTCTACCGCGGCTATTGGTGACCGTTGTGTAACTCCGAGTTGCGGAGTTTTCAGAAGCGGCTGGCGGACTTCAAATCGCGCGGTGTTCAGGTCGCGGCCATTAGCGTTGATTCGGTTGAAACCAATCGCGGCCACGCGCAGAAAATGGGTTACACGTTTGCGCTTCTCTCAGATACCGATGCGAAAGTGATTCGGCGCTATGATGTCCTTCACCCGCACGCGGGGCCGAAGAAGACGGACATCGCGCGTCCGGCCGAATTTTATATCGATGCAAGCAGCACCGTGCGCTGGGTGAACCTGACCGAAAATATCGCCGTGCGCGCGCGGCCGGAACAAGCGCTGGCAGCGATTGATTCGCACTAATCCATGCGGGCGATTGACGCCGCGCGGCGGAGTTAATACCTTCATCGGCTCGTGCGTGCCGAATTGGAACAACTCCTCATCCTTCAAGATCGACAGCAAAAGATCAGGCAAATCGAGAACGAAATAAAAACGTTGCCGCTGCAGCGAAAGCATCTTGAATCGCAGCTCGCGGAAAGCGCAGCCAGTCTGGAGGTAATCAAACAAAGAGCCCGCCAGGTCGAAATCGAGCGCAAAAAACTCGAGCTCGATGTCGGCACTCGCAGCGAAAGCATTACTCGCCTCAAGACCCAGCAGTATCAAACGCGCAAGAATGATGAGTTTCAGGCGATGGGCCACGAGATCCAGCGCTACGAGGACGAAATTCGAAAACTCGAGGACCAGGAGCTTGAGCTAATGGAGCAAGGCGACAAACTAAAGGTTGAAGTTGCTGCCGAGGAAAAGAAGGCCACCACAAACAAGGACTCGATTACGCGGCAAATGAATGATCTCGGCGAAAAGTCGAAAGTATTGGAAACGCGGCTTCAGGAATTATCCAAAGAACGAACGGAACTGGCCGAGAAGATCGACGAGGACTTGTTGAATCGGTTCGAGCGAATGTTCGCGAGCAAAGGCGATTCGGCGATTGTTGCCGTCGAGCACGGTGTTTGCACCGGTTGTCACATGAAACTCACCGTCGCGACGATAAAAGCGGCGGAGGCGGGCAAGGAGATTGTCAGCTGCGAACAGTGCGGCCGCATTCTTTTCGTACCGGCGTGATTTCTCTCAGACGTTGAATCGAAACGTGATCACGTCCCCGTCGCGAACTTCGTAGTCTTTGCCTTCGATCCTCAATTTGCCGGCTTCGCGCGCTTTTGCGAAAGACCCGAGCGCGACCAGATCGTCGTAAGCGATTGTTTCGGCCGCGATGAACCCGCGCTCGAAATCAGAATGGATCGCGCCCGCGGCGGCTGGCGCTTTTTCGCCGGCGTGAATCGTCCAGGCTCGCGTTTCCTTTTCACCGGTGGTGAAAAACGTGCGCAGACCGAGCAGATGATAAACTGCGCGAATCAGCGCATGCACTCCGCTGTCTTCGACACCAACGCCGCGCAGGTATTCGAGTCCTTCTTCCTCGCTAAGATCGACAAGCTCGCTTTCGATCTGCGCGCTGATTAGGAACGCTTCGGTTGCGAAATGATGCTGGGCATAATCTTGAACCAAAGCCACATGCTTGGCAGCGGCATTTGATTTATCCCCTTTTGAAATCGCGACCAGATCGGATTCGCCCACGTTGCAGGCAAAGACAGTCGGTTTGGAGGTCAGCAGAAAAAAACCGCGGGCGATTGTCTTTTCTTCGGGCGAGAGATCGAGCGTCAATGCGCGTCGTCCCTTGTTCAGGTGCGGCAGCAGCTTTTCGATGATTGAATCTTCGACCTTCGCGGTCTTCGATCCCGCGCGGACTTCCTTTTGCAAACGATCCTTGCGTTTCTGAAGCGCGGCCAAGTCGGCCAGCACAAGTTCGGTGTTGATGACTTCGATGTCGCGAACCGGATCGATAGTCGAGTCAACGTGATGAATGTCGGCGTTTTCGAAACAACGAACCACTTCAACGATCGCGTCCACTTCGCGGATGTGACTGAGGAATTGATTTCCCAAACCCTCGCCGGTGCTCGCGCCTTTGACCAGGCCGGCGATATCGACAAATTCAATCGCCGTCGGCGTAATTTTCTTTGAATTCGAAATCGCCGCGATTTTTTCCAGCCGCCGGTCAGGCACAGTAACGACGCCGACGTTCGGATCGATCGTGCAGAACGGATAATTTTCCGCCGGCGCCTTGTGAGTGCGAGTAACCGCATTGAACAACGTCGACTTTCCGACGTTTGGCAGTCCAACAATTCCGGCGCTGAGCATCTATTCTTGTAGCGGCGGTCTATGACGGTCGCAAATTTCACCGGTGGCGATTTGGCCGCGATGAGTGAATAGTTCGCTCCCGCAAAATTCGGGCTGTAGTTCAGCTTGGTAGAACGCTTGAATGGGGTTCAAGAGGTCGTGGGTTCAAATCCCGCCAGCCCGATCTTGACATACTCCCCAGATGAATATCCGCCTCGGTTTGGTTTTTCTTGGAGCTTGGATTTCAGTTGTCGAGGTCCTGAGCCAGCCTGCGGAGCGGGATTCGCTCCGACTAAATGTTGCGGCATTTGATTCTGCCCGAGAACTGATTAATCAGGGGCGCTTCGTTGCCGACAAGAAAGGGGCGTGGAGCAACGATCATCCGACCCGATCACAAGAAAACGACTTTGTTCGCGATCATGGGTTTGGCGAGTTCAGCAAGTGGCACCTGGCGATTGACGCTCGGCATGGGGACGACAGCAAAGCCAGATACAAATTCCCGTATGGCGATTTTCGGGATGTTCATCGATGTGGATTGCTCGCGGTCAGGAGTCGAGCGAGGCAATACGGCCATCACGAAATTGAAGCCGCCGCGGTGAGGTTGCTTAAAATGATCGAATCAGCCAGCCCACGCCGTCAAGAACGCGTCGATTAATTCCGGGAGATCGCCACTGTAGCCGCCTTCAAGAATTGCGCCGGCGGGAATGTTCAGGTCGCGCAGCCAAATGCCGAAGCTGGCGAAATCTTCGATCTCGAGCGTCATCTGCACCAACGGATCGCGCGCGTAAGCGTCGAATCCGGCTGAGACTAGAATGAGCGCTGGCTGAAACGCGACCAATTTATCAAGCGCGCGTTGGCAAACATCGACGTGTTCCTTGCGCGGAGTCAGCGGCGCGACCGGATAATTGTCAACGTTGGCGAAAGATTTCGCACCGGATCCGGGATAAGCCGGGAATTGGTGAATGGAGGCGAACCGAATGCGCTCGTTGTGGGCGACGATTTCTTCGGTGCCGTTGCCGTGATGCGCGTCGAAATCCCAAATCGCGACGCGCTCAGCGTCGTTTTCTAGCGCATCGAGTGCCGCGACCGCGACATTGCTGAAGTAACAAAACCCCATTGCGCAATCGCCAGTCGCGTGATGTCCAGGCGGCCGGCTCAAAGTGAATGCGCGTTCGCCAGCAAGCGCAGCTCGAGCGGCTTCAATTCCCGCGCCCGCAGATTTAACCGCGTAGTCATAAATCTTTGGATAGGCTGGGGTGTCGAGATCGAAGTCGGCAGCGGGATTTCTTACGCGCTCGATGTGTTCGCGCGAATGTGCGCGCAACAATTCGTCGTGAGCTGCGGACCGCGGTTCGCGCCAGGTCCATTTCAGATGTCGCGCCTTCAAGATTGGAACCGTACGCGTGATCCGGCCCGGCCGTTCTGGATGGTCTGGACTGAAATAGTCCACGCAATGCGGATCGTGAAAAATGATCATCGTGGTTGCAAGATGCCGCTGCCGCGCATATTCGACTACCTCAAATGTTAAGCGGACAGAGAATTGTCGTGGTGATGCCGGCCTACAATGCCGCGCGTACTTTGAAGCGCACCTACGACGAAGTGATGGAGCAGGGGATTGTCGATCTGGTCATCGTGGTGGACGATGCCAGCCACGATGAGACCGTGGCGATCGCGCGGACGTTGCCGAACGTGCAGGTAGAAATGCATCCGGAAAATCGCGGTTACGGTGGAAACCAAAAAACTTGCTACCGCCTCGCGCTGGCAGCCGGCGCAGACATCGTGGTAATGATTCATCCCGATTACCAGTACACGCCGCAACTTCTTCCAGCGATGGCGTCGCTGGTGGCCAGCGGACTTTATCCATGCGTCCTCGGTTCGCGCATTCTCGGCGGCGGCGCGCTCGATGGCGGAATGCCGTGGTGGAAATACATTTCGAACCGCTTTCTCACCTTCGTCGAAAATTTCATGATCGGCGCCAAGCTGTCTGAATATCACACCGGTTATCGCGCGTTTGGCCGCAGTCTCTTGGAGCGCGTGCCGATTGAAAAAAACTCGGACGATTTCGTTTTCGACAACCAGATGCTCGCCCAGATCGTTTGGCTTGGCTGCAAGATCGGCGAAGTTACCTGCCCGGCGAAGTATTTACCCGAAGGTTCTTCAATTAATTTTCGCCGAAGCGTTCGCTACGGTTTGGGCTGTTTAGGAACAGCTTTGCGCTTTCGTTTAGCGCGATGGCGGTTGGCTTCGCCTCCGGTTTAACAATGCCGACAGCGCTGGAGCTGACGAGTCGCCGCACGGATCGTCTAATCAAGACCGCCGTCTGTATTTTTGTCACGCTCATCATCTGGCTCGTATTCGCGCAAACGCTCGGGCATGACTTCATTAATTTCGATGATGACGTCTACGTTTACGAAAACAGCGAGGTCAGTCGCGGGCTGACGTTCGGGGGATTGAAATGGCTTCTCGCGCATAGCCACGCGAACCTATGGCACCCGCTGACAACCCTCAGCCACATGATCGATTGCCAGGTTTATGGATTGCGTCCGGCTGGCCATCATTTCACAAACGTTGTTCTGCACAATCTCGGAGCTGCGCTGCTCTTTTTGGTTTTCAGTCAGATGACTGGGAGTGTGTGGCGAAGCGCGTTCGTCGCCGCGATCTTCGGGATTCATCCAATGCGGGTTGAATCCGTCGCGTGGATCGCAGAACGAAAAGACGTGCTCAGCGGCGTCTTCTTCATGCTGACGCTGGGCGCATACGTCCATTACGTGCGCGCGCCGAGCATTCAACGTTACCTCACGATGTCGATCCTGCTGGCCTGCGGGTTAATGTCGAAGGCGACATTCGTAACGGTGCCGCTGGTGTTGCTGCTGTTGGATTACTGGCCGCTGAGGCGTGCGAATGATTTCTTAAGTTGGCGACGAATGGTGACTGAGAAGCTTCCGCTGTTTGGACTTTCGGCCGCTGCCGCGGTGGCGACCGTGCTCGTCCAAACGGTAACCATGGCGACGCTGGAGCAATTGCCGCTTCTGCCTCGG
>Ga0307479_10003770_pt1 | contig 13838 bp, 13 predicted proteins | sample atmos_gasesECM4C_FD_203743 | JGI IMG/M metagenome (GOLD analysis project Ga0307479, IMG submission 203743) | Hardwood forest soil microbial communities from Morgan-Monroe State Forest, Indiana, United States - atmos_gasesECM4C_515 | ecosystem: Environmental > Terrestrial > Soil > Temperate...
ATCTGCTGCTCAAGGCCCAGCGCATGGCGATCACCAAGACCGAATTCATCGTTCTTCGGAAAGTAGCCTAAAATGCGTGTCTCTACAAATTCCTGCGCAGAGCCTTTTTTTCTTGCTGGCCCTTCTTCGCCGCAGGAACGCCTACGGGCCGCGTCTGTAAAGGGTTTCGCTGGCAGAACGGGCAAATGACAGCCCTGCCGCCGTTCCCTGGCGGTTATAGCAGCTACGCCACGGGCGTCAACAACGCCGGCCAAGTGGTCGGCTGGGCGGAGAATGGTGTCCACGATGCTACGTGCAACACTTCTTTCCAAACCCTCCAGTTCCGCGCCGCGATCTGGCAGCCGGACGGGACGATGCAGGAGCTCCCCCCTTTACCTGGGGATAGCACTAGCGCGGCTACGGCGATCAATGACGTCGGCCAGGTGGTGGGAATCTCCGGCGATTGTGGGATTGCCGTCGGAGGCGTAAGCGCGAGACACGCAGTGCTTTGGCAAAACGACATTCCGATCGATCTCGGGAACATTGGCGGCGATGCGTGGAACACTCCCACAGCGATCACGAACGGAGGAACCATCATTGGCTTCGCCAACACCCAGCCCGGTGCCGCAAGAACGTTTCAAGCATTCGTCTGGACGCCGTCTAACGGCATGCAGTCGCTCGGCACGCTACCCGGTGATTTCCGCAGCGAAGCCCTGGGTCTCAACGAAAAAGGTCAGATTGTTGGACTTTCCCGAGGGAATCCTCCGAACGCACCGTTTCTCATCCGCGCATTCCTTTGGGAGAACGGCAAGATGACCGATATGAACTCCCTGACGGGAGGTTCGCCCTATCTGTTGTTCGCGAATGACATCGATCAAGAGGGTCATATCGTTGGCGAAGCGCTCGACCTCAATACCGGCGACGCCCCTGGCTTCCTGGCCACTCCGGGTCCGCCGGGCGCTGCGATTTCTGCGGCGGCTCCGGCGGTGACGCAGCAGAGGAGTCTGCCCGATCATGTTCGCCGACAGATTGAGCGCCAAGCTCTTGCGAGCGACAAGTAGTCCGTACCATCCAAAAAGATAGGAATCGGACGAAGGAGAATCTGATGGCGAGCACGGCTGCTATGAGGTCCGACGTCGACTGTCTCCTGGAGCTCAACTGCGACTACATCCGGTCGGTGCAAGCCTCGGATGTTTCGCGTTTCCAGGAAATACTGGCCGACGACTTTCAATGCTCCCTCCCCAATGGGTCATTTCTCGATCGGGAAGGATTCTTGAAGCACACAGCGGCGCCTGTGAAGATCGCAAATCTACAAGCCCACAGTGTCAGGGTGCGGCTCATGGGCGACTTTGCGATTATTCATGGACGAACCTCTTACGCACTGGCAGACGGACGACGGGGACACGGCCGCTACACCGATGTGTGGGCGCGCCGGAACGGCCGATGGCTCGCTGTCGCGGCTCACGTTACACGTTGTTAGAGTTTGTTTGGGCGGTAAACGGATTGGATTTTGGAAATAATTCAGGAGCAAGCGCAGGCTCCTTCACCCTCATTGTTTCAAGGTGCGTAAATCGGCTAGGTCGAATCAACTGGACGTCTTAAGCGGGGTTCTAAACTAAGGAGATCGTGATGAACGCATCGCCGCGGACAAGACTGGTTACCCTAGCGATCAGAATCGTTTCGGCCTGTGTAGGAGGCCGGAAACGGATTTTCCAGCGTGCATTTCTCCAGCCAGTTGTCCTCACAGTTGGGCTGGCACTTGGCAGCATTGCTGTAATCACAATAAGAGTTGGCAAGGCGTCTGCGGATGACAAGAAAATGGTCGCCGCTCTGGACACGCAGTACCAGGCGGCGGTCAAAGAGAATGACGCGGCCACAATGGACCGTCTTTTGGCTGAGGATTTCGTCCTGGTGACGGGATCGGGCAAGACCTACACGAAGGCTGATTTGCTCGACGAAGCGCGGAGCGAACAAGTCCATTATGAACACCAAGAGGATACCGACCAAACGGTTCGCATTTGGAGAGACACTGCGGTTGTCACAGCGAAATTGTGGGAGAAGGGAACAAACCAGGGCAAGCCCTTCGACAAGACCGTGTGGTTTAGCGACACGTACGTACACACTCCGACCGGTTGGCGATACGTGCTCGGTCAATCGTCTTTGCCCCTGCCAGATACACGTTGAGTGTCGAGCAATCACTCCGATCCGGACGACTGCACGGAATAACTCCAGCACCAGGACTATTCCCATTTGAATGCAGCTTTTGTTGCCGTCCGGAGAAATAGAAATGGACCTTTCCCGTTGGCGGATGACGGGCCACTCGAAGATTGACCCAGCCACGGGAAGACGGTCACTCTCCGGATTTTTAACAATCCGGGACTTACCGTGTGGCGGCTCAAGACGAACCGCGGAAGGCTCTGTCCTTTACGGCGATCATGCCACGCGCAAGTACTCGTGGACAAGCTGGATCGCAGCGGCACCCTCTCCCACTGCAGACGCGACGCGCTTGACGGAGCGGCAACGCGCGTCTCCGACAGCGAACACTCCCGGCACGCTCGTCTCCAGGAAAAAAGGCTCGCGCTCGAGCCTCCACCCACTGGGCGGATGGCCCAAGCCGAGCAAATCGCGGCCGGTCAGGATGTATCCTTTCGCATCCATCTCGACGGTACCCGCGAGCCACTCAGTATGTGGCGTGCCCCCGACGAGAACGAACAGAGCGGCGGCGGACAATTTCTCGCGTTTACCGTCGGCGCGTTCCACAGTGACTGCCTCGAGGCGTTTGTCACCATGGCCTTCCACCACCCAAGTCCCAAGCCGCACGTCGATGTTAGAAAGCGCGCTGATCTGGCGAATCAGGTAGTCGGACATACTTGCAGCCAGGGACTGGCCGCGCACGATCATGGTGACTTGCGCTGCGAACCGCGCCAGATGTATAGCCGCCTGTCCCGCCGAGTTGCCGGCGCCCACGATAACGACCTCTTCGCCTGTACAAGTTGGCGCCTCGCTCATGGCGGCGCCGTAGAAAACGCCGGCTCCCGCGAAACGCTCGAGGCTAGGTACGTCCAAGCAACGGTAGGCGACGCCAGTAGCGACGACAACTGTCCGGCTTTCTATTTCCGCACCGTCAGAAAGGGTCGTGATGAGCCGCATTCCGTCTGCGCGCAGTTTGTTAGCTCCCTTGAAGAAGACGATGGACACACCGAACCGCAGTGCCTGCTCAAAAGCTCTGTACGCAAGCTCTCCTCCGCTTACACCCCGTGGAAAGCCGAGGTAATTCTCAATGCGGGAACTCGTGCCGGCCTGGCCACCAAATATCTCTCGGTCGAGCAGGACCGTGCGCAGACCTTCCGACGCGGCGTAAACCGAGGCCGCGAGACCAGCTGGGCCGGCTCCCACGATGGCCACGTCGTAGAGCCCGGGTTCCGCCGCGGTCCTGCTGCCCAGCGCCGCCGCTGTTTGCTCATTGGTTGGGTCCACGAGCACAGCGCCGTTGTAAAAGCAAAGCACGGGCAAACGAGATCCGTCCACACCAGCCAGTGCAAGCATCCGCCTGCCTTCTTCCGACTCGCTATCGTAAAATCCGAAGGGCACGGTGGTACGCTCCAGCAGGTCGCGCACTTCGTGGGAGCGCGGATTCCATTGCTCGCCGATGATCCGAATCACCTCGAAGCCGTGCCCCCGCCCGGTCCGGCGGAAGCTTCCGAGAAGATCGTCCACAACCGGATAGAGCCGACTGACCACTGGTTCGCAGGGCTTGTAGAGGAAGTAGTCGATGCGTCCTGTCCGCATCGCGCCCGTAATGAAGTCGAATGCCGAAGGGTCCAGGTATCGCGCGCTCAGAACCCTGCGGGCGCTCGGAAAGAGCTCACGAACACGCTGCAGGACCAAGAGGAGGTCTGAGTCTCCCAGGTCCCGAGAGACGATGAGCAGGGCGACAGTGATGCCAGCAGCTGAGACTGCCGCCAAGGTCGCGTGTGCTTCACTCGCAGTAGCGGCCGTGCGTACGTCGAATTCACTTGCGTAACGAGATGTCAGCGCGCTGGCAAATGCCGCGAGGTCGCCCGCGTCGCTGTCAACAACCAGGAAAACTGAGTCGGCCACCCTGCTGCCCTCGCGTTCAGTGCTTCACGATTGCGCCCGGATTGTTGATTGTACGCTTGCCGGGCTCCTCCGGAATAGGGCCCGAGTCACGGGCTACTCTTCCACAACCAGATAAGGTAAGAGTTGCCGACAATACGTCCGGAATGTGAACTCGGCTTGGGGTCCATGTACTCCAGCCCCTCTGCCAGCTTCTCGGCGCTCCACACATTTCAAGCCCTTGGGAATTCTGAAAAGCCCCACGCAACAACGGCTTGCGGGGTGCCCTCGCGGTCGAGTGACCTCAACGGTCAGGGCCGCCCGCCCTTGCAAGGGGGAGAAGGATTAAACGTCGTATAATCTCGTGCGCGCAACGGGGGAGCAGAACATATGAACGTACAAGAACAAATCAAGAAGTATATTACCAGCCAACCGGAGCCAAAACGCAGTGACATGCGAGAGTTGCATCGGCTCACACTTCAAGTGTCACCAGAATGCAAATTATGGTTCTTCGATGGTAAAGACAGCAAAAATCATACTGTTTCCAACCCTACGATTGGATATGGATTTCACACAATAAAATATGCCAATGGAAAAAGTAGAGAGTTTTTTCAAATTGGTGTGAGCGGAAACAAAACCGGAATCTCTGTCTATGTTCTTGGTCTCAAAGATAAGAAGTACTTAGCCAAAACGTATGGAAAAAAACTAGGCAAGGCGAGCGTGACCGGATATTGCATTCGGTTTAAAGCTTTAAAGGATATAAACATCGATACGCTTGAAGCGGCAATACGATATGGGCTTGCAGCTCAGAATGAAAGAGGCAAGCAGTTATCGATGTAAAGGCGCTCCAGTATACGACCCCTACAGCCCTGACCCGCGCCACAAAGCCATTCTCTATAAAGCGGGTCTCCCGCAATAGTCGTGCGGCTCTCTGTCAGCGCTCCTTGCCTTTCTCTGTTTGCCGTTGCCCACTGCGGAAGTATCACGGGCTAACCTGAACTTACCTCCTGCGAAACCACTCTAATTATTGATCGATGGCATGGAGGCCACCGATCATGAAGCACAGACCAACTTCCGGAAGAAGACGCAGAAGCACAAGGTCCGTCTTGCGCCTGCTTGATCTCGAACACTCCAAAACGGCAGTCTTGAACAGCCTCACTTCTCAGGATGCGCAGCGGGGATATCGTCACGCGATCGATGAATTCGTTGATTGGTATTGCTCAGAACCGCGTTTGGCATTCAATAGAATAGTCGTTCTGCGCTACCGATCTCATCTCGAATCTCGTCGACTCGCGCCCGGCACCCTCAATCTACGACTGGGTGCCGTACGCCGTCTTGCGTATGAGGCAGCCGATTGCGGTCTACTGAGTGCCGACCTGGCAGCAAGTATTCGTCGCGTTAAAGGCGTGAAGAAGTTAGGCGTTCGCCTTGGCAACTGGCTGACGGCAGAGCAGGGGCAAGCGCTTTGGCAAGCGCCTGATCGCGATCGGCTGAAGGGAAAACGAGACCGCGCTTTGCTGGCTCTCCTGCTTGCGTGTGGGTTGAGAAGACACGAAGCCGTCGCACTGACCTTGGATCATCTCCAGCAGCGGGAGGAACACTGGGCCATCGTCGACTTGATGGGTAAGGGAGGTCACGTTCGAACAGTCCCGGTTCCGGACTGGGTCAGAAGCGAATTAGAAGTGTGGCTTAATGCGGCCGGCATTGATCGAGGAAGGTTGTTTCGCAGGGTCAACAAAGTTGGAAAAGCATGGGGAGAGGGCATGACGGTAAAGGCAGTTTGGCACATAGTGAAGGAGTCTGCGAGGACCATTGGTGTCGCCAAATTAGCGCCGCACGATCTGCGTCGGACCTGTGCTCGGCTCTACCATGCTTCGGGAGGGGAGTTGGAGCAGATCCAATTTCTTTTGGGGCACATCTCAGTTCAAACCACCGAACGGTACCTTGGGTGCAAGCAACGGATTCGATCAGCAGTCAATGACCGCATTGGCATCGAGCCGAGTCCTTGAGCTGGGTGCAACGGCTATGGAAGAGTGGCCGACCACTGTAACCTCGTTCTTCGTCTCATGCAGGAGCGACACACGCTGAAGACGCGCGGCCGACCTGTTGTGTTCCCAATGAGTGTGGAGTATGCTTCCTGTTGGAAACCAAAAGGACGTTGGCAATGAAACGAAAAACGGACGTTCCTCAAGGCACTTTGGCGCTGATGATCCTTAAGACTCTCGACGTCCTCGGCCCGCTGCATGGTTACGGTATCGCCCGACGAATCGAGCAGATCAGCCGGGACGTGCTCGCCGTTAATCAAGGCACGCTCTATCCGGTGCTGCTGAAGCTGGAGCAGGAAGGTTCGATAGTTTCCGAGTACGGCGCCTCAGAGAATAATCGTCGGGCGCGCTTCTATCGTTTGACACGGGACGGACGCAAGCAGTTGCAGGCTGAGCTCCGAGATTGGGAGCAAACCGCAGGGATCATCGGGCGATTCTTTGAATTGAAGGCGGAGGATTTGTCATGAGGGACCTGAGGCGGTTCCTCAAAAGATTTAGGAACATGGTGACAAGGCGGCGCAACGACGAGCGACTGAAAGAGGAAATTGAGGAGCATATCGCCCTGCAGACGGCAGAGTATATGAAAGCGGAACTGCCGCCCGCGGAGTCGCGCCGGCAAGCGTTGCTGAAGTTTGGCGCAGTAGAGGCGATTAAGGAAGAATATCGGGCTCAAACAGGATTGCCATTTGTAGAGACTCTGCTTTACGACACGCACTATGCGCTGCGTCGATTGCGGAAGTCACCGTCATTCACCATTACTGTGGTCCTGACGCTGGCGCTGGGCATTGGTGCAACAACTTCTATCTTAGGTATTTCGATCGAAGCATGGATAAAGCGTTTCTCAAAGAAAACCTATACGAAATAGAGACTCGTTCGGTCCAGAAGCCAGCTCATTTGGCCGACAAGCCAGCGGCCCGCGGGGATGTAGCCGTTTTCTCCATCGAAGGCATTCATTTTTTGCTTGACAAGAACAACTCATCCCATATTATGGCACGCGTGCCACAATCCAAGACAAACGATTCTCCCTACAAAGTGCAGGTTCTGGACCGCGCTTTGGCGGCCTTGGCGATATTGGCGAACAGCTCGAACGATTGCAGCCTCGCGGAGTTGTGCCCTGCCCTGAAGCTCCATAAGAGCACTGTGCACCGGCTAATGATGGTGCTGGAGCAGCACCGGTTGGTGGTAAAGAACCCCGAAACGGGACGATATCGCTTGGGGCTGAGGCTCTACGAATTGGGCTCGCGAGCGATCGATGGGCTCGATCTTCGGGGGCGCGCACGGCCCTATCTCGATCGACTGCAAGCCGAGTTTGGCGAGACGGTATTCCTTTGCATTCTGGATGAGGGGCAGGTCTTTTACGTGGAAAAGGTCGAGTCTCAGCAGAGTGTGCGCACGGCATGCACGGTGGGGAGCCGTGCGCCGGCGTATTGCACGGCTGTCGGCAAGGCAATGCTTGCCGAACTTTCTGACGCGGAAGTGGCCAAGGTTGTCCGGCGTTGGGGTTTAAAGCCGGCAACAGCGAATACAATCACAACGGCTAGCGCGCTCAAGGCGGAGTTAAAGGCGGTGCGGGCGCGGGGCTACGCCATCGATAATGAAGAGAAAGAGGTGGGGTTGCGTTGCATCAGCGCAGCAGTACGTGGCCACTCGGGGAAACTGTTTGCGGCCATGAGTGTTTCCGGGCCGGCGTTCCGCATGACCAGAGAACGAATTCCGGGAGTCGGGCGGTCAGTGATGCGAGCCGCGAACGAGCTGTCCGCGGAGCTGGGGTATCAGGGTGCAGCGTTCGAAGTTGTGCGCAGGGTGGTAGGGTAGTTTGGGGTGTGAACTGCGCCCGGTGAAAGCCGGGCTTTTTTCAGGGGCCGTGTGCAGGTGAGATGCTGTCTCGCAATGCAGTACGCCTGGGCTTGAGTCAGAGGGCCTTTCTCTCTGGCAGGCGATAAACGGGGTGGAAGCAGATCTTCATTTCTCGAAGGGGGTGTTCTTGTGAGAACGAAACTGTTCAAATCAAATCACGCTGTACGACGGAGTGGCGTTCCTAGGTTCGTTTTAGCGGCGGTGGTATTCGCACTAGCGGCCCTACTAACAATTTGCGCTATGGACGCGGCAGCCCAGAGCATCTTCGGTCGCATCTCTGGAACCGTCACAGATGCGCAAGGAGGCGTTGTCGCTGGCGCGAAGATCACCATTGTAAATGAAGAGACGAAAATCGAAAGGCAGGCGACGACGGATTCGAATGGGTACTATGTGGCCAGCGATCTGCCCGTGGGCGTGTACAGCGTGATTGCCCAGCAGTCCGGCTTCAAAATCGTCAAGAAAACGGGAAACGACTTGGTGGCCGGTGCTCGTATGACCGTGGACTTGAACCTGGTGGTCGGCGAGGTCTCACAACAGGTCGAAGTGGCAGCCGCAGCTGAGACCATCAACACCACGTCCGGCGAGCTAGCGCGAGTCATCGATTCGAACCAGGTGCAAACGGTCGCGTTAAATGCGCGGAACTACATGCAGGTGCTTTCACTAACTCCCGGCACGGCCCTCACCGTAGATGACCAGCTTAGCTTGACCACCAGCCTGGCCATCAACAACCAGTCAGTCAATGGAAACCGTCCCGATTCGAACGCTCTCTCCGTTGACGGCGGCTTCAACATGGACTCGGGCTCGAATGCCAGCCAAGTCAACAACGTCGGGATCGATTTCATACGTGAAGTGGCCATTAAGTCCTCCAATTTTTCGTCGGAATATGGACGAAACTCCGGCGCCTCGATTAATGTGGTGACGCGCAGCGGAAGCGACTCTTACCACGGAACAGTTTTTGAATTCATTCGCAACGACAAACTGGATGCGAGAAATCCAGCCCCCGGCGCGCTGAAAACGCCTTTGCGGTTCAACGACTTCGGCTGGGATTTTGGCGGCCCCGTCAAACGCGGCAAACTGTTCTTCTTCGCTGGCGAGGAGTGGAAGAGGATACGCCTCACAGCAACACCTCAGACACGAACTGTTCCCACGGCGGCAGAGCTGACAGGCGACTTCAGCGCGCTACTCGCATTACCGACTCCCATACAGCTCCACGAGCCGGGAAGTGCGGCCTTTATTCCTGGCAACCGCCTCGATCTCGATCCCAACACGCCGCTAACTACGGACGGCAAAGCGATTGCCAAGATCTATAGCACGATGACGGCGCTCGCAAGCGGTGTCACCCCGGTTATTCCAACAGGCGCCACGATTCCGATTGCCCTCACCGCCACTTTCCAGCCCAACAACCCGTTCAACTGGAGGCAGGACTTGGTTCGCCTGGATTATCGCCTCAATGATAAGCACAGTCTCTACGGACGGTATTTGCACGATAACTTTGACCTGGTGGATGGCTTTGGGACCTTCGTCGACGGCGGTGTTTTGCCAACAACGCCAACTCATCGGCTTCGTCCGGGATATGGGATTCAAATCGGCGAAACCTGGCTCATTACGTCGCAAATCGTAAACCAGGCGAAGATTAACGCCTCCTGGAACGGCCAGCGCATACCTCCAACCGGTGTCAACTGGCAACGGGCTACCTATGGCTTTGCTTTTCCGCAGCTGTTTCCAGGGGGACGATTTCCCGATGGGATTCCGGACCTCAGCATCAACGCCGGACCGAGCCCCATGCCCGCCATCTCCGGTACGCAAGGTCCTGACTTCTCGCTGCTATCGCCCACCGTAGATATCACGCCAGCGGACGACATCACCTGGCAGAAAGGATCTCATACGTTCAAGGTGGGGGTCTTGGTCGCCCGCAACCGTAAGGACCAGAACGGCCGGTCCAGATACAACGGCCAGGTTTCCTTCAACACCAGCGCGACAAACACGACGGGCACGGCCTTTGCGGACGCACTGCTTGGAAATTTTCAATCGTACACCGAGGCATCGGACGACCCAATCGGGCACTTCCGGTTCACGGACGTCGAAGCGTATGTTTACGATTCCTGGAAAGCAACGCGCCGGCTTAGCCTCGAGTTTGGCCTTAGGTGGCAGAACGATGGGCCGACCTACACACAGGCGAACAATATCGTGAGCTTTGACCCCAGCAAGTTCGATGCGGCACAGGCCGTCACGCTCACGGCAAATGGTAACAATATCGATACGACCAAAGGCGGCAACCGGCTCAACGGATTAGTCCGCGCAGGCGCCGGTGTACCGGCTGACCAGCTCATCCGTGTGCCCAATGGGAATAGTCCGTCCGTCCTGGCTGTGCCCGCAGGCGCGCCCCGCGGCTTCTACAATGCAGAGAACCTCTTCGGACCGCGCTTCGGTTTTTCCTATTCACCGTTCAGCGACAATCGGACGGCAATCCGTGGCGGCATTGGCCTTTTTTACGATAAACCCGAGGGCAACATTATCTTCTCGCAACTCAACCTCCCACCATTCATCCAATCCTCGACATTCCAGAGCGGCAACCTATCCAACCCTTCTGGTGGCGCCGCTGGCGCTGCGTCTCTCTTGGGGGTGTCTGCAATTGATCCTAATCTGACGCTTGCCCGAACCACCAACTACAGTCTGGGCGTGCAACATGAGATGCCGTGGGGTGTTCTTATGGAGGTGTCCTACGTAGGCAACGAGCAGCGGCATATCCTGCGTCAGCCGGATATCAATCTGCCAACGTTTGCGCAACTTCAGGCCAACGCGGCGCTTGCTACGCCCTTACCATTCAACCGGCTGCGTCCTTACCAGGGATACACCACGATTCGCATGTATCTGAGCGACAGTACTGCCAACTACAACGCGTTGCAGGTCTATGCCACTAAGCGGAAGGGCGACCTTCAGGCCACCGTCAGTTACACGTGGTCGAAAACGCTGGCCGACTCCAGCTCTCTTACCGCGAATCCCGACAATTGGCGCGACCGAAGCTACAACTATGGCGTGGCGGATTTTGACCGCAGGCACGTCTTCGCCACGACTTATTTCTACGACTCTCCGCTATTCCGGCATCGAGGCGGCTTCGTCGGCACGGCGCTTGGCGGCTGGCAACTGAGCGGGATAACACGCGTGCAATCCGGACCGCCCATCACCATACTGGCAACCTCCGCGCTCGGTGGCAAAATCGGCAACACGACTGGGAGCGTCAGCGTGGGCGGGCGGCGCGCGGATAGGGTTCCGGGAGTATCGCTCGATCCGACCGCTCCGGGGCAATTCTTTAATCCAGCTGCCTTTAAGGCCCCGTCTCCAATTAGCCCGGGAACAGACGGCGTGGGCGGCTTTACCGGTCCATACGTTTTCGTGACGGACCTGTCATTCCGCAAATACTTCAAATTGCCTAGAGAAAGCATGGGCCTGATGTTCGAGTCGGACTTCTTCAATATTTTCAACCGAGCGAACTATTCGCTGGGCAGCCTAGGCAACGCGAGCTTGACAGTTGGCTCCAGCAACTTCGGAGGCTTTGGAAGCGCCAGCAACCCGCGCAACGTGCAGTTTGGATTGAAGTTTAACTTCTGAGCGAGACGCTCATCCATCGTGGTGGCCACACTCTGATTGTTTCAGCGCTAATTGCGCCCACAGTTTGAGTCTTGGTTTATGGATACGAATGGCATTAGCACAGGTTGAGGGGCGGGTCACGCTCGACGGGCAGCCGAAAGAAATGCTGCAAAGGAGGACTTCATGAGTACGCAGACACAGGCCGCGTTGGGAAAAATGATCTTTCGAAAGACGAACGCGCAGATGGGCCGTCACGTTTCTGTGACGCCGCAGAACAGCACCATGCGCCACCTGGCCTACGGCCGCATCATTCTGAATTCGTCCAAACCTTCCATATCGTTTCCAAATGGGAATCGTGAAACCGCACTGATTTGTCTTTCAGGGAAGTCTACTGTGAAGGTGGCCGGCAAGGAATTTGAACTCGGGAAATTCGATTCGATGTATATTCCACGCGATTCATCGATTGAAGTCTCAACGAGCGATTCCGTGGACTTCGCTGAGTTCTCCGCGGAAGTCAACGGGAAATACCCGTTGAAAGTCGTGCGGTATGCTGACGTCGAGAATGATTCCGGCCTCAAGTTCGTGACGGGCGGAACTGGTTCATCGCGCCAATTGAACATGCTGATCGCAAAGAATGTCGAAGCGGGACGGCTGGTGGCGGGATTTACGCACTCCGATCCGGGCAATTGGACAAGTTGGCCGCCGCACGAGCACGCGAAGATGCTGGAAGAAATGTATGTGTATTTTGACATGCCGGAGCCCGCATACGGAATTCAGTTGGTTTATAACGACACGGAGTATCCGGAATTGGTCACCGTGGTGCGCGACGGCGACGCAGTGTTAATGCCGAGCGGATACCACCCGAACGTTTCTGTGCCGGGCCACCGAATCACGTTCGTCTGGGCGATGGCGGCGCATCGCGAGGTCGAGGATCGGCAGTTTGGTGTTGTGAATATTCAGCCGGGTTTTCAACAAAGCGGATCCGGGTTGGAAGCAGGCCGCAAGTAAAGCCATCTTCATTCCCTCGCCCTCACGCAAGCGTGAATCAATGAACCTCGACGCGTTCCAATTGAACGGCAAGAATGCTCTCGTGACGGGCTCGCACCGAGGGCTTGGCGCTGCGATCGCTGTGGCTCTGGCAAGGGCCGGTGCCAACGTAGGTTGCCACGGGCGGGATCCGAAACCGGGTCCTGCATGCGACGAAATTCGTGCAGCGGGCCACAAGACTTTCTATTTTTCCGGAGATTTGGCGGATTCGAAGGTTCCCGCGGGCCTCATCGAAAACACGATCGCTGAGTTTGGCTCCATCGACATTCTGGTGAACAATGCCGGAGTAATTCGAAGGGCGCCTGCCTTGGAATATCCCACGGAATTCTGGAATGAACTGATCGCCGTGAACCTGACGGCAGTGTTCCACTTGTCGCAGTTCGCCGCGCGTCACATGCTCGAGAGAGGAACGGGAGGTAAGATTTTGAATATTGCTTCCCTGCTTTCATTTCAAGGCGGAATCCTGGTCCCGGCTTATGCAGCGGCGAAGGGCGGCGTCGCACAATTAACGAAAGCCCTTGCGAACGAATGGGCCTCCAAAGGGATCAACGTCAACGCGATTGCGCCGGGATATATGTCCACGGACAACACGACGGCGCTGCGCAACGATCCGGTTCGCGGCCGGCAAATTCTCGAGAGGATTCCCGCAGCCAGATGGGGTGAACCCGAAGATATCGCGGGGGCTGCGATATTCCTGTGCTCATCAGCCAGCGACTATGTCCACGGACATGTACTTGCCGTGGATGGAGGCTGGCTGGCACGTTGAAGATCGCATTCGCGGACTTCACGCAAAGAGAAGCATCGATCGATTTGGAGGAAGCTAGGAGAATTGGAGAATGCAGATGAACGCATCAACAAGAACTTTCCCTGACTTCGTGGTGGTCACTCATGAAGAGGGCAAGGAGTCAGCGCCGGAAAATGGCTTGAAACGGCGCGTGCTTGCTTACAACGACAAATTGTTTCTTGCGGAGCATGAGATGGTGAAAGGCTGGATGGGGACGGTGCACAGCCACCAGCATGAGCAAGTCGTGTATGTCGTTCACGGGCACCTCAAGGTTACATGCCAGGGAAGGACAGTCGACGTTCGAGCGGGCGACACTTTTGTTGTTCGGGGTGGTGTGGAACACGGCGCATCTGCAATCGAAGACTCTCGTGTAGTCGACGTCTTTACGCCTTGCAGGGAGGACTACATCCGTTAAAGCATTGCTTGTTGCGAAGTCTGCTTAAAGGTCGCTGTTGAGAGAC
>Ga0307479_10003771_pt1 | contig 13833 bp, 17 predicted proteins | sample atmos_gasesECM4C_FD_203743 | JGI IMG/M metagenome (GOLD analysis project Ga0307479, IMG submission 203743) | Hardwood forest soil microbial communities from Morgan-Monroe State Forest, Indiana, United States - atmos_gasesECM4C_515 | ecosystem: Environmental > Terrestrial > Soil > Temperate...
GCGGGTAGAGACCCTGATGGAGGTTGTAATTCAGCCGGCCGAGACGGCCGAAGTGACGCGCGACGTCGGGCTCACTCAACGACGGGATCGGGACCGGCGATTGACGGCGCAGCGGTGCCGGTACCAGTTGGTCGATCGGTCGTGCCGTGACGCCGACCGACGGCAGGCGCGGGCTTGGCCGGTCCTGACTGCCCAGCTCGAACAGCAGCGGCTCGCTCAAGGCAGCACCTCCAGAAAGCGCTGAATCGCCTGCGGATGGTTGAGCTCGGTGACGGAAACGAGCAGGGCATCTGAGAGCTCAGGAGTAAAGCGGCCGAGTGGCAGCCCCGGCAGCACGCCCCGCTCCAGCATCAGCGCCTGAGTCTGCTCCGCCGGGTAGGGCGTGTGCACCACGAATTCCCAGAGGAAGGGCCCCTCGAAGGCGAGTCGATAGCCCTTGCGCTCGACGAGCCCGGCCGCGAGGTCATGCGCGCGTTGAGCGCTCAACTCGGCAAGTTGCTTGAGGCCGGCGCCGCCCATGTGCGCCAGATAGACCGTGGCGGCCAGCGCCATCAACGCGTGGTTGGTGGTGATGTTCGAGGTGGCGTTCTCGCGGCGGATGTGCTGTTCGCGGGCCTGCAGCGTGAGCACGTAACCCCGACGGCCCTGGTCGTCGACGGTCGCCCCCACCAGACGGCCGGGCATCCGGCGCAGCAGCGCCTCTTTGCAGGCGATGAACCCAACGTAGGGGCCGCCGAATGAGAGTGGGATCCCGAGTGGCTGCCCGTCGCCGACCGCCAGGTCGGCTCCGTAGTCGCCGGGCGACGTGAGCAGCCCGACCGAAACAGGATCGACGCAGGCAATCAGCAGCGCGCCCTGTCGATGGGCGAGGTCACTGATCGGCTGGGGATCCTCCAGGACGCCGTAGAAGTTCGGCTGTTGCAGGATCACCGCCGCCGTGGTGCCGGTGACGGCCTGCTCGAGCTTTGCCCCATCCACCCGTCCATCTGGCCCGTTCGGAACGCGAAGGATCTCATAGTGCTGTGCCTGGGCGTAGGTCTCCAGCACCTGGGCATATTCGGGATGGAGGGCGCCCGCCACCACCACGTTCTGGCGTGACGTGTGCGCGACGGCCATCGCCGCCGCCTCGGCGAGCGAGGTGGCGCCATCATAGAGTGAGGCGTTGGCGACGTCGAGGCCGGTGAGCAGCGCGATCATGCTTTGGAACTCGTAGGTCGCCTGCAGGGTGCCCTGGCTCGCCTCGGCCTGGTACGGCGTGTAGGTCGTGTAGAAGTCCGGTCGCGAAATCACCTGGTTGACGATCGCCGGACTGAACCGCCGAGACGCGCCCGCGCCAAGGAAGCTGTGCGACGGCGCGATGCGCACGTTGAGGCGTCCCAGCTCGCGGAAATACTGAACCAGTTCGACCTCGGAGAGTGGCTCAGGGAGGTCGATGCGGTCGATTCGCAGCGACCTGGGAAGGTGCTTGAAGAGTCCGTCGACGCTGGTGAGCTCGAGCGCCGCCAGCATCTGCGCGCGCTCGGCGTCCGCGTTTGGAAGGTAGGTCACGAGCCGGACTGACCCTGGACGAAGGCGTCGTAGGCCTTCTGGTCGAGGAGCGCCGGGTTGTCCCTGGCGCTGCGCAGCTTGATGATCCAGCCCTTACCGTAGGGATCCCCGTTGACGTACTCCGGGTGATCCTTCAACTCCTGGTTGACCTCGCTCACCTCGCCAGCGATCGGGCTGTAGAGATCGGAGGCGGCCTTGACCGATTCGATGACACCCAGGCGCCCGCCCACCTCCAGCTTCTGGCCGACCGCGGGCAGCTCGAGGTAGATGACGTCGCCGAGCTGCGATTGCGCGTACTCGGTGATGCCCACGGTCGCGCTTTCGCCATCGAGCTTGGCCCACTCGTGGCTCTGACTGAATCGCAAACCGCTCAGGTCTGGCATGGCTTCTCCCTTTGTCTCACTTCGGACGAGGCCGCTGGTAGAAGGGCAGCGCGACCACCTCGGCGGGGGCCGCGGTCCCACGGACTTCGACGCCAAGCCGCGCCCCGGGATCAGCCAGGGCCGGCGGCACGTACGCCATCGCGATGTTGTGGCCAAGTGTGAAGGAGACGTTGCCCGAGGTCACCACGCCAACTCGCTCCCCGTCATCGACCACCGGGTAGCCGTGGCGCGGAATGCTGCGATCGAGCATCCGCAGGCCGACCAGGATCCGGGTAAGGCCGCGCTCGCGAGCACGGAGGATGGCGTCCCTGCCGATGAAATCCATATCGAGGCTCAGCGTCCAGTCGAGGCCGGCCTCCAGGGGATTGGTCGAGGCATCCATGTCATTGCCGTAGAGGCGCAGCCCCGCCTCGAGGCGTAGGGTGTCGCGGGCTCCGAGCCCGGCGGGTCGGATCCCGTCGCCTCGGCCCTCCTCGAGCAGCGTGCGCCAGAGCCGTGACGCGTCGGCGTTTGCGCAGAAGATTTCGAAGCCGTCCTCTCCGGTGTAGCCCGTGCGCGAGATGATGCCGGAGACACCGGCGACCTTGCCCTCGACAAAGGCGTAGTAGCGGACCCTGCTCAGATCCTCCGCGGTCAGCCGCTGCACGAGCGCCACTGCGTGAGGCCCTTGAACACCGAGCAACGCCCACTCGCGACCGACGTTGAGCACCGAGGGAGAATGTGACCGGATCCATTCGAAGTCACTGTCCTGGTTGCCGGCGTTCACCACCAAAAAATGGCTGCCATCGGCCATGGCATAGACGAGGACGTCGTCGATGATGCCGCCCTGGTCGTTGCAGAGCATGGCGTACTGCGCACGACCGGCGCGCAACTTGCCCAGGTTGCGACTGACCACACGCTGCGCCAGCGCGGCGTCGGTCACCCGCAGCTCGCCCATGTGCGACAGGTCGAACAGCCCGACCGCTTCGCGGACCGCGCGATGTTCGTCGCGGATGCTGCTGTACTGCAGCGGCATCACCCAGCCCGAAAAGTTCGTCATCTGGGCGCCGAGGCGGACGTGCTCGTCGTAGAGCGGAGTCCGCTCGGCGGTTACGACCAAATGTCAGGCCTCGATTCCGGGGATCTCGTCGAGGTCGTCGACATCATCCAGCTCGAGAAGGTAATCGACCAGTTCCTGGTCGTGCACGACGCGGGCCTCGCGGAGCATCTCGAGGACGACGTTGACGCGAGCCTCCTCCCACTGCAACAGCTTCGCCAGCTCCGCCGGGGTCGCCGTTCGGCCGAGCCGTCCCGACAGCAAGCGCTGCGCCGACTCGAGCAGGCGGCAGCCGATCACGAAGGCCTCGTCGTTGCGCTGCGCTTCCTCAGTCTGGGCGACGACGTCGTCCAGTGTGGCGGCGATGACGCGAACCAGGCTGGCATGGAAGTCACCCTCGGCTGGCTTGTAATGCTCGACCGCGGAGATCAGGCCAACGGTCCCCTCCTGGAACAAGTCCCCAAACGGGACGCCCCGCCGCTTGCGCGACTCGGCCGCCTCCAGCACCAGGTAAAGGTTGTGCTCGATCAGCGTTCGGTTGGCGGCATCCCGGTCCCGGCCGTGAGTGGCAAGGAGTCGACGTTCTTCCTCGTTGGACAGGCGTGGGTAACGGGCGACCTGGGCGCGATAATCCGCCACTTCGCCATCGGCAACTCGCGGCGCAGGTTGCTGGGCCACATCCACATTCTATCGGCGACCTCGCGCACGAACAGGCCTATCATCAGATCGTGAAGAGGGCCGGTCGGCTCTTTCTCGCGACCGTCATGATGGCGGCGCTCATGCCCGCGATCCCGGCCCGCGCCGCCGAGCCCCACGTCCTGGTCGCGACTCTCACCGGGGTGATCAATCCGATCACCGACAACTACATCTCGAATGCCGTCGACCGGGCGGTTCAGGGTCACGACACCGCCTTGATCATCGCGATGGACACCCCCGGGGGGCTGGACACGTCGATGCGCGACATCATCAAGATGATGCTGAGCGCGCCAGTTCCAGTGATCGTCTTCGTCTCGCCGTCGGGCGCCCGAGCGGCCTCGGCCGGGATGTACATCACGGAAGCCGCCGACCTGGCGGTGATGGCGCCCGGCACGAACATCGGATCCGCCCACCCGGTCAGCCTCGGCGGCTCGAATCCCGCGCCGAATCCCAGCGGGAGTCCGTCTGCCGCCGCCACCGCGGCGCCCGATATCGAGAGCATCAAGGTCGAGAATGACGCGGCCGCTTACGCTCGAGCGCTGGCCACGCTGCATCATCACAACGCCGATTGGGTCGAGAAGGCGGTGCGGCAGAGCATCAACGCTCCCGCTGACGACGCGGTCAAGCTGGGGGTGGTCGACTTCGAGAGCCGCGACCTCGACACCCTGTTGCAAGATCTGGACGGACGGCAGGTCGTCAAGGGCGGTCATACCTACAGCCTGCAAACCGCTCATGCCGCCGTCGATCGATACGACTTGAGCGGATTCGACCAGTTCCTGCAGGCGCTCGCCGATCCGAACCTCGTCTACCTGCTGTTCCTGCTGGCGATCATCGGCATCGGTTTCTGGGTGACGCACCCGGGGCTGGTCATCCCGGGTGTGGTGGGCGTGATCGCCGGCATCCTGGCCGCGCTCTCCCTCTTCAATCTTCCGATCAACATCGCGGGTGTGATCCTGATCCTGCTGGCGATCCTGCTGTTCATCGTCGACCTCAAGGCGGTGACCCATGGGGTGCTGACCACCGGCGGCATCATCGCCATGACGCTGGGCGGACTGCTGCTGATCGACACCGGATTTCTCTCCGAGGCCGTCAACCTGCCGCTGCTGCTATTCACGGTGCTGGTGATCGCCGGCATCTTCGTCTTCATCCTGCAGAAGGTGATCGCCGCCCGCCGCCAGCCGTACGCCACGGGTGAGGAATCGATGATCGGCAGCATCGGGACCGTGCGCGAGCCACTCGACCCCAAGGGGATGGTGTTCGTCAACGGCGCGCTCTGGCAGGCGACCTCAGGCGCGGGTACGCTCCCCGCCGGGACGCGGGTCCGGGTGGTCAAGGTGGACGGACTCCGGCTCGAGGTCGAGCCGGTGAGTGCGCGCGAGCCAACCGACGTTCCGGGACCGCAAGCCGCGTCGAGTTAGCAGCCATCGCCGTACCATGAAGCGTATTCATCGGAAGAGGAGAAACCAGTGGGCATCTTTGCATTAATCGTTCTCGGCATCATCGTCATCGTCGTCCTGATCGGGCTGAGCTCGGCGATCCGGATCATCAACGAGTACGAGCGGGGCGTCCTGTTCCGGCTCGGCCGCCTGATGACGCTCAAGGGACCGGGGCTGCGCTTGATCATTCCGTTTGGCATCGACCGGCTGGTGAAGATCGACCTGCGCACCGTCACCCTCGAGGTGCCGCCCCAAGAGGTCATCACCCATGACAACGTCACCATCAAGGTGAACGCGGTCATCTATTTCCTGGTGGTCGACCCGAATCACGCGGTCACCAAAGTGGCGAATTTCATCAATGCAACTTCACAGATAGCGCAAACGACACTACGGAGCGTGCTCGGCCAGTCGTCGCTCGACGAACTCCTGGCGAACCGGGAGAAGATCAATACCAAGCTGCAGCAGATCATCGACGAGCAGACCGAGCCCTGGGGGATCAAGGTCTCGACGGTCGAAATCAAGGACGTCGAGCTGCCGCAGACGATGCAGCGCGCCATGGCCAAGCAGGCCGAGGCCGAACGCGAGAAGCGGGCGAAGATCATCCACGCCGAGGGCGAGTTCGCCGCGGCGCAGCAGCTCACGGATGCTGCCAAGGTGATCGCCGAGTCGCCGAGCGCGCTGCAGCTTCGCTACCTGCAAACGCTCACCGAGATCGGGGTCGAACGGAACACCGTGATCGTCTTTCCGGTGCCGCTCGATCTCATTTCGCAGCTCGTCGACATGCGCTCGCGAGTCGACGGCGGATCGCCGGCGGCCACCAAGCCGGTCGCCGCAAAGACCTGACGCACCTGACCGTCCCCGGCGACCTGCAGACCGATCTCTTCATCGTCGCCTTCGTCGGGGTGATCATCGCGCTCTACGTGCTCGCCAATTTCGGCGAGCGCTACTCGACGGCGCGCGTCCTCACCCAGATCGCCGGCGGTATCCTGGCCGGGCTCTCGCTGCTGATTGGATTGCTGGGCTCGCTGCTCCACCTGCTGGCCTATTCCGCGGGTACGGAAAACGCGAGCACCTTTCGCCTGGCGGAGCTGACCCTGCTGCCGTTCGCGGTTGCCGGTGCGCTGGGGCTGCTCTACCTGTGGCCGGCCGTCCAACGAGCCGTGGCCCGGGTCATACCGGTGCAGCCGGGGTCGCCGGTCATCTACGTGACCGTGGTGCTCGGGCTGCTGCTGGTGGCGCAGCAAATCGGATCGCAGGTCACCTCGCAACTGCCACTCACCTATGGCGAGCTGCTGGCGCAGGACATCCCCTTTTTGATCCTGGCCTTCGTCGGGGTTGGGATCTTCATCCGGCGAACGCCGGGCGAGGCGATCCAGCGGCTCGGGCTTTTCCCGCCGGCTCAGCGGCGCTGGTGGCTGGTGGCGCTGGTCGGCATCGGCGTCTTCCTGGCGGTGGCTTTCGGCATCGAGTCGGTCGCCAGCGTGGTCGCCCCCGAGCAGCAGAAGAAAGTCACCGACGTGAGCAACGTGCTCTTCAGTCACTTCAACAATCCGGGGGCCATCATCTTCCTCGGCCTGCTGGCGGCGGTGGTCGAGGAGACGCTCTTTCGCGGCGCCATGCAGCCGCGCCTGGGAATCCTGGTAACGTCCATCCTGTTCGCGGCGCTGCACACGCAGTACGCCGTTAGCTTCGCCACCCTCGAAGTCTTCGTGCTGGGTCTTGGCCTGGGCTGGTTACGCAAACAATCGGGGAGCACGCTGCCTGGGATGCTGACCCATGCCGGCTACGACATCGCGGTGGGCCTGATTCCGTACGTCTTCAAGTAGTTATGCACAGACAATCCACCTGTGCAAACGCGCGTTCGCGACACCCGACCGTATAATCGCGAACAGCACCGTCCCGCGTCCCAGCCAGCAAATTGCCAAGAGTCTACGCAGTCGTCAACCAAAAGGGCGGCGTCGGGAAGACCACGACCGCCATCAACGTGGCGGCCAACCTTCCCCCACTCGGCCTGAGCGGATTGATCGTGGACATGGATCCGCAGGGCAACACCAGCAGCGGGCTGGGCATCCGGCGAAGCGAGCTCAGCCGTAGCGTCTACAACGTCGTCATCGATGGCGCGGACATCAACGAAATCGTCCGCCCCACCGGCGTAGCCGGGCTCGATATCCTGCCGTCCCACCGCTCGCTGGCCGGCGCCGAGATCGAACTGATCAGCCTGGCCCGGCGAGAACGACGCCTGCTGTACGCGCTGGAAGCCCTGCGGACGCCCTACGACTACATCATCATCGACTGCCCGCCATCGCTCGGCCTCTTGACGGTCAATTGCCTGGTGGCCGCCGAGTACATGCTGATCCCGATTCAATGTGAGTACTACGCCCTGGAAGGCCTGGGCGCCCTCACCCATACCAGCCAGCTGATCCAGCGCGAATTGAACCCGCGTCTGAAGCTCGGCGGCATCGTCCTGACCCTCTTCGATCCGCGCACCACGCTGGCCCTGCAGGTGGCGGAGCAGGTGCGCGCCCAATATCCGGAGAAGACCTTTCGCACCGTCATCCCGCGCAACGTGCGCCTCAGCGAGGCGCCCAGCCACGGGATGCCGATCACCCAGTACGACCCGACCTCGCGCGGCGCCGTCGCCTACCAGGAACTCACGAAGGAGTTGATCGCCAGATGAACAAACGGCGAGCCCTGGGGCGGGGCCTCGAGGCCCTGATCCCTTCGGGGGAATACGTCGAGGAGCTGGGGACCGAAAGCCGGTCCCGGCGGCGATTCGCATTGCAGATCCCGATCGCCGACATTCGCCCCAACCCGGAACAGCCGCGCCGGAGTTTCGAACCGACCGCGCTGCAGGAGCTGGCCGACTCAATCCGGATGCACGGCATCCTGCAGCCGTTGCTGGTGCGCGAGGGGCTGGAGGGCTTCGAGCTGATCGCGGGCGAGCGCCGGCTGCGCGCCGCCGAGATCGCGGGGCTGAGCGAGGTGCCGGTGATCGTCCACCCGAGCAGCGGCGGCCGCCTCGAGGAGCGGCTCGAGCTGGCCCTGGTGGAAAACCTGCAGCGAACCGATCTGAATGCAATCGAGGAAGCGCGGGCCATTCAGCGGCTGCTGCGCGATTTCGGCCTGACCCAGGAGGCGCTGGGGGAGCGGATCGGCAAGAACCGGGTGACGATCGCGCAGAGCGTCCGGCTGCTCGGCCTGCCGGAGGCAGCGATCAAGGCGATTGAGAACGGCGCCACCACCGCCGGACACGGGATCGCCCTCCTCGGGCTACCGAGCGCGGCCCAGCAGCTCGCCGGGCTGGAGCGGGTGCTGCGCGAGCATTGGAACGTCCGCCAGACCGAGGAGTGGGTGCGGTCGCGCTTGAGCGAGGCCGGCGTGCAGCGACCGCGGCGCGCGTCGAGCGTCGATCCGCAGACCCGCGCCCTCGAGGCGGAGTTCCGCCAGGCGCTGGGCACCAAGGTCGTCCTCACCAGGGTCAAGCAGGGCGGGCGGTTGACGATCGAGTTCTACAGCAACGAGGAGCTCGAGGCGCTGCGCGTCCGGCTGATCAGTTAAGTCCCGTTCGACGTGTAAAACGGCCTACTCGCGGATCCAGCGGTCGACGGTGCGATCGTACTGGTGGAGTTCCCGCTCGCTGAAGAAGAGCGCCATCTCGGTTTGCGCGCGCGCCGCTGAGTCCGAGCCGTGGATGAGATTCATGCCGAGATCGAGCGCCAGGTCGCCGCGAATCGTTCCGGGCGCGGCCTTCAAGGGGTCGGTAGTACCCATCAAGCTGCGCACTACGGTGACGGCCTCGCGACCTTCCCAGATCATGGCCACCACCGGGCCGGAGGTGATGAAGGCGATCAGGCCGTCGTAAAACGGCTTGGCCTGGTGTTCGGCGTAATGCCGGGCGGCGAGCTCGCGACTGATCTGCATCATCTTCAGGGCGATCAGCTTGAGACCGCGGCCTTCCAATCGCCCAATGATTTCGCCCACCAATCCGCGCTGCACGCCATCGGGCTTGACCAGCACCAGCGTCCGCTCCATGCGCTACGGTCCGGCGGCGAGCGTCGGTTTGGCGCCGAGAAATCCCAGTTGGCCGAGCGGCCAGATGCGGATCTCGGCTTTCCCAAGAATCGAGTTGAGCTCGATCGGGCCAAAAGTGCGCGAGTCGCTCGAATGATTCCGATTGTCGCCCATCACGAAGTACTGATCCGGCGGAATCAGCTGGTCCTGGCCGGAGGCGGGCCAGTTGTTGTTATAGGTCCATTTCTCCGGGAGATAGGGTTCGCGGAGCACCTGACCGTTGATGTAGACCACGCTGTTGGTGATGTGAATCCGCTCTCCGGGGAGGGCGATGATGCGCTTGATGAAATCGCGACTGGCTTCATCCGGCGGCTTGAAGACCACGATGTCACCGCGTTGCGGCGGATGGAGCTTGTAGGAGATCTTCGACGCCACCAGCAGGTCGTTGTCGTGCAGAGTCGCGTACATGCTCGAGCCGAGCACGTGCACCGTTTGCACCGCGTACTGAATGACGACATAAAGGACGAGCGCGAGGAACACGATCTCCAGCGTGTCCCTGAGAAATGATTTCTGGCGCGGTGACGAGGCCGGCGCCGGCGGTTGCGCCATCTGCGACTGCGCCATCCTTAAGTGTTCACGTTCATCCGAGGGCGATTCATTCTAACGTCCATTCCGGCGAACTCGCGGCGATCGGGCTCAGCCGATCTGTTTCAGAAACGGGGTTTCGCTGCGGAAGGGACCGATCACCGCCAGCTGCAACGCCTGGCTGAAGAGCTCGCTGGCGACCCGCCGGATGTCCTCCGCCGTCACCGCGTCGATCGCCGCCACCGTCTCGTCGATGTCCTGGATCCGCCCCGTCAACGCCTCCTGGCCGCCGTACCAGGTCGCCACCGAGTTGGTGCTCTCCATCTGGAGCAGCAGCCGCCCCTTGTAGAACTCCTTGGCCTTGGTCAGCTCGGCGGCGTTGACCAGCTCTTCGCCCAGCCGCCGCAACTGGCCGACGATGGCGCCCACGGCGCGGGCGGCCTGGCGCGGCTCGGTGCCGGCATAGACGCCGAGCACCCCGGTGTCGAACATCTTGTTGACATAGGAGTGGACATCGTAGGCCAATCCCAGCTTCTCGCGCACCTCGAGAAAGAGCCGCGAGCTCATGCCCTCACCGAGGACGCAGTTGAGGATGTCGATCACGTAGCGATCGCGGTCCATGTACGAGGGCGCATGCACGCCCAGCACGATGTGCGCCTGCTCGGTCTTCTTCGATTTCAGCAAGACACTCGGCTTGATGCCGTTGCCGATGGAAGGCAGGAACGTGGGTGGAGTGGCACCGTTGCCGCGCGGTTTGAGGTAGGGCTCGACCAAGCCGATGGCTTCTGCATGCGTGACCGGACCCGCGATCGTCACCACCAGGTTGCGCAGCAGGTAGTGTTCGTCGAGATAGCGCAGCAGGTCGTCGCGGGACAGCGCCCGCACGGAGGCCTCTGTGCCGCCCACATCGCGACCCAGTGGATGGTTCGGCCAACTGATCTGCTCGAAGAGGCTGTGCACGTACTCCTGGGGTGAGTCCTGGTACATGCGCAACTCTTCGAGGACGACGAGCCGCTCTTTCTCGAGCTCGGTAGGGTCGAGCAGCGGCTGGAACAGCATGTCGCCAAGCACATCGATCGCAAGCTTCGCCTTGTTCTTCGGCACGCGGGCCCAGTACATGGTCAACTCTTTGTCGGTGCCGGCGTTGAGGACTCCACCGACGCCCTCGATGGCCTCGGCGATCTCCTTGGCACCGCCGTAGCGGGCCGATCCCTTGAAGAACATATGTTCGAGGAAGTGGCTGATGCCGGCCTCCCGGTCCGACTCGTAGCGGGAGCCCACCTTGAACATGATCGCCATGGTGGTGGAGGGGCGGTCGGCGAGCTCGGTCGACACCACCCGGGCCCCGGTCGGCAAGGTGGCGAGACGATAGGGAGGACCCGACTGAGGCACGCCTTGAGTATATCGTAGGGGTGCTCGCGCCTCCCGACTTTTCCACACCGCTTTGGCCGTAGTTATGAGTGATGAGCTGACACAGAAGCTGCAAGCATGAAACGTCAATCTGAATTCGGAAACCGGCTCGGGCGGCTGATCACCCGGGTGGAGGCCTGGAGCTACGCGGACGCCGACCCGGGCGCCGGCGTGGCCCAGGAGGTCGCGCGCGAGCTGAAGCGGCTGGCTGTGGTGGCGCCGGGCGCCCGACTACGCGCCGGCGTCAAGCGGGCACAGGACGCGCTCGACGACGGGCTCTCAGCCGAGACGGTCGCCGCGGCGCTCTATCGACTTCGCGCCGAGTTCGCGGCCGAGCTGCCTCAGGGTTCCGCGCCGCCTTCGCCGTCGCGGTAATCGGGGCGCCGCTCGCCAAACCGGGGACGATCGCCAAAGCGCGGTCGGTCCCCGTAGCGCGGCCGGTCGCCGTAACCGGTGCCCTGGGGCGAAAGTGGCGGCGACGGCGCCGGTAGCGGACGCTCGGGGCGACGGCCGGCGGTCACGCCATCCGGGAGGATCGCCACCCGTCGGTTCGGTTCCTCGCCCTGGCTCTCGGTTCGGATGCCGGGCTCCTTCTCCAGCGTGATGTGTACGATGCGCCGCTCGTACGACTGCATCGGGTCCATCATCACCCGCTCGCCGGTGCGCCGGACTCGATCCGCCAGTCGCAGCGCCATCTCCTTGACGGTCTCCTCGCGCCGGTTGCGGTAGTGCTCGACGTCGACCACCAGGCGACGCCGGTCCGCCCGCCCCTCGTTGAGAATCAGGTTGACGACCGTCTGAAACGCGCGCAGCGTCTCACCCCGCCAGCCGATCAGTAACCCCAGGTTGTCGCCGGCGACGTCGATCATCACGGGATCCTCGGACTTCTTGATGAAAACCTGGGCCGAGATGCCCATCTTGTAGAGCAGCTCCGCCACCACCTGGCGCGCCTTGATGGCGTAGGTCTCGCGCAGCGTGACCCGCACCCGGGCCTGTTCCGCGGTTTCCTCCAGCACCTCGATCTCGACGTTCTCGCGGGCCTCTTCCAGATCCTCGAGCGCGTTCAGGACGGCATCGTCGACGGTCTTGCCGGTGGTTTCGACGGTGTTGCGATCACTGCTCATGCGGCTTTCCCCCTACGCAGACGCGGCGGGGAGAGTGATCCCCAACCGGTGATGAAGTACTGCTGACCGATGCTGAAGAGGTTGCTCACCACCCAGTAGAGCGCCAGCGCGGCGGCGAACTGCAAGGAGATGAAGCCGATGAAGACCGGCATGATCAGGGTCATGTTCTGGGTCATGGCGGCCTGGGTCGGATCCTGGACGGCGCCGGGTGGGGTCATCATCTTGGTCTGGACGAAAGTGGTCAGGCCGGCCAGCAGCGGCAGCAGGATGGCGAGCGCCACGAACTGACCCGGCTGCAGCGCCGTGTGGTCAAGCGAAATGCCGAGGAATTTGAAATCGTGGATGGGCAGCGTGCGGTGCGCGTCCCGGATCACGTAGAAGAGCGCGATCAGGATGGGCGATTGGATGAGCGCCGGCAGACAGCCGCTCATCTGGGCCAGGGGATTGATGTTGTGCTCCTTGTAGAGCGCCATGGTTTCCTGGTTGAGCCGCTGCGGATCCTTCTTGTACTTCTTGCGGATCTGGGCCAACTGGGGAGCGATTCGGCGCTGCTCGGCCTGCACTCGCCGCGAGGTGCTCAGCTGGTACTGGAAGATGGGCGAGATGATCAGCTTGATCAGGATGGTGAGCAGCACGATGGCCACCCCGAAGGGTCCGATGGCGTCGGCGATCGGGTTGCCGTTGAGGAAGGCGAGCAGGGCCGACAGCACGGCATGGATGGGCACGCCGATGATGGTCCACCAGAGCAACCAGATGGGATGCCAGAGCTCGCCGATGGTTTTGAAGCTCATGGCACGGGATCCCACCCGCCGGCGTGGAAGGGATGGCAACGGGCGATCCGCCGCAAGGCCATGCCCCAGCCCCGCCACCAGCCGTATTTCGAAATGGCTTCGTAGCCGTACTGCGAGCAGGACGGCGTGTAGCGGCAGCCGGAAACTAGCCCAAAGAGGGGCCCGAGCGTGACCCGATAGACCCGGATGAACGCGAGCGAGGCCACCGTCACTCGCGCCACCCCTTCGCCCACAACATTTCTATCTCCTGGCGGAGCCGCGTGAATTCGGCGTCGACCGCCCGCGACCGTGCCACTATTACAACGTCGCGGCCGCCTTTCGCCCGTGCCACCAAGGGCCGGATCAGCTCCCGCAGGCGCCGCTTGATTCTATTCCGGACCACGGCGTTGCCGAGCTTCTTGCTGACCGCCAGGCCGACCCGAGGCCGGCCAACCTCATTATCGCTGACGAATAGGGCCAGGTAGTCGGAGGCGGCCCGCCGGCCGGAGCGCAGGGTGCGGTCGAAGTCCGCGGAGCGCAGCAGCCGAGAGCGACGCTGCACTCGCTCGACGCGGCGACCTTAGCGGGCTCGCCGGCTGGAGGTAGGCGTCAGACGGCGCCGGCCTTTCAGGCGGCGGGCCTTGATCACCTTGACGCCGCCCGGGGTCGACATCCGGGCTCGAAAGCCGTGGACCTTGACGCGCTGCCGCTTCTTGGGTTGGTGGGTACGCTTCACTAGGCTGCCTGTTTCCGGCCGCTAACCATACCATGCAGCCGGCGTGTCGGCGAACGGCCTCCACACCAACATTCGTATTGCACGGCAAAAAGCCATTT
>Ga0307479_10003772_pt1 | contig 13833 bp, 13 predicted proteins | sample atmos_gasesECM4C_FD_203743 | JGI IMG/M metagenome (GOLD analysis project Ga0307479, IMG submission 203743) | Hardwood forest soil microbial communities from Morgan-Monroe State Forest, Indiana, United States - atmos_gasesECM4C_515 | ecosystem: Environmental > Terrestrial > Soil > Temperate...
AGCGCCACGCTCTCCGCGGCGGCGATGGCCGGCTCCAGCACCCGCCGGGTGATGCGGGCGTTGGTCCACCAGAGCAGCTGGGCTTCCAGCAGCAAGGCGGCCCGTCCGCCCCGCAGCTTCGCGGTCGCCAGCGCGCCCAGCGCGGCAGAGCGAGCCGGTTCGACCGACAGGCTGTAGCCGGAAACCACGGTGATGGCGGCGCCGGTCGAGACCGGCGGCAACTCATCGAGGCGAAGCGCCATGTCGGCGCCCCGCTCCACCCGGCGCAGGGAGGACGCCCCGTCGGGATCGTGCCAGACGGTGGTCCGCAGCCCCCGGGCGCGCGGTAGCCAGCGAAGGTCGATCTTGAGCCGCTCGAGCCCCTCCCATACCCGCTGGCCCGCATCGTCGTCACCGAGCTTGGCCACCAGCGCGGTGCGCGCGCCGAGGGCTGCCGCGTGAGCCGTCAAGCGCGCCGCGCCGCCACCCAGGATGCGCTGGTCGTCGCTGCCACGCTCCTCCGCGATATCCCCGACGGCGAGCCAATCCAAGGCCCGGCTCATCGGGGTCATCTTAGTTAGTCGGGTTCTTCCTCGAGTGGGGCTGGTGGGGTGGGCGGGACATGCGCCGGCGCTTCGGCCGCTGGGCGGGGCGCCGCCGATGGAGCCGGGGACGCCTTCACGACGGTTGGCCCCTGGAGCGAGGCGGAAGCGACCGCCGGCGTCGACATGGCCGGCCGGTGCGAAGGCGTCGCGCTCCTCCCCGCCCCGGATGGCAGCCGAAGCAGAGGGGCCACCGCGCCGATCACGAACGAGGCATTCGCGGCGGCCGGCTCGGCGCGCTCTGTCGGTTCTGCGACGGGAATGGTGAGCGACAGGTTCAGCTGCCGGGCCGCGGGTGGACCAAGCACCAGGGACGTCATCTGGTAAAGCGCCAGCCCGCCGCCGAAGACCAGGGCGGTGGCACCCGATAGCACTCGGGGCCGGACCGCGGCGGTCGCGCGGGGCATGGATAGCATGCTACGGACCAGCTGTTGCAGCTCCGTAGTCCATCTGGCCCATTCCGCCGGTCCTTCGGAGGACGGCCGTAGAGTGGTGAGGTGAGCAATCGCCTGGCATTGGAGACCAGTCCCTACCTGTTGGAGCACGCGGACAATCCGGTCGACTGGTACCCCTGGGGCGAAGAGGCGCTGACCCGCGCCCGGCGCGAGAACAAACCGATCCTGCTGAGCATCGGCTACAGCGCCTGTCACTGGTGCCACGTGATGGCGCGCGAATCCTTCGAGGACCCGGAGATCGCCGCGTTGATGAACCGGGACTTCATCGCCGTCAAGGTCGACCGCGAGGAGCGTCCCGATCTCGACCAGGTCTACATGCGCGCGCTGCAAGCCATGACCGGTTCCGGCGGCTGGCCGATGACGGTCTTCCTGCTGCCGGACGGCACACCCTTCTTTTCCGGTACCTACTTTCCACCGACCGAGCGCTTCGGGACGCCATCGTTCCGCCGGGTGCTGACCGCGGTGGCCGATGCCTTCACACAGCGGGCCGCGGAAGTGGAGGCGACCGCGGCCCAGGTGCGCGAATATCTGCAACGACCGGCGCTGCCGCTGGCCGCCGGGGCGCTCACGCCGGCGCTGCTCGACGAGGCCTACGCGCGACTGGCGCGCGAACACGATCAAAGCAACGGCGGCTTCGGTGGCGCGCCCAAGTTTCCGCAGCCGATGCTGATCGACTTCCTGTTGCGCACGCAGCGGCGAACCCACGACCCGGCGCCGCTCGCCATGGCGGTGCAGGACCTGCGCGCGATGGCCGCCGGTGGGATGTACGACCAGCTGGGCGGCGGCTTTCATCGCTACAGCGTCGACGAGCACTGGCTGGTGCCGCATTTCGAAAAGATGCTCTACGACAACGCGTTGTTGCCGCGCGCCTACCTGGACGCCTGGCAGGTGACCGGCGACGACGCGTTCCGAAGAGTGGTCGAAGACACGCTCGACTTCGTGCAAAGAGAACTGCGCTCGCCGGAGGGCGGCTTCTTCTCCAGCCTCGACGCCGACAGCGAGGGCGAGGAGGGCCGCTTCTACGTCTGGACTCGCGCGGAGCTGCAGGACGCGCTGGGCGGCGACGAGACGGACGCCGTGGCGCGCGCCTTCGATGTCACGGATGCCGGGAATTTCGAGAGCCGCAACATCCTGCACCCGGTGACGGCGGATGCGACCGCGGTGCTGGATGTCGTCCGCGATCGGCTACGGGCGGCACGCGAGCGACGGGTCCGGCCGCACCGGGACGAGAAGGTGATTGCCGGCTGGAACGGGCTGATGCTGCGCGCCTTCGCGGAGGCCGGGCGGGTGCTCGATCGGCCCGACCTGGTTACGACCGCGGAAACCAACGCGCGCTTCCTGCTGGCGAGGCTGCGCCGCGCAGACCGGATACTGCGCAGCTACAAGGACGGACGCGCCACCCTCGCCGGCTACCTCGAGGACCAGGCCGCGGTCGCCGACGGCCTGCTCAGTCTTTACGAGGCGACCTTCGACAGCGGCTGGCTGGTGGAGTTTCGCCGCCTGGTGCGCGAAATGCTGGCCGCCTTCTGGGACGAATCGACCTCCGCCTTCTTCGATACCGCCGCCGACCAGGAGCAGCTGCTGGTGCGGCCGCAGGACGTCACCGACAACGCCGTCCCCTCGGGCACCTCGATGGCGGTCGATGTGCTGCTCCGCGGCGGCATGCTGCTTGGTGAGGACTCGTGGGTGGCGCGGGCGCGCACCACGCTCGAGCGACTCGGGCCCACGGCCGCCAAGGCGCCGCAGGGGTTTGGACGATTGCTGGCGGCGCTCGACTTCGAGCTCGGCCGCCCGCTCGAGCTGGCAGTCATAGGCGCGCCCGCGGATCCGCGGACCCGGCGATTGCTCGACGTCGCCCGGGTGCGCTACCTGCCCAACCGCCTGCTCGCCACCGCGCCGGGTGGCGGTCGAAACGGCATCCCCTTACTGGCGGACCGCCACGCCCTCAACGGGGTGGCGACCGCCTACCTGTGCGAGGGGTTCGTCTGCCAGTCGCCCACCACCGATCCCGCGGAGCTCGGCCGCCAGCTCGAGCGATTCAGCGCCGCGTAAGCCAGGCCTGGTAGTCGGCGGGCGTGTTGAGGTTGCGGAAGGAGCGCAGCTCGGGATCGACCTGGCGCAGTTCCGCCGGCGTGACGTAGCGCACATCGACTTCATCCAGGAAGTCCTGGAGGCGGCGCCGCCCGGACTGCAGGAACGCCTCGATCCTCGCCGCCAGCGAGCGGTGGTAGACGGCGCAGACCCCTTCGGGCCGGTCGGCGACGCGAGGGACGGCCGCGTCCACGCCCTTCGCCAGGTCGCACAACAGCGGCCCCAGCCTCGGTTCGACATCCGGCAGGTCGCAGGCGACCGCCCAGACCCAAAGGGAGCTGGCCTCGACCAGGCCGGCGTGGATGCCGGCGAGCGGCCCCATCCCCGGATAACGATCCTCGACCCAACGACTCCCACCGCCGTCTCCTCCGTGGCGACCGCCGGCGACCAGGGCCTCATCGACGACCGGCGCCAGCCGTCGCAGCAGGTGATCGATCAGCGTGCCATCACCCACCGGCAAGCCGCCCTTATCGCGACCCATACGGCGGCTGCGCCCTCCAGCGAGGATGAGAAGGGTGCAGCCGTCCGCCATGGAACGAGCCTAACGCGGCTTACCCGCCGATGGCGCCGCTGATGTTGCAGAAAACGTTCGCCACCTGGTTGCCCAGGACGATCAACACCGCGATCACCACCACCGCGATCAGGACCAGGATCAGGGCGTACTCGACCATCCCCTGACCACGCTCGCTTTTGAACCGATCGACGAGCAGACGAATAAGTGCGGCGATATGCATGAGGGCCATTGTCCGCGGCTGACCTTTCGCCCCCCGTTACAGAAATGTCGCAACTTTGGGGCCGCGCCGCGATGGCATCGGCGGGGATTGTGATTTAGGGCGATGCCGAGGTGGACGCCGAGGCGGACGCCGAGGCTGACGCCGCGATCGACGGGGCGCTCGACGCGCTCGGGTTGACGATGGTGGTGTTGACGCCGACGCCGAACCAGTGGGCGAAGGCAAAGCCATAGAAGAGGATCGCCAGGATCACGATCAAGGCGATCAGGAAGATCGCGACCACCGCCGCACTCGAGCCTCCATCAACCTCGGGTTCGTGTACGACCGCCATGAACTACCTCCCTTGGCACGTGATGGCCTAACTTGATACCCCCGTTATCATATCAAGGCTCCGCCATGTCGTGCCGATAGAGGCTGGGGCTTCACTCAGAGAAGCCTATGGCGATGTGGATATGTGGATAGTCGTGTGCAAAAGCGAGGGCTGGGTTGAGTTCAGCGCTGGCGAGCGACGTCGCGGGTGGTCGCCTGCGCGATCGGGCGCACCACCAGCTCGTCGATGTTGACGTTGGGTGGCCTGGTGACCGCCCAGAGAATGCAATCGGCAACGTCGGCGCCGGTCAGCGGCTGCATGCCCTCATAGACGGCCGCGGCCCGTTTGGCATCGCCTTTAAAGCGGATCAGGCTGAACTCGGTCTCGACCATGCCGGGCTCGATCTCGGTGATTCGGATCGGCTCGCCCAGCAGCTCCAGGCGAAGCGTCCGGGTGATGGCGCGGACGGCGTGCTTGCTCGCGGTGTAGCCGACCCCGCCCGGGTAGACCTCGAAGCCCGCCACCGACCCCAGGTTGACGATGTGCGCCCGCTGACCCCGGCGCAGCAGGGGCAGCATCGCCTTCGTGACCCCAAGCAAGCCGAGGACGTTGGTCTCCATCATCTGCACCCAGTCGTCGTCGGAGCCATCCGCCAGCGGCTGCAGGCCGGCGGCCAGCCCGGCGTTGTTGATCAACACCTCGACCTGGTGATACTCGGCCTCGACCGCGCGGGTGAAAGCCTCGATGCTGGCCAGATCCCTGACGTCGAGGGGCAAGCCGCGGCCCCCCAACTCGCGCGCCACTTGCATCAGGCGGTCCTGCCGCCGGGCACCCAGCACGACGTGAAAGCCGGCGCCGGCCAGGGCGCGAGCCGTCGCCTCCCCGATGCCGGAACTGGCACCGGTCACCACCGCGATCCGATCATTGGCCGGCATTTCCGTAATGGTAGGCGAGCCGCGCTGGCGCTCCTGGGGCTTTACGCTCTGTTCTTTTTCCGGGACCCTCGGTATCCTTGGCGCAGGAGATTCGGGGCAGGAGGCAAGGGGAAGGCATGGTCCTGCGGCGGCGGGAGCGCGCGCCCGCGGCGGCGCTGCTGCTGGTGGCGGCCTGCCTCGCGCTGGCGGGGGCAGTGAGCGCCGGTGGCGGCTGGGCTAGCGCGTCCGTGTCTGCCCCGGCGAGGCACCATCCGCCTCCGACGCCAACCCCCACGCCGGTGCCGACCCCGCGCCCAACGCCGCCGCCGCCGACCCCACCCCCAACGCCGACGCCAGTGCCAACCCCGGTCCCCACCCCGTCACCAAGCCCGCCTGCGACCGCGGCGCCGTCCGCCACGCCGGCGGCGAGCAGCGCCGCTGCACAGCCGCTCTCGGGCGATCCCGCTAGCGCCGGATCCGCGCAGGCCATCGCGATCGCGCCCACGCCTTCGGCGCTGGTGGCGGCGGATGCGGCAGCCCCATCGGACCCGCAGAGTGTCTTCTGGTTGGTGACCGCCGTGTTCCTGGCGATGCCGTTGCTGATCGTGATGACGCTACTGGCGACGGTGCTGACCCGCCGCTGACGCTCTAGCCTTTCACCGACCCGGCCAGGATGCCGCGCACGAAGTAGCGCTGCAGTGTGAAGAACACGAGCAGCGGCACGGCCATGGAGACGAAGGCCGCTGCCGTCAAATATTCGCGATGCTGGCCGAGTGATCCGACCAGGTTGGTCAGGGTCACGGTCAGCGGCGCGACTTCCGGTGTACCACCCACGTAGATCAGCGCCACCAGCAGGTCGTTCCAGACCCAGAGGAACTGGAAGATGACCAGCGAAGCCAGGGCCGGCACCGACAGCGGCAGCACCAGGCGGAAGAAGACGGTCACCGGCCCGGCGCCGTCGATTTCGGCCGATTCGAACAGGTCAGCGGGGAGGACGCGGAAGAAATTAGCCAGCAGGTAGATGGCGAAGGGCAGTCCATACCCGGTGTGCGCAATCCAGACCGCGAGGAAGCCGGCGTTGAGGCCACCCGGCAGCGTGTTGCCGGAGTTGAGCCCAAAATGCACCGCCAGGGTCAGTAGCGGAATGAAGGTCAGCTGCAGCGGCACGGCGAGGAGCCCGACCAGCGCCAGGAAGATCCAGTCGCGCCCCCAGAACTTCATCCAGGCGAAGGCGTAGGCGGCGAAGGCGGCGATCGCCGTCGGGATCAGGGTGGCCGGGATCGTGATCATGAAGCTGTTGAAGAAGCTGGGAGCGAGGTCGCTAGCGCCCAGCACGGCGCGATAGCTGTCCAGGGTGAAGCTGAAGGGGGGTGCCAGCGCCGTCCACCAGCCGCTGGTGTTGAAGGCGCCGCCCGAGCGGAAGGAGTTGATCAGCAGCGCCAGCGTGGGCACGATCCACGCCAGGGTGAGCGCGATCACAGCGACGTTCAGGCCGGCGGTCCCGACCCGCGCCGAAATCCGCTCGGACCAGCGGGTCGCCTTACGGGCCGCGGCCGGTGGAGCCGCCGGGGGGGCGGCCGTGGCGACGCTCATCGCCTTGCCTCCACGGCCCTGAACTGGCGCAGGTTGAAAATCAGGACCGGCACGACGGCCAGCAGCAGGATGACGGCGAGCGCGCTGGCGTTGGCGTTGTTGCCGGCGTTGTAGAGCTCGGAGTACATTCGCCGGGCCAGGATATCGGTGTTGTAGTTGCCCGCGGTCATCACGTAGACGACGTCGAAGGCCTTGAGGGCGAAGATCACCATGGTGGTACCCACCACCACGATGGTGGGCATCATCAGCGGCAGGATGATGCGGCGGAAGATGGTGACCTCGGTGGCGCCATCCACGCGGGCGGCTTCCAGCAATTCCCCGGGGATGCCCTTGAGGGCCGCCGAGAGGATCACCATGGCAAAGCCGGTGCCACCCCAGACACCGATCAGGATCAGAGCGAAGTTGTTGAAGCGCGTGTCCTGGATCCAGGTGATGGGTTGGCCATGAAAGAGGTTGACCAGGATCGCGTTCAGCGTGCCGGTCTGGGGAACGTCGGGCGGCCGGTAGTAATAGACGAACTGCCAGATGACCGCCATGGCCACGAAGGAGATGGCCATGGGCATGAAGATCAGGGACTTGACCGGTTTTTCGTACTTCACCCGGTCGGAGAGGACCGCCAGCAACAGGCCGAAAATGAGCACCAGGCCGGGGTAGAGGAGCAGCCACAGGAGGTTGTTCCGCAGCACGATCAGGATGCCGGGGTCGGTCAGCATGCGGACGAAGTTGCCGAATCCGACGAAGCCGTTGCCGCCACGGTCGAAGAAACTTCGCACCACGGTGCCGATCATGGGATAGACCAGGATCAAGCCGACGAAGACGATCGCCGGCCCCACCCAAACCCAGGGACGAAACGACGGCTGGCTCCGCTTCGGCAGTCGCTTGACCAGGAACTCGGTGCCGAGGATGTAGCCGATCAGGACCAGCGGCACCCCGATGATCACGAACAGCAGGATGGGGAGGTTGACCGTCAGCAGCGTCTGCCAGTCGACCTGGAGCCGGACGATCAACCTCAACCCTGCCATTTCGTTACTCCATCAGGAACGCACGTCGGTCACGACGTCGCATAAGCGGTCTTCTGCACTTTGTCGAGATCCGCGAGGATGGTATCGAGCTGGTTCTGGTTCTGGACGAACTTGAGGATCGCCGACCAGTACGCATTGCGCATGTCGCTCGGCATCAGGTCACCGGCATCGTAACGCCCGATTTTCGTCGTCACGACCACCTGGGCCAGGGACTTGGAGATCGGATCCGGGTAGTCGTCGAGGCTGACCTGCTTGTTGATCGCGATCTTGCCGCCGCCCCGCTTCACCCAGATGTCCTGGGCTGGCGCCGTGGCCAGGTACTTGAGCAGGGCGCGGGCCTGCGGGGTGTCTTTGGTCATCACGAAGGCGTCACCGGCGAGCACGTGCGCGCCCACATTGGCGCTGTTGACGTCCGGCAGCGGGAAGACCGCGTAGTCGGCGCCCGCGGTCGGCTTTGGGGTGTAGCCATCGAAGAAGCTGGTGATGAACGAGCCCTGGTTGAACATGTAGCACTTCGGCGGGCTGGTGAAGAGGCCCTGGCCGCCGTCGCCGAAGGTGGTGGCGACCATGTACTGGCTACCGCCGTAGACGTTGCTGTCATTCGCACCAAGGATCTGGCCCCAGGTCTTCCAGGCCTGCTTGATTTCGGGCGAGCTCCAGGTCTGCTTGCCCATCCACCAGTTGTCATAGACCGTTCCGCCCGACTGGCTCAGCACGATTTCCTTGACCCAGTCGCTCCCCGGCCAGCCGGATGCAGCCTGGCTCTCGAGCGCGACGCACCACGGCCTGCCGCCGTCGGACCGGATCTTGGTTTGGAGCGCGATCAGGTCGTCCCAGGTCTTGGGCACCGTGTAGCCCTTGGCTGCGAAGGCCTTGGGGTCGTACCAGACCAGGCCCTTGAGCGCCGCCCAGGCATAGAGGGTGTAGAGCTTGCCGTTGATCTTCCCCAGGTTGATCCAGTCGGCCCCGTACTGGGCGTTGAGCGCGTTCATGTCGAGCTTGTCCTCGAGCGTCGGGATCTTGCCCGCCTGAACCAGCTTGATCAGGGTGCCGATGCCAGGGGCGCCAGTGACATCGGGTGGGTTACCGGCGGCGACCTTCGTCTGAAGGATCGCATCGAGATCACGGGTCGCCTCGAACGAGATCTTGACCCCGGTCTGCGCCGTGAACGGCGCCATGACGGCGTCGAACGAGTCCTTCTCGGCGCCGGTCCAGGTTCCCAGAATATGGACGGTGCCGCCGATCTGTCCGGACGCGGTGCTCGATCCGCCGCAGGCGGCCAGCCCCAAAACGGCCGAAGAAATCAGGGCCACAATACGGATTAACCTTCCCATCGTGCCTCCTCCCTTTGCCGGGAACACCCAGGCGCGACCACGCGGTCGCATGGGGTCCCCGGCTCCGACCCCATAGCCGCGAGTCTAGGACGGGCCACCGGCGCTGTCAATTCATTGGCGGTGTTTATCGAACTCGAAAGCAATTCGATTAGGAACTATTAACGTCGGTTCGTCAGCTGAGTTAGCGGACACAGCCGCGCGGGGTCGACCTTGGGACGGCGGTCGAAGGTGAGCAGGCCATTGCGCTCCTGCTCGATGTCGAACAGCTGCGTGTAGCAGAAGCCAGCGAGCGGACCCTGCAGCAACGCTTCGAGCTGCTCGCCGTAGGTCCGCACCAGCTCCTCGGCGTTGGCCACCCGGCCATAATTCCAGCCACCCGAGCCCTCGAGCGCGACGCCGCCGAATTCGGTGACCAGCACCGGTTCTCCCCGGTAGCCGTAGCCGGGAAGATACGGAGGAAGCGGGCGGCCTTGGGGATCGAGCGCAGAAGCAAGCGTGTGATACCGCCGGCGTAGGTCGCTGGCTGAGCCGTAGTCGTGCAGGGTGCAGAGGTCGGTGAGCGCGTGCTCCCAACCGTCATTGGAAACCACCGGCCGCGTGCCATCGAGTTGATGAGCGGTGCGATACAGGCGAAGCAGCAGGCCGGCGAGCAGTCCCTGGTCCAAGGGTCGCCGGAAGCCGAAGCTTTCGTTCATCGGCACCCACGCCGCCACGCACGGGTGGTCGCGGTCTCGCTCGATGCCGGCAGCGAGCTCATCCAGCAACCGCTGTTCCGCCAGCGAGCTGTGCTGGTGAAAGCTGGGCAGCTCTGCCCATACCAGAAAACCCAGCCGGTCGGCCCAGTAGAGCCAGCGGGGATCCTCGATTTTCTGGTGCTTGCGAGCGCCGTTGAAGCCAAGGGCCTTCGCCAGCTCGATGTCGCGACGCAGGTCGGCATCGCTCGCGGCCGTGTACCAGCCGCCCGGATAGTAGCCCTGGTCAAGCACCAGCCGCTGGATGTACGGCGCACCATTGAGGAACACGCGCGCGTCGCGGGCCTCGATGCTGCGCAACCCGAAATAGCTGTCGACTCGGTCCAGCTCCCCGCCGGACTCGTCGATCAGCCTCACGGTCAGGTAGTAGAGAACGGGCGAATCCGGAGCCCAGGGGACGACGTCCGACAGTGAGATCCGGCCCGGCCCCGTCTCGCCGGTGAAGCTCCCGACCCGTCGTCCGCCTAACGCGACGTCGAGCTCCACGGCGCCGGGACTGGAGGCTCTGATGTCAACATCGAGCGCGCCCTCGTCCAGCCGGGGCCAGAGCCGGAGGGAGGTGAGGTGGCGTTCCGGCAGTGGTTCCAGCCAGACGGTTTGCCAGATGCCGGTGGTAGCGGTGTAGAAGATGCCCTCCGGACGCTCGCCCCAGAATTGTTTGCCCCGGGGGATGGTCCGATCGGTGGCCGGGTCGTCGGCGCGAACCACCAGCTCGTTCTCGCCGGAATGCAGCTCCGACGTGATGTCGATGCTGAACGGGGTATGTCCGCCCTCATGGCGCCCGACCTCGACGTCATTGACCAGTACCGTGGCGCGATAGTCGACGGCGCCGAAGTGCAAGAGAACGCGGGCGGCCTCTGGCGCTCGAAAACGCCGCGTGTACCACACGGTGTCATGGAGCTCCGACCGACCGATGCCGGACAGCTCCGCCTGGTAGGCGAAGGGGACCGTGATGGTTCGGTCGAAGCTTGGTTCATCGAAGGCGAAGCGCCACTGACCATTGAGGTTGGTCCATTCGCGCCGACGTAGGCTCGGGCGGGGATATTCTGGGCGAGGTTCGGTGAGCAACGCCTAAATGTACGAGCCATGAAGATGTTCCCCAACGCTTTCCTCTTTGGCACGGCCACCTCGGCCCACCAGGTCGAGGGCGGCAACACCAACAGCGACTGGTGGGAATGGGAGCACCGCCAGGGGACGCCCTGCGTCGAACCCTCGGGCGATGCCTGCGACTTCTATCACCGCTACCGTGAGGACATCGCCCTGATGGCGGGGCTCGGCTTCAACGCCTTTCGCTTTGGCATCGAATGGGCCCGGATCGAGCCGGAAGAGGGCGAGTTCTCCACCGCCGCCCTCGACCACTACCGACGGGTGCTCGCCACCTGTCGCGAGTTTCGCCTGGCGCCCATCGTCACCTTTCACCATTACACGCTGCCGCGCTGGCTGCAGGCGCGCGGTGGGTTCCTGCTCGACGACTATCCGCGCTTGTTCGAGCGTTATTGCCGCCGGTCCGCCGCGGCGCTGGGCGACCTGATCGCTTACGCCTGCACCATCAATGAGCCGGAAGGCCTGGGCGAGGGCGGCTTTATCCTGGGCGTCAACCCGCCGGGACGCAAAAACGACGTCGAGGGAATGTGGCGGGTAACGGAGAACGCGCTCGAGGCGCATCGCCTTGGCGCGGCGGCGATTCGCTCGCAGACGAAGATCCCGGTCGGGGTCACACTCGCCTTACCCCAGCTTCAGTACGAGGACGGCGCGCAACCGGGCGATCGCCCGGTCGAGCTCAATTCGCGGATCAGCGGTCGATTTTTTGAGCTGGCTCGCGAGGACGACTTCATCGGGGTGCAGACCTACACCCGCATCCGGTTTGGCCCGGAGGGCCCGCGCGGGCCGCACGTCGTCTGGGGTCATGGGCTGCCGGAAGAGCGAGACGACACCACCCAGCTCGGCCAGGAGTATTTCCCGCAGGCGTTGGGTCACACCATCCGCGGCGCCTGGCAGAGCACCGGCGGAACGCCCATCCTGGTCACGGAAAGCGGGATCGCGACCACGCACGACCCGAAACGGATCGCATTTATCGAGGCATCCCTCAAGGAAGTTCTGGCCTGCCTGGACGATGGCATCGACGTCCGGGGGTACTGCTACTGGACGCTGCTCGACAACTTCGAGTGGTCGCTTGGATACCGGCCGCGCTTCGGTTTGGTGGCGGTCGACCGAACGACCTTTGCTCGGAGGCCGAAACCAAGCGCCGACTGGATGGGCACGGTGGCGCGCACCCGCAGCCTACTGGCTACAACCCCCAGCTAGCGCCGAGCGGGACACCGCCTCGACAGCCCATCCCCGCTCGGGGAATTGTCCAATCATGGCGAACCACGCCACGTGTTCGGTCAGAAACTCGCGGTAGTTGAGGTTGCTGTCGGGGACCAACCAAACCGAGGTATCGGTCGATTTCAGCCAGCAGGCCATCAACCGGCCCGCTTTGACTGGATCCTGGTCGTATCGGTAGCCGGCCGGCAAGTCGTAGAAGGGATCGTAGAGTTGGCCGGTCAGCTGGTCGCCGTGGAGGCCGCCGAATCGGGCGAGCACATAGGTCAGGGTTGGCTGGTCGGCGGGGATGTTCAGACGACCCCAGCGGTAGGGGGCTTGGTTGTAGAGGTTCGCGAGCGCCTCCCCGGTGCGCAGATCTGAGCGCCAGGTCAGTTCCGTCTGCTGATTCGCCCACTGAATCGGGATCCACGTGAATTGAAGCGCGCCGATCGAGACCAGCGTGAGGGCCCACGCGCCGATCAACGCTCTGCGACCGAAGAGACCGGGAAGGATGCCGAAGAGCGGGACAGCAGCAAGCACGAACGCGAAGTCGAAGGAAAACGCGAGGATGCGAGCCCGCCACACCCAACCCGACCAGCTCGAGATAAACGAGGTGAACCCCAGAAGGACTGCGACCAGGGCTATGGAAGCGAACCCATAGCAGAGCAGGAGGTATGACTCCGGTCGCTTCCAGATCGTCAGGGCCAGGCCGATGCCGGACAACGCGACGAGGCCGATGAAAATCGGCTGAACCGCATGCGCCTGGGTCGTCACCACCGGGCTCAACCAGCGCCCGGTGGCCTCGACCAGGAATTCCCAATAGACCGGGTAGACGGGATTGCCGGTGTGGTCGAGCAGGTACTTCATGTACAGCGCGACGACAACGACCCAGCCGATGATCAAGGGCAAGCGGCGCTCCAGGTTAACGCGCTTGAACCAACTGGCGACCAGGAGGCCGAAGGTCATAACCCATGCCTCGGATCGCGCCATCGACGCCAGCCCCCAGGCGACACCGGCTCGAAAGCCGCGCGCCGGCCACCAGTAAATGCCGAGCAACACGAATGCCACCGCCACCGGCTCGACCATGCCGAGCGCATCGGTGAAGACAACAGGTGGGGCGAGGGCGGCGAAGGCAGCGACGGCTCCCGCGACCTGGTTGCCCCAGTAGCGGCGGCACAACTGGAAGAGGAGGACGACGCTGAGGGAGCCAAAGAGGATGCTGACGAGACGTGGAATCACGAGGTCGATGGATTGGAAGACGATGAACGCGATCACAAGGATGATCGGATGCAGGAGGCCCCAGAAATATTCGACGCCTTTGAGATCCCAGAGACGAAAGCCGTGGCTGAGGCCGATCCCTTTGGTCAGGAAGGCAATTTGCCAGTGGTGATAGGTGTCGGTCATCCCGTCGCCAGCGTTCTGCGGGTCACCGCCGACGAAGAGGTAGAGCAGCCGCGGAACGATCGCCCCGGCCATGACCAGTGAAGGTAGGACCAAACCCCAAGCGCGGCTGCGTTCGCCGACGTGATGCGCGTCGGACTCTGATTCGGCGTCCTCAGGATTCACCAGGGCGGCTGACGATCCGCTCAGGACATGTCCTCGATCGAACGGGGCGCCATAGGCATTCGCCACCGCAACGGCCCGATCACCGAGACCTTGCTGGGGCCCTGAAGGGCCGGGCCCTCGAATTCTTACGTGAGCAGCTCTCGGTGCGCCGACATCGTCTCTGGCGACGGGTCCACGCCC
>Ga0307479_10003773_pt1 | contig 13832 bp, 13 predicted proteins | sample atmos_gasesECM4C_FD_203743 | JGI IMG/M metagenome (GOLD analysis project Ga0307479, IMG submission 203743) | Hardwood forest soil microbial communities from Morgan-Monroe State Forest, Indiana, United States - atmos_gasesECM4C_515 | ecosystem: Environmental > Terrestrial > Soil > Temperate...
AAGAAGCTCTTGGCGATAGAAATGGCGCGGTGGTCGCGATGGATCCGCATACCGGCGAGATCCTCGCGATGGTGAGCCGCCCCACATTCGATCCCAACGCATTCTCGGTGAGAATCAGCAACAAGGATTGGAACACATTGCTCACCGATCCTTCCAAGCCACTGCTTAATAAAGCCATTCAGGCTCAGCTTGCGCCAGGATCCGTATTCAAGATCATAATGTCGGTTGCGGGGGTGCAAGAAGGAGTTGCTCAGAACATGCACGTGAACTGTCCTGGCGGCGCGACGTTTTATGGGCGTTATTTCAAATGCTGGGTCACATCTGAGCACCGTACCCATGGAATGGTGGATCTGCCAAAGGCCATATACCAATCTTGCGACGTTTTTTTCTACACCCTTGCCGAGAAGCTCGGAATCGACCGTATCTCGAAGTACGCGCATGCGTTCGGCCTCGGACAAAAAACAGGAATCGATCTCCCAGACGAGGCTAGCGGTGTAATGCCTTCAGAGGAATGGAAGGCCAAAGTCTTCAAGCAAAAATGGTTCGCTGGAGAAACGATTTCCGTCGGTATTGGCCAAGGCGCTGTGGCGACCACTCCTGTGCAGTTAGCCCGTGCCATTGGCGCGATCACCAGTGGCGGCCATTTGGTTCGTCCGCACGTCGCGTTTCCCGATGATCTGCCGCTACAATACGTCGAAGTCGCAAAGCGGGACAAGGAAGTTCAGAAGGTCGATATCGATCCTCTCGGCTGGCAAACGATTACCGATGCCATGTCTGAAGTAGTAAATCCGCCGGGAACCGCTCCCAGTGCGCATCTCCCCGGAGTCGACTTCGCGGGAAAGACTGGCAGCGCTCAGGTCGTCAGCAATGCCTTGCGTAAAGCCGTGGGCTCAAAGGCTACCCAATTTAAAGACAACAGTTGGTTTGTGGGAGTCACTCCACGGCGTAATCCCGATATCGTCGTAGCCATTCTTTTCGAAGGTGGCGAACACGGCAAGCTGGCAGCGCGCCTCACCGCTCAGATCATCCACGCCTGGGTGGAAAAACAACGCAAAGTTCGCAACGACAACAACTACGCCGCCGTCGACAAAGAAGGACATCCAATAGAGCTCTCGGGAATCTGGAGTGAAGGTAAAGCCGAAGACGGGATTTCCGATCGCATGCAGGCCGGCAATCTGGAGATTCCTGCGAAGATTCCGGAGCACCAGGCTGTTGATCGAGCCATCCTCGCGAGTTCTTCCCCCGCAATAATGACAAAAGTCCACTGATGCGCCGCTTCATCTCCTTTCGCGATTTCGATTGGGTGCTTCTCGCATTCGTCCTGCTCATCTGCGGAATTGGGATCTTCGAAATCTATAGCGCCACCAGGCACACAAAGTTCATTGGTTTCGAAACAAAACAGATCTATTGGGTCGTGGGCGGATTCGTGCTGATGTTCCTAATGAGCCTGGTGAGTTATCAGGCGCTTCTGGAGAACGTGCACTGGTTGTATATCGTTTCGATCTTGTCTCTACTCGCCGTAGCGGTTGCGGGCAGACGCGTATTGGGTGCTAAGCGCTGGATTCCGCTGCCCGGAGGTCAGCACTTTCAGCCCTCGGAATGGATCAAGCTTGTCCTGATATTGGCATTAGCCAAGTACTTTTCCGATTTGGCCGGCCGCGAGGTCACCATCCGTGACATCTTGAAGTCTTTTCTCATCGCAGGTGTTCCCATGCTCCTGGTGCTCAAGCAGCCGGACTTGGGAACAGCGCTTACTTATATCCCGGTGCTGATTTGTGCCTTGTTCTTGGGCGGGATTAAGTTCAAGCATGCAATGGCAATCTTAATTCTGGGCACGGTGATGATCTATCCGGTCTGGCGCTGGGGCCTCAAACCGTATCAGAAGCAGCGTCTGACCAGCTTCAGTGAACCCGAGGCCGATCCCAAAGGTTCGGGATACCAGATTCAGCAGTCACTCATCGCGGTGGGCGCAGGCGGGCTTATCGGCAAGGGAAGCCTGCAAGGTACCCAGACTCAGGGAGCCTTTATCCCCATTCCCTACACCGACTTCATTTTTGCCGCGTTTGCGGAGGAACACGGGTTTGTAGGTGCTTTGGTAGTGCTGCTGTTATACTTCATCGTATTGATGCGTTTGATTCAGAACGCACAAACCGCGCCAGACCGGGCCGGAACTCTGATAATTATGGGAGTAGTAGCGGTCCTGGTCTTTCACATTCTCGTTAACGTGGGCATGGTGGTTGGTTTTATGCCAGTCACAGGTATCCCATTGCCGTTAATGAGTTATGGCGGATCGTCAGTTCTGTTCACGTTTCTTGCTCTGGGCATTGTGAATAACATTCGAATGCGGAGATTCGTGAATTAGGAAGGCTCGAAAACGACGTTTTTCTTGTGTTTTGCGGGGCAAAGGAGCCCAGAATTCCGCCTAAGGCGGACAGAGTTTTGTACTACCCGGATCGCATTTGCGGCCTGGTGTTAGCGTCCAGGTGTTAAGCACCTGAAAGCGCCAACGATATTACGTTAGGCCCTCCACAAAGCCGAGGGCACCGGCAATTCGAGACGAGCCGGATAGGAACCAAGAGTCCCGTGTAGCTGCCCAAGGACGGGATAACGGCCCAGTTGGAGTCGCAAGCGCGACTTCGACAAGTGGCCACAAGTCCTTAACGCAGCGAGGCCGCGAGCATGATCGCGATAGGTTTAAGAGTTCGAAGAAACGTTACTCCGCAATACTTCGAATCCCCTCGCCTACCCGTTCCCTTCTCCAGAAGATCCTCATGCAACGCAGCACTCAAGGCCTATTCGTCATGAGGTTCTAGCCTCCTGACCGTCCTCGCTTGCCGAACATGGAGCAAGCATGGCCAAAGAGCTATTTATTTCTTCCACTCCCCACGAAACCAAAGTGGCAGTGGTGGAAGACGAGCAACTTACCGAAATCTATTTTGAGCGCGAGAACGAGTACACGCTCGCGGGTTCCATCTATAAGGGTCGCGTAACTCGCGTCCTTCCCGGGATGCAATCGGCATTCGTGGATATTGGACTCGATCGCGACGCTTTCCTTTACGTTACCGATTTTCTCGAGGAACAAGAAGATCAGGAAGAGTTCGAGCAAGTCGTCAATCGCGCCCATTCTGATGCCCATCAGCCAGCGCGCCTACAGCCGCAATCAATTGCGGCTTTGGATAGCGAAGAGCCCGTTGCCGAATCCGAAGAGGGACACACCGAGGTCGAGCAGGACTCGAACCCGGCTGCTCAACCCTTTGATCGAGCTCCGCGCAGATGGCGTGGCCGACGTGGCCGGCGCCGCCGAGGCGGATTCCAGGATCAGACTGCAGTACAGGGAGGCCCTGCTTCCTCTCATAGTCCTGAGCAGACTGCCGAAGACCATACCGACGCGGCCGTTCTTCCTGGCGAGTCACTTTCAAAGTATCGCCAAGTCGAGGCGACCGAAGAACAACAGCCACGTCAGCCAGTAGGCAAGTTCGACCGGGAGGAGCGCAACGCACCTCCAAGACCACCAAGCGAGTCTCTGGAAGAATCTCGTGGCGTCAGGCCACAGGGGTCCGAATCATCAGCGTCGATGTCGGTCTTGCCGGGAGAATCCATTTCCAAGTACCGCAACCGCGGCGCGCAGGTGAACGAGTCGGAACCTACCCCGCCCCCAAGCACTGCGCCTCAGGAACGTCCCTTTAACCGAGGAGGGTCTCGCTGGGAACGTCCAAACCGCAGGCCGGAGCGCGACCGCTGGGAGGCGCCGCAGTCCGGGCCGCCGGTTGTTGCTTTACCAGGTGAGTCGCTCGCCAAGTACCGCCGCAAAGAAGCCGTTGCGCCCGATGTCCACGCTCAATCGAGGGCGGAACACGCTGAAGACGCGCCAGCAGTTCAATCCTCGGGCATAGCCGAAAGTCCATCTACAGACGTCCGGGATCATCAGCAACCTGCATCTGCCTCTTGGCCCCAGCCAGGACGAGAGGTAGGCGGAGCGGTCGTTCACCATTCTCAACCTGAGCAGAGCGATGCCAAGGAACGACTGGAACTGGAAGACGTCCCAGGAAGCGCAGGGTCTTTTTCCCCGCAAGTCACCGATGCATATCAATCCGACGAAGAAAGAGAGGGAGAATCAGTACCGCACGAGTTCGGATCCGGCGTGATCGAAGAAGAGGTGATCGAAGAGGAGGAATCCGACGCTCCTGCTTTGGGCGAGCACCTCGACGAAGATATTTACGAAGAGCTCGAAGAAGAGACGCTCGACGCCGAAAATGCCGAACAACTCGTAGAGGCGGTGCGCGAAGCTCATGTCATCCAGCGGCTTGGCCTGCGAGAAGGCGAACCGTCCGACCTGGAAGATCACCCTGCGGGAGAAGAAGCCGAGAGTTTTGTTCCCGAAAACGAATCGCCTGAGCAGATCGAAGCGGCTGGCCAGGAAGACTCCGGCGAAGACGCAGCCGACGAGGGCGCAGTTCAGGACGAAGGTGAGCCGTATGAGGAGGGTCGCGCCGAACTTCGTGCGCCAGGCGGCACGGCAGGGTTCCAGCAACGTGTCGAACGTCCGGAAAGAAGCCCGCAGGACCGCTTCCGTCGCGGACGCGGACGGCGACCTGTGCGCGGGCGCCGCAACATTCAACGCGAATCGCAACCGACCATCAGCGATCTCCTCAAGGAAGGTCAGGAGATCCTGGTGCAGATCGCGAAAGAGCCGATGGCCAAGAAGGGTGCGCGAATCACCAGCCACATTGCTTTACCTGGCCGATTCCTGGTGTACATGCCCACCGTCAATCATGTGGGCGTCTCGCGCAAAATCGGGTCCGACGACGAGCGCCAGCGCCTGAAGCGCGTTCTGATCAGCGAGAAAGGAAACGCGCATGGTGGATTCATCGTGCGCACCGCAGCCGCCGGAGCCAGCGAGGAAGATCTACGCTCCGATCTGCGTTTTCTTATCAATCTGTGGAACGATATCAAATCGCGGTCGGAGAACAGCAAAGCTCCAGCGTTGATTTATCACGATCTGAATCTGGTGGAGCGCATTCTGCGCGATCAGGTCACCAGCAATTTCAGCAGCATCTGGATGGACAGCGAACTGGAGTACGAGCGCATCGTGCGCTTCCTCGGCCGCTTTTCGCCGGCGATGGTTCGCCGCGCGAAGCTCTACACCAAAGACACTCCGCTATTTGAACAATTCGGCATCCAGGAGGAAATCAATAACGCGCTCAAGTCCAAGGTCTGGCTGAAGAGCGGCGGGTACATCGTCATCAATCAGACTGAAGCGCTGGTAGCCATCGACATCAACACCGGCAAATACGTTGGCAAGACGCAGCGGCTTGAAGACACGATCGTCAAGACCAACATCGACGCTATCCGTGAAATCGTGCGGCAAATCCGCCTGCGCGACCTCGGCGGAATCATTGTGATCGATTTCATCGATATGGACGAACGCCGCAATCGCCAAAAAGTAATGCAGGCGCTTGAAGAAGAGCTTAAACACGACCGCGCGCCTTCAAAAGTCCTGCAGTTCAACGACTTTGGGCTGGTGGCGATTACTCGCAAACGCGTCAAGCAATCGCTGGAGCGCACGCTCTCGACTTCTTGTGTGTACTGCTCCGGAACGGGAATGATCAAGAGCGTGCAGACAGTCTGCAACGAGATTTATGTCGAGATGCGCAAGATGTCGAAGCACCTGGAGCGACACGACGTGATGCTGCGGGTAAATCCCGAAGTGGTAAAAGCGCTAAAGGCCAATGGCGCGCGCTGGCTGCAGGAGATGGAAGAGCTTACCGGCAAGACCATCATCGTGAAAAGCGATCCGCTGCTCCATCAGGAGCAGTTCGACATTAACTAGCGTAACGTCCGAGGAGCGCAACAGCGCTCCTTCTCCGCTTCCGCTTAATTCCCTGCCGCAGCGAATTTCGCAGCGAATTTCTTCACTGCAAAGGGCGAATTCTGCAGATTCTGCCCAAAAATAGCAGATTTCTGCCGAGGAGCAGGGAACCGTGCAGGGATTCACGGGAATTTCCTACCTAACCATTTCTCATAATGGGACTTACCAGGCGTCTTGTGCACCCGCGCAGCAACAACTGCAGGGAAAAACCAGGGAATCCCGTTCCTGACTGTGGTGACGGGCTGCGTCGCCGGGCCGAGGCTTCACTCCATTTCGTCCCAAAATTTGATAATTGGGCAAAAAGTCAATCTACGCTAAACTCGTCAACGCCCGACAACCGCCGGCAACCAAACGCTAATTTGGACCGATCGCGTTCACCTGAAGAGGACAGCTATTCCCGGCCAAGTCGATCGTGGCCGATAAACCGACCTGGAGGGAGAAATAGCGATATGCGAAGCGCATACTCCAGCCTGCTGTTGGCCTTTGCAATGGCACTCTCTTTGTGCGCTCTCGCGCAATCGCCGCCGGCATCGCAAGCCGAATCGCCGTTGGTCGGCCCAGATTCGGCGGCGGTAATCAAGCCCCGCATCGGCGAAGAAACAAACGTCTTCTCCACACGAGTGCGTGAGGTAAATGTTCTGTTCTCAGCATCGAACTGGCGTGGCCACTTCGTCTCCAATCTCACTCCTTCAGATGTAAGAGTGCTCGACAACGGCCAGGAACCGCAAGCCCTCACTTACTTTCTGAAACAAGCCGACCTGCCGTTGAGAATTGGAATATTGATCGACGTGAGCGGATCGGTGGGACATTTTTTTCGCGCTCAGCAACAAGCGGCATTGATCTTTCTCCAGCAGACGCTGCGGCCCTCGGATTCTGCATCGCTGATCGCGTTTGCCGACCGACCTCGCACTATCCAGGATCTGACCTCGAATTTGGCCCTGCTTACAGATGCTGTTCATCGCTTAAAGGCAGGTGAATCGATGACGGCAATCTACGACGCCGTAAAAATTTCCTGCGACAAACTCTCTGCAGATGCAGAGATGGGCCTTAATCGCCGCGTGTTGATTCTGATTACCGATGGCGAAGACAACCTCAGCCACACCACGCTTGAGAAAGCAATCGACGCGGCTTTACAGTCCGAGGTTGTTGTCTTTGCCCTGAATACCAGCATGTCGCCCTCGACCACCGATCCATTGCTGCGCAAGCTGACCGAGAACACCGGCGGCACAGTTTTGCATGCCGATGGAGCGAGGCAACTAAAGGCTGCGTTCCGAAAAGTAAATGAACAACTGCGGAACCAATATCTCCTGGGCTACAAACCGCCTCAGTGGCAAGCAGACCATAGCTTTCACAAAATCAGCCTTTCAACCAACCGATTCGGACTTCGAGTGCGCTGCCGAAAGGGCTACTACGCAGTTGAGTAGCGATCCGCTGTTCCATGAGGAGCACTTCGACATCAAGAAGAAACTGAGGCTAAGATAGGACGGGCAGTTTGGATCGCGCACCCCGCTTCATTTTCCCAGTTCGGGAAACTACTCCGGCTTTCCCCTTAGGAAGATCGGAGTGCTGGGCGAGGTGCCTGATCGATCGACCGCCTTTCTCACTGAATTACTGAGTCGCGGTCGTTCTTTGAACTGCGGCCTCCCGAACACAACCAGGTTTGTCCATATTTTCCTGTCGATAATTAAGTTGAGGTGCTATTGCGCAGCCCAGCTCGGCCCTAAGCCAGAAATTAAAGAAGGCTCTTGAGCACAAGACTTGATAGCCTGACGCGCCTAACTGCGCCAATCTGTCCACCTCTTTGCTTTTTCGAAAAATTTTGAAAACTTGCTTGTCACGGGTTGCGAGACACTCGATTCCGCAGAGCTCGAAATCTGGATTTTCGCCCTGATTTGCACAGCTTCTTGAGACATCATCTCATCATAGGCAGGGCATCCCACTCCATCGCGAGAACTCTCGCTGGAGGCAACTTCGCCATGGCAGGAGATAAGGACCAGAAGAATCAGGGTCAAGACTGGCAGAACAAGCAAGGCCAAAACCCGCAGCAGCAGCGCCAAGGTCAAGGCGGCCAGCAGGAACAAGGTCAGACCGGCCAGCAGCAGCAAGGACAACGCAAGAATCCCGAAAGCCAGAAAGACCAACAGGATCAAGGACGCCGAGAGAAGCAGGGCTAAGCAATATCTTCAGACTTTCTGAGCGGGAGGCTGGGGCCTCCCGCTTTGTATTTCGGACGCAGAAACCCTTTTGAGAAATCCGCACATCTCATGGTCCTCGCACCTCACTTCAGATCCGAAAGAGACACATGTCTCAGAATCATTCCTCCGCTCCAATCGTGCATTCAGTCCATTTCTATGATCAGGACGAGGCTTTGGTGGTGCGGCTTTGCAGCATCATCAGTTCCGCAATAGAGACGGGGAATTCCGTCCTTATCGTCGCTACTGAAGAACATCGCCGTCAATTGACCGCGGCACTCGAAAAGCGCGACAGCAATCTTCGCGGCCTCGAAGTTGACGGACGGCTGAATTTCTTCGATGCCGACCAGACTCTTTCCCTGTTCATGGCGAATGGTCTGCCCAATCGCGACTTGTTCCTGGCTTCGGTGGGAGAATTAGTGAACGCCGCGAAGCTGACGGCATGGAATACCCATCGCGGATTGACCGTATTCGGGGAAATGGTGGCGGTCTTATGGGAACGTGGCAATTTTGCCGGGGCGCTGGAGTTGGAGGCGCTCTGGAACGAACTACTCAACGCTCGCACTTTCCATCTTCATTGCGCCTATCCGAGGTCACTCTTTGCGCATGGAAAGAGTCGCAGCCTGTTTGGCGCGATTTGTGATGGTCACTCCCATGTGGTTGACTCAGCTGCCGCGTACAGCTTCTCAATTCCTTACTGCACACGCTGAACAACAGGCAGACCGGCTCCTGAAACGGATCGTTACGCGTTCTCTACTTCGCGAAGCCTTGCGGCCTTGCCTTTGAGTCCGCGCAGGTAGAAGAGCCTTGCGCGACGAACTCGGCTGGAACGGACATGCTCAATTTTGTCGATGACCTTCGAATTGAGCGGGAAGATGCGTTCCACCCCTTGTCCAAAGCTGATCTTACGGACTGTGATGCTGGCTTGCGGGCCGCTCTTGTGGGCGATGACCACTCCCTCAAAAGCCTGAAGGCGTTCTTTGTCGCCTTCCTTGATCCTTACCTGGACGCGAACGGTGTCGCCGGGATTGATAGTCGGTATATCTTTGCGCTGCAGCTTAGCCGCAACCTTAGCCATAATCGGTGAAATCGACATAATGAATTCCTTTCGCGCCTACGTCGCACCGACTCCGCCGGGCTACGCTTAGATTTGTCTGATTTGCTGCGTCCGGCAGGATGACTTCGGGACGCAAGCAATGAACCTTGGTGACCGTTCCCGCCCCCAGGCAAGAGTAAATTGTACCGTATTCGCAGCCGAGCGTCAGCTTTACCGTTGATTTTGCTGTAGTTCCGCGACGATCTGCCGGTCTTCCGGACTCAGCAGTTCCAGTTTCAACAGTTCAGGCCGATTACGCACGGTTTTTTCCAAAGCCTTTCGCCGACGCCAGCGGCGAATCTCGTCATGATTGCCCGATGAGAGCACTTCCGGCACGGACCATCCGCGAAATTCAGCGGGACGGGTGTAATGAGGATAGTCGAGCAATCCTCCGGAGCTGCAAGTCGAATCCGGCGTTGCATTTCGGGAAGCAGCAGCCAGCGAGCTGAAGCTTTCCTGATAAGCCGAAGCCTCGTTTCCCAGCACACCAGGGATCAACCGCGTGACGCTATCGACGATGATGGCGGCGCCAAGCTCGCCTCCGCTCAGAATGAAGTCCCCGACAGAGAGTTCCCGGTCAGCAATGTATTCGTTGACCCGCTCGTCCACTCCTTCATAACGGCCGCAAATTAATACCAGGCGCTCTAATTTTGCCAGCGCTTCAGCTTCTCGCTGATGGAACGCCCGGCCCTGAGCTGAGAGCAGAATGATCGACTCTTTTGCTTCAGGGTGAAGTCGCTCCCGGCGTGACGCGATGCCCATGGCCTCAGCGCACTCGAAGATAGGTTGAGCCTTCAACACCATTCCCTCACCTCCGCCGAACGGCCGGTCGTCCACAGTTTGATGGCGGTCGTGAGTGAAAGCGCGCAGATCGTGAACTTGCACGTCAACCAGCTTCTGCTCGCGCGCCCGCCGCAGCACGCCGTAGTCGAGCGGCCCGCGGAAGAAATCGGGAAAGATGGTGATGATGTCGAAGCGCATGTTTCTTCTGGTCAGGATAGAGAAGCAGCATGCTGCGTCTCCGCGGCTCAACCTCTACTGCTTTTTCTTTTCCTTCCTCGACAAGGGACCATTGATCTCAAGCAATCCTTGCGGCAGCTTCATCTCCAGAATCTTTCGCGCTGCATCGACACGAATGAGGTATTCCTCTGCGAAAGGAATTTCGTATTGCTGCTTGCCGTTGCGCACCAGCAGCACTGGAGCCGAGCCCGGAATTTGCTGCACGTCTTCGATGATGCCAACCGTGGGAGATTCCTTGCGGCCAACCTCGATGATTGTGTTGCCGATCAAATCGCTCACATAAAACGAATTGACATCGAGTGCAACCCGCGACTCAGCCGTAACCTGCACCAGCATACCTTTCAGCGCTTCGGCATCGCTGATGGAATCAATGCCGCCAAATTTGAAGACCACGCGACCCTTGTGAAACCAGTGCTCCTCAAGGTTGTACTCACGAAGATGAGAGCCGTTTTCGGCCGCCAGCCAGAGCTGACGGCGTTCGGCAAATTTTTCAGGAAAATCGGTAAGGATGTCGGCCAGCACTTCGCCACGCCGGCCCTGCGGCCGCAGAATACGACCGATCACGACAAATTCATTTTTGGCGGGCACGGTTTCTGCTTTCCCCTGATGTTAATTGTCGCAAGAGTTTTCGAGGGAAGCGAGCGACGTCAAGCCCGGCATCTGGAAAGGTCCGGAACGGGAACAGCTCCCGGCAAACCAAGCATCAGCGAAAGACGATGCCAAACTACGCTGGGCTGGGTGGAGTCGAATGAGAGCTGGGGCCGCCGGGAAGACCGTCTTCCACGATTTCCAGCGTGTGTCGCTTACGCAACTTCATGCTGGCGGCGCCGATGATAGTGCGCAGCGAACGCGCTGTGCGTCCCTGTTTGCCGATTACCTTCCCGAGATCGCGTTGCGCAACGCGCAGTTCCAGCACCGTGCCTTCGGCGCCATCGATCGCTTCGACGGTAACCAGTTCGGGCTCATCGACCAAAGCCTTGGCGATCTGCAGCACTAACTCCCGCACGTCTCCGCACTGCTCAGCCGGCATAATCGACTCCCATTATCATCGGGTGGCCATGAAGCCACCCCAGGATTCCACTTGGAATAAAACCCCCGGACCTGCTGGAGTATTCCAGCAAGTCGCAGCGTCATTAGGAGTCGGGGGTGTAGCCCAGCCTTCTTATTGTGACCGAAAAACTGCGAGTAACTTTTGACTGCGTACTAAGCTGCGGTGTCCGCCGGAGCAGCGGCCTTCGACATCAGTTTGCCGACCGTGTCAGACACCTGGGCGCCTTTGGAGACCCAGTGCTCGATTCGCTCCCGCTTCAAGTCCACCGTCGCTGGACTGGTGCGGGGATTGTAGAGCCCGACGATTTCGAGCGCGCGGCCATTGCGGGCGCGCTCCTTATCAATAACCACTACGCGGTAATATGGTTGCTTGCGCGCACCCATGCGCGCCAATCGAATCATCAACACTTAGATTTGTAGTCCTTTCCTGCGTCGGCTTTGAAGAAAGATTGTCCCCTTGGACACTGATAGAACAATAGCTCTTAAAGATTATGGCGTATTGCTGTGAAAACTGACAAGTTCACGGTAACCTCAGATTAGTACGGAAGTCTCCGCCTTTACGTAGCTGTTGAATTCAGCACTGGATCGAGCAGCAGGCTCCTGGCCTCGGAAGCCGTTAAAGGCTGGTCTGAAGAATAGAATTCAACGCCATTTCGTCCCGGGCGCATCGAGAGAATGCCTCCTTCGGGAGCTCCAGCACTGTGATCGTTCGTACGACGAAAGTTGTAGTACGCGAGGTGATCTTCAAGATCGGCCACAATCTGAACCTCGAGTCCCGTTTCCGAGTTGCTTACGCCATACTCGTTCGGACCTGGCTGCGAGAACGATGTCGAACCTCCCTGCTGGTTGAATTGATTCACATCTTCGCTAAGCTCCCGTCCGAGCTGCCGCCAGTGTTCCAGCGCAGCTTCGGCGAAGGCACTTTCGTTCGGAATCGGATTCGCGCTCATCACGTTCATGGATGAGGATGGCCATTTTGGGGATGTATTTTGGGCCGGGCTTGGAAATTCTGTCCGTATCAGGGCACCGGCTTTCAGCCGTGCCGTCAATGTTTTCGCGAGCAGCAGGCTCTAACCACTGGCCAGAGTTTTTGGAATGAGGAAAACAGGCCGCACGGGCTCAAAGCCAAATGACAAGTTTGTCGTTACGGCAACGGCTCAAGGCGGTCCCCGATACGAACCTAGGCCAGTTCTCTACGCCGTTATTGAAAGGCGCTCTCCGCGCTTTGCCTGGCGGAGTTTGTCTGCTCGTGATCTGGCTGCTGGCTGGGATCGATCGCGGTCTGCATCAGCAAGTGATCCTGCTTCACAGCATGGAGGTAAGTTACCAAACGCGTATAGTCGCGCTGATCGGCCGCGGTGTGAGCGGCGGCACCCGCCACGGCGAGCGATCGATCGGCCTCGGCAAGGCGCTGATTGAACACATCGTCGGATTCCGAGAAGCCGTCCTGAGCGCTCTCGATCTTTAACAGAGCAACTTTGCCAAGCTGGTGAAAGCCAGACGATACGGTGGCGGCGCGGCCGGCGGGCGCTAACTGAACAGCACCGTAGTAAATCAGCGGAGCCAACGCCATTGCGAGAAAACAGATGCGAGCTTTCATTCCCCAATGATGTGCCAGATGGAACGCTCACACGTAATTACCGAAGTCACAAAATCCCGGCGAGCACTCTAACAGTAACTCCGGAAACCAATGCTCAGTCCTCGGAAGGAGTTCTGATTTGAACCTCCAACCTTCGTGAATCCAGCAAGTTACAGGGCGTTTCATCAGCTTGTAACATGGCGGTGGTTAGCTTGAATGAACAGACCAAGGCTTTGTTTCGTATAGGCCACTGTTGAGCAAGGCCCGCGAATCCTGCCTCATTGACTCGGATTCCGCCCCTGAAAGCCTTGCCAGAAAGCGAGTCTATGTTCTTCGATCAGGGCTCGTTGTCAGCACGTCGGACGCACTCGGTAGTGCTCCTCTCCGCCTTATTGGCGATCACAGTCTGGCTCCAAACCGGGTGTAACAGAAATCCGTCCGGTTCTTCCGCGCAGGCAGAACGTAGTGCGCCCGCCGGTTCGCTCGAGGTGGTTTTCACTTACGGTTCGGAGAAAGAGACCTGGATCAAAGAGGCCACCGACAAATTCAATCAGGCGAGCAACAAAACTGCGAGCGGGCAGCGCATCTTCGTGCGCGCGATTCCAATGGGCTCGGGCGAGCTGATCGACGATATTCTCAGCGGCAACACCAAGGCACATATCATCAGTCCGGCTTCAGGAGCGTTTATCACTTTGGGAAACGCAGAGTCCCGCGCCAAGAGCGGGCACGATCTGGTCGGTTCCACTGACAACCTGGTTCTTTCGCCGGTCGTGATTGCCATGTGGAGACCGATGGCGGAAGCCCTCGGCTACGGCAAAAAACCAATTGGCTGGGCGGACATTCTTGCGCTGGCGCGCAGCGATCGCGGTTGGGCACAGTATGGATCGCCCCAGTGGGGGCAGTTCAAGTTCGGCCACACGCATCCGCAGTACAGCAACAGCGGCCTGATCTCCGTGATTGCCGAAGTCTATGCCGCCAGCAAGAAGACCTCAAACCTGACGCGCGAGGATGTCCAGAATCCGCGCA
>Ga0307479_10003774_pt1 | contig 13832 bp, 8 predicted proteins | sample atmos_gasesECM4C_FD_203743 | JGI IMG/M metagenome (GOLD analysis project Ga0307479, IMG submission 203743) | Hardwood forest soil microbial communities from Morgan-Monroe State Forest, Indiana, United States - atmos_gasesECM4C_515 | ecosystem: Environmental > Terrestrial > Soil > Temperate...
CGGCGGCAGGCGGCGGCGGGGAGGAGGCGCGAGGCGGCGCGGCGGCGGCGGCGGCGGTGCGGGGCGGCGGGGCGATGAAGGCGGTACGGGGCGGCGCGACGGCGCCGGAGCCGCGGCCACGGCCGATCCTGGCGCAGCTGGTGGCGCCGGACATGGTCGGGCGCTTCGCACGGGCCTTCGTGCTGACCGCGCTCGACATGTCGTCGTACTGGTTCGCCATCGTCTGGCTGCCGCGCTATCTGCAGCGGCAGCGCGGCCTGTCGATCTTCGGCTCGGGCTGGTGGACGTTGACCTTCGTCGCCGGCTCGCTCGCCGGCTACCTGAGCTTCGGTTGGGTCTCGGACTTGATCGGCCGGCGCAAGGCGTTCGCGCTCTACTGCGCCACCACCGCGGCCGGCCTCGCCATGGTGACGCTGTTCTGGGACCTGCTGGCCGGGCGGCCGCTCGCCGGCCTCGCCTGCATGGCCGTCGCCGGCCTCGGCACCGGCAGCTGGTCGTGCTTCGGTCCCTTCTTCTCCGAGCTGTTCCCGACGCGGGTGCGCGGCGCCGCCATGTCGGTGATCATGAACGTCACCCGCGGCGTGCAGTTCGTGGCGCCGCTGGTGATCGCGGCGGTGGCGGTGCGCTGGGGGCTCGCCGGCGGCGTCGGCCTGGCGGCGGGCTTCGCGGTGCTGGCCGCGCTCTGGGTGTGGACGCTGCCCGAGACGGCGGGAGCGGCGCTCGAGGCGTAGGCGGGCGGGCGATGGCGACCCCAGCGCCCCCAGGCCCCACGTCCTTGCCGCCCGAGGGTGGGCGGCCGGCGCTGCTGCGGGCGGTGTCGCGCTGGCAGATCGTCGGCCTGGTGCTCAACGACGTCGTCGGCAGCGGCGTCTACTTGCTGCCGGCCGGCGCGGCGGCGCTGCTCGGCGGGGCGAGCGTCGTGGCGGTGGCGCTGGCCGGGGTCGCGGTGCTGCTGGTGGTGCTGTGCTTCGCCGAGGCGGCCAGCCACTTCGACCAGCCGGGCAGTGCCTACCTCTACGCGCGCGAGGCCTTCGGGGAGCTGGTGGGGTTCGAGGTCGGCTGGATGACCTGGCTGGCGCGCGTGGCCTCGGTGGCGTCGCTGGCGGTCGCCTTCGCGCAGGCGCTGGGCTACCTGTGGCCGGAGGCGCGGGCCGGCTGGGGGCGGGAGACGGCGATCGTGCTGCCGGTGCTCGGGCTGACCGCCTTGAACGTCATCGGCATCCGCTCCGGAGTGCGCACGGCGGTGCTGCTGGCGGTCGCCAAGATCGTGCCGCTGCTGGTGTTCGTGGTCGCCGGCACCGCGGCGGTGCTGCGCGGCCAGGCAGCGGGGGGAGGCGGCGCCGGGGCGGCAGCGGCGGCCGGGGCGGCGGGGGTGGCCTCGGGGAGCGCGGCGGCCGCCGCCGCGGCCGGCGGCGGCGGGCCGAGCTGGCATGCGCTCGGCGCCGCGGCGCTGCTGCTGCTCTATGCCTATGCCGGCTTCGAGAACACCGCGGCGGCGGCGGGGGAGTTCAAGAACCCGCGGCGCGACGTGCCCTTCGCGCTGGTGACGCAGATCGGTATCGTCACGCTGCTCTACGCCTGGGTGCAGTGGGTGGCGCTCGCCACCCTGCCGGGGCTGGCCACCGCGGCGACGCCGCTCGCCGACGCGGCGCGGCGCTTCCTCGGCGTCTGGGGCGGCTGGCTGCTCACCATCGGCGCCACGCTGTCGATCCTCGGCACCAACGGCAACACCGTGCTCACCGGCCCGCGCTACCTCTACGCCCTGGCGCGGGACGGCTACGGGCCGCGCTGGCTCGGCACGGTGCATCCACGCTTCCGCACGCCGGCGGTGGCGGTCTTGACGCAGACCGCGATCGCGCTGCCGCTGGCGCTCTCCGGCACCTTCACCGGCCTGGCGGCGCTCTCCGTGGTGGCGCGGCTGGCCACCTACCTCGGGACGGCGGCGGCGGTGCCGGTGCTGCGCCGCAAGCTCGGCAGCCGTCCCGGCGCCTTCCGCCTCCCGGGCGGCGCCTTGGTGCCGATCGCCGCGGCGCTGCTCTGCCTCGTCTTCGCCGCCAGCGCCACGCCGCGCGACCTCCTCGCCGGCGCCGTGGCGCTGGCCGTCGGGCTGGCGGTCTGGAAGCTGCGGCGCCGCGCGCCCGAGGGCGAGGACGCGGGCTGACCGGTCCGCCCGGCGGGCGCCGAGGAAGCGACCGCGTCAGAGGGCGGAGAGGATCGAGGAGCGGCGCCAGGGGATCAGCAGCAGCAGCACGCCCAAGGTGATGGCGGCGTCGGCGACGTTGAAGATGCCGGTGCGCAGGGGGCCGACGCCGACGCTGACGAAGTCCACCACGGCGCCGTCGTGCACGAGGCGATCGATCAAGTTGCCGATGCCGCCGCCGGTGAGCAGCGACAGCGCCACCAGCTGCACCGGGTCGGCGCCCCGCAGGCGCAAAGTGAAGACCAGGGTGACGGCCAGCGCGCCGCCCACGAGGACCACGAACAGCAGGTAGCGCACCACCGCCGGCAGGCCCTCGCCCAGGCTCAAGAAGGCGCCGCGGTTCTGCGCCAGCTCCAGGCGCACGCAGTCGTCGAGCAGCGACACCGGCGGCGAGGCGGCGAGCGAGGCGCGGGCGATCGTCTTGGCCACCTGGTCGCAGCCCACCGCGCAGAGCAGCACGGCGGCCACCAGGGTGAGGCGCAGGGCGCGGGTCATTACCACACCATTCTAGATCTAGTTGATGCCGGCGGTGCCGGGGGGAAGGGGACGCCCCCTCCCACCCTCTCGGGAGGGAGTTTCGTCTTAGCTCGGGTCGGGGCGCTCAGGCGGAGAGCGAGCGCCAGAGGTGGATGGCGGCGTAGGCGCGGAACGGGCGCCAGCGCTCGGCCAGGATGGCGATCCGGGCGGCGGGGGTCCGCGGCGCCAGGGCGGCGAGGGCCTTGATCACGCCGAGGTCGGAGGCGGGGAAGGCGTCGCGGTCGCCCAGGGCGCGCATGCGGAGATAGGCGGCGGTCCACGGGCCGATGCCGGGAAGGGCCAGGAGCGCGGCCCGCGCCGCCTCCGGCGGGGCGCCGCGCAGGCGCTCCCAATCGAGCGTGCCGTCCGCGGTGGCGGCCGCGACGGCGATCAGGGCGGCGGCCTTGGCGCGGGTCAGCCCGAGGGCGGTCAAGCGCTCGAGGCGCGCGGCGGCCAGCGCGGCCGGGTGGGGGAAGGCGAAGAACGGGCCGCCGGCAGCGCCAGACGGCCCGTCCGGCGTCCGGCCGGGCAGCTCGGCGGCCGTCTGGCTGGGTAGCTCGCCGAGCGGCTCGCCGAGCTGACGGATCAACCGGTCGACGACGGTGCGCGCGGCGGCGACGCTGACCTGCTGGCCGATGATGGCGCGCACGGCGCCCTCGAAGGGGTCCGGCAGCTGCGGCAGCCGCAGCCCCGGATGCCGGGCAACGAGGGGCGCGAGCAGGGGGTCGCGGCGCGCCAGGGCCAGGAACGGCCCGAGGTCGGTGTCGAGGTCGAGCATGCGCCGCACCAGCCGGCGCAGCGAGGTGCGGGCGGCACCGGCGGCCGCCGCGCCGGACTCGCCAGCCCGCCGCCGGAGGCGGCGCGGGCCGCGCTCCTGGCCCTTCCCGGCATCGGCCCGGCCGGCGGGGAGGTGTGAAGGGCCGGCGGGAACGGCCTCGACGGCCAGCCAGCGCGGCGCCGCCGCGTCGGGGATGGGGCGAACGGCCAGCAGGGCCGGCACGCCCGCGATCCGCACCGCCCGCACCATCCCGGCGGCGTCGATGCGCTCGAGTGAGGGTGCCGCGCGATCGGCCAGGAACCCGAGCACCCAGCCGAGGTCGTAGGGGACGGGCAGCGGCAGCCGCAGCCGCAGGCGGTCCGGCGCCGGAGCCGCCGGCGCCATCAGCCTCGAGTCGCGCGGGAGGCCGGGCCGCCTGGGGCGGCGGCCCTCCCGTGAGCGCCAGCGCGCGCCGTGGCGGCCTGCCCCTTGGCAGCGGGCGCGCGCCTGGCGGCTGAGGTTCTTCCGGTGGTGCCGCCCACTCCGGCAGGCAGCTTGGCGGCGCCATCCTTCACGCCGGGCGCCTCGGCGCCGGCCGGCGCCCCGGCCACGAGCGCCCCCTCGCCGGCGAGGAGCTCGCGCTTGCGCCGGGCTCCCCAGCGGTAGCCGCCGGCGTCGCCGTCCGCCCGCACCACGCGGTGGCAGGGCACGATCAGGGCGACGCGGTTGGCGGCGCAGGCGCGGGCGACGGCGCGCGCCGCGGTGGGCTTGCCGAGGGCCGCCGCCACCTCGCCGTAGGAGCGCGTCGCGCCGCGCGGGATGCGCTGCAGCTCGCGCCAGACGCGCCATTCGAAGGCAGTGGCGCGCACGTCGAGCGGCAGGCCGGCGAGCGGCGGCGGCGCGGCGCCGGCCGGCGGCGCCAGCGAGGCCAGGATGGCATCCACCCAGCCCGCGAGCGGATCGCCGGCGGCGACGCGCTCGAGGGTCGCCTGCGGGTAGTCGCGGCCGAGCCCCGCCGCCAGCGCCTGGTCGTCGTCGCCCAGGCGCACCGCGCAGATGCCGCGCTCGGTGGCGGCCACCAGCAGGCGGCCGAGGGGGGCCTCGGCCAGGGCGAAGCGGATGTGCGCGCCGCGCCCGCCCCGGCGGAAGGTGCCGGGGGTCATGCCGAGGCGGGCGTTGGACTGCTCGTAGAGACGGCTGCCGGCGCCGTAGCCGGCCTCGTAGGTCGCGGTGGTCACGTCATCTCCCTCCTTGAGTCGCTGTTTGAGGCGCTCGGCACGCAGCGCCAGGACGTAGTCCTTGGGCGTCACGCCGAGCAGCCGCTTGAAGGTGCGTTGCAGGTGGTAGGGGCTCGCGCCCACCTCGCGGCCCAGCCGCTCTAGGGTGACGGTCTCGTCGAGGTGCGCGGCGAGGAAGGCGCGGGCAGCCGCCACCTGGCGCTCGGCCGCGGGGGCGCCCTGTTGCAGCGGCCGGCAGCGCCGGCACGCCCGGTAGCCGGCGGCCTCGGCGGCGCCGCCGTCGGCGAAGAAAGCGACGCGCTCGCGCCGCGGGCGGCGCGCAGCGCACGACGGCCGACAGTAGATCCCGGTCGAGGAGACGGCATAGACGAAGCGCCCATCCCAGGCCGGGTCGCGGGCCGCGACCGCCGCCCAGGCGCGCTCGGCCTCGGCGCCGCGCAGCGCCCCGAGGGGCGGCTCCGTCGCATGGAGGGCTCGGGGCAACGGCTGGGTGCGGTCTTTCTCGGTGTGGTCTCTCATGGCCACGACTCTACAGGCGGCCCGCGGGGCGTGCCATCCGCTTCTTGCGGCGGAATCCGCCGGCGTGGCGGCAGGTCCAGCCGCAGCCGGACGCGAGGCAGCGGCCACGGCGGCGGCGCCTCCGGGCACCGCAGGGTCCGGTCCGGCGGCGATGGCACCTGGATTGCTGTTTCTGCGCAGTAAGCATTGGGAGCTGCAAGCGGGATGGAGAGGAGGCGGGCATGACCAGGATCCGGGCGGCGCGAGGCTTGGCGGTGGGTGTCCTCCTGCAGGCGTTGGCGGCGTCCGCGGCAATCGCCGCGCCCCTGGCAGGCCCGGCGGCGTTCGCCGCGGAATTGCCTGCCGCCGACCCCGCCGCGGCCCGGCCGACGACGCTGGCGTCGCCGGACGCCGCGGCGATCGTCGCGGGCGCGGCCCCCTTCGACGAGGCCGAGGTGGCTCGCCTGCGGGAGCGGTTGCGCGCGCTGAACCAGCAGTGCGCCTGCGGCGAAGAGAAGCCGTCGGACGACACCATCCAGGAGATTGAATCGACCTTCAGCGCTTTGATGGAGCGCGACCCCGATCGCGCCCGCGTCGTGAACGACCTGGGAGGGCTCTACTGGCGGTGCGTGGATCGCGAGCGGATATCGGCGGCGGCGCTGCGGCTGCTGGACAGCGCCCCTGATCCGGCCGACCTCGCCCTGAAGCTCGCCGGGGAGGCCACCACGCCGGCCGCCTTGGAGCTCCTGCTCGGCGCCCTGGCGCTGCGTCCCGACTCGGCGCCGCTCTGGCTCGAGGCGGCCAACCACGCCGATCGTCTGGACTGGAGGATCGCCTTCACCGAGCAGGGGGTGCGGTGCCTGCTCGGACAGGGGACCGGCGTGCCTGCCTCCAAGCAGGCTCTCCTGGTGGCCTCGGCGGTCCAGGAGGAGGTCAAGCTCGAGCTCGAGGCGGGGCTGCTCGACCGGGCCGCGCTGCGCATCGCGTTGCTCCCCGACGAGGCGAGAACGATCCTCGAGAGCGGCGCCACCGGCGAGGTCGGGGCCAGGATCGACGGCACGGGCCTCATCGGCGAGCTGCATGACATCCGCCTCGACCTCGCGCTGCTCCACCTGTCGCAGGGCGACGCCGCGGGCGCCGCTTCCCTGCTGGCTGGCGCCTCGCCGGACGGGCCCGCGCCGCCGGCCGTGGCCTCGCCCCTGGACGCCAGTGAGGACGGTGGCGAGCAGTGCCCGTCCGGCACCGCGGCGGCGGCCGGGCCGGAGGACCAGAAGACCCGCGAGAGCGACGAATCGAGGAAGCTGTGGTATGGCCTGCTGCAGGCGTGGAGCGATCCGCGGCCGCCGGATCCCTTCGAGCTGCTCACCGAGGTCATCGAGGGCGAGCCGGGGCGAGGCCGGAGAATCGGCGCGGCGGCGTTCGCGCGGCGCGAGGCGTATCCGGAGCTCGCCGCCCATCTCGAGCAGGTCGTCGCCATCGAGCTGAAGCAGCACCTCGAGCAGCCGGTGCTGACCGACCGGCCGGACTCCGCCCGGCTTGCCGCCCCAGCTACGGCGGCGAAGGAGATCGCGGCGCTGGCGGCCGAGATCGGCGCCGTGGCGAGCCGCCTGGAAGAGAACGCCAGCGAGACCGAGCAGGAGGCGAGAGCCGCGCTCGGGCCGGACCGAGTCGCCGCGACCGTGGCCCGGCTGCTGCGGGCGCCCCGGCTCACCCCGTTCGTCGAGCACTCCCTGCCTCCCGGCGTGGCGGCGGTCGGCGAGGAGGAGGACGTACGGCGCTTGGCCGAGATGAAGGCGAGGGTGATGCCGCCCTCGGGCTACGACCTGGTGCGCGCCGAATGGAGTGGCCGGCGTGCCGCCCTGATCGTCATCTCGCCAGATTACGACGACGTTTTTTGGGGCGCCTACTGGGTGATCCTGTCCGCGGATGCCGGCGCAACCTGGTCGCGCCCGCTGTACACCGGACTACGCTATGGCGAACCGTATGAGGTGCGGCAGGCCTCGAACCTGCCGCTCTTCGCCGGCGACCGCCTGCGGCTCGAGGTCGAGCTGGACCTGCCCGAGACCGCGGCAGCCGCCGACCCGGAGACGGCGCCGGACCCGCGCCCCGAGCAGGCGGTGCGGCACGCCTATCTCGAGGTCCCCATCGCCGAGCTCGAGCGCGACTCCGACGGCGACGGCCTGACCGACCTCGCCGAGGAGCGGCTGGTGACCGACCCGCTCGACCCCGACACCGATCACGACGGTATCTCGGACGGCATCGACCTCCTGCCGCAGGTCGCGGCGGCGGCGCCCGGCCGGCCGAGGTCGCGCGCCGCGGCGGCGAACGAGGCGCTGGAGACGCTGGTCGAGAGCGTCGGGTGGCCGAGCGAGCGGCCCGAGGCGACCCGTTTCTGGGTCGGTGACCGGCAGCTCTTCGCGGGTGTCCGCCGGCGCCACCGCATCGTCGTCCTCACGCCCGAGGAGATGGCTCTCGCGCAGGAGAAGTTTGGGACGTTCAAGGCCTACCGGTTGGATCTGTTCGTCCTCGACCGGGCAGGGCACCGCGCCTACGCGGCCTGGTCGACGGGCTCGTCCGGCGACACGGTCAGGCTCTGGGAGCTCGACGGGACCTGGTGGGCAAAGCCCGCCTCTGCCGAGCGCTCGAGCTCCTTGCCGGACTAGCCACCAGATCGCCGACCGATCGAGCCGGAGGACCGCCCTCGCCTGTCGAAGGTTCGCGCCGCGCGGCGCCGGCATGGTCTAATCGTGGGGAAGCGGGGAACGAGAGGGGCGCCGATGCGAACGACCCTGGCGACGGCGGCGACGGCGGCGACGACGGCGATAGCGCCGGGGTTGCTCTGCTGGCTGCTGGCCGCGGTCCGGCTCTCCGCGGCGGGTGACGCCGCGGGTGCCGCGGCGCCGGCGCCGCGCTATCTCGCGCTCGGCGACTCCTACACCATCGGCGAAGGCGTCGAGGCCTCCGGCCGCTGGCCGGCGCAGCTGGCGGCGTTGCTGCGCCGGAGCGGCAAGCCGGTCGGCGAGCCGGAGATCGTGGCGCGCACCGGCTGGACCACCGCCGAGCTGGACGCCGGCATCGACGCGGCGGCGCCGCGCGGGTCCTACGCCCTGGTGTCGCTGCTCATCGGGGTGAACGACCAGTACCGCGGCGGCAGGCCGGAGGACTACCGGCACGGCTTCGCGGCGCTGCTGCGGCGCGCCGTCGCCTTCGCCGGCGGCGAGCCCCGGCGGGTGATCGTGCTGTCGATCCCGGATTGGAGCGTCACACCCTTTGCCGCCGCCAGCGGCCGCGACCTGCCGCGGACCGCGCGCGAGATCCGCCTCTTCAACGACGTCAACCGCGAGGAGACGCGCCGCGCCGGCGCCCGCTACGTGGACATCACGCCAATCTCCGAGCGGGCGCTCGGCGACCACGCCCTCCTTGCCGCCGACGGTCTCCACCCCTCCGCCGCGATGTACGCCGACTGGGCACGCCTGGCGCTGCCGGAGGCCACGGCGGCGCTCGCCGGCGAGCGCTGACCTCGGGGTCTTTGCCACCCAAACTGAGGGTGGGCGTGTGTTCAGCGACGAACGGGCGGCGGCATTGCCGGCACTGGAAACCAGCGTAACTCTGGGAGGCGTCGCCAGGTCGAGATGGACCTGTGGGGCCGTCGACCGAGGGGGGTATGGGCCTGTGTCCAATCTCCAGCCCTATCAGCAGCGAACTATGCCTCCTCGAAGGCGGGGTCTGTTATCCCACCCGAATACTTGCAGCCCTGGCTCTAAGGTCCCCAGCCAGTCGTCGAAGATCGGCTGCCAAGACATTGAAATTCTCGCCAGGCAGCAAGATTTGTTGAGCGATATGGATATCGGTATCCTTGGCGCGACGCGCGAGACCTCGAAAGGCTTCGAGATCAGATCTTACTTCCTCTTCCACATATGGTTTCAAGTGTCTCTCGTAACCGTCTATTAAGCCTATGAATGCGTGGCCATCATTATGCGGCACTTGTCCCTGCAAGAACGCATCAGCCATCCCGGCGGCAGCCGAGGCCATCGCCTCGATGTAATTAGCAGCAGCTTCGCGCTTGGTGCGCCTAAGTTGCGGCCAGATCGCGAGCAGTGTTGCTGCTGCGCCAAGCAGCGCAGCAACTATTGTTGTTGCCGCAGTAGGGTCGATGCAAGTTTTCATAATCCACTCTCATTCCCCAAGGATGTCCGGTGAATTTCCGGTGCCTATGCATTCGCTGGGAACGATCGGCGGCTCTGTTCCAAGGCTTTCTTCATTTCACCTGCGCGTTGATGTTACTCCGCGAGGTCTTGGGATAGGCTCTAGAAACCTGTCGCGGCGGCCGTCGGATCGGAGGTTCCCGGACCGAAACGGCCCTTGCACACCGCTCCTTCCTGCGCCGCGAAGCGGCGCCTCATGGATCATCGATGTAGCGCCGACCATATCGGGGTCTGTTATTGCGGCGGCGTGGTGGAGAGGTCATGGGAAACCATTGACGCGAGAATTTCGATTTAAGAGCGCCGATCAAGATTGCCGATAGGATGCCGAGATATCCCATGATCGCGGTAATGATTCCCAGAGCGACACCCATCCAGACTATCTGGCGCGGCGGATGCGTCCGAACCTTGGCATCGAGCACGTCGAAGTATTGGGATACAGCAGGGATTAGATGGCTTCCTACGCGTACTTCCAGGAACAGAATTGGCAGAAGTAGAAGGAGGATTAGTGACCAGCTCAGGTCTTCGGGCCGTCGGGATCCAGCGCCACACCATTTCCGCATGACAAACCTTAGGTGCTGGGCGCAGACGGTCAGCCGTTTTCGCATGGAAGTCCTCCTCGTCCTCCTTGGCGCCTCACTTCAGCCACTCGAAGAGGGCGTAGTGATCGGCGGTCATGCCGAGGCGCCGGTAGACCGCTTCGGCGCGCTGGTTGCGGCGATCGACGAAGAGGCGGATGCCCTTGAGGTCCGGGGCGGACTCGACGCGGCGGCGCAGCTGCTCGTAGAGGGCGCGGAAGACGCCGTGGCCGCGCGCCTCGGGCAGGACGTAGACCCCCTCGAGCCACAGCACGGTGCCGTTGCTCCAGTCGCTCCAGCCGCGCTTGACCAGCATGCAGCCGGCGACCCGGCCGTCGAGCTCGGCGACCCGGTACTCGCCCAAGGTGGGGTCGTCGAAGACGGCGCGCACGCCGCTGCCAAGGACCTCGGGGTCCAGCTCGACGCCCTCGCTCTCGCGCGCCAGGCGCAGCTGCAGATCGATCAGCAGCTCGGCCTCGTCCGGCCGGGCGGGGCGGACGCGCGGGGCCGCGGCGGAGGTGTCGCGGCGGCTCATCGCAGGTTCGCCTGCAGCAGCCGGTAGATGCGCCGGTACTCGTCGAGCCAGCTCGCCGGCCGCTTGAAGGCGTGCGACTCGACGGGGTAGGGGGCGATCTGGAAATCCTCCTTGCCGAGCTCGATCAGCCGCTGCACCAGGCGCACCGAGTCCTGGAAGAAGACGTTGTCGTCGACCATGCCGTGACAGATCAGCAGCGGCTTCGCCAGGCCGGCCGCGAACTCGATGGGTGAGCTGCGCTCGTAGGCCTCCGGGTCGATCTCGGGGACGTTGAGAATGGCGCCGGTGTAGTCGTCGTTGTAGGTGGACCAGTCGGTGACCGGGCGCAGGGCGGCGCCGGCGGCGAAGAGGCCGGGCTTCCTGAACAGCGCCATGAGCGTCAGGAAGCCGCCGTAGGAGCCGCCGTAGACGCCCACCCGCGAGCGGTCGACGCCCTTCTCGCGCACCAGCCAGTCGACGCCGTCCTCGAGGTCCTCGAGCTCGGGGTGCCCCATCTGGCGGTAGATGGCGGTGCGCCAGTCGCGGCCGTAGCCGGCCGAGGCGCGATAGTCCATGTCGAGCACCACCCAGCCCCGCCGGGTGAGGAGGGTGTGGAACATGAACTCGTGGAAGTAGAAGGACCAGCCATAGTGGGCGTCCTGCAGGTAGCCGGCGCCATGGATGAAGACGACGGCCGGCCGCCCGGCGCGCCCGGCGCCGCCCGCGCTGCCGCTTCCGGGCGGCGGCGTGTAGACGCGCGAGTAGATGACGCCGGCGCCGTGGGACGAGGGGATGGGCACGATCTCGGGCACGGTCCAGCGGATGGCCGCGAAGGCGGGGCTGACGGTGTCGGTGACGCGCCGCGCCTGGGCGTCGGGGCGGTTCGGCTGGACGTAGAGCTCGTCGTGGCGGGCGAGGCTCGAGTGGACGATGAGCAGCTGCCGCTCGTCGAGCGATGGCCAGAAGCCGGTGAGGCCGCCCAGGCGGCTGAGCTGCTCGGACCGGCCGCTGGCCACGTCGACGCGCCAGACGTCGTAGTTGCCGGGATGGGCGGCGTTGGCGAGGTAGTAGAGGGTGCGGCCGTCGAAGCTCGGCTCGGGCGAGCTGACCTCGAACTTGCCGCCGGTCAGCGGGCGGATGCGGCCGTCGCGGGCGGCGAGCGCGTAGAGGTGGTTGTAGCCGCTCTCCTCGGACTCGAAATAGAGCGTCTCGCCGTCGGCCAGCCAGCCGATAGTGTTGTGGTCCCAGTTGATCCAGGCGCTGTCGGTCTCGCGATGCCGGGGCACCAGGCGGGCGCCATCGAGATCGACGGTGGCGATCCAGCGGTCCTTGTGGTCGTGCGCGACGACCTCGACGGCGGCGCGCCGCCCGTTGTCGGTCCAGGCCACGTCCAGCACCTCGACCGCCCGCACCGCCGGCACGGCGGCCGGCTGCTCGCCGCCGGCGCCGGTTGCCGCCGTCGCCGCGCCCGCGGCGGGCGGTGCCGCCGGCGGCGGCGCGGGGGCGGTCGCGGCCGCCCCGGCCGCCGAGGCTGCTGCGGCGGTGGCGCGCGCCTTGGCCCGCGCGGCGGCGGCGTCGCGAAACGCCTTGAGCGGGTCGTCCTTGATGCCCGGCAGCGCGGCGAGGTCGAGGTCGTGACGCTGGTGGTAGCGCAGGTCGAGCAGCACCAGTCCCTGCCCGGTGGCGCCGCCGGTGCCCACCAGCGACCGCGCCTCCTCGGTATCGACGTAGCCGCTGGCGGTGACGAAGCGCGGCAGCGCCCCCTTCTTGCCCTCCTTGGCGTCCTTCGGGCTGGTGACGAGCAGCAGCCAGTCGCCGCTCGGTGAGAGCGAGACGTCGTCGATCTTGAGCTTCTCGCCGAGGTACCAGGGCAGGGGCGGGCGGGTGGGATCGGCGCGCTGGGCGGCCTCGGCGCGTTGGCGCTCCGCCTCCTCGTGCTCGCGGTCCTCGCGCAGGGTCGAGAACAGGCGCTGCTGCTCGCGCTCGAGGAAGCCGGGGGGCTCCTTCTCGGCCGGGTCCTTGGTCAGGCGCAGGTCGGCCGCCTGGCCGAGCAGGCCCGAGCGGAGGTCGTAGATGAAGGTCGCCGTCTTGACGCGGAAGGAGACGCGGCCGCCGCCGGCCATGAACCGGAGCTCGGTCTTGACCTCCGGTGTGCGGGTGAGCTGGCGCACGGCGCCGGTCGAGAGGTCCTTGACGAAGACGTCCCCCTCCCGCACGTAGACCTTCCACCTGCGGTCGCGCGAGACGTTGCCGTCCGCGGCGTCGGCGGCGCCGCGCGCGGCATCCGGCACCAGGCGGGGCTCGCGCTCGCCGAGCTGCAGCCGGTAGAGGTCGCGCAGCGGGCTCCCCTGGCGCTTCTGCTCGAAATAGACGGCGCGCCCGTCGTCGGCCCAGTAGGGCTTCTCCGGCGGGTTCCCGATCCAGTCCGGATCGGCCATGATCCGCTCGAGCGTGACCTCCGTCGCCGGGGAGGGCGCCGCGTCCGGCGTCGCCTCCGGCTCCGCGGCCGCCCGCGCCGGGAGCGCCGCGGGCCAGGCGGCCAGCAGCACCAGCAGCAGGACGGTGGCGCCGAAGGCGGTGGCGGCGGCGCGGCGACGCAGGGGCTTCGCGGTCATGCCTCTCCTTTGATCGCCGCTGGTCAAGCGTCCGCGAGCTCGCCGGCCCGGCGCAGGCGGGCAAGATGGGCGAGGATCTGGCGCGCGGCGAGCGGGTGGGCCTCGCGCGGCACGTCGTCGTAGACGGTCGGCAGCATCGCCTCGGGATCGCGCCGCCCCTCCCGCCAGGCGGCGAGCACGCGCCGCTCGCGCCAGAGACGGTGCTCGATGGTCTCGCGCAGCTTGGGCACGGCGTTCTTGACCGCCGGCCCGTGCCCGGGAAAGAGGGTGCAGGGGGCCAGGGCGACGAGCCTGGCCAGCGACGCCAGATAGTCGTCCATGTCGCCCTCCGGCGGGTCGACGATGATCGTGCCGAGGCCCGCCACCATGTCGCCCGCCAGGAGGGACCGCTGGCCGAGCTCGAGGAAGCAGAGGTGGCCGCGGGCGTGGCCGGGCGTATGCACGATCTGCACGAGCATGTCCGGCGCCTCCGGCCGCGCCAGGCCGGCCAGGGTCACCTGCTGGCCGTCGTCGAGCGTGCCGTCCAGGGCGCCGTGCGCGGCGAGCCGCTCGGCGGTCGCCGGATGGGCGAGCACCGGCACTCCCAGGCGCTGGCGCAGGGCGGGCACGCCGGCGACGTGGTCGGGATGGTGGTGGGTCAGCCAGATGGCGGTGACCCGGCGGCCCAGCCGCTCGCGGGCGGCCGCGAGCGCCGCCGCCAGGCGCTCGACCTCG
>Ga0307479_10003775_pt1 | contig 13830 bp, 11 predicted proteins | sample atmos_gasesECM4C_FD_203743 | JGI IMG/M metagenome (GOLD analysis project Ga0307479, IMG submission 203743) | Hardwood forest soil microbial communities from Morgan-Monroe State Forest, Indiana, United States - atmos_gasesECM4C_515 | ecosystem: Environmental > Terrestrial > Soil > Temperate...
TGACGCCGCGGCCGAGAAGCGATTCGGAAAAGACAGCGGGAGAAGAGTTCGCACTGATTGAGGCGCTGAACCTACCCGGATGGTCTCGCTGGCGATTGGATAAGCCCACTGGGATGTGAAAACAGATTCCTCCGCCGCGTTCGGCGTCGGAATGACAAGGTCACCCGGGCCAAATAAAAGCCGGCCACCGACTGACGACCAACGATTGCTGTTAGAGCTTTCCCGCGCGTGCGACTGCCGTGAACGGCTTGCGGTACAAGGTGAAACTCTGGCGGGATTCGGACTGGAAGGTCACGTCGGCGGCCGGTAACTTCTCGCCGTCGCCCAGCAGCAGATAGCCGCCGGGTTCCAGATAAAGATGCAGACGCTGGGCCAGCGCCACACGTTGAGCGCTGGAGAAATGCGGCAACACATCCATGCAGAAGATGCAATCGAAACGCCCGAGATATGCGGGGCGCACGAGGTTCATCTGGGTAAAGGTAATGAGATTGCGCAGGCGCGGCTTGGCAAGAAAATGCTGATCGAGCCTGGCGAAATAATTCTGCACAAGGGTGCGAGGGAGGGCTGCCAACGCAGCGTGCGGATAAAGGCCGCGCTCGGCAAAGGTGAGAGCGTCCTGGCGAACATCGCTGGCCAGGATGTGAATGGTCCAGCTGCCCGCGGCCTCTTTCATCGTCTCACACACCGCGAGCCCGATCGAATACGCTTCTTCCCCGGTGGAACAGCCCACGCTCAGGATGCGCAGACTCTGTGTCGTCTCACCCGCCTTCCGCACGCGCAGTTCGGGCAGAATCTCTTTCTCGAATACTTCGAAGGCCACGCGATGACGGAAGAAACCAGTTTCCCCGTCGAGAACCTGTTCCAGCAGCCGTTCGCATTCCGCATCCGAGGCCTGCAGGCGGCCAATGAGGTCCGCCACCGAACTCAGGCGACGGGATTCGAGGTAGGCGGTGACCTTCGCTCCGAGCATGTCCTGAGGGCAGTTCAGCAGCACTCCCGCCTGTCGCTCCAGGAGCAGGCGCAATTCGGAAAGCTCATGTTCGAGCAGCAGACGGAAAGGCGTCTTCTGAGTCTTGCCGCCCCGGCCGAGATTGAAACCCGTATTCATGCTGATCTAGTGTCCGACCGCCGCCGCCTGGATTCTTTGCTCCTTCACCGACTGCTTCTCGGCAAACATCAGTTCCTTCTCCAGCGACGAGAATCGCTGCAGCACTTCGTGCATGCGTAGCGCCATGTTGCGAATCGTATCGATCTGCGAGATCACGCCGGCCGAAAACGCGCCCGGCTCCAGCAACAACAGTTCCGTGTTGCCCAGCACGGAGGTGAGCGCGTTATTCAGGGTGTGCCGCATGTCGATCACATACTGGCCTAACGTTGCGTGGCACTTCATCAGCGCGCTGACTTGTTCTGCACGCTCGGCGCGGTTTACCGCCTCCACCCGCCGCAGGATTTCGATGGCCAGCAGCACGACCGTATCCGTCCAACCGCCGTGCCGGTGGACGGCCACGGCGCGTGAGAAATCGCGGCGCAGAGCCGAAATCGCGTGCGCTTCGTCGGTGACCAGGATGACCGGATTGCCGGCGGCATCCAGCGCGCGCAAGGCTGAACGCTGAGCATCACGGCTTCCCGGGCCAACGATTGCCAGATCAAACGTCATCCCATCCAGGCCGTGGCCTAAGCCGCTTGCCAGCACCGTGAAAGCGGGCACGTTTCGTTCGCTTTGCCAGCGCGCCGAGATCTGCCGCGGGAATTCCGCATCATCGGCGACAATGAGTACAGTGCGCTGATCCACGATCGATCTCTCCGATCCCTGTCGTTTGCACTCCTAATTGCCGCCCGAGCTGTCGGGATTCCACTCGTTGCCGGATACTTCAAATTCAGGAACCGCGTCCGCCTTAGTATTGAACTTTGCGGCAGGCTTCGCTGGAGCTGCTCCGGCGCGCGCGGCCATTGCAGCCGCAGGTTTCGCGGCAGACACGGGCTTCGCGGTTCGGCTATTCTGTGCGACGCGGCGGCCCAGAGCATCGTCAATGGCCGCGCGCAGGTCTACCAGCATGCGCAGCGGCTGCCCGGAGGAATACTCCGCCTGGAACATCACTTTCCAGGACTGGCAAATCATCCGCAGGCGCAGGATCGGCTCTTCAGCCGAGAATTGCGCGCGCCGGCAATCAATGGTGTTCACACCGCGCTGTTCGAGTTCACGCAGGCCGTCGAAGATGGCGTTGAGGTCCTGATGCATCAGGCGGAAAAACGAGCGCCGCACCAGGAAACTGAAGCGCGCAAACGCAATCATCGCCGCCGGGAGGAAGTAGTTTTCTCCGCTCTGTACCTTGATTTTTCGCCCCTGCTCGAGAATTCCGCCATGCAGAAGCTCGTTCAGCGTGCGCGCTTTCTGCGCCGACTGGAGCACATTCTCCAGCGGCGCAAGCCAGGTGGGCATGGCAGGGTCGACCGGTCCTAGCACTGGCGCCAGCGTTTTGGCCACGTATTCGACCGTGACCGCGCTGTCTTCCAGGCGAGAGGGAGCGGCGATCGAAAACAGCTGCACCAGCAGAAAGTCGATCTTGTCGCGGTCGGACGGCGATTTTTCTTCCTTGTGCAGATGATGCAGCAGGAGCGTCTGCAGCAGTTGCGGCGAAACCAGCGTTGTAGTTTGCAGAAATTGGCGCAGCTGGTGAATGTGAATGCGCTCATCCATGTCGCGCAGCCACTGGCGGGCTTGCTCGACCGATTCCTGCGGCGGCTGTTCGACTCCGGTTTCGAGATCGTTGCAGGGCGTCAGGTCAATGACGAACTCGCGCGCCAGCGCGGAGTAGGTCGGATACAAAATGCGCGCGGCATTCCACTCGGCGGCTAATTGATTCAGTTCAGGCATATTTCATGGTCCCGTCCGGGAGGTCTCGAACAAAACGATTTTCGGCCGGGCTGCCGACCGTACGGAGCCGTCGACCGAGTTCGGCATCGAGCAGACCGTGGCCGGTCGTCAGCATTTTGCCAAATTAAAAGGGGGAGGGCGGAAGCGGGGAGAGCCTTCAACGTGAGCCTCTGAGGCGGTCAAGGGCTCCCCTCTTCCCGGTTAGAAAGACTTGTGGTGGGGAGCCGTCGGGTCCGCGTTTACACGATTTCTCATGCACGGCGAAAACCAAAGCCAAAACCGGAAGTACATGGGGTAAGTGATTGGAAGGAAAGAAGGACGGAGTTTCACGCGCTACGTGGCGAGCGATTGTCTCGCGGGTTTGATCTCACAATGAGACGAGATCTCACGTTTCTCTAATCGTGGGTGGCTGATGGCTGGTGGCAGGTACTGGTAGCAAAGTCTGACAGAGTCAGCAGGCGAGGAGCGAGGACGCCCGTCGCTCCAGAAGCCAGCTATTGCAGAGCCTGGCTCGAGACGGCGTGCATGCGTCCGCCGATGTTGTAGCGCTTCAGTTTGCGATACAAGGTGGCGCGGCTGATGCCGAGCATCTTTCCGGCGAGAACTTTGTCCCCCTTGACCTGCTGGAAGACACGCTCGATGGTATTGCGCTCGATATCCTCGAGGTCGGTGGTTGAAAGCTCCGCCGCTGACTGGGGCGGCGCGTTATCGGCCCCCTGGGATTCGGCCGCGATCGCGGGGGGAAGGTCATCGACATCGAGGATCTGGTGGTCACCCAACGCGACAGCCCGTTCCATACAGTTTTCCAGCTCACGGACATTTCCGGGCCAGTCGTATTGCAGGAGAGATTTCATGGCAGCATTGCTCACCTGTACGCTGCGACCGGGCGCGCATCGTTCCAGAAACCAATGGGCCAGCATGGGGATATCGGAGCGGCGTTCCCGGAGTGGAGGGACGTGGACGGTGACCACGTTCAGGCGGAAGTAGAGGTCTTTGCGAAACGTGCCGGCTCGGTATTCCTGTTCGAGGTTGCGATTGGTGGCGGCGATCACGCGGACGTCGACCTTTGCGCGCTGATTGCTGCCCACGGGGCGAACTTCTTTTTCCTGTAACACGCGCAACAGCTTGGCCTGCATTTCAAGGGGCAGCTCACCGATTTCGTCGAGGAAAATGGTTCCCCCGTCCGCGGATTGGAACAGTCCGGTGCGAGCCCTCAGCGCCCCGGTGAAGGCCCCCTTCTCGTAGCCGAACAATTCGCTTTCGATGAGAGTGGGCACGAGAGAGCCACAATCGACGGCCACGAACGGGCGATTGGCAAACGAGCCGCGGAAATGAATGGCACGCGCCACCAGCTCCTTGCCGGTCCCGCTTTCGCCGGTGATCAGCACCGGGGTGCGGGTATCTTTCAGGCGCGAGACCATGCGCAAGACGTCCTGGATTTTGGCGGATGAACCGACGATGCCGTGCAGCTGGGTCTCGGTGTCCATACGGTCGCGGAGGAACTGGTTTTCCTCGACCAGGCGTACCTTCTCCGCCATGCGGCGCAAGAACAGGCGCAGTTCTTCCAGAGGCGAGAACGGCTTGGAAATATAGTCATATGCGCCGAGCTTCATGGCCTGCACGGCGGTCTCGATCGAGCCGTGCCCGGTCATCACCGCGACCTCGGTACGCGGCAGCATCTTCTTTACTTTCTCCAGGAACTCCAGGCCCGACATGTTGGGCATGACCATGTCGGTGAGGATCATGTGAGCGGGCTGCTCCTCGAGGAGCGCGATGGCGGTTTCGCCGCTGGCCGCCTCCAGGCACACGAAGCCTAAAGCCTCTCCTACGGTGACGCACAGGCGGCGGATGCTCTGTTCGTCATCGACTATCAGCAAGCGGATGCGAAGGTCTTCACTCACAGCACTTTCCCCATGGTTTTTTCGACAACGGAAATGAATTGCTGCACCCGGAAGGGCTTCTCCACGCAGGGAGCGCCGGTGCGGCGCAGGGTTTCGACGGTTTGTTCGTTGGCAATGTCGCCGGTGATGAACACCAGCCGGGAGGTGAGTTCGGGACGGTGGGTGGCGATCCAGGCGTGGACGTCGGCGCCGTTGAGACCGCCGGGAGTCACCATGTCGGAGACGACGCCCAGAAAGTTTCCCGAGGCGAGCAGTTCGACGCCTTCAGCGCCCGACTTCGCGCACACGACCTGGTAGCCGCTGCGCTCCAGGGTGGCGCACACGTAGGCCATGACGGCGGGCTCGTCTTCGATCAGAAGGATGGGCAGAGGTTCCGGTTTGATGGCGGGCAGACTCATCGTTGCACGACTCCTGCGGCGACTCCCATCGAAGCAGACTCGGAAATGGAGGGCAGGCGGACGATGAAGGTCGCGCCCTGAGCGCCGGTGTTGTTGTGGCACAAAATCTCGCCTCCATGCTCGCGCACAATGCCGTAGCAGATGCTCAAGCCGAGACCGGTTCCCTTCCCGACCTCCTTGGTGGTGAAGAAGGGATCGAAGATGCGGTCGGGCTGGCTGATGCCCTGCCCGTTGTCGCGGAAAGACACCTCGACATAGGTGCCTAGGCTGGCGGTCATGATTTCGATGCGGGCGGGTCGTCCGGTTTCGCGCACGGCATCGTAGGCGTTGTTCATGATGTTGAGGAACACCTGCTGCAACTGGTGAGAATCGCCGACGACTGCCGGCAGGCTCTCGTCGAGGTGCTCGACGATCTCGACGCCGTGGCTATTGAAGTCATAGGCACGCAATTGGATGGTACGGCGCAGGATGCCGTTCAGTTGCACGGGCTTGCGCTGCGGCGGCATCTGCCGGGCGAAGCTCAACAGGTTCTGCACGATCTGCTTGGTGCGCTGCGCTTCCTGCAGGATGACACGCAGATCCTTGCGGGCCGCCTCGGGCACCTCGGAATTCTCCATGAGCAGGTCGGCGAAGCCGAGAATGGCCGTCAGAGGATTATTCACCTCGTGGGCGACGCCGGAGACCAACTGGCCGACAGCGGCCATTTTCTCGGCGTGAATCAGCTTCGATTGCAGCATGGCGGAGTCGGTGATATCGGTCATCACCACCACGATGCTGGTGACGATGCCCTGCTCGTCGCGCATGGGGCTCAGATTCACCGAGAACTGTCCGACCCTGCCATCGCCGCGCAGCACCTGCAGATCGAGGTTGTCGACGGGATGCCCGGAGAGAGTGGAATTCAGGGCTTCGGTCAAAACCGGCCGGCGGATCGGAGAGACGATGTCAGAGAGCGGGCAGCCGACCAGTTGCCGCTGCTCATAACCGGCGTCGTACCAGCGGCGGTTGGCATAGCTGATCAAACCCGCGGTATCGACCACCAGAATGAGACTCTGGGTGTTGTTCAGGATCTTCTCGGAAAAATCACGCGCATGCTGCAATTCGGCCTGATAGGTCTTCAGGCCGGTGATGTCGAGCATCAGGCCGCGATATTGCAGAACCTGACCGTGGGCATCGGGCACCGCGAAAGCATTGATCAGCACGTGGATCGCGCTGCCATCTTTTCGGCGCAGCACTTCCTCATGGTTACGCAGGACGCCATGCTGCTGCATGACTTCGTTCAGACGCCGCAGGCGTTCCGGCGAGGTGTAAAGCTGGGTAGGAATGTCGATCTTCAGCAGTTCGTCGCGGTCGGTATAGCCAAGCATGCGGACGAGCGCGTCGTTGACTTCAATGAAATGCCCGGAAGGAACGGCGAAGAAGAGTCCTTCCTGAATGTTATCGAACAGTTCACGGTAGCGGCGCTCGGCTTCGCGGCGGTCGGTAATGTCCTTGAGTACGTGGATGGTATGTTGCCGTTCGCTCGCGGAAGCGTGGATGCGCGAGGTGGAGACCAGGTACATCCGCTCCAGCACGTGATGGACGTATTCGTCCGGGCCATCGCTCGAAGTATGGCAAAACGGGCAGCCGTATGCGGGAGACTCATTGGCCAAGGAGACCAGGGCGCGCATGTTCACGCCGATCAGGTTGCTGGGTGGAACTCCAATGAACTCCGCCAGGCTGCGGTTGACGCGCAGAACATTCTGGCTCTCGTCATGCACGACGATGAAGTCGGTGATCGCGTCGAAGATCTCCATCCAATGGCGGTTGGCCTTCCCCATTCGAGTGAAGAGGCGTGCATTCTCGAGCGCGACTGAGGCGTGGCTGGCAATGGCATGGAGGAGTTGCTCGTCAGCGGTGGTAAGAGGTTTGGCGCGATTCGCCAGTCACAAAACACCCACCAGGTCGTCGGCTGCACCCTTTAGACGCAGGAGGGTACAGTCCCTCCAGCCCAAAGCAGCAGCCAGCGCGGAGCCGATCAACTCGGGGGCGGGTCCGCTGTAGAGCCGGTCGGGGTGCTGGGCGAAGAATTCCGATAGCGCATGGCTGAGACGCCGTTGCAGGCTGCGGTCCGGAGCCGTCCCCGAACCATTCTCGAGCACCACGGTTTCGAGAACCGTTTCTTCCAGCAGAGCCAGGGCGGCCTCGTTCGCCCCGGAAAGCTGGGCGGCCCGGGAGACAAATCGGCGGTTGAACTCGGGGAGATGAACCAGGCTGCTGAGTTCAAAGGCCAGGCCCATCAGCTCTTCCGCGCGTTTACGATGCTGCTCGGAAAGATGCAGGGTGCGCATGACCTCGAGGGCAACTGCGACCTGAGCGGCCAACGCGCGCGCGCGGCGGACATCCTCCTGCGAGATGCTGGCCTGGTCGAGGCGGTCGAGCACGCCAAACATGCCCATCACTTCGCCGTCGGAGCCGAGCAAGGGAACGGCAAGGAGCTGTTTGATTTCGAATTTTGCAATGGCCTCGAGATTCGCCCCGGGAAGCTGAGCGACATCGTCACTCCAGAAAACCTCCTTCGCTTTCAGGGCCTTGGTTCCGATGCCTGCGGGGAAGGTCAAATCCACTTTGCGGGCGGCGCCCTTCTCCGCGCCGAGCCGGACGCGGAAAGCGCCGTCTTCGAGCAGCCCGATAAAGCAGCGTCCGAAGCCGAGGAAATCCGCCGCCCGCACGACGAACGCTTCCAGAAATTTATCCAGGTTGCCAATGGAGCTGAGTTCCGACGAAATCTCCAGGAGCTGATGAAGCTCGTGCGCCTGGCTGCGGGCCGTCGAGTAGAGTTCGGCATTGGCGACGGCGACGGCGCCGAATCCGGCGACGGCTGAGATCAACGATCGCTCGTCCACGGTGAAGATGCCGTCCTGACGGGGATAGACGAGGATTGCCCCCTGGGTCCGCGAGGTGCGGAACGGCGCCGCCAACAGCATGCCCGAAGGAACCAGGTCTCCCAGGGAATGCGAGGCCGCATCAATGGAGACCGTAACCGGCTCCCCGGCCGCTACCGCACGGGCAGCAAAATCGGCGGCGAAACGCAAGGCGGTGCGATCGTAGCGGGCCCGGGCGGACTTGCTCAACTGGGGAGAGTCGGCAGAGACTCCGCGTAATTCAAACGGGCCCTCCTGCCGCAGGAGAACACAGACGAGACGCGCCCGCAGGAGAACACGAATGCGGTCGGCGAGAGCCTCAATTACCGCGGCCACATCGGGATTGCCGTGCAGGGCGTGAGCAACCTCGGCCAGGATCTCGGCCCGGCGGTGGTCTTCGCGGGAAACCTCGGTCAGGCGGCGGGCTTCGAGCAGGCTGCCCAGCTGTCCAGCAACAATGGTCGCTTTCGCCGCCAGGTCGTCATTGAAAAAGCCAGGCTTGGAATCGTGCAGGAAGGCAACCGCTCCCAAGACCTCATTGGAAACCACCAGGGGCGCGGCCATCAGGGCGCGGGCATGGAACTCGGCCGCGCGGGCATAACGGGCAGAGTCGAGGAAATTCACGAAAATCGTTCGCCGTTTTCGGACCGACTCTCCGGCCACGGCGCTTTCCGACGCCTTCATATGAAGACCGCGGAAACGCTCAGCCATAATCCCGTCCGCTTCGGCGCCCACCATCTCATCGGGAGATAGACTCTGCCAAAAGTAGACGCCGCTGACCTGGAAGAACTCGCGTGTCTCACGGCAGAACAGACGAATCAACGAGGCCACGTCCGTCCCCTGGGCCGCAGCGGCGGAAAAACGCAGGAGCAACTTCTGGAAGGCTTCGTCGGAGCGAGGATTGGAACCCTCGACGAGCGTGGTGTCTCCCGCGGACATGTTAGAAACGCACCGCCTGCCTTCTGAAGTTATCGTTCCAAGTATTTGAATATAAGGGGAAAGTACCGTGGCATCTCATTTTGAGTCAAGTGAATTAGGTCTGAGGTGTCGAACTGTGAAATCCCAGGAATGAATGAGGGGCGTCGTCTCAGGTTGAGAATTCAGCGGTCCAAGAGGCACCTTTCGTGAGACATCTCTCACCTTCCGGCTTGAGGCGTACGACTGACATAGCTTCATTCCGTTCTGCGTCAGCTACTTATCCGCGGTCACCAAAGTAATGTTCCCAACGATAAAGCTGGCACGGCCTTTGCACTTGCCGGGGTAGGATTTTTTTGTGTACCCGGGAGGGGCTGTGTCTCGAGAGGCAATCAAACGTTGGTTCGGTGGAGCGTTATTGGCGAGTGTGGTCGGGTTCGCCCTTCTGCTGCATCCTTTGTCGAGCCAGGCCCAGCAGGATCAAATCACCCGCAAGGTCAAAAGCAAGGTGTCGCCGGCCTACCCGGAGTTGGCGCGGCGGATGAGCATTGCGGGCGTGGTAAAGGTGCAGGTTGTGGTGGCTCCGAACGGCTCGGTGAAGAGCACGAAAGTTGTGGGCGGGCATCCCCTGCTGGTGAACGCGGCAGTCGATGCCGTCAAGAAATGGCGGTTCGAGCCGGCGGCGGATGAGACGACGGGTGTGGTCGAGTTCAAGTTTGATCCGAGCGCAGCCGCGCAATAGTGGCCGTTCGGGGCAGTTCGCGCGAGGCAGGCGGTCTTTGAGTGGAGGAACAGCGATGACGCTGCGTAACCGACTTTACATGAGCTTTGGCGCCGTCCTAGTGATGGTCCTGGTCATGTTCGCTGTCAATTGGAGGGCTGTAAGCCGCGAGCATGAGGCGAAGAAGGCGGCACAGACGTCGCTGGACCTGAAGGACGCAACCGATGCGGTCAAGTTCCAGATGATGCAGAACCGGCTCTATCTGAGCAATTACCTGCTTAGCGGCGATACGCGGGAAGTGGACCGCATGAATGACGGCATACGCATGCTGAACGACAAACTGGAAAGAGCCAAGACACTGGCGGAGTCAGAGCAGGAAAAGACGGCGCTCGAGAAAGTGCAGCAACTGGAACAGAACTGGGCCAAGGAATTTGCCCAGCCGCTGGTGGATAAGCGCAAGGACGTCGACAGCGGCAACGCCACAGTGGCCGAACTGCAGATCTTCTATCTACAGAAAGACGCTTCTTCGTGGGTGAAGAATTCGACAGAATTCCTGGACGCTGCCGACAAAGAGAACAACAAGATCGTCGATGAGCGGCGTAAGTCAGATGATACTGCGGCAAACTGGACCATCATCGCTTCCGTCGTGAGTTTGCTGCTGGCGCTGGGCGTGGGCACCGGCATCGCCTATCGCACCGCCTTTTCGATTACAGAACCGCTGGCGAAACTGATGACGGTGGCGCACAAGATCGGCAACACCGGCGATCTGGATCACAACATCGAAGTGGATACAACGCGGCAGGACGAGATCGGGGAGTTGGCGCGTACGTTCGCCAACATGGTCACCTACCTGAAGGAAATGGCGGCCGTTTCGGAAGCCATCGCCAACGGCGATCTGATGGTGCAAGTCGAGCCGCGCTCGAAGCAGGATACCCTCGGACACGCCTTCCAGAAGATGGTGGAGAGCTTGCGCGGGCTGGTACGCAGCGTGCGGGATCTGGCCTCGCAGGTGGCGAGCGCGTCGAGCCAGGTGGCGGGAGCGTCCGACGAATCGGCCAAGATCAGCTTGCAGGGATCTTCCGCCATTGACGAAGTCACCAGCACGATGCATGAAATGAGCGTCAACGTGCAGAACATGGTGAAGAGCACGCAGACGCAGGCGTCCAGCGTGAGCGAGACCTCGGCCTCCATCGACCAGATGGTGGCTTCGATCCAGCGCGTGGCCGATACCGCGAAGGTGCTGCTCGACATTTCCAACCGGTCGCGCGAAGAGGTCCATAGCGGCATCACCACCATGGACAAGGCGACCGAGGGCCTGACCAAGATCAACAACACCATTCGTTCGTCCGGAGCCATCATCGACGCGCTCGGACAACGCGCGGACGATATCGGCAAGATCATCGAGGTGATCGACGATCTGGCGGAGCAGACCAACCTGCTCGCGCTGAACGCGGCCATTGAAGCGGCGCGCGCCGGGGAACATGGGCTCGGCTTCGCCGTGGTCGCCGACGAAGTCCGCAAGCTGGCGGAGAAGTCGGCGCAATCGACCAAGGAAATTTCCGAACTGATCCAGAGCATTCAGAAGGAAGCCCGCAAGGCCGTCGAGAACATGGACGAGAGCACGACCATCGTCAACGAAGGCCTGGAACTGGGCGGCGAGTTGAACGGAGCGCTGCGCAAGATCTCGAACGTGGTCACCGAAGTCTACAAGTTCGCCCAGGAGATCGGCGCGGCCACCAACGAGCAGTCGCATGGCTCTTCCCAGATTGCGCGAGCCACGACCCGGCTGAACGAAATCACGCACGAAATCAATTCCGCGGTGGAGGAGCAGGCATCGGGCGCGCAAGCCGTGGTGAAAGCCATGGAGCGCATGCGCGAGTTGATCCAGCAGAGCACCTCGGGATCGACCGAACTGGCCGCATCGGCGGAGCAGATGTCGAAGATGTCGCGCGAACTGCTGGATGCGCTGGAGCGCGTAGCCGGGCGGACCGGCGAAGTCGAGGAGCGAACCCGCCACAGCGACCGGATCTCCGCGAAGGGTGTGCGTCGCGCCACGGCAGGGGCATAGACGATGAGCATCGAGCGGCACAGCAACCGCGAATTGCAGATCGTCGGCTTCCGCGTGGGCAACGAAACTTACGGGGTGCCCATCACGGCGCTGCACGAGATCGTGCGCGTGCCCGAGATCACGGCTGTGCCGGATGCGCCCGAGTACATGGAAGGCGTGATCAATCTTCGCGGCAAGATCGTCTCGGTAATTGATTTGCGCAAGCGGTTTGGGATCAGGGAGGCCGCCGCCAGCCGCCGCAACCGCATTCTGGTGGTGGAGTACAACGGCCGGCTCAACGGTCTGATCGTGGACTCCGCTTCCGAAGTGCTCAAGATTGCCGCCACCGACATTGAACCGCCGCCCGCCGTGCTGCAGGAAGGCGGTCTCAATTGCGTGACGGGACTGGGCAAGTACCGGGGCCGGCTCATCATGCTGCTGGACACGAGCAAGCTCCTGGAGTCTGGCAGTCTGCGCGTCCCAAAAGCCGGGGCCGAGACCAAGCCGGCAGCCAACTCGAAGACGGAGGTTCGCGGCGCGGCTGCACGTTGAGCAGCACGGCACCGGATCACACATGGCCACACCAGGAGCAGCACCAGCGCCCGCGCTCACGGAAGCGGAACTGAAACTGTTGCAGGCTCTCGTTTACCAGGAATGCGGCATGCATTTCGACGAGCGGCGCACGCATTTTCTGCAGGACCGTCTGCAGCGCCGGCTGCGGGAGTGCCAGCTGGATTCGTTTTACAGCTACTACCGGCTTCTGATCAGCGATGCCGGCAAGACAGAACTGGCGCAGTTGCTGGAGAATCTCACGGTCAACGAGACCAGCTTTTTCCGCAACCGCGCCCAGCTCGACTTGTTTCACAAATATGTTCTCGAAGACCTGCTGCGCCGCAAACAGGAGCGGCGCGATTTCTCGCTGCGGTTCTGGAGCGCGGGCTGCTCCACCGGGCAAGAGGCCTACACCATGGCCATGCAGGTAGCCGATGCGCTGGCTTATTACTACATGCGCAATCCGCTGCCGGTCGAGGCGCCGACGCCCAAGCCGCTGATTCCGGCGCCCTGGAAGGTGGAGATTCTCGCCAGCGACATCAGCTACTCGGTCCTGCGCGCGGGGCAGGACGGCACGTACAGCGAGAGCCAGATGTCGACGGTCGACTACAGTTACCGGCTGCGCTATTTCGACAAGGTCGGCGAACGCTACGCGGTGAAGAAGGCCCTGAAGGAAGTGGTCCACTTCGACTTTCACAATCTGAAAACGGAGTACCTGCCGCAGCGCAACGACGTGATCTTCTGCCGCAACGTGATGATGTATTTCGACGAGGCCGAGCAGAAGCGCCTGATCAACAAGTTCTATCGCTGTTTGAATCAGGAAGGCTACCTGTTCGTGGGCCACGCGGAAAGCCTGCTGGGCCTGACCGACAAATTTCAGATGGTGCACCGCAATAACGGGACCGCCTATCAGCGCGTCGAGGTGAAGCTGTGAGCCAGTCGGACGATCGCATGGCGGAACTGCGCGAGCTCTTTTTTGAGAGCGCGCAGGAACTTCTCCAGGCGCTGAACGATGAAGCGCTCAAGCTGGAGAAGCATCCCGGCGATTCCGAGATTGTGCGGACGCTGCGTCGGATCGTACATACCCTGAAAGGCGATGCGGCCGCTTGCGGTTACCGCGAGCTTAGCGAGGTCGCGCACGAACTGGAAGACGCGCTGGCACTGGAGTCAGCGGCAGCGCACACGATACTTGCCGAAGTCGCGTTCACCGCGGCCGATCTTTTCTCCGCCATGCTGGCGGCGTATCGCAAGCGCGCGAAACTTCCCTCGCGCGATCCGCTGCGCAAGATGGTGAAGAAGCTTACCCAGGAGCCCGGGACGAAATCTTCAGGGCGAAAGAAAGCGGCGGTCACCGCGAAAACCCTGGGCTGGACCGAATACGAAAAGCTTGCCGTCCAGAAGGCGCAGGAAGCCGGAAAGTTTGTCTACCACGTGCAGGCGCAGATCGATCCGCATTGCGCCATGCCGATCGCAGCGCGGCAACTGGTGCAGAACGCGCTCGCGGGAATGGGAGAAGTGCTG
>Ga0307479_10003776_pt1 | contig 13829 bp, 13 predicted proteins | sample atmos_gasesECM4C_FD_203743 | JGI IMG/M metagenome (GOLD analysis project Ga0307479, IMG submission 203743) | Hardwood forest soil microbial communities from Morgan-Monroe State Forest, Indiana, United States - atmos_gasesECM4C_515 | ecosystem: Environmental > Terrestrial > Soil > Temperate...
AGGTCACCAACGTGATCGTCGAGCTGCTGGTCCGGATGAACCGGACCGGGCAGACGATCGTGCTCGTCACCCACAACCCGATCGTCGCCGAGCGGACCCAGCGCACTGTGCGCATGCGCGACGGCAGAATCGATTCCACCGCCGGCTTGCGCGCGTCGTGAGCTGATGGACGCCTCGACGCTCATCCTGGTTGGCCTTCTCGCCGTCGTCCTTCTGGCGAGCGTTGTTTACAGCCTGAGAACGTCAAGCGCCCGCAGACGCCACCAGGGCGCCAGCCTCTCCGCGATCGACTTCGCCCGAGGCTCTTTCGCCAGCCAGCTAACCCGTGGCGTGCCCTTGAACGAGCTGCTCCTTCAGCTCGTCGAGGCGTTGCGCGACACGTTCAGGCTCGATTCTGCGGAGCTTTGGCTGTGCGAAGGCGATGAGCTGACCCTTGCGGCGGCTGAGCCTGCCGGCGAGCGAAATGCGATTGCGATCTCCCCTGCCGAGCAATCGATCGCCGCGAACGCGCGCGTTTCGAGCTCAGCGTGGGCGAGGGTATGGCTGCCGGAGCTCCTCGATGGCCGGCTGAACGCCAACATCCGGGTGGCACCGATCAGCCACGGTGGGCAACTGTTCGGCGTCATTGTTGCGGAGCGCGCGCGCAAGCCCGAATCGCTCGCGGCTGAGGCAGATGAGACGCTGGAAGAGGTCACGCGCGAGGTTGGCGTGGGGGTGAACAAGGCACGCCTCGACGCAGCCCTCGAGAGGTCGCTCGATCAGCTGCGCCATCAGGCTGACGAGCTGCAAGCTTCCCGCGGACGCCTGGTGGCGGCGGCGGACGATGAGCGGCGACGGATCGAACGCGATCTCCACGATGGCGCGCAACAACATCTGGTCGCCATGGCCATCAAAGCGAGGCTGATCGAACAGCTGACCGGATCCGACCCAACGCGGGCAATGCAGCTCACGAATCAGCTCCAGCAAGACGCCGCCGCGGCGCTCGACGAGCTCCGCTCGCTGGCACATGGGATCTATCCCCCTCTCTTGTCGAGCGGCGGCCTGAGCATGGCGCTGCCGTCGGCGTCTCGGCGTCCTCCTTTGAGTGCAAAAGTCCATGTGAACGGCGTCGGAAGGTATCCGGCCGAAGTCGAGTCGGCGGTCTACTTCTGCTGCCTCGAGGCGTTGCAGAACGTGGCGAAATACGCGGGCGAGGGAGCCGAGGCAGCGCTGCAGGTGTGGACGGAAAATGGAAAGCTGCTGTTCGAGGTCAGTGATTCGGGCGTTGGGTTTGATGCACGCGAAGCGGGCGATGGCGTTGGCCTCACCAACATGAGGGACAGGCTCGGCGCTGTCGGCGGAACTCTCACGGTCGAATCAGCCCTGCGCAAGGGAACTCGCATCCGCGGTGCCATACCGATAAACCAAAAATGACTGTGGCGGACAGACGATGTTGAGTTAGCGTCGGAGTAAGTCACGCTCATCTCCCTTATGGGCGGGAGCATGACAAATCACCCGAAGCAGACGTGACACATCAGCCGAAGGTCTGTAATGGCATCAGCCGAAGGCCTCCTTGAGACCCGTGAGCCGAACTTACGAAAGGAATTTGGCTCCGGGACAGAGATTCGAACTCTGAACCTTGCAGTTAACAGCTCGGCGCCGCGGCTTCAGAAATGGCATTTCGAATTCACCGGATGCCGCTGAGTGCCGCCAAGTGCCATGGTTTACCACCCGCGTTGCTGTACGCCAGACGGTACCGTCGGACATCCTCTGCCGTTCGTCTGAATTCGCGCAGTTGGCGGTCAGCTTGGCTGTCAGCGCGGGACGTGGGCTTTTTTACTCGAGCTGCACGCCATAGACATCCGCGTATGCCGCATCCATGTAGTAGTACTCCAATGGAATTCCATCTGGGTCATAGAAGGTCACGTACCTCGACCCAGGGGTGAACCCATCGGAAACCGGCATCCTGCGCACGCCTTGTGCGTCCAACCACTTGGCTGCCACGTCGACTGCGGCAGCGCTCCCGAGCGCGAACGCAAGATGCTGTAAGCCCGCCTGATTGATGTTGTATCCGATCTGAGGTTGGTCGTCCGTCCTGGGATCGCCCGCCCGGTGGACGCTCGCAACCATCCCCATTTGCCACGGACCGCACGTAAGGATCGCCTGCACCTTCGTCCTGACGTGCTCACGAAAGCCAACGACCTCCGTGTAGAAGCGGGCTGACCGATTCAAGTCTGTAACCCGCAACTGAATGTGACTCTCACCCAGGATTTGGGGAGGCCCAGCTGAAGCACGTTCCACATGACCAGCTACGGTGACCGCCTTGTTCACGATGGTTCGTCCGGTAGGCGGACGTGGCGACCCCATTGTGTCCCTCCCGATTATTTCGCTTCCGAGCTCCGCACAATCGTGCACGCAGTGCTCCGTACCGTCAAAACCCGTGCTCCATCCAAATGGGGGTACTGGGAGCACAGACTCGGCCGAATCCTGGCCGAGTCTCCCGACTGAGCCGGAAGGCCGGGACTGTGACCTTTCGTCAATTTTGGCGAAATACACTTACGAAGCCCAGACAGGGGAGGGATTGATGGCTCTCGGCGGCAACGGGCATGCACCCGACTTCGCGGACGTTTACAAGGAGCAACTGGTGCGTGTTTGGCGGTACGTTCGGTGTCGTATCCCCGATCGGCACGAGGCAGAGGACGTCACGAGCGAAGTCTTTGCCCGAGCCTGGCGCTCCTGGGGCGGTTTTGAGCCATCGCAGGGTGATGTCGCCCCATGGGTTTTGAGAATTGCACAACGCACTGTCTCCGACTGGTACCGCCGCAAGGGTCGAACTAGAGTCATCGAGTCGGTCGACCTGGATCTGATCGAAAGCGCCGCGGGCGACCCGAAAGAGCTGCCCGAAGCGGTTCTTCTGGCCAAGGAAGTTCTGGTTGAGGTCAACCAAGCGCTCCATGACCTGCCCGAGCGTGAGCGCGATGGTATTGCCCTTCGGTTCGGGGCAGGCCTGAAGATGGCCGAAATCGGCAGGGTGCTCGGTATGTCAACGGCCGCAACCAAAATGATGCTCGCTCGGTCTGTGACCAAGTTGGCGGCCAATCTTGCCCTCGGCCAGCCGCGACGCATTGCCGAGGAAAGCCCGCTTGCGCTCGACACCATGGTGGACCAGGCCTTGACGCGTGGCCGGTCCGCGCTGCCGGTCCCCGAGCTCGGCGATCTCATCTTGCAGCTCGCGGTGCTTCATCGGCCGAGAATGCCGTCCGATCTTCCGAAGGATGTTCAAGTTTGCATCGATTGCGCAACCAGCGCGGCCAGTCGCGTCCGCGCTCGGTGGCGGTCGCACACATTGGATGAAGCAGCATCGCCCCATCGCTTCGGCTTCCTTTCCGCTGCCTTCGCCTGGGCGCCAATGTCGCCGATTTGCCTTGCGTGCACCATTCCCATCCTGATTGGTCCCCTGGTGGCGCTGGGCGTAAGCCTGGATGTGGCGTACGCACTGCACGCGCTTTCGCTCCTCACTGCTCCGTTAGTTGCTTTCGTGATCTGGCGCCACTGTCGCCGTCACCGCGTGCTGGTCGCGTTTATCGTTGGATCCGCAGGTGCCGGACTACTTCTCGCGCATCTGGTAGGCCACCTGGTCGTACTTGAGGGCGTGCCGCCTTGGTCCGTCGTGGCGGACCGCCTCGGAACGGTGCTTTTGCTCGCCGGCACGATCATCGACGCGATCGCGCTCAATTTTTGGCTTGTCGACCAACGCAGACGGCTAGCAGCCGCTGCGGCCGACTTTCGCTTAGTGCCGGCCTAATCGGTTCGACGTCAGAACGGGCTCCGCCGCTTGGTGGAGAGGAGGAGGAACATTCATGCTCTGTCCACGTCTTTTTGCGTGCCTTGTGACGGTGGTGGCCTTGATGTCCGCCACGTCCACGGCGACCGCTTCAGGGAACGCCGGCTACGTTGTCGCCTTTTCTAACAACTGCAACAACCCGTCGGTCGTCGCTTGTGCGCCGCCCCCGGTGAGCTTTGGGCTCGGCGGTGACTGGGGCGCTGCTCATCTCAACCCGGATGGCACGGGCACCGCTCAATTCACTACTGCCAACCATCAGACACCGGGCCTCCCAAACGGTGCGATGCACTTCTCGCTGGTCGTCATTTGGTACCTCAGCTCGACGCCGCCAATCCCTTCGGTCGCACCAGATCCGAATGGGAGCTATCTCGTTATCACCGTGACCAACATCCCCAGCCTGGGATCGCTTGTGACGCCGGCTACTCCCGGCCACTACAAGTTCCAGGGCGCAGCCCTTGGCATGCCAGGTGTGAACTACATGGTGCAGGTAAACGCCACCTGATCATTGACTCGGGTGCGGGCCGCCGGATGCTCGCCCGTCCGGCGGCCCGCACCACCTCGGCCTAGGTGCAGCATGTAGTTTCACGCGCGCTAATTGCTAGTACGGCAGGAGGACGAGATGTATCGATACAGGGAAATCCAGCAGGTGGTCTACGGGCATTTCAACGAGTTCATCAAGGCGTGGCACGAACTCGGCGCGATTTGTCAAAAGAGGGGCTGGCCGGAACCCAGCGTCTGGACGCCGATCGTAGGAGTCGGCAACGAGACAATCGTTGAGACGGAGTATCGGGATCTGGCCTCATTTCAGAAGGCGTACGAGGCGTTCCAATCCGATGCAGAAGCTATGAAGGTCTATCGGGGACTTGCCGGCATCATCGTCCAGGGTTCCAGCCGGAGCGAGATTCTCGAGCCAGTTACCAAGCCCCTGGCTTGACGCCGCGGTCCGCGCCAACGGCTGTCAATTTGGCTGTCGGCTATCTGGACGCTCTTCGAACTCGGCAGTCTGCGCCATCGTCCGATCTGATCCATGCGCGTCTCGGACCCTGGGCGTCCAGAGGCATGGACGCCGGCCCAGATGATCACGCGGAAGCCGATCTCGATGACGGCGAACGGTATCCAGCCTTGTTGACGCGTGCGTCTTGCTGATGCGACGCTCTAGCCGCTCGGCTTGACTCTCCCCACCACGATCACCTCAGTGACGTCGCGCGTCCTCGATCTTCCGCTTCCAGCCGATTTTCGGCCGGCCTGGGGACGTGGCGAGGTTCAGAGGTCGTATTTCATGACGCTCGTCGAGGTCCGTACCGAAGGGGGCCTTGTCGGCATCACCGCCGCGGAGGCGCGCTCCGAGACGGCGATTGCGATCGAGCGCTTCATCACCCCGTATCTCATCGGACGGGACGGAGCCGCGCCGGAGCAGCTCACTGGAGTCCTGAGGGACGCGGAGATTCTCGGTCCCCCTGCGTACTGCATGGAGATCGCCTTCTGGGACATCGCCGGAAAGGCTGCCGGCCTTCCGGTTTCGAAGATGTGGGGGAGGTTTGCCGACCGCGTCCCGGCGTACTGCGCGACCGGCGAGATCCGATCAGCAGAGCAGCGCGTCGAGGACTGTCATCGGATCCTGTCGGAGGGATTCAAGGCAGTGAAACTGCGTTTTCATTCGGACGACCCCCGAGAAGACATCCGTGTGGTCGAGGCGATCCGTAAGGCGTTTGACCGACGGATCGCCATACTCGTCGACGCCAACCAGGCTGGTCTTGCTCCTGGTTTCGGAGGACACCGGCAATGGGAGTTTCGCACCGCTGTCGACGTTGCGCTCGAGCTCGAGCGCCTCGACGTCGGCTGGCTGGAGGAACCCCTTCGGAGACATGACTACGACGGCTTGCGGCGGCTGCGCGACAGGCTCAGCACGCTGCAGCTGGCCGGCGGAGAGAACAACCACGGCATGCATGAGTTCAAGCTGCTGATCGACAGCGGCTGTTACGACGTTCTTCAGCCCGACGCGGTGTTGTCCGAGGGCGTGTATCAGATCCGCAAGATCGCGGCCGTCGCAGAATCTGCGGGCATGCTCGTCGCCCCGCACACCTGGACGCACGGTATCGGGATGTTGGCGAATCTCCACCTCGTCGCTTCCATTCCCAACACGTCCTGGTTCGAGTTTCCCCACGATCCGCCCGGATGGCCTGCGTCGGCCCTGAGCCAGATGCTCACCGACAAGCCGTCGATCGATTCTGACGGATGCCTTTCCGTGCCGGACCGGCCGGGATTTGGCTTTGAGCTCGACGAGGAGTTCGTGGAGCGACGCACCGTCGAGCGCATCGGAGCGCGGGATTGACAAAGGAGGCTTCAGGCCATACCTTGGCGGGCAGTTTTGGAACGCTCCAATCGCCAGCTTCGAACCGGGTTCTTCACGGATGCCATGCCCGACCGAACCCTGGCCGAAGTCGTCGCGTGGACAAGCAGGACGGGGCTGTTCCAGGACGTTGAGCTGGGGGTCGGCGGCTACTCCCCCGTCCCGCACTGCTCGCCGGTCGAACTCCTTGGACACCGCGATGCGGTCCGACAGCTCAAGGAGGTCGTCGAGCGGGCAGGTCTAGGCATCTCGGCGCTCAACGTCTCGGGCAACCCCCTCCATCCCAACCCGGACCTTGCGAAGCGTCACGACCAGGACCTCCGCAGCGCCATCCGGCTGGCGGCAGAGTTGGGAGTGGACCGCGTGGTGGCTATGTCCGGGTGTCCTGGCGCAGGGTCCTCGGACCGGATCGCGCCCCATTTTTCGGCCGGCGGCTGGCTGCCCGATCTCGAGGGAATCGCAGATTGGCAGTGGCGGGAACGGGTCGCCCCGTACTGGGAGGAGCTTGCAGCCTTCGCTCAGAGGGAGCATCCGACCCTGCTCGTCTGCTTCGAACTGCACCCGGGCACGTATGTGTACAACGTCGAAACCTTCCGGCGAATCCGCACCATCGGCTCGAACCTCGGCGTCAATCTCGATCCGAGCCATTTTTTCTGGCAGTCGATGGACCCGCTCGCGATCATCCAGGCTTTGGGGGCTGATATCGGCCACGTCCACGGAAAGGACACAACGCTGAATGCGGGGCGCCTCGCCCTCAACGGGCTCCTCGACAGCCGGTGGCCGAACCCGCCAGACGAGATGCCATGGAACTTCGCCACGGTCGGCCGGGGCCATGACCGCGAGTGGTGGGGCCAGTTCACCGCTCTTCTGGTCCAGTCGGGTTTCCGCGGCACGATCAGCATTGAGTACGAAGACCCATTCGTGCCGGTGGAGGAATCGGTGCTCGAGTCCGCTCGGCTGCTCGCGGCGGTAACGCGCAATTGAAGATCGAAAGCATCAACTGCCGCGTGGTCGACTTTCCGCTCGAACGCGACTTTCACCCAGCGTGGGCACGTGGGCGCAACCAGTCGAACTTGCTCATGGTGGTGATCGAGGTCACCACCGACGACGGCCTGGTGGGTATCGGGGCCGCGCACGCAGGCCTCGAGGCCGCGATCACGATCGAGCGTTTCGTCGCCCCCTACTTCCTGGGACAGGACCCGACGCAGGTCGAGCGGCTCGTCGCGGTCCTGCGTGATGCCGAGATCCTCGGCGCTCCGGTCTACTGCATGGAGATGACGCTGTGGGACATCGTGGGCAAGCTCGCGGGGCTTCCCGTGTCGCGGCTCTGGGGCGGCTATTCAGACCGAGTAGTGGCGTACTGCGCCACGGCCGAGGTGCGCTCGCCGGAGCAACGGGTGGAAGACGTGCAGCGGATGCTGATGGAAGGCTATCGCGCGGTGAAATTTCGCTTTCATCTCGCCGACCCTCGCGAAGACCTCGAGGTGGTCGCGGCGGTGCGCGCCGCCGTCGGCGACCGGATAGAGATCATGGTCGACGCTAACCAGGCTGGCGTCGAACCAGGGCACGGGGGCCATCACACATGGGGCTTTCCCACCGCAGTGGCCGTCGCGCGTGAGCTGCAGTCGATGCGCGTGCGCTGGCTCGAGGAGCCGCTGCCCCGCCACGACTACGACGGTCTGCGTCGGCTGCGGGACAAGCTGGACACTCTGCCCATCGCCGGGGGCGAGGACAACCACGGCCTGCACGAGTTCAAGCTGCTGATCGACCGCGGCTGCTATGACATCCTTCAGCCGGACGCGCTGCTGTCCGAAGGAGTCGGCCAGATGCGCAAGGTTGCCGCGCTGGCCGAGGCCTCGGGTCTCGAGGTCGCGCCGCACACTTGGGGCAACGGCATCGGGCTGATGGCCAACCTTCACCTCGCCGCGGCCATCCCGAATTGCCCCTTCCTGGAGTTCCCAGACGACCCGCCGAGCGGCTTCACCGCTGCGGCGCGCGACCAGATGCTGGTCGAAACCCTCGGCATCGACGACGAGGGATGCGTACGCGTGCCCAACCGCCCAGGCTTTGGGCTCGTCCTGGACGAGGAGCGGATCGCCCGCTACACCGTGAGCACGCACACGTCGAGCGTGAGGGACTAAGCGGCGGGTCCCCTGCGGACCTCGAGGACCACCCGACCTGACTCGACGTGGACCGGTGCCACCTTCACGGCGTAGTGGGGATCCCACAGCGCCCGACCGCGCTCCAGCTCGAACTCCCAACCGTGCCACGGGCAGGCGAGGATCGGCGTTTCCTCGTCGACCTCCATCGAACCGGGAACCCGGCTGGTCAGCCGCCCGCTGACTATGCCCCGGCACACGGGTCCGCTCTGATGCGGACATCGGTTGTGTACGGCAAAGAAGCGCTCGCCCCACCGCAGGACGCCCACCTCGTGGTTGCCGGCGTTGACGATGCGCACGCGACGTTGCTCAAAATCGGAGACGGCACCGACGTCGATCCTCACCGCTCTTTTTCGGCGACCTGCTGTGGAGGCGCGACGTCCTCTTCTTCCCAGCCGTACAGGCGGCAGGCGTTGCCGAAAAAGACCCTCCGATGCCATTCGGCGGGCAGGCGGGTCGCCAGATAGTCGATCTCATCCGCGTCCCAGTGCGGGTAGTCGGACGAGTAAACGAGGTGATCCTCGAGGCTCATCGAGCGAAGCAGCTCGACCACGTTTTCCTTTTTCGGTGCCACCTCGAGCGGCTGGGTTGTGACCCATACGTGCTGCGCGAAATACTCGCTGGGCAACCGCTTGAGCCACGGCACCTCGCGTCGCAACCCCTTGAACTCAGTGTCGAATCGCCACAGCAGGCTCGGTATCCAGGCGGAACCGCCTTCGATCAGGACCAGGCGGAGTCTCGGATATTTCTCGAATACTCCATGGGCTATGAAGCTCACCAGGTGGGTCTGGATCGCCTGTGGCCAGAGCACGTGAGTCTCGAAGTATGTGCTGACGCTTCCGCCGCCTGTGCTCGGCGGGTTGGCCCAGCCCCCCGCGCCACCGTGGATCGCAACCGGTCTCCCCGTTTCCTCGGCGGCCGCGTAGATGGGGTGGAAGATGGGATGGCCGAAGGGCTTGTTGAACGGGTTGTCGACGAGCATCACCTGGACCATGCGCGGGTTGGCCGCGTGGCGGCGAACCTCTTCTGCCGCAACATCGGGCAGCTGGCTGCCGACCATGATCGACGAGTAGAGCCGCGTGTCCTGGCCCAACCAGCTATCGATGCTCCAGTCGTTGGTCGCACGGGCAAGCTCGGCGGCGAAGTACGGGTTGTGATGGCCCGCCAGGTGGCTGTCGTCGCCGAATGTAAGGACGGCTCGCCGCACGTCTGAGGCTGACAGCAGCTGATCACGCATCGTCGGGTAGTCGGCGCCCGGTTCTCCCCCGCCCGCCGGATACGTGTCCGCGCGCATGAAGCCATGCGGGTTGGGCAGCCCATCTTGCACGGTCAACGCGACATTGCCCGCTGGACCCCGATCGGTGACGTACTCGCGCCAGCCCTTCGACAGGTACGGGATCAGCTCGGAATCAGCGCTCCGAGCGTGGTGGACGTCGGAGTCGATGACCGGGCCCGAGTACATGGCCTGTGCTCCTTTCCTTGGTGGGCGGAGGCAGGGCGGACTGCGGCCCGCACCTGCCTCCCTTGGGTTTACTTCAGCGTTTCGACCTGATCGGGCCCGACCTGGTTGGCCACCGTGTCGTGCAGAATCTTGATCGCCGCGTCAACCGAGGTGCTCGGATCGGTTGCGATCTGGCCGGTCGCCTGCCCGATGGCCTGTACCCACGCGGGGTAGCCTTCCTGCTCGGAAGGAACGAGCTTCGAGTTCGGGAGGGCGTCAGCGAAAGCCTTGTTGAATGGCGGAGCGTAATTCAGGAAACCATCCGACTTCGCCACGTCCTGGCTTGGCGGCACAAAGCCCGCGTGGTTGGCAATGTAGGTTTGGTTGTCGTTCGTTTCCATGATCTTGATCAAGCCCCACGAGAGCTGCGGGTGCTTGGTGACCTGGGAGATGGCGACAGCCCAGCCTCCGAGGGTGCTGGCGCTGCCGGGCGATTGCCCCTTCGAGGTGGGCAGGGGAACTGCGCTCGCCTCTTGGGCGGCCGTACCCCAATGGCGGTTGTCTTCGGTCCACGCATCCGCAAACCAGTTCGAGCCCACCGCGATGGCAAGCTGGTGGTTCAGCAGGAGCACTACGGGCCGGCCGACCGCCTTGGGAGAGAAGAGGTCAGACGTCGAGGCGCCAAGGCCCTGACTGGTGACGTCCTTGTAGAACTGCATGACCTCGCGCAAGCCAGGGCTGTCGACCACCCACTTCTTCGTGCTGTAGTCGAAGATCGTCGGAGTCGACGATCCGTAGACCAGGTTGGCAGCCCCCTGCAGCACACCGCCCGCTCCCGCGCTCGTGCCGGCTCCGGCCCACAACGGAACCACGCCTGGCTGACCGCTTGCCTTGACCGCGTTGGCCGCGGTAAGAATGTCAGCCCATGTCTTTGGCTTCCACGGTACTGAGATGCCCGCCTTGGTCAGCATCGCGTTGTTGTAGTAGAGAGCTGTGTTGTTCTCGCCCGTGTTGACCGCATAGACCTTGCCGCTGATCTTGCTTTCGTTCTGGATCACCTTGGGGAATGAACTCCAGAACGGCGCCTTGCTCGAGTCGTTGACAAACGAGTCGAGCGGAAGCAAGTAGGAGGAAGCAACCCACTGCCCCACGTAACCGGACGGGAGCATGAACACATCCGGGGTCGTGGACGGGTTCTTGTATTCGAGCGCGACCTTGTTCACGAGGTCGACGTCCGTCCCGTTGAATCCCTGCAGGTTGAGCTTCGCCTTCGGGTACGCAGCTTCGAACTCGCTCTTGACTTTGTCCCACCAGATGACCGAGAGGGGGTCTGCGTCGAAGACGTAACTCGTCGAATACGCGACCGTGATGGTGCCTGTCATGTCGTCTTTGAGATTTGTCGAGCCGGTGTTGCTGTTGCTGCCGCCGCCGCAGGCCATGAGCACCGTCGACAGCACAGCCAGCCACGCCGACCAGAATCCGAGCCGTTTACGAGGGTCCCTCAAAGCGCTACCTCCTCAAGAAATCTCTTCCGATCTTGAAGGCACTCTTCGTGCCTCCTGCTGACCTTGTCGATCCGGACGTCCCCCGGTTGCATCGTCGGTCCGCGCCTCCCCCACGGACCTCAGCGTGTCGACACCTGCGGCCACGGGTCGCTGCATGATCGTGTTCCCGCTCTGAGCATCGAACAGATGGAGCCGCGCAGGATTCAGGGCGAGCTCGACCCGCTCCTGCGTCCGCACCCCTGACCTTGGTGGGAATCGAGACGTGACCGTCTCGCCTTTGCAAATGGCGGTCACGTATGCCTCGTGGCCCATTGGTTCGACGACGTCTACGTCCGCCTCCAGCGTCAGCGTGCAGTCCGCGCCCGCCGATCGTCTCCACATCAGGTCCTCCGGCCGGATCCCGACCGTCACCTCGCCGTCAGCGGCGGTCAGCTCAGCGCCGGACTCGAGCGGCGTCGTGATGCCCAGAAACGACACCGACGTCATGCCGCCAGACGACCCGAGCCGGCCTTTGACGAAGTTCATCCGCGGCGAGCCGATGAAGCCGGCGACGAACTTGTTGACCGGGTTGTCGTAGAGAGTCTCCGGCGCATCGACCTGCTGCAAGCGGCCGCTGTCCATAACCGCGATGCGGTCGCCCATTGTCATCGCCTCGACCTGGTCGTGCGTGACGTAGATCGTGGTGACGCGAAACCGCTGGTGAAGGCGGCTGAGCTCTGCGCGCATCTGGACGCGAAGGCCGGCGTCGAGGTTGGACAACGGCTCGTCCATGAGAAACACCTGCGGCTGTCGGATCAGGGCCCGGCCGAGAGCGACGCGCTGCCGCTGCCCGCCCGAGAGCTCCGAGGGCCGGCGCTTCAATAGATGTCCCAGGCCGAGCACGTCCGCCGTCTCCTTCACGCGCTTGGCCACCACATCTTTAGAGGCCCCGCGCGCTCGCATCCCAAAGGCGAGGTTGTCGTAGACCTTCATGTGCGGGTAGAGGGCGTAGCTCTGGAAGACCATGGCCACGTCGCGGAAACGAGGCGAGACGTTGTTGACCAGCTTGTCTCCGATCAGGATCCGGCCGTAGGACGGCCGCTCGAGCCCGGCCAACATGCGCAGCGTTGTGGTCTTTCCGCACCCTGACGGCCCGACCAGGACCAGAAACTCGCCCGCGTTGACGGCCAGGTTGAGGTCCTCGACCGCCGTCTCGGCGCCGAAGAGCTTGTACACGCCTTCGAAGCGAATTCCGGTCAGCACCTACTTCACCGCGCCGCCGAAGTTGAAAGCGCCGCTGAAGTAGCGCGACATGAACAGATACAGCACGATCACGGGCACCGAGAACAGCAGAGAGAAAACGGCGAGGTCGCCGAATTTGAACAGGCCGTGCGAGCCCATGAAGTTGTAGATCTCGACCGGGCCCGGTTGGTTCTCCGGGCTGTAGGTCAGGACGAACGGGATGATGAAGGCGCCCCACGCGTTGATGAAGGTGTAGATAGCGGTGACCGCGATGCCGGGCACGGTTAGAGGCAGAACCACCTCGCGCAGGATCCGAAACGTGCTCGCACCATCGATGGCAGCCGCCTGCTCCAGCTCGACGGGTACGGCGTCGATGAAGTTCTTCATCAGCCAGATCGCGAAGGGGAGTGAGCTGGCGGCGAGGAACAGCGCCGTCGTGTACAGCGAGTCGAGCCAGCCGAGATAGACGTACATCTGATAGACGGGCACCACGAGCATCGAGACAGGAAGCCCCGCCGCGAAGAGGATGACGAGCATGAACGACCGCTTGAACGGGATGTGCATGCGTGACAGCGGATAGGCGGTCAGCAGGGACAGCACGGTCGTAAGAAGCGTCGTTGTGCCCGCCAGGATCAGGCTGCTCCGGAACGAGCTGATCGCGTCGGCGCGGCCGAGCACGTCGGCGAAGTTGGCAAACGTTGGCGATGGGATCTTGATCGCCCAGTCCGGATTCGAGTCGATCGAGGCGAAGATCATCCAGAGCATCGGCAGGAGGAAGAAGAGGCCGAGCAGGATGAGCACGACATTGGTGGCCATCGCGGCTGTCGAAACTCTGCGGTAGGGGACCACGATGAGCTCGTTCCTGGCCAGCGGTCGCGCTTGCACCGCGCTCACACCTGGCTCCTCGAGGCGCGCACGAACAGGAGCGAGAAGACGGCGCCGATCAACACCAGCACGAGGGAGATGGCGGTGCCGTATCCCAGCTGGTGAAAGACGAAGGCCTCCTGATAGACGTAGATCGGAAGCGTCGTCGTCTCGATCCCCGGACCGCCCTGCGTCATTGCGTAGATGAGGGTGAACTCCGAGAGGTTGAGGATTGTCACCAGCAGGAGGTTCGTCACGATCGTGGGCTTCAGCAGCGGAAGAGTGACCAGCCAGTATCGCCTCCACACGGAGGCCCCCTCGACCTCGGCCGCCTCGAGTACCTCGGACGGCAGATTCCGCAAGCCTGCCGAGAAGACGAGCATCGAAAAGGCGACGTTGCGCCACAGGTTCGCCACCGACACGATCAGCATCGGAACCAGGACGAGAAAGTCCGTGCTGGTGTGCC
>Ga0307479_10003778_pt1 | contig 13828 bp, 6 predicted proteins | sample atmos_gasesECM4C_FD_203743 | JGI IMG/M metagenome (GOLD analysis project Ga0307479, IMG submission 203743) | Hardwood forest soil microbial communities from Morgan-Monroe State Forest, Indiana, United States - atmos_gasesECM4C_515 | ecosystem: Environmental > Terrestrial > Soil > Temperate...
TCGCATCGCTTCCCGGCGGCCAACACCGCTGTTCCGACTGCGAATGAGGACGCGCCGCAACTCAAGCTGACCGAAGACTTCCTGAAGAACGGCGCACTGACGGTCGACATTTTCGCTCTGTCTCCAGCACAGCTTCCCCTGAAGCCCGGAGCGGCAGCACAGTCAGAACTTTCCACGACGTTCGCTGTGGGCGAAGAGGCTGAAAGCAAAATGCCAGTTGAGGCCGGTGCCGAGGCCGGTCCCGTCACCGCGCCGATGAACCGCCTACAGCCCGCCCTCCGCCGAGGCGATACCGTGCGCGTCGACGTGGTCGTGCGTACCAAGAAATTGGGGCACTTCTTCCCCGGCGGGACCGTTGACGCCTACGACACCTGGCTCGAACTGAAGGGCACTGACGATAAGGGCCAAACCATTTTCTGGAGCGGCATGGTCGAGGATAACGGCCATGGTCCCGTCGAGAAGGGGGCGCACTTTTATCGTTCCCTGCAGATCGACGCCCATGGCAATCCCATCAACAAGCGCAACGCGTGGGCAACGAGGTCGGTCGTATATGTGAGGCTGATTCCACCGGGTGCGGCTGACACTGTGCATTACCGCCTGCTCGTCCCTGAAAACGCTGGGAGCAAGATTACGCTGCATGCGCGCCTCTGCTACCGGAAGTTTTCGTGGTATGGCACACACGAGGCTTTCGCTGGTCAGCCTGACCCGGCTGCTCCGAATTCGGTTTCGCCGGACTACGACGACCGTCCGACCGTATTCACGGCGTCACTAAGTGGGGTTTCAGCCAAGGAAGAAAAGGTTCCCGACCTCCCCATCGTTGCCATCGCCGAAGACGAGGTTACGCTACCCGTGGTCGCACACAACGCCCCGACCCCCGAACCGAAGACCATCGCCCGCAAAGAAGAATGGCAGCGCTGGAACGACTATGGCATCGGCCTGTTCCTGCAGGGAGACCTGAAAGACGCGGCCGCTGCCTTCCAGAAAGTCACCGAAGCCGACCCGGCGAATCCGGATGGCTGGGTCAACATCGGCCGCTGTGCGGTGCAGGAGGGCGACATGGAGCGCGCCCGGACGGTGCTCGAGAAGGCTCTTGCGCTTTCTCCCAGACTGGCGCGCGCGAATTTCTTCTACGCCAAAGTTCTGCGCGCCGATGGCAACTACGTCGGCGCCGACGCTCGCCTGCGCATTGTGTTGGAGCAGTATCCGCGCGATCGCGTTGCGCTAAACGACTTGGGACGGGTGCTCTTCCTGGAGCGCAAGTATGACGAAGCGGTGAAAGTTCTGCAGTCGGTACTCGCCATCGACCCCGAAGACCTGCAGGCACACTATAACTTGATGCTATGTTACAACGGCTTGGGCAACGACAAGCTGGCGAAAGAACATCAGGCACGCTACATGCGCTTCAAGGCCGATGAGTCGTCGCAAGCCATCACTGGCCCCTACCGCCAGCGTCATCCCGAGGACAACAACGAGCGCCAAGCCGTGCACGAACACGTTTCGGTGCCGCTGCCGATCCTTGCCACGACCCATGTGGGGACAGCCGCCTCGGCTGTCCGGCCGGGCAAGGCCCGCCTAGCTGCCTCTTCTGGAGCCTCCAGATAGATGCTTGTGCCAAAGATAGAACGTACCACAGAGACACAGAGTCACAGAGCGAAACCCAACTCCTGTTTTCTTTATTTTCTCTGTGCCTCTGTGTCTCTGTGGTTAATACTGGTGCCGTTTGCTTCGATTGGCACCGCTCAGAACCTCACCTTCCGCGACGGCACCTCCCATGCGGGAATTCACTTCACCCACAACAACGGAGCCTTCGGAAAGAAGTGGCTGCCGGAGACCATGGGCCCCGGTTGCGCATTCATCGACTACGACAACGACGGATATCCTGACATCCTTCTGATCAACGGCGACGATTTTCCCGGACACCCGCACGCCGGCGCTACCACGCCAAAGCTCTACCACAACAACCACGACGGCACCTTCACCGACGTAACGCGCAAGGCCGGACTGGCCGTGCCCATGTACGGATTCGGCGTAGCCGTTGGCGACTACGACAACGACGGGTTCGACGACCTCTTCATTTCCGCGCTGGGCCAGAGCCACCTGTTCCACAACAACGGCAACGGAACATTCACCGATGTCACTAGGGCCGCTGGTATGTGGGGGCCGACTGAATTCTCCACCAGTGCCGCATGGGTGGACTACGACCGCGATGGAAAGCTGGATCTAGTAGTCGCAAATTACGTGCAGTGGACTGAACAAACCGATCTCTACTGCACGCTTGATGGCGCGCACAAGTCCTACTGCACCCCCGAGTCGTACAAAGGAACGTCAGTGCGGCTGTGGCACAACCTGGGCGGGGGCAAGTTTGAAGATGCCACCCAGAAAGCCGGCGTGGGAGATCCCACGTCGAAAAGCCTGGGCATCGCGATCCTCGACGCCAACGGCGATAGCTGGCCCGACATCCTGATAGCAAACGATACGCAGCCCAACAAGCTCTACCTGAACAAAAAAGACGGAACCTTCGAGGAACGCGGAGTCGCCGCCGGCATCGGCTTCAGCGAGGACGGCGTCGCCCGCGCGGGCATGGGTACAGATGCGGCGGACTACGACCGCAGCGGCAACGCCAGCGTCCTCATCAGCAACTTTGCCAATCAGATGGTGTCGTTGTTCCACAACGAGGGCAACGGCCTGTTCGTCGACGAAGCGCCGCAGTCGGAAGTCGGCCGCGCCACGCTGGTCACGCTCGGCTTCGGCTGTTTCTTCTTCGATTACGACAACGATGGCTGGCCCGACATCTTCGTGGCTGACGGTCACATCGAAAATGAGATCGAACGGGTGCAGAAACGCGTGAGCTATGCCGAGCCGGCGCATCTTTTCCGCAATCTCGGTGGCGGAAAATTCACCGAAGTCACGGCACAGATGGGGAAGGTTTTTGCCGCGCCGAAAGTGGCGCGGGCCGCGGCCTATGCCGACATCGACAACGACGGCTTCCTCGACATTTTGCTCACCACCAACGCCGGCCGGGCCTACCTGTTTCACAACGAAGGCGGAACGAATTACAGCCTTCGAATCAAGTTGGTCGGAATCAAATCGAACCGTGACGGCATCGGCACAGTCGTCCGCGTCGCCTCCGGGAGCGACAAGCAGTGGAAGATGCTTCGCTCGGGCTCGAGTTACCTCGCCCAGAGCGAGTTGGTGCTGACCTTTGGCCTTGGCCAACAGACAAAAGCCGATAGCGTCGAAATTCAATGGCCCAGCGGCCAGGTCGACAAACTCGCCAACGTCAATGCCGGCCAGACCGTCACAGTGCAGGAAGGGAAGGGAATTGTCGCCAACCGGGCATACGGGAAGGCCGCAGCGCCCCGCGCGACGGTGACAGCGAAAACTGCTGGACGATAACCGACCGAAATCCAGCCGCGGAGCGGCGACATAATTGAGCCCAGGGCGTAAGCCCTGGGTAGGCTGGGAAAGAAGGAACGAGTCCCGTAGGGACGACACAAGTTCGGACGCAGTCTCTTGAATCTGTGCCGCCAAATGCCGCAAAGCCAATCGGCCTCAACCGCAGAGGTTCGCTCTGTGGTTAAATCGTTAGCGAAATGAATCTTCGAATTTCCGGTGCCCTCGTCGCCACGCTGCTCGCTGCCTTCGGCCTGCTTGCTCCCGACTCTAAGCCAAATCCGGTTGAGTCTGCCCGTCTGAACAATCTCGGCTGCGCCTACATGAACCAGCAGCTTTTCGAAAAGGGATTGAAGACATTCCAGCAAGCGGCAGCATCCGATCCCAAGTCTGCGATCGCGCGGTTGAACGAAGGCGTCGCCTACCTGAATCTGCAGAAAATCGACGAGGCCAAAGCCGCGCTGGAGGATGCGCTCAAGCAGGACCCGAAGAGTCCGAACGCCTGGTACAGCCTGGGCCTGCTCGCCAAAAATACCGGCGACGCGCAAGCAGCCATTGACGCATTCAAGCGCGTCACCGAGATCGACCCCAACGACGCCGACACCTGGTATTTCCTGGGCACGGCCTACGTGCAGGCCAAACAGTTTCCGCCCGCGATTGAGGCCTTCCAGCACGCACTGCAGATCAACCCCCTGCACGCCTCCGCGGAATTCGGATTGTCCCGCGCTTACCAGCAGTCCTCCGAAGTCGACCATGCCCGCGAGCACCTCAAGAGATTCCAGTACATCACGCAAAACAAAATCGGCGCGCCCATGAGTCTGGCCTACGGCGAACAGGGCCAGTACTCGCGCGCCGTGGACTCACCGCAGGCAGCGCTGAAGCCGCCCGCGCAGATCAAAGTGCGATTTGTGGATGTGACTAAGCAGGCAGGATTGACTTCACAGCCCGCCGCGTCCTCCGGTTTTGATTTCACTTCTCTCGGTCCGGGTGCGTGTTTTATTGACTACGACAACGATGGCCAGATCGATATTTTTCTTCCCGGCAGTGGGTCACAGGGAGGAATGTCCCTTTATCACAATCTTGGAAAAGGCGAGTTTCACGAAGTGACCAAGGAGGCTGGTCTCGATCCTGCGGTTCACGGACTTGCCTGCACTGCAGGCGACTATGACAATGACGGGTTTACTGACCTGGCGGTGACTACGAAGGATCGCGTGATTCTGTTCCACAACGAGAAAAACGGCACGTTCAAAGACGTCACGGAGCAGGCAGGCCTGCCGCTTCGGGAAGACGTCGGGAAGGCCCCCTCCACTCAGAGTTCCTCTTTGAGCGCAGATTCAAGTGGGCTCATGCCGGTTGGCGTTGCATTTGTGGACTATGACCACGATGGCGACATCGATCTCTATGTGATGCGATCGGCTCCGGCGAAATACGTCTCCCCATCCGGACGTACTGGATACAACACCCTTTTGCGCAACAACGGGGACGGGACTTTTACCGACGTGACAGATTCGACGGGGCTGTTTGGCAATACGTCGAGCGTCGCTGCTGTTGGTACAGACTTCAATAATGATCGTGCAGTGGACCTGATGGTTACCGGTGGTGCGAAGGGGCCTACTGTGTTCGAAAATCCGCGCGAAGGCAAGTTCCAATTGCGCGAACTTTGGGGCAAAAACGGTCCGTCGCGGCCGACCGGCGTTGCGGTTCTCGACTTTGACCATGATGGCTGGATGGATATCGCGCTGGCGAACGAGGAGGCTCCCGCCATTACGCTTTGGCGCAATTATCACGGAAAGAGCTTTGACCCCGTGAGTCTTCCGGCTCCGCCGTGGTTTCGCGCCTTCGGCATAGCGGCGTTTGACTATGACAACGACGGCTGGGTTGATCTCATCGCGGTCGGAGAGGCGCCGGGAAATGGCAAAGGGGAAATTCGTCTCTTCCGCAATCTCGGTCCCGATGGCTTCAAGGACGTGACTGCCGATGTTGGCCTCGACAAAGTCGAATTGCTCGAGCCGCGCAACATCATCACGGGCGATTTCGACAATGACGGTGCGACTGACCTTTTGATAACGCAGAGTCGGCAACCCGCCGTGCTGCTGCGCAACGAGGGCGGCAATCAGAATCACTGGCTGCGCCTCGCGCTCAAGGGACTGAACGACAACAAGTCGGCCATCGGCACCAAGGTTGAAGTTTTCTCGGGCGGCAACCGGCAGAAATTCGAAATCTACGGTTCCAACGGCTACCTCGGCCAGAACTCCCCCTACCTCACCGTCGGCCTCGGCGACGCCAAAGAAGCGGACATCGTCCGCATGCTGTGGCCGACCGGTGTGTTGCAGGACGAAATCCAGGTCTCTGGCGACAAGCAGCAGGATTTCCTCGAACTCGACCGTCGGGGCAGTTCGTGCCCGACCCTCTTCGTCTGGAACGGCCAGCGCTACCAGTTCGTCGCCGACATGTTGGGAGCCGGCGTCGTCGGCCACTGGGTTGGCCCCGGCCAGCGCGACATCCCGCGCCCGGTGGAGTACATCAAGATCGATCGAGAGATGATTCGCGAGAAGCAGTTCGTACCCACAGCTTGTCATCCTGAGCGAAGCGAAGGACCTATGCAGTTTCCCGCCCGTTGCGCAGATCCTTCGCGGCGAAAATCCGCGGCTCAAGATGACAAATTCTCGAGCCGAGGCGCCAATGTCGGAACCACCATCAGTTTCCGTTTCATGGAGCCGCTCGAAGAAGCCGTCTACCTCGATCAGGTGCGGCTGCTGGCGGTCGATCACCCGGCTGACGTCGATGTCTATCCCAACGAATACTTCGCCTCGAACCCTCCGTATCCTGAGTTCAAGGTGGTGGTGAGCCGCGACGCCCGTCCGCCCGCGGGAGCGTGGGACGATCACGGCCACGACGTGCTGCCCGACTTGCTCGCGCATCGTTATTTCGGCGATTTTGCCCTGACGCAATTCCTGGGATTTGCCAAGCCGCACACCCTGGCGCTCGACCTGGGCGAGCCCTACACCGGCGGCCCGTTATGGCTTCTGCTGCATGGTGAAGTCGAATATTTTTCGGCGAACAGCATGTACGCCGCATCGCAAGCAGGCATCCATGCGATCTCGCCGTACGTCGAGGCTTTGGGTGCAGATGGCAAGTGGAAGCGCGTAATCGATGACATGGGATTTCCTGCCGGCGGCCCGCGCACCATGACGGCCGACCTCACCGGCAGACTGCCGAAGGGCACGCGCAAGATTCGCATCACAACGAACCTGCAGGTCTATTGGGACAACATTCTGATCAATCACACGCCGCAGGGTCGTCAAACTGGGGGAATCTCTTCGCTGCCTCATCCTGAGCGCAGCCGTTCTTCAGGCGAAGCAAAGGATCTCCCGAACACAGCAATCCAAACTCGTCTCACGTCCGTCCCTCTCCTGCGCGCCGATCTTGAATCCCACGGCTATCCCCTGAAGATCGAAGGCACGCCGCCAGGGAATGTTCAGTACATCTATGAAAAAGCCAGCGCGACTGGACCGTACACGCGTCCTGCAGGGACATACACGCGGTACGGCGACGTCCTGCCTCTGCTCACCGCGACCGACGACAAACTGGCCGTCTTCGGATCAGGCGACGAAGTGCGCCTCGATTTCGATCCATCGAATCTCCCCGCACTGCCCGCGGGTTGGGTCCGGGATTATTTCTTCGCTGCCAACGGATACGAAAAAGACATGGACTTCTACGCCGCCGAAGGCAACTACGTCGCTCCATTGCCGTTCCTGAGCATGGGCGGGTATCCCTACACGCCGAAGAAGCCGTTCCCGCTCGACGATGCTCACGTGAAGTACCTGCTGGAATACAACACGCGCCACATGTCGGGCAATGAGCAGCGCGGATACTGGTTCGACTACGGTGAGAGAAGATGAGTTACAGAATCGTTTTAATATTGACATTTTTGCCCCTCCCATAATCCAATAACCGGACCGATGGAAACCTCAACTGCCGCTTCCTCCGCCGTTCCGCGCTTGCGCCGCTCCCTCACTCTTTGGGATCTGATTTTTTATGGAGTCGTTCTCATCCAGCCAATTGCCCCGGTGCCACTCTATGGCGTGGCGCAGAAGCTTTCTGACGGTCACTTCGTCACCATCATTTTGATCGCCCTCTTCGCCATGCTGATCACCGCCGTCAGTTATGGACGCATGGGCGCTCTCTATCCCACTGCGGGCTCGGCCTACACCTACGTCGGCAAGGGACTGAATCCGCACCTCGGCTTTCTCGCCGGCTGGGCGATGATTCTCGACTACCTGCTGCAGCCTCTCATCAATACCGTATGGATCTCCACAGCGTTGCACGAGCGTTACCTGCCGCAGATCCCCTACATCGCATGGGCCGCCCTGATTGCCGCAATCATGACCCTACTGAATCTGGCCGGAGTCAAGTCGTCGTCACGCGCCAATAAGGTCTTGCTGGCAGTCATGTCGGTAGTCGTGGTCTTCTTCGTAGTGCTTGCGATTCGTTACCTGTACGGCGGGCAGGGATGGAGCGGGCTGTTCTCGATGCAGCCCTTATACGATCCCAAAACGTTCAACTCGCATAAGATTTTGACGGCAACGTCATTTGCCGCCTTGACCTACATCGGCTTCGATGGTGTAACCACACTGGCCGAGGATGTCGAAAACCCCAAGCGCAACGTCCTGCTGGCGGTAGTCTTGACCTGCATTTTTGCTGGTGTCTGCAGCGGCATAGAAGCTTATCTCGGATCGCGAGTGTGGCCGGATTGGCGCTCGTTCCCCAACCTTGAAACTGCGTTCATGGACATCTGCAGCCGCGTGGGCGGCGTGCTTCTGTTCAACGCCATGGGTGCGATCCTGATCGTAGCGGCGTTCGGCAGTGGACTCACCGGTACCCTGGGTGCCGCGCGCCTGCTGTTTGGCATGGGCCGCGACGGCGTTTTGCCGAAAAAGTTTTTCGGCTATCTCAAGCCTGGCACCAGCACTCCGACCTATAACATTCTGCTGATCGGCGTCCTGGCGTTTCTCGGCGCTGTGCTGCTCAATTACATCGGCAGCGCGTATGAGCATGCAGGTGAGTTACTCAACTTCGGAGCCTTCCTCGCGTTTATGGGCGTAAACCTTGCGTGCTTCTGGCAGTTCACGATGATCGCCAAAAAGACGGGTGCGGAGCGGAGGGTTTTGCGCGACACGATTCTTCCGCTGATCGGCTTCGCGTTCTGCGGCCTGATCTGGTGGAATCTGAACAATCTGGCCAAGACCGTCGGCGGTATCTGGTTCGCGGTCGGAATTCTCTACGTCGGGTACAAGACGAACTGGTTCCGCTCCGCGCCAGTAATGATCGACTTCAGCGACTCGTAGCGGAGTAAGAGTCAGGATTCCTCGCCGGTGAGATCCGCGAAATAGCGCCGCGGCGTGGTTCCAAGTGCCTTCTTGAACATTGCGATGAACGCGCTGGGAGTGCTGTACCCAGCTTCCAAAGCCGCGTGAGCGATTTTTTCTCCCGCCGCCAGAAGTTGCAGAGACCGCATCAATCGCAACTGCTGTCGCCACTTTCCCAGAGTCAAGTGTGTTTCCTCCTGAAATAATCTTTCGATGGTCCGCCTGCTCGCTCCTGCCTGCTTACAAGCAGCCGCCAAAGAATGAGCACATCCCGAATTGTGCAGCAAAGTTGCGGCCACACGCGCTGCTCTGGCGTCTGAGGGAGCAGGCAGTTGCAGCGGAACAGCCGCCACGGTTTCAAGCTGATCAATGAAGACATTGATCAGATTCGCGTGAATCCTCGACCTCCTGCTTAGCCTTTCGTGGGTGCACAAATGGCGAATCAAGTGCTGCAGAAGCGGAGACACGTTCACCACGCCGCACGCGCGCGGAAGTTTCACCATACCTGGTCGCAGGTAGACGGTTCGCATGGAAACCCCACCCGAGATGACAATGCTGTGCGGTGTCCGCGCCGGTATCCAGACCGCGCGTTGAGCCGGGACGACCCAGGTTCCGGCAGTGGTTCGAACTGTCATGACTCCCCGGCAAGCGTAGACGAGCTGGTCCTCCGGATGTAGGTGTTCTGGGATCAAATGACCGTGATTGAGTTCGAATGCGAGGGCCGTCACAGGAGACGGTAGCTTCGGGCACACCTGTACGCTGTGTCGTATTTTCGACATTCATTGTCATAATACCGTAATGACGAAATCCTCGTAATGGCGTAGTCTTTGGCCCGAACGCTTTTTGACGTTAACGCTTCGGCGAGGAGACATCGCATGCTAGGTTCGACGAATATTGTTGCGTTTCTTCCGATTAAGGATTCAGAGAAGGCCCGAGCTTTTTACGAGGGCGTGCTAGGGCTGCGTTTCGTCAAAGATGACGAATTTGCCCTTGTGTTCGACGCCAATGGGATCATGGTTCGCGCGGCGAAGATGAAGGACGTCACACCGGCACAATTCACAGTTCTTGGCTGGCAGGTGAAGAACATCGAGGACATGGTGCGCGCTCTGCAGAAAAAGGACGTCCACTTCGAGATCTTCGGATTCTTCAAACAAGACGAACTGGGAATCTGGACCGCGCCCACGGGAGACAAGGTGGCGTGGTTCAAGGATCCTGATGGGAATATCCTCTCGGTTTCGCAACACGTTTAAAAGGATTGGGTAATTTGGTAATCCGGTAATTGTGTCATTTGAAACCGGCCGGCCGCTCGAGTGCCGTTCGGCTGCTCAATTACCCGATCCCACCTCAATTCCGTTCATTCCACGTTCCAGCCGCTGACTTCCACCGTAGCCTTGGCTGCGCCCAACTCACTGGCGTGATAAGTTGCGGTGATCTCGCGCTTTTCACCCGGAAGCAGCGAGATGTAATTGTCCTCCCAAACAACGGGCAAAATCTCGTCGCCCTTGGCGCCCTTGTCGACCTTAAGTCGCACGAAGAAGGCGAGACTCTTGCTGGGGTTTTCAAGCGTGACATGCGTAATCGCCTCTTCGCCCATACGTTCCGTAAGGTTGGTCATCTTCAGCTTGACCTTGGGAAGTTGTGAGAGTGCGGTGAAGTCAGCGAACGAGTCCGTCGGAGTCGTCCACCAATTCGACTTCGCCCAGTCGAGAGTCTCGGGCTTGGTCGAGAGCCAATAGAAATTTGACCCGACAAGTTTGCCGACCGAGTCTTCCAGGCGCAACACTAGGAAGTACGTCGGGCTCAAGCCCTGCACGTCGGGCAGGGTAAAGACCTTTGCGGTGCTGTCGGCCGAAGCATCGACCGTATTCTCCTGCGAGAACCTCTCGGTGGCGTCGAGGTTGTAGATCTTCGTGGTGAGCTTCATCCCCTTCGCATCCACGTATTGACTGCTGACCACCCAGATCGAGTGATCGTCATAACCGTAGATCGGATGCAGCGCTTCCATCGCGCGCTTGGCGCCGAAGTACCCGCCACCGGGTCTCAGGTAGTAGTCGTAGAGGTGCCAGATCATCGAAGGCCAGGCGTTGTTCAGCATCCACTGAATCACCCCCGTAGCCTGGTACTTGTTGCGACTGTAGGCCTCGTACATGGCGCGTACGCCTTCATAAGTCTGCATCTGTGATTTTGTGGCGAAGTCTTCCACGTTGTCCGACTTGCCGTACCGGTTGGCGAGCGCGTCATTGAACACTCCGATCGTTTTAAACTCGCCACCACCCGCGTGATAGTTCCAAACGTCGTCGATCGGCCACACGTGGTCTTTGCCCACCATGGCCCGGATGCTCTCAACCGGAGGAACGGCCGGCCCCATGCTGGTTTCGGTGTTGAACCCATAGGCGCCGCCACACCCTCCGGGATTACACTGCTTGCGCCCGGGTTGACCTTCCGGCGTATCCACCTCCCAATAGCTCGGAGCAACATATTCGTACGGCCCTGTCATCTTGACCCCGCTCTCGCCGGTGACCGAGGTTCCTTTTCCCGTGGCCGAAGACACGACCGGGTTGGGCCAGAGCAGTTCCTTCTCCACGTCCAGATACATCTGCTCCACGTCTGGCGGCGGCGCATTGTCGCTGCCGTTCAGCCACATGACCAGGCTGGGATGGCTGCGCAGCCGGTAGATCTGATCGCGCAGCGACTGCTTCGCGATTTCGTAATCCTGCGGTTTCCAGCGCGGCCACCGCTCCCAGAAATCGCAGCAGCACCACCCGGCCATGACCAGGATGCCTTCGCGGTCCGCCAGGTCGTAAAACTCCTGTGTTTCCAATTTGCCTTCGAGGCGAACGGTGTTGAGCCCCATGTCGCGGACATAGCGCATTTCATCCCGCAGGCGCTGCGAATTTTCCCGCATCAACATGTCGGGCGTCCAGCCGCCGCCGCGGATCAGAATGTTCTTGCCGTTGATGTGGAAAGCGCGCCCACCGACGGAGTTGAGGTCAGACGTCATTTCACGAATCCCGAACTCAGTGTGAGTCTGGTCACTGATCGCGCCGCCAACTTCGAACTCCATCGTTAGCGGGTAAAGGTTCGGCTTGCCCATTTGCACCGGCCACCACAAGCGTGGCCTCGCAAAGAAGAGCTGCGCGAAATGATCCGGAGTGAAGGTCACATCCTTCGCTTCATTGGGAGCGAGTTCGACCTCTTGCTCGAACTTCACATCCCCGATCTGACCTCTGAGCGTCCCTTTCACCGGTTGACCTGTGCCATTTTTGACCTGTGCCGTGACCGTAAGTTGCGCACGGTCGTTGACAGGAGGATTCAGCTTCGACACCACCGTGGGATAACGCAAGGCGACCGGACCGGTCGTGGTGAGGTAAACGTCGCGCCATAGTCCCATATTCTTGTCGGGCGGCGCGGGGTTCCAATCGACGAAGGTAATGGCAAGATCGTTTTCAGTGGGTGAGAAGACCTGCACCGCGAGCACATTCTCCGCGCCGGGCCTCGCCGCCGCGGTCACGTTGAACTCGTACGTGCGCCATGCTCCCGCAACCGTGTCGGAGTTTGCAATCTGCTTTCCGTTGAGCCAGATGTTCGCACGGTAGTTGATGCCGTCGAACTTCAACCACACCGCCTTGCCCTTGTACGACGACGGCACCTGGAACGGTTTGCGGTACCACCAGGAAACGGCGTAAGGGCTGTCGGGCGTCATCGCAATGTTCGAAAAATTGCCGCCCACAGGGTAGGTCACGCCCGGGAAGTCGCGCAGGTTCATCCCGAAGAACGGATCAGGCAAGGTCTTATCCTTGACGAGTGCGGCCACGACCGTAGCAGGCACGGTCGCTTCATGCCAACCCTGAGTAGAAAACTGGGGCGTCGAAATGACCTCTCCTTTGGCCTCGACTTTTGCCGAAGTTTGCAGTTTCCATGCATCGTGCAGAGCAAGCTTGGACGCCCCGGCACCTCTGGCTTCCGGCTTGTCTTGCGCCAGAACGGATGAGACCAGAACAAATTGAGCAAGAATAGCGATGAAGGAAATCACGCCCTGCCGTTGAAAATTCATGATGCTCCTGGTTTCTTGCAGAAGGTTGTTCGTCATGTTGAATGGGAGCGGTACTCGCCAAATGCCCCGCAGAAAGGGATAACACTTCTATTAATTCGTTTCAATAGCCGAATTTGAGTGTGTTCTGGTTCCAACACGACTGCCCTCAGTTTTGTGGGATGTCTTGGCCATAGAAGCAGACCCACCTGGTTTATAATTAAAAATTCGCCTTCCCCACTCTGGAGTGACAAGCGATGATTCGATTTCTGCAAAAGTCCGGGCAGACCACGAAGTATGTTCTCGGTGGCCTGCTATTGATCATTTGTGCCTCAATGGTCATTACGTTGATTCCCGGTGGCCTTAACAGTGAAGTGTTTGGCGGTGGCCAGCCCGGCAAGGGCATCGTCGCCAGAGTAGAGGGCGGCGACGTTACCGCCGACGAGGTCCGCCAGACCGCGCGGCAGATGTTGCAACAGCAAATGCCGCAGGGTGGCGCCAACATGGGGCTACTTCTGCCATTTTTCGCGCAGCGCGCCGCCGAGCAGTTGATCACACGCCAGGTGCTGTTGATCGAAGCCCAGCATATGGGACTCCGGGCCACGCCGGAAGAGGTAAAGGACGAACTGCAGCATGGACGCTACGCCGGGGCATTTTTCCCCGGCGGTAACTTTGTTGGTCAACCTGAGTACGAGCAAATGCTGCAGAGAGCCAATCTCACTCCAGCTAAGTTCGAACAGGAAGTCGGCGATGAAATCCTGATCACCAAGCTGCAGGCCCTGATTTCTGGCGGCGCGAGCGTGAGTGAATCCGGGATTCACGACCAGTTCATCAAGCAGAACTCCAAAGTCAAGTTCGATTACGCAGTCCTGAAACAGGACGATATTAAGAAAGGCCTGCATCCCGCCGATCAAGAACTCAAGGCCTATTACGAGAGCCACAAGGCTAACTACGCGAATTCGATCCCCGAAAAACGCAAAGTCAAATACGCCGTCGTCGATACGAGCAAGGTCGAGGGCAGCATCCAACTGACCAA
>Ga0307479_10003779_pt1 | contig 13826 bp, 6 predicted proteins | sample atmos_gasesECM4C_FD_203743 | JGI IMG/M metagenome (GOLD analysis project Ga0307479, IMG submission 203743) | Hardwood forest soil microbial communities from Morgan-Monroe State Forest, Indiana, United States - atmos_gasesECM4C_515 | ecosystem: Environmental > Terrestrial > Soil > Temperate...
GAATCCCCAGCAGGCCTCGGCGCAAACCGCCAAGCAGGTTCTTGGCGCCATCCAGTCTATTCAGGGCGACATGATTACGCTCAAGCCCGATACGGGGCCCGCCGTTAACGTCGTCGTTCAAGGGGCAGTTCGCATTCTTCGCGTCGCTCCCGGACAAACCGACCTGAAAAACGCGGCGGCCATCCAGTTCGCCGATCTCCAGGTCGGCGACCGCATCCTGGTTCGCGGCATTCCCTCCGCCGATGGTCAATCCCTGACGGCTTCCACCGTCATTGCTATGAAGCGCTCTGACGTCGAAGCCAAGCAGCAGCAGGAGCGCGAGGATTGGCAAAGGCGCGGTACCGGCGGCCTCGCAAGCGCCGTCGACTCGGCGTCTGGCACAATAACAATTTCCGTCCCGGCCCCAGGGGGAACCAGAACTGTGGCCGTTCACACGACCAAGGACACCATCATCCGCCGCTACGCTGCGGATTCCGTGCAATTCGACGACGCCAAATCTAGTTCGCTAAGCGAGATCAGGGCGGGAGACCAGCTTCGCGCACGTGGTGCGCGCAGCGCCGACGGAAGCGATTTTGCCGCCGAGGAGATCGTGTCCGGCGCGTTCCGCAACATCTCCGGTACGGTTAGTAGTCTCGATGCCGCCGCGAACACCCTTACCGTGGCGGATTTGGCCACCAAGAAGCCAGTCGTGGTGAGAATCAGCGCGCAATCGCAAGTTCTAAAGCTGCCGCCGCAAATCGCGCAGGGCCTCGCCTTCCAGATGAAAGGCGGCGCGAGAGGCGCAGCCTCGGGCGCTCCGGGTGGCACCGCAGGCGGCACGCCGCCTTCAGGCACAGCCGCCGGCGAACGCGCTGCTCCGCCCGATTCCGCGCGCCAACAACGCCAACAAGATGACCAGCGTGCCCCCGGCGAAGGCGGCAACGCCCGCCCCGGCCGCGCCGCGGATTTGCAACAAGTCTTGAATCGCCTGCCAAAAGCTTCGCTTGCCGATTTGCAAAAAGGCGACGCCGTCATGATCGTCTCCACCGAAGGCACAGCCTCCGGCGGCGTTACCGCGATTACGCTTTTGGCGGGAGTCGAACCCATCCTGCAGGCTTCGCCGGGCGGCGCGCAGGCAATGACTCTTTCGCCGTGGAATATTGGCGGGGCTGGCGGAGAGGCGGGCGACGCCAATCCCTAGCGGCATGACGCCGACGCCCTGCCACGAACTGGCGCCACGACCTAGGGTATGATCGCGTCCACTGGGAGTAAGCTGTGAGACACAAAATGAGAAGTCGTCTGGCTACCCTTCACATTCGTCTCGCCCTCACCCTGGCGTCCGTCTTGAGCATCGCCGGCGCGCAGGTTCTGCTGGCCCAAAACGCCACAGGCTCGCTCCACGGTCAGGTCATCGACCCTTCAGGCGGCGCTGTGCCCAACGCCCCGCTCCAGCTGACAACTCCCGGCGGGCAAACTTTGACGGCCAAAACCAATGCTGCCGGCGCATACGAAATAAACAATTTGGCGCCTGGAAAGTACACCGTCGAAGTCACGGTGAAAGGTTTCGCGTCTTACCAGAAAGAAGCAGTGGAGATCGTCGCCGGCCGGGCCGCGGAACTTAATGTCACTCTTTCCATCGCCACCGAAAAACAAGAAGTAACGGTTTCCGACGAGGCTCAGTCCGTGGATACCGCCCCTTCGGCCAACGCCAGCGCCGTGGTGCTCACGGAAAAGGAACTCGAAGCCCTCCCCGACGACCCTGACGAATTGCAGCAGGACCTACAAGCGCTCGCGGGTCCGTCCGCCGGCCCCAACGGCGGCCAGATGTACATCGACGGCTTCACGGCCGGCCAGCTTCCGCCCAAATCCTCGATTCGCGAAATTCGCATCAATCAAAATCCATTTTCCGCGGAATTCGACAGAGTCGGCTACGGGCGGATTGAAATTTTCACTAAGCCCGGCACTAACCAGTGGCACGGGCAGATTTCCGTCAATGAAAACGATGCCGCCCTGAACGCGCGAGATCCTTTCGCCACCACCAACGCCGGTTTCAAGTCCACGCAAGTCGAAGGGAACATCGGCGGGCCGCTGGGTAAGAACGCTTCCCTTTTCTTCAATATAGAGGACCGCGACATTCACGATCAGGCTTTGGTCAACGCTTTTACTTTGGGCGCGAATTGCAACCAGGGCGTCTCGCTTCTGCAGGTTCCCTGCAGTCAATCGCTCTCCAGCCCGCGCGCGCGCCTGAATGGCGGCCCGCGGATCGACTATCAGCTGACCAAAAACAACACGTTCTCTGGGCGCTACCAATTCTTTCGCAATCGCGCCACCGACAACGGCATCGGCGGCCTCACGCTGCCTTCCGATGCTTACAACGTCCTCACCACCGAGCAGACTCTGCAGCTCACCGATACGCAAGTGATCGGCTCGAAAGTCATCAACGAGACGCATTTTCAGTATCGCCGCGAAGGCGGCACCGAAAATCCCTTCAGCACGCTGCCCGAGCTTGATGTAATCGGCGCCTTCAACGGCGGCGGAAACTCGCTCGGAACAAATAACGATCACGAAAATCTTTACGAGCTGCAGAACTATACGTCCATCGTTCGCGGCAAACACTTTGTGAAATTTGGCGCGCGAGTTCGCGCCATGACCGATTCCAACACCTCCACCGGAAACCAGGCCACCGGTTTCAACGGCGCTTTCACATTTTCTTCTTTGAACGCTTACGCCATCACCGAGCAGGGCCTCGCCAACGGCTTGTCCATCGCCGCGATTCGCGCTTTGGGAGGCGGCCCCAGCCAATTCTCGATTATCACCGGCACTCCCTCTGCCAGCGTCACCATGTACGACCTCTCGCCCTACGTGCAAGACGATTGGCGCCTGCGCCCCAATCTGACCGTCAGCGGTGGCCTGCGCTTGGAAACCCAGAACCACATCGCCGATCACGCCGATTGGGCGCCCCGTCTGGGCGTAGCCTGGGGCGTCGGCGGTGCCAAGCCCAAATTTGTCCTGCGCGCCGGATGGGGAATTTTCTACGACCGCTTCCCTCCGAATCTCGTCCTCCAATCCGAACGCCAGAACGGCTTGACCGAACAGGAATTTGTGATCGCGCAGCCGGATTTCTTCTGCCCTGACTCTCTGGCGGCTTGTCCTTCGATCGGCACGTTGCAAAGCACGTCCGTTCCCACGATCTATCGGATCTCGCCGAACCTCCGCGCGCCGATGCTCATGCAATCGGCTGTCAGCGTGGAGAGGCAATTGACGAAGAACGCCAACGTCTCCATCTCTTACCTCAACTCGCGCGGCTGGGACCAGTTGGTCACCAACAACGTCAATTCCCCCGTGCTTCCGGGAACTCTCATCCCCGCGAGCCCTGCGCGTGGAGGCGTCTACCCCAACGGAATCGCCGAAAATATCTATCAATACCAATCGGCCGGCATTTTTCGGCAGAACCAGTTGATGTTCAATACAAGCATCCGTGCCGGAGCGAGACTCTCGCTGAATGCTTTTTACTCCCTGAACTTCGCCCATAGCGATACCGCGGGCGCCAATAGCTTTTCCTCCGATCCCTACAATCTGATGGCCGACTATGGTCGCGCCGCTTTCGATATCCGCAGCAGGGTCTTTTTCGGCGGCACAGTCGGGCTTCCCTACGGCCTGCGCCTCAGCCCGTTTCTTGTGGCCAGTTCCGGAGCGCCTTACAACGTCACCCTGGGCCAGGATTTGATTGGCTCGTCGATTTTCAATCAGCGCCCCGCGTTCGCCGGCGCGTTATCGAATCCGTCAAATGTGGTCGTTACGCCGCTCGGCGCCTTCGATACTGTTCCCCAGCCCGACGAAACGCCCGTCCCCGTCAACTTTCTCACCGGGCCAAGCCAGTTCTCCTTGAACTTGCGGCTCGCTAAAACCTTCAGTTTCGGGCGGCTTCCCGAAGGTTCGGCGGGACAGGTGGGCGCTCGTCAGAATGGCGGTGGTGGCGGAGGGCGACGCGGCCCCGGAGGTGGAGCTCCCCCGGTTGCCGGCGGCTTCGGCGGAGGATTCGGCGGCGCGCCAACCGCGGGCCGTTACAGCATCGTGCTCAGCATCAACGTTCGCAATATCTTCAACAACGTGAATTTGTCGACACCCATCGGAAATCTCGGCTCGCCGTTGTTCGGTGAATCCACTGGCTTATCGGGAGGCGGATTCGGTTTTGGTGGCGGAGCCCAGACCAGCGGTGCCGGTGCCACTGCCGGCCTCCCCAGCGCGGGCGGCGGCGCTCCCGCCGCCAATCGCCAAATCTTCCTCCAAGCCACCTTCGGCTTTTAGCTTCCGCGCCGTCTCCGGTACAATCAGCACAAATTAAGATAGCGTTGTCATCCTGAGCATAGCGAAGGATCTCTCTTGCCCGCTCGACCCCACACTAGGCCCCGGGATTCTCGATCTCGTCACGCCATCGCGTGTCATCCTGAGCGGGTTTAAACCTTATACTTCGAGCCACCCCGCACTCCCCTTTTCAGACCCTCTCATCACGAGCGCCGCAGCGCGAGGGATCTGCTTTAGCTTTTGCGGGTGCCCTATGCCCTTGCCCTGAGCGTGTGAAGGGTCGCTTTTAAGGGTGGGTTCGTGTGCGTTTCTACCCCGCATCGTTCCGGCACTGTCATTCCGAACGGGTTTACGCCCTACCCTGAAGGATCTCTTGTGTGGAGGCGATCGGCATCGCCTCGGCGCCATCTGCGTCGAAACGACGCTTTTCAACCGGCCTGGAAGGCTGCGAATTGCTCCGGCGGATTGCCTCCAATATTTGCAGGTGAGCCATTGTTCGAACGTAGTCCACGCTTCCGCCGTTCGAACAAACCCGCATTCGCGCACAGATGGTTTGGAACGTGGGTGCCGCACCCTCTTGCACTGAGCTTCGAAGGGCCGGTGTTGAGGGTGCGGTTTTTTGGCCGAATACCAGCTATGTAACAATAATATGTCGATAACTATATGATAATATGCTACACTCGCGTATGCTCTTCGGTGGCTCCTCCCGATTTTCTCCCCCCAACGCCGACTCCTGCCTTCCGGACGTTTCCGGTTGCCCGCGCATCGCGCTCTCCGACTCGCACCGTCCCTCGCCAAGCCCGAAGCTACCCTTCGGCTCAGATCAACCCACTCCCGCGGCCCTCCACTTTGAATCCCCAACCAAGAATCCGCCTGTGTCGGGCAAGTCTCGCAGAATGAACACTTGCGCAAAAATGGTAGGGCGGTACCCCGGTCCAAGACACCCGGATCACGGGGCAGATTCAGTTGGAAAGCGGTGGTTACCCGAGACGCAACCGCCCGAAACGCCAAAGCGTCGTATGATTCAGGCAAACCTATGCGGAGCTTGACGGCAGGCGCGGTGTTTTATTTGCTCCTGATTCTGGGCGCAATCGGTGGCCCGGGTGCAGCCGCCCTCGCACCCGGCGCGACTGCATTCGCCCTCACGACAAGGGCATTCGCAAAAGATAAGCCCCTCGCCTTTAAGCCGATCGAGAGCGCGCTCTTGCGCGTGAATGACGCGCCGCCGAAAGATTGGGAAGTTTATCGCACTGGCAAGAAGAACGAACCGCTCCTGCTCCAGATTGGAAATCGCTTCCTGCTACTGGAGATTAACCAGCATCAGGTTTTTGAACTCGATCCCTCGAAGATCGAGCACAAGACGGGGGAGCTTCTCTGGAGCCTTTCGGATCGCCCTGACAAGCCGCTCGCCACTTCGGATTGGACCGTGGACGATATCGGCGCCGCGTTCGTCGTCAAGATCAGGCTGCAAAGCGAAAATGCGCTCGTCGATTTGCAGCTTCCCCATCCACCGAACGTCGGCGACCTGCCCGATCGGCCGCCTGCGCAGCAAGAGCAGCAGCGCCGCCGCAATTACTTCGTGAACTGAGGAACATTGCGCTACTTCACGTTTTTGTTGATCCAGCCGTCGATGAACTTGATGACCTCGTCGCTGTTCCGGTCAAGAAACATCTCGTGCATGTTCCCGTGGATTCCCACGTCTTCCAGGCGCACGAAATCGTCTTTCGCTCCCGCCTGATTCAGCCACTTGGGAATACACACATCGAAGACGCGGTGATAAGTGCCCTCGGCGGAGATGGAGAGAATGCGCATGTTCTCGAAGCTCACGAGCTTGTGAACCGGCGCGTCCTGCATGTAGCAGCCGACTTCGTCGCCTGGCCGTTCCGAAGGCTCCAGGTGAACCTTGAGCTCTGACGGGCCGTTGATCGGCGGATCGAACTTGAATGGCATCGTCGTCAAGCCCCAGGACTTGGGATTCACGCGCGTGTAGTCGACCTTAGCGGTGTCGGCAACGCCGATTTGCGGTCCGCCCGGCTCGATCGCCACCATGCCGGCGATCAGCTTCGGCCGCTCATTAGCGACGTTGAATCCCATTCCGCCGCCCTGCGAGTGCGAGAGCAGGATCACCGGCGTGCCGATCTGATCGAGCAACGCCACACCCGCGGGTACCGTGAGCTCTTCCTGGTCGTCCACGAACTCCATCTGGCCCTTGATGAAGTTGTCGAAGACGGGATCGCCTCGCATGCCCTTCTTCGGGGAATCGCTCGGCCATTGCGTGTACTTCTTCATGCGCGGGAAGTCCCCGCCGGACGTGACCGGAGCAGTCCAGATCTGCTCCAGCTCGAGCGCGGTGCGGATTCCCAGCTTGCCGTCAACGCCGGGCACATACGGCGAGCGACCGCGCGCCGGGTAGTCCACCATGTAAACGGTGTAGCCCTGCCCAACGAGGTAATACGCCCAGCCCGGCCGCCCGTCCGGCGTCTGCCGCCAGACCGCGCCGCTTTGCCCATTGCCATGGAAGAAGACGATCGGGTAGGGATGCCGAACCTGCTTGGGCACCCACACTTCCGTATACATCGCGTCGCCCATGACCTTCTTGCCGTCGTAGTCCTCATATCTGCCGCCGGCGTAGAGGAATCCCTGGCGCGCGATACTCTCGGCAGAAAAAGTCGGGATAGTCGATGGCGGGGTGGCCATCGATGACTTGTCCTTCTGTGGCACGTTCTTCTCGATCCAGTTGCCGATGTACTTCGCGATATCGTCGCTATTCTTTTCCAGCATCAACTCATGGCCGTTGCCGTGAATACCCACATCTTCGAGGCGCACGAATTGCGTATGCACGCCCGCCTGATTCAGCCACTTCGCAAGACACGGATCGGATTCGCGGTGATAACCGCCTTCGGAGGAAAGATAGACGACGGGAATCTTTACGAGATTGATGAGTTTGTGCGCGGGCTCCTTCTGCACGTAACAGGGAACCACATCGCCGGGCGCGTCGGATTTCGCTTCCAACACCGGCTGCAGCTCCGCGGGATCCTTCACCGGCGGATCGTAGGTGATCGGCCCAGCCGCAACTCCCCACGTCAATCCGCCGGGACCGTCCGTATAGGTGAGAGTCGCGGTGTTCACACCTTTGATTGGCGGTGCGGCGGGCTCAATGGTGACGATCGCCTTCACCTGGTTCGGACGCGAATCGGCCGTCAGCCATCCGGGCGTTCCGCCCTGCGAATGCGTCAAGAGAATTACCGGTGAATTGATCGCGTCAAGGAGCGCGACGAGAGCGCGATGGGTCATCTCATCCTGTCCAACCGGCCCTCCGCCGGCGAGAAACTGCACCTGAGTCTTCGCGAAATTATCGAAGATCGGATCGCCCATCAGTCCGGTACCTGGAAACTGGCTGTGCAGATGTGCGCGCGGGAAATTGCCCTTCTTTGCGGAAGCGGTGAAGATCTCCTCGAGATTTGGAACGTTGCGGATGGTTAGGTTGCCGTCGACTCCGGGCACATACGGCGAACGGCCACGGGCCGGCGAATCCACCATGTACTGCACGTAGCCTTGCTTGGCGAAGTAATAAGCCCAGCCGGGACGTCCGTCGGGCGTTTGCTCCCAATCCGTCGCGGTCTGCCCCGCTCCGTGGACATACACGATCGGATAAGGATGCTTTATCTGCTTCGGCACCCACACCTCGACGTAGGCGTCCCCGCCCATCGTCTCTTTACCCGGCTCGCCCTCGTACTGGCCGCCAGCGTAGAAGATTCCGGTACGCGCCAAATCTTCAGTCGAGAAAGTGGGAATCGAGGCCGACGTGCCGGCGTGTGCGCCGGCTTTTACGGTTTTCTTCGCGCTGTCCGCGCGCGGCGCGCTTGTCAGCAGCGCAAGCGATCCTGCAATCAGCAGGAACGGAATAACGTGCGAGATCCGCAGTTTCACGACGACCTCCCTTATTTCAAAAATGACGTGTCAAGAATGGCCAGTTCGGCTCATCGAACACAAGAACGGCGTGGTCTCTTCAGCAAAAGCCCAGGTTTCCCTAATCGATTCGGTTACACAGCCGGTCCGACGGCTCGGGACGAGTTTACTACAGCGGCCAGCAAAGTTGCATTCCGCACTCCCTGAGGGCTGCTTGCAATCATGGTCTGAAGAGCAGCAGTGAACGGCGGGTAACCCCAGCTCGGCCGCGTGCGTGCGGCATGCTCATTTCAAGCGCCAAACCATCCGGGTTATCCTTCGTTAAATTTGATTATGCATGTGGCGCGGCGGTTTGATGCTTCCCGCACCGCATTTCGATTTTTCGTGCCCGCTGTGCTACTTTCAATTTAGGTACTGGCATGGCCTCAACACTCGAATCCGTAGCTCGAACTTCGCCGCAGGTTGCCGCGGGCGCGCCGGGAGAACTGACGGTGGTTCCCTGGTATGTGTGGTCGCTTTTGGGGGCTGTCGTATCCGTTGTGATCGGGGGCTATTGGGACATTTCCTGGCACATGTCTATCGGCCGCGACACGTTTTGGACTCCGGCGCACATGCTTATCCAATTGTGCGGAATTCTGGCCGGATTGACCAGTGGATACCTGATTCTCTCCTGCACTTCAGGACGCGATCCGGAACTGGCTTCGGCCAGCGTGAGCGTGTGGAGATTTCGCGGGCCGCTGGGCGCCTTTATTGCGGCTTGGGGCGGCGCGACCATGCTCACGTCAGCTCCGTTCGACAATTGGTGGCACAACGCCTACGGCCTGGACGTAAAGATTTTCAGCCCGCCGCATGTGGTGCTGGATGGAGGCGTTCTGGCGATTCAGATCGGCGCGCTGGTGCTAATTGCGAGCACGCGGAACCGCGCAAGCGGTGTAGTACGGCGGATACTCGACTGGCTGCTGCTTCTGTTGGGCGCCATGATCACCATGCTGGCGCTTACGGTGGTCTGGGAATCAACTTACCGCGTGCTGATGCATACGGCGCAGTGCTACCGGGCGGTGGCGATCGTGATTCCCGTGGTTTTTGCAGCTTTCGCTCGGATTTCCGAGAATCGCTGGGCGCGCACGATGGTGGCAGGTGTGTATACAGCTTACGCCATGATCATGCTTTGGATCTTTCCTTTGTTCCCGGCGACGCCAAAGCTTGGTCCGGTTTATCAGCGAATCACCCATATGGTGCCCATGGAGTTTCCACTGCTGGTGATCGTGCCCGCCTTGCTGCTTGACCTGCTCGAGCCGCGATTGGCCGCCTGGAGGAAATGGCCGCAAGCAGCCGCATCCGGTGTGATCTTCCTGGCTGCTTTTCTTGCGGTGCAATGGCCGTTCGCGACGTTTCTCGTGTCGCGGGCCTCGGCGAACTGGTTTTTCGGCACGAGATATTTCGCTTATTTCGCGACGCCCAATGGCTACGACATTCGCCACCTGTTTGTGCCCATTGATTACGCCGCGTTCGGCTTCTGGATAATCACGGCGGAAGCTGTGCTTCTGGCGATTCTCAGCAGCCGGCTCGGTGCGGCGGCGGGAGTGTGGGTGCGGGCGATTCGCCGGTAACAACCGCCGCTGATGCGATGAAACGCCTTATTGGAATTCTCCTGGGAAAGCAGATCCCTCGCTTGCACTCCTCCGGCACGCAAAAGCGGCGCGAGTTGGTGGCCCGGGCGACGCTTGGGATGACAGCTTTTTTTCTCGCTGTCTGGGCCGCGCCGGTGTGCGCCCACGTGGGCAGCCCGGATGTATTTCTCGAGGGCAACGCCGGGCCGTACAAGTTATTCGTCACGGTCCGGGTGCCGCAGGTGATTCCGGGCATCGCGGAAGTCGAGATTCGCAGCGAATCGAATGACGTAAGCGAGATTCGCATCGCGCCCATGCAGCTCACGGGGCCGGGTTCTAACTACGCTCCGGCGCCGGAAGGCGCGGAGCGATCAAAAGACGACCCGCAATTTTTCCGCGGAAGTCTCTGGCTGATGGAGTTTGGTTCGCTGCAAGTGCGGATTGAGGCCGATGGAGCAGATGGCCAAGGGTGGCTTGCCGTGCCGATTCCAGCCATCGCGCAGCGCATGCTGCCGATGCGGCGATCCCTAGGTGCGGTTCTGTTTGTTCTGCTGATCGTGCTGTCGTTGGCGATGGTTTCCATCGTGGCGGCGGCGGTTCGTGAAGGAAATCTGACGCCGGGTGCACCTGCTCCAGCGACGCGCAAACGACGGGTGCGATTCGCGGCAGCTGTGGCGAGTTTCGTGGTGGCGGCGGTTCTTACAGCTGGCGGCTTGTGGTGGAGAGCAGACGCGCGTCAGTACGCGAGCCACGTCTATACCACTCCCGAAATCGAGGCCGCGGTTAGCGCGAGTGGCGAGTTAATCCTGCACGCAAAACCCATGCGGATGACCTCGGGAAATCCTCGCCGTCCGCAAGATTGGATCGACTTTCGCGATCTCATTCTGGATCACGAGCACCTGATGCACCTTTTCCTCGTTCGCAGTCCTGGCATGGACGTTTTCTGGCATTTGCACCCGGAGCGCGCGAGCAGTGGTTTCACTCAGAATCTGCCCGCGATGCCGGCCGGCCACTATCAGATTTATGCGGACGTGGTCTTGAGCACCGGTTTTCCCGTGACGATGACCGGGCAAATCGATCTTCCTTCTGCGATCGTGGGACACCCGCTCACGGGCGACGATAGCGGGATCGATAGGAACGGCAGCCCGTCCGAAGGGGCCTCAACTGCAGACTATTCGCTTTCCGATGGCAGTCGCATGGTATGGGATCGCGACGCGCAGCCGCTCCAGGCTGGCGTTCCGCTGATTCTGCGGTTTCATGTAATCGATGGTGCGGGAAATCCGACGCAGGATCTGCAACCCTACATGGGCATGGCGGCGCATGCCGCCATCGTTCGCTCAGACGGGTCCGTGTTTGCACACGTCCATCCGACTGGATCCGTGCCGATGGCTTCGTTTGAGCTGGCCCAGGCGAGTTTGCCCGCGACTTTAGAACAGAGCGCGCACAGCTCAATGAACATGGGGCAAATGGCTGCCGATAAAGTTGCACCGGAAATTTCCATCCCCTATGGCTTTCCCAAAGCCGGTCTTTACCACGTTTTTGTTCAGGTCAAACGTGCCGGTCAGATCCAAACGGGCGTTTTCGACGCAAACGTGAAATAACTCCGCTACACAGGTTTAATCCTGCCTCGGTTTTAGCAAGCCAATCTCCGCCGAATACCTGAACAGAAGGACAGCGTGAGAGAGCTGTCCCTCTGTACGGTAGCTTTTGAAGACCGATTCGGGATTTAATATGAGCCATGTATCTTCCGGTCAACTCACTGAGGGTAGTGCTCACTGTAAGAAGTGTGGTCAGGAGAGCTCAACCGTGAAACCCGGCCTCCCAACCATCTGAGACTTACGTAATAACAAGGTCTTTGTACGGCTTATCGGGCCGTTGCGTCCCCTGTCATCCGCCGAGTCGCTTCGTTTTCTCGAGTTGTGTTCGTTCTCTAAGGAGACCTATGTCGCGACAACTGAAGGCGACCCCCTTCTACCTTTGCGTTTTGGCAAGCCTGTTCGCGTTCGGGGGTGCTCATGCGCAGGGCCGACGCGGCGGAGACGCACCTGCTGTCATCACGCAGAGAATAGACGAGAGGAATCGCGTCATTCTGCAGGGCTCTACTCGCCACGAAGCTGATTCAGACGACGATCGCGGCGATGTAGATGACGCCTTGCCCATGCAACACATGCTGCTGCAGTTGCGCCGCTCTCCAGATCAAGAGCGCAAACTTCAGCAGTTCATCGATGACATCCATAAGGAGGGTTCGCCAAACTTCCACCGATGGATTGGCGCCCAAGAATTTGGACAAAGGTTCGGCTTGGCGACGCAAGACCTCGACACGATTACAGATTGGCTTGAATCTCACGGATTTCAGATCAACGTGGTCTATTCGAGTGGGATGGTAATCGATTTTTCCGGCACAGCGCGCCAGGTGCGCCTGGCGTTTCATACGCCCATTCATCATTTTAACTTTAGAGGGGAGCAGCACATCGGCAACGTGAACGATCCTCAGATCCCTGCTGCCTTGGCTCAGGCGATTGTAGGCGTGGTCTCCCTGAACGATGTCAAGCCGGTCGCCCTGCACAAAATGCACAAGTTCCGGGGTAAGTACACATTTGATTCTTCTGGCCCAACGTATGCGATGGTGCCCTCGGACCTGGCGACCATATACAACCTGAATCCTCTCTTTCAGACAGGCTACGCAGGCCAAGGTCAGACGATCGTACTGATCGAAGATACCAACGTATACAGCGCTGCGGACTGGACGAAATTCCGATCGACGTTTGGGCTCTCCGGCTATTCGTCAGCTTCCTTCGCGACCATCCATCCGACGCCTTCCAGCGGCCCGAACAACTGCAGCAATCCGGGCGTCATCCCTCCGAACGATGCGGAAGCGATATTGGATGCGGAATGGGCCAGCGCCGCAGCGCCTGGCGCGACTCTGAAGCTGGCGTCCTGCGCGGATACCACCACAACTTTTGGCGGCTTAATTGCCCTCGAGAATTTGATCAACAGCAACAGTCAACCACCGGCAATCATGAGCATCAGCTATGGTCAATGTGAGACCCAGAACGGCGCATCAGCCAACGCAGCATATTACACGGCATATCAGCAGGCAGTGGCCGAAGGCGTTTCGGTCTTTGTCGCCGCCGGTGATAGCGGCGCCGCGGGATGCGACAACAGCGCTTCCCAAGCAGTAAATGGCATCGGCGCCAACGCTTTTGCGTCCACCCCGTACAACGTAGCCGTGGGCGGTACGGACTTCAGCGATACGTATTCCGGCACCAACAACCTCTATTGGAATACAACGAACAATTCGACTTTCGGTTCAGCGCTCTCTTATATTCCGGAAATTCCGTGGAACAATTCGTGCGCTGGGCAACTGATCTCAAACTACGAAGGCTATACGACACCCTACGGTCCAAGTGGCTTTTGCAGTAGCGATGTTGGCGCATTTTTGCAGACGACGGTCGCGGGTGGCGGAAGCCCTAGCGGCTGCGCGACGGGTAATCCTTCGATCGCGGGCGTGGTGAGCGGAAGCTGCGCGGGGTGGCCGAAACCTTCCTGGCAGTCAATTTTGGGTAATCCAAACGACGGCGTGCGCGACACTCCGGACGTGTCGCTGTTTGCTGCCGACGGACTGTGGGGTCACTACTACGTATTTTGTTGGTCCGATACCGCGAACGGCGGAGCCGCTTGCACGGGTGCTCCTAGTGGCTGGTCGGGCGCCGGCGGAACGTCGTTCGCGTCGCCGATCATGGCCGGCGTTCAAGCCCTAATCAATCAAAAGGCAGGCTCGCGCCAGGGTAACCCCAATCCCGTATATTACGGCCTTGCAGCTGCAGAGTATTGGTCGAACGGTACTTCCTGCAATTCGAGCAATGGTTCCGGCATCGGGAGCGCCTGTATTTTCAATGACATAACTCAGGGCGACATGGATGTAAACTGCACCGGCCCGAATTGCTATCAGGGTGTGCTCTCTACTTCTAATCAGGCGTATAACCCCGCTTATGGCACAGGTATAGGGTGGGACTTCGCAAC
>Ga0307479_10003780_pt1 | contig 13826 bp, 9 predicted proteins | sample atmos_gasesECM4C_FD_203743 | JGI IMG/M metagenome (GOLD analysis project Ga0307479, IMG submission 203743) | Hardwood forest soil microbial communities from Morgan-Monroe State Forest, Indiana, United States - atmos_gasesECM4C_515 | ecosystem: Environmental > Terrestrial > Soil > Temperate...
GACAGCACTGAGGGAGATCAGAGGACTTGTTTCGATGCGCGGCTCAAGAACAGTTGTCTGCAACCGAGCCGTTGAGGCTAATCTTTTTCATCGTCACGGTCGTCGCCTCGGGCACGCATCGCGTGTCTCGACACGTAATCCGCCACGGCTCTGCCCAGTGCATTTGCGCGCACGCACGAAGTTCGGAAGTGAATGCCACCAAAGACGCGCGCATCGGCGATTTCCGCGGTCGCCGCCGAGAAACTATGAAACGAGCGAGTGCCCGGGCGTATTTCCGAGGTGAGGCTAAAGTCTGTATCCTCTCCAAACACAGCGGCAAGGATGAAAGCTGCTGCTCCACTCATCGACGAGTGGGCCGAGGGGTATTCGGGATGCGCAGGAGTGCCTGTTAAAGAGTCGAGCCATGGCTCCCACAGCGGATCGGCATCCGCAGGCGTGAGACCCGCTCGGATTGCCGTGATCGGCCGCCAGAAAACGTAGCGATACTTGCTATCCCAGCAGGCGATAAGCGCATCGGAAAGGGTGATATTCAATAACGCAAATAAGTGCGCATTCTCAGTCAGAGTCAGCCCGCGTGCGGCTGAGAGCTGCGCGGCAATGCGGTTCCAGGCAAGGGGAGTATTCAGTGCCCAAAATAACGCGAGTTCCGATTGATCCGGAGTGCGCATCGAGCCAGAGAGGGTACCCATAACTTTTATTTCGTTGAGATCTGCAGCGTACTCGGGGCTGTTGAGAGCCAGGGGCGGCGGCAGGCGGAACTGCGAAGGTCGCGTGAGTACCCACGGCGTCATGGTGGCGATCTGGGGTGTTGCTCCGGAGGCGTTGGCTGGCGGCGTGGGGCGCCAGACGCCCACGTTCGGTGCGCCGAGGAATGGCGGGGGCGGGGGTGCGAACCCGTCGGTCAGCCGCAAGGTCCAAATGGTATCGGCAACTGTTTGTCCCCAGGCGACGCCCGCCGCGATGGATTCGGCTTTTTCAGTCAACGCGAGCGCCGTGAGCGACGCATTCAGCCGAGTGGTGAGCGTCCCGCTCTGCGCTGGATATAGGTGCAAGAGAATCGCGTAAGCGGCCTGAATCGCCGCTGCGCGCTGCGATGCGTTGTGTGGCGCGTCCGGTCTCACTAGCAACGGGCGGAAGCGAGGCTCGATGCCGTTGACGGCATCGAAAACCGAGGCCGAAACCAGTGCGACTATGCGGCTAGTCACATTCGGGGCGGTGCCGGCCGCAAGGACCGTGGTGTTCATGACGCCGATCCACTCGAGCACGGGGTCTGGCGTGGAAGCCGACACGGGCAGGGGACTAACGGCGAGCAGCACCGCAATCAGCATCAGCATTGCGCTTCTTATGGTCGCGCCGCCACTTCGTCGGCGGAGAAATAGGAAAAGGTCTGCGCTAAGGCCTGTCGAGTTACGAATCATGGATCCTCCTGAGATATAAAACTGCACTGTAACGGGCTACCCGGGCGGTCTGTGGCGACCTGGCAAATCGCTCGACGCACTGGTCACGCCCTGACGTGATCGCTCGTGGCGGGATAGTGCGCCCGGCACACACCTGAGCGCAACGTGCAAGAAGAGGCAAAGAAGAGCAAAGTGCGGCGCGCGAAGCCTTTTCGCCTGTTCAGACAGTTGCCACGGAAACAAACAGGTGTGATACTTCACCTACCTAGCAGGAGCCCATAAGCCCATGTCTGTCCAGGCGACATCAACCCCCAGGATCGGTACGGATGACCTGGGGCGGCGGCTGGAATCCTGGAAAGAGATTGCCGCCTACCTGGGACGTGACGTTACCACCGTCCGCCGGTGGGAGAAGCGCGAGGGACTGCCAGTCCGTCGTCTCCACCACAGTAAGCTCGGGTCGGTCTTTGCTTACACCGCTGAACTCGACGCATGGCGGGATGAGCGGGCGCTTACGGCCGCAACCGATGCCACAGATGCCCGTCCGGTTTCAGAGGACGTCGGAGACGGGGCTCATGTGCGCAGGGGGGTGGCTCTCGCTGCGTTGGCGTTGGCTCTTGCCGCCAGCCTGTTTTGGCTTGTGCGCGGTCGGAGCAGCATACAACCGGCTAGTGCCAACGGAGGCATCCGGTCGCTTGCCGTTCTTCCGCTGCAAAACTTCTCCGGCAATCCCGAGCAGGACTACCTCTCCGATGGCATGACGGAGGCGCTGATTGCCCGGCTCTCGGCGATTCACGCTCTACGTGTGATCTCGCGCACTTCAGCGATGCAGTTCAAAGGCACGCGGAAGTCCGTGCCTGCGATTGGGAAAGAACTAAACGTCGATGCGGTCATCGAAGGTTCGGTGCTGCGATCCGGAGACAAGATTCGGGTCACTGTTCAATTGATTCGAGCCGACACCGACGAGCACTTGTGGTCTGGTACGTATGACCGAGAACTGCAGGATGTTCTGGTGTTGCAGAGCGATGTGACCCAGGGCATTGCGGGTCACATTGAGAGCGCGGTCAGTGGCATGCAAAGAGGCTCACCCGTTGCCCCGCGTACGGTGGCTCCTGATGTCTACGAGGCTTACCTGAAGGGCCGTTTTGCGCTGCATAAGAACACCCAAGTCGGGTTCAAGGAAGCCATCACGCATTTCGAGCAGGCGATTAATGGCCAGGAGACCTTCGCTCCGGCCTATGCAGGCTTGGCGGAAGCCTACAATCAGTTGGGATTAGTTTTCTTTGGGGCTTCCCCTCTCGAAGTCCGCCCGAAGGTCCTCGCCGCTGCCAGGAAGGCACTGGAACTGGACCCCGGGCTCGCTGAAGCGCACGTCCTGCTCGCAGACACGTTGCAGAAAAATTGGCAGTGGACGGAAGCCGAGACGGAATACAAGCAAGCCATTGCGCTGAGCCCGAGCGATGACGACGCTCACGCTAGCTTTGCGTACTGGTTTCTGTGCCAGGGGCGGACTCAAGAGGCGCTTTCCTGGGCGCGACGTGCACAGGAGCTTGACCCGCTGGCACTTCACGGCATCGAAGTCGGCTGGATCCTCTTTCATGCTCGCCGCTACGACGAGGCCATTCAGGAATTGCGCACGGTGCTGACCATAGAACCTGAGAACCCGATGGCTCTGTGGTTCCTCGGCTTTTCGCTTATCGGCGCCGAACAGTTCGATCAGGCGATTCAAGTACTGGAGAAAACTGCTAACGTTTCGCATCGCAGCTCGGCTGTGCTGGGCGTGCTTGTGCATGCCTATGCGGGCGCCGGCCGCCGTACGGAAGCCCTGCGGGTTCTCGGCGAGCTGCACCGGCAGCGACAATCGGGTTACGTCCCGCCAGCCGCGTTTCTGAACGCCTACCTGGGACTCGGTGACACGGAGAACGCCTTTGTATGGATGGGGCGCGCCGCCGAAGAACGATCGAACATCATGCAGTTCCTCAAAGTGCACCCGTTCTTCGATTCCGTGCGCGGCGATCCGCGGTTTGCGGAGTATCTCCGCCGGGCGAATTTCTCACCTTGAACAATTAGCAGCAAGCACGCACATTGGGCCATATAGAGTGCCTCTGTCTCTCAGAGTGCACTGCTCTTTCGTGCCTTTGACGCGCTTGTACCGACGCGACGTCAAAAGAGAAGCAACAAGGCGCGAGGAAGATTCGCAGATGCCAGAGTTGCCGGACATTGTTGTTTACATTGAGGCGCTGGAGCGGCGGATCGCCGGGCGCGTTCTCGAGCAGGTGTTGATCGCGGGGCCATTTTTGTTGCGGACGGCCAGGCCTCCCGTGGAAACGACTCACGGCCACAGAGTGACGGGATTGCGGCGCGTGGGAAAGCGGATCGCCATTGGGTTGGAAAACGATTTGTGGCTGGTATTCCACCTGATGATCGCGGGACGCTTGCATTGGAAAGAGCGGCGCATCAAGCCGGATGGCAGGCGCGTGCTCGTGGCTCTCTATTTCGATAGCGGCACGCTTACTCTCACCGAGGCCGGGACGCAAAAGCGTGCGTCACTCCATCTCGTGGAGGGAGAAGAAGGGCTGGCGGATCTCGATGCCGGAGGAATCGACGTACTTTCGTCCGGGTATGAACAATTCGCGGCGGCACTGACTTCTTCCAATCACACGTTGAAGCGAGCGCTGACGGACCCGCACCTCTTCAGTGGAGTCGGCAATGCATACTCCGACGAGATCCTCTTTCACGCACGGCTGTCTCCGGTGCGGCTAACGCAGAAGATGAATTCGGAAGAGATTCGGAGGCTGCATGAAGCTATTTTGAAGACGCTGACGGACTGGACGCGAGAGCTGCGCGCAGCAGCGGGCGAGAAGTTCCCGGAAAAGGTCACGGCGTTTCGCGAAGGGATGGCAGTGCACGGCCGATACGGGCAGCCGTGTCCGGTGTGTGGGACGAAGATTCAGCGGATTCGTTATGCCTCCAATGAGACCAACTATTGTCCAAGGTGCCAAACAGGAGGGAAGTTGCTCGCGGATCGCGCGCTAAGCCGGTTGCTGCGAGAGGACTGGCCGCGCTCTCTCGAAGAGTTGGAAGAGCGGCTTTCACGGTAGGTCTGCGGGGCGACTCGATTGATCCTGGGGGCTCCCAAACTCGGAAGTGTGAAAATGAGATTCACCCGTGCACTGAATACAGGGATGTCTATTTCCGCTATAGGTAATACAGGATGTGGTTATGAACAGGCAGGGGTTGTCGAAACTAATAAAAATGGACTAGAATCTGGGGCAAGCGGCCTCCGAATCGACTGGGGCAGGGGGAATCGAACGGATCCTTTCCAGCAAACTGTTTCAATGTGACGCACTGCCGTTTTTCCCGCAAACGGGCACGTTTCGACGATGAAACCGAGGGAAACGCGTGAAGCCTAAATCGGAGGGTAAAGAAGAGCGACGAAATGCCGCGAACGCGCAAGGCACGCCGCCTGTGCAGGAGGGTGGCACCACCATCGTCGCGATTGGAGCTTCCGCGGGAGGGATCGAAGCCTTCACGGAGCTAATGAATTACCTCCCGGTCGATACCGGAATGTCCTTCGTCCTGGTACAACATCTCGATCCGAAACATCACAGCATCCTTACCGAATTGCTTGCCAGGAAGACCGCGATGAGCGTCACGGAAGTGTCAGAGGGAATGCATATTGAGCCCAATCACGTGTACGTCATCCCGCCAAACGCCTCGATGTCTATTTCCGACCACACGCTGCACCTCGGTCCTCGGGAAGAATCTCGCGGGCTGCACATGTCCGTGGACCACTTTATGCGTTCGCTCGCGGAACAGGAAGGGAACCGGGCCATTGGGGTGATCCTGTCGGGCTCGGGCTCGGACGGAACCCTGGGTATGGCGGAAATCCAGGCCCACGGAGGCGTGACCTTTGCGCAGGACGCCGCGTCGGCCAAGTATGACGGCATGCCGCGGAGCGCGGCTGCTGCAGGATCTGTGGACTACGTGCTTCCTCCCAAAGGAATTGCCAAGGAGCTTACGCGGATTTCACGTCATCCGTACCTGGCTCGCAAGATCTTGCACACCACGCCCGAGGTTGCCGCACCTTCCGGCAACGGGCTGAACACTATTTTTCAGGTTTTGCGAAAAGCCACCGGCGTGGACTTCACGCACTACCGGCAATCCACCATCTTGCGGCGGGTGCAGCGCCGCATGGTGGTTCACAAGATTGATAAAATCGAAGAGTATGCCAAGTTCGTGCAGAGCAAGCCTGCCGAGGTGCAGGCGCTGTATCAGGACATGCTAATCAACGTGACCAGCTTCTTCCGCGGAGAGCGTGTCTTCGAGGCCCTGAAGTCCAAGGTATTCCCAGCCATCCTGAAAAGCCTGACAAGGGAACGCGGTATCCGCATCTGGACTCCGGGGTGTGCCTCCGGCGAGGAAACCTATTCAGTGGCTATCGCACTGCTCGAATTCCTGGGGGAAAAGGCTTCCCACGTCCCGATTCAGTTTTTCGGGACGGACGTGAGCGAGACGAGCGTCACGAGAGCGCGCAACGGCGTCTATCCGGAAAATATTCAAGCAGACGTATCGCCGGAGCGGCTTCGGAGGTATTTCACAAAGGTAGAGAGCGGTTACCGGGTCAGCAAAACTATCCGGGACATGTGCATCTTCGCCCAGCACAATGTCCTGAACGATCCTCCGTTTTCCCGAATGGACCTCATTTGCTGCCGGAATCTGCTCATTTATCTTGAACTGGTGCTCCAGAGTCGTGTGATTTCTCTCTTTCACTATGCGTTGCGGCCCAATGGCTTTCTAGTGTTGGGAGGTTCCGAGGGCATCGGGGCAACCTCGAACTTGTTCGCAGTGGAAGACCGCACACACAAGATCTTTTCGAGGAAAGGCGGAGCCGCGCGCCAGACTCCTGGGTTTTCCCTCCATTCCCCGACAGAACAGAGAGAATCTGACGCGGCTCGTTTACCGACGAAGCAACTGGATTCGAGCTGGGGTTATGGAGAAGCACAAAAGGAGTTCGACCGCCGGCTTCTGACGCAGTACGCTCCAGCGACGGTCTTTGTCAACGAGGAGATGGAAATCATCCACACGCGGGGGAATGTGGACCGCTATTTGAAGCTGGCGGCGGGGCGGGCCAGCCTAAGCCTCATGAAGATGGCTCGCGAAGGACTACTCATCGAACTGCGGAACGCGATTAGCCGGGCCAAGAAGGAAAACGCGGTCGTCGGAAAGCGCAACCTGCACATCAAGAATGGGGACGGAAACGGAACTGGCGAAGGAGTGCCTGCATCCACGGCGAACCGCTTGGTGAATTTCGACGTGATTCCGGTCACCCTGGGAAATTCAAAAGAGCTGTACTTCATGATTGTCTTTCAGGAAGCGCCGCCGGAGCGGCCAAGGGAGGCCTCTACTCGGCGGGGCAAGCCCAGTGAAGAAACGGAATCGGCCTTGAAACGAACCGTGAAGCTCGAAGAGGAACTGACGGCGACGAAAGAGTATCTGCAATCCGTCATCGAAACGCAGGAGGCCACGAACGAGGAGTTGCAGTCCGCGAACGAGGAGATTCTCTCCAGCAATGAGGAATTGCAGAGCACCAACGAGGAAATGGAAACCGCCAAGGAAGAATTGCAGTCCGCGAACGAGGAGTTGACTACCGTCAACGACGAGCTCCGAAACCGCAACCTGGAGATCACGCAGATCAACAATGACTTGGTGAATTTGCTCTCAAGTACTGATATTGCTGTGATCATGATTGGCAGCGATCTTACCATTCGCCGCTTCACGCCCAAGGCGCAGAAGTTCCTAGGATTAATCCCGGGGGACATCGGCCGCCCGCTTGTGAATATCAATCCAACGATTGAAATTGCGGATCTCCAGTCGATGGTTCTGCAGGTGGTGGCGGATTTCCACACGTTGGAAAGAGAACTCACGGACCGCATGGGCGTTCACTATCAGTTTAGAATTCTTCCCTATCGCACCTTGGACAACAGAATTGATGGTGCGGTGATCACCATTGTAGATATTGCTCCGGGCAAACCGGGCGCCAAGCCTAAGGGCAATTCTTGACCGCGAGGTGGGGAGGAATTCTCGTTCCCGAACCCATGGTCGGTTTAGGGGCTAACTAAACATAATGTTCAACATAGCCGTACTAACGCTCTAAAGTATTGACAATATGACTATATTTATGTATAAGTAGAGCCAGCCTGCATCGAAGTATCACGCGTCTCGGGGAACGGAAGAAGCATATGCCAGACCAGTTGGCATTCACCGCAAAGCCTTGGGGGAATGCGGCGGTGGTGTATCGCGCGATGGAGGACTATCCCCGGCCCATCGGGACCTGGACGCAAACGCGTACCTTTGCCACGCGGCTGAACGAAGGCCTGGAACTCGATCCCCTCCAAGCACGCCAAATCATCACCGCTCGTTCCATTGCACCAGCGATCTTCAAGAACAAGAATGGTTCAGGGGGCCTTTCAGAAACGTTTCCACTTCCGGAAGATTCCATGTTCGTGTCCGGCGGACAGAAGTCGGATAACCATGACGGGCAGCAGTGCGTGAGGCTTCGAAGCTCGGACCAGGAAATGAAACCTGGGGCGACGAAGTACAGGGACTTCAAAGATTGAAAGATTATTGGAGGCATCCTTTGTCCTCAATCAGCCAGACCGAGAACTTCGTCCACAAATCCTGGGGCCAGGGTAGTTGGCACGGCGTTGCTAAACCGTTCGCCGGAGAGCGACACCCCTTGAACAGACTACTTCATGATTCAACCGTTGGAGTCGCCTTTTTCGATCGGCGTCTACATTGCAGGGCGCTTAACGGAGCCTTGAGCAGGATGATTGGCGTTTCGGTTAGAGAGCAAATCGGGAAGCCAATGCATCAGGTCTTTCGCACGGAAGCCCCCAGGTTAAAGCCGGCCTTTCAACGTGTTTGGGGAACAGGCCACTCCTTGGCGAATGTTAAATTCAAGGCAAAATTGTCTCCTCAAAAGGAAACGCATCACTGGCTGGTGAACTTTTACCCAGTGAAGGACGAACTGGGCCAGGTTCGGCTGGTTGCGGCGGTCTTTTCCGAAGTCACCAAGAGACGTTCCGTGGAATCGCTGCTTCGCCGCATTCGCGATAAGCGCCCGGGCGATGCCGTCGATGAGCCCACGCTCCCGGGAGAAGGATTCACCGATCTTTCGGAGCGAACTTTTGAACTGGTCAAACACTCCGCGGATCTCCTCAAGAGTTCTATGTCTCTGCGATCCCAGGTGTCTGAGATGCGATTGCAAACGGGATTGTGGCGTCTGGCGCTGTGTTTGATCGTTCCTCCGAGCCGGGAACTCGCGCTGTCGCCGGCAGAGTCCAGTGTCGGAGTGACAGCTCCGGAGGGCACGCCGGATGAGAATGAACTGCTTTCTGGCGGACCTAGTTTCAGAGAACGACAGGTCCTCCGCTATCTGGCTGATGGCAAATCCAACAAAGAGATTGGCGTGGCACTCAACATCAGCACAAGGACAGTGGAGTTCTACCGCGCCCGGATCATGGTCAAACTAAATCTTCACTCGACCGCAGCGCTTGTTCGCTACGCCGTTCGCCAGAAGATTGTCGAAGCATGAAAGCCTTCCGCACTTGCCAGTGTTTGGAGCGCAGCTCCCCATACACACCACAGTAATCAGATTGACGTAGGTATATCTACTGTATTGACGGTCTGAGAAGCGCGAGGTATTTCTGTGCCCCCCTAAGGAGGTTTCCCAAAATGAATCACTACTTGATTTGCAAAAACCCCAGTTGCCGCTTTGTACTAGACCTTCGGGTAAACGGGAAATCACTGGACAGCCTTCACCTTATTTTGAAGAAGTGCCCTGACTGCGGAGGGGCATGGACATCCACGTGCCCATTCTGCAGCCAACCGTTGATGATCAACTTTGTGGAAGGGCTCCCGCAGGCCGCGTGTTGCGGACAGAGATTGCGCGGCGAAGCGCAGGCCGCGTAGCTTGGCTTGAAAACATCGTTGAGCCGCGGCCGCAGGGACTTCCTCGGCCTTGGCGTAATTTAGGATCCATCCTCGATCGGGACGGCGTGTCAAACGACGGCTTAGCTGTCGGTTGATCCCCATCAGCACGACGTGAGACCGGTTGACGTGAGGCAGCAAGCAGATGATTTGGATGGAGGCTTTGCCAGATAGGCTTGCCGCCCCACCCTCGGAGGCTTCCAACAGGCGAGGCGGCAAGACCTCCCGGGCGGGGGAACTCAATTCTTAGAGAACGTTTAGATCGTCACCCGGCGAGTATTGCTCCACCGTTCTAAAAATTCTGGGACCTCCGATGGCGCAAACACAGCCGTTCACGTCGGCGGCGGCCATGCCAAATCGCGAGGTGGGCACAGGCGCGGCGAGGGAAGTAGCAACACGCCATCCCTTGCCCGGAAGTGCCGCTAATTCACCACAAAAGCACTGAACGTGATGGCGCCTCCCTGCCAGGTGAACGTCTGATTGGCCGGCGTCGCGTTCGCAAATCCCGCCGGGAAACCTGTGACTTGCAACGTGTAGGTAGCGCCGGGAGTCAGGACTCCTCCTGTGGTGGCGATGAAATAAAAGCCGGTAATGTCGGTAGTCGCCGTGGGAACGACATTTCCGCCGGCGTCGAGAATGCTCACCACAGCCCCCGCGACTCCCGCGCCGTTCCCGTCGACAATGTAGCCGGTAATGGGATCGGGAATCAGGCCCACTTTCAGGCTGTCGATGAGGCTTTGCACGTCAATCAATAGCGTCCTCACTGGATTGAAAGCTACGCCGCCTGATGAGCATGTGGTCGAAATGTGTTTACCTGCTTGGGCTTGAATTTGATTCTTCAGGGCTCCCAGAGCATTGATGGCGCTTTGTACGTCTCCGGCGCTGATGGAAGTTTGCGCCGCGTTCAGCTTGCTCGTGAGCGCGCCGGAAATACCGGAGTTGTCGATGCATGAAGCCGCTTGCATTTTGCTGATCACCGCGGCGACGGGGGCTAGGGCAGCCGATACGATCACGCTGACGACCGTGGAATGCGTCAGGGACCCAGAAGTGCCGGTGATTGTCAGCGAGAAAGTTGTCGGCGTGACGGACGGCCCGATGGTTATCGTCAGTGTCGAAGTCGCGGCACCTCCGCTAGCCGGCGACACAGGGTTGGAACTAAATGAGGTAGTGACTCCAGAGGGCGCGCCAGAAGCTGTCAGGGTCACCGGAGAATTGAATCCACTGAGCGAAGTTACAGTAACTATGTCATTCTCCGACCCACCAACTTTGACGTTGATCGGGGAAGGCGCGCTAATGGAGAAGTCAGGTGCAATGACAAAGATTGGCCCGGACGTACCCGTTATGGAAGCGCTCGCCGCGTCCGTAGCGGTGATGGTTTGGTTGCCGCCGGTGACGAGTGTAGCCGAGAAAGTGTGGACGCCAGCGTCAGCAGGCGCAAATGTGTAATTCGGCGGAAGTGTGGCCTGTGGATCCGTGGAGGTGAAGTGCACAGTGCCGTTGTACGAACGCAGGATATTGTTGTTGTTATCGAGCGCCGTCACGGTGAAGTTGAATGGCGTCCCCGAGTTTACAGAGGTCGGAGCGGACACGGAGAAGTGGCCGGAGACCACGTTGACAGTGAAAGTCCCCGTGCCCAAATGGCATCCCGTTGAATCGGTCCCGGTCACGGTGAAAACATTCGGGCCAAGGGAAGGCGGAACGCCCGCAAAGCATCCCGCCGTAACAATGCTGCAAATCGCCACGCCCGTACCGTTCGGGGGCGTCCAAGTGAAGTTGTATGGACTCGTGGCTCCCGCGGGAACGGACGCAAACAAAGTTACAGGATCGCCGAAGAAGGCCGTTCCAGGTCCGCTTACTTGAATGGGAGGAGCGACGACCTGTTGCGTCAGAAGGGAGGAACTGCTCGACGAGAATGCGCCATCGCCCGCATAAAAAGCCGTAATCGTATGTGTGCCGAGGGCGAGGGGCGTGTTGTAGATCGCTTCTCCGTTCGTCAAAGGCAGTGGTGCGCTTAGCGGATTCCCGCCGTTGTCGAAAAGCGTGACAAATCCAGTTGGTGTCCCGGAACCTGTGGTCGATTGCACGAACGATTCCAAACCGCTTTGCTGACAACTGCTCAGATTGTTGGTTCCGGGCAGCGTCTGGCCCGCGAACAACGACGTCTGGCTGGCAATCGGCGTCGGCTGGAAGAGTTCCGCAGAGGATAGGAAAGTAGGTGCACTGCCGTCGCCCACAGCGTTGTACCCGCCAGCCACCACGACCTTGGTCGGGCCAGGCCCAAGCTCTAGCGTGGCAGTGTGACCTGAGCGCGCCGCATTCATGCTTCGCGCGGTCAGCCACGAATCTGCAACGGGGTCATAAACTTCAACGAAATCCGTGGTTAGCGGGAAGCCATTACTTAGGACTACATTACCTCCGGCTATGAGGACTTGGCCGTTGGGCAGCAGCGTGGCCGTATGGTTACCGCGCGGGGTGGACAGGCTTGCCGCGGGCGTGAAGTTGTTGGTGCTCGGATCCCAAAGCTCGGCAGTTTGCAGTTGCGGCAAATTCCCATCGTTTCCATCGAAGCCGCCTGCGACGAGCACTCGCCAGGAGCCGTCCGCCACGCGCACGACAGTTGCGGTGGCGTGGTACCGGTTTTTCGACATGCTGCCCGTGCCCGACCAAGTGTTCGCGTTAGGATCGTAAACCTCGGCATCCGAGGGACAGTTAATTGCGATTCCAGCGACGTTGTAACCGAAATTGCCCCCCGCAACGAATACGCGCCCATCGGGCAACAGCGTCGTCGCTGCGCCCACGCGCCCGCCATTCATGCTTGCGGTCTTCGACCAAGTGTTGGAGGGTGGGTCATAGATCTCTGCCGTCTGTCCACTCCAATCTCCGGCGGGCGCCAGGATTTGACCGTTGGGTAGCCGGACAAGAGTAAACTCCGCCCGGGCAGAATTCATGCTGGCCGCGGGTGTCCAGCTAAACATGTTTTCGTCAAACAATTCCGCCGCTTTTGTACCGAAGCCTGTGGTCGGTCCGGCTTGACCCAGTGGCCCCTGAATTCCGCAATCGCCGCCGAGGTTGAAGCTCAAGACGGCTGTCGTTCCGCTGTATCCCCCCGCTACCAGGACGCTGGTGAGGTTTTGAAGGAGCGCGGCCCCGTGATAGGCGCGGTCCGTGGCCATATTGGGAAGACTGAACCAACCGTTTTGGCTTGGCTGGTACAAGCTTGCTACGGTGAGAGCTGACGCGGTTGGCGTAATGGCTTGCGAGTTGCCGCCTGCAACCAAAATGGTGCCATCGCCGAGCAACGTGGCGGTGTGATTTGCCTCTCCGATTCCTCCTGTCAGCGGGAGAGAAGGAAGTGGGCTCCAAAGGCCAAATAGCTGTCCCTGCTGCCCCAAAAGACCAGCGGCAAACAGGCATAAGACCAGGCCAACCAGGGTCGTGAATTGGAAAGCCCGCCGCCGCGTCGTCATGGACATACTCCTCCGCAGGTCGGGGCGGGCCCGGCCGGAAACTAGCGAGAAAATCCTTCTGGACTGCGTCATGATGATCCTCCCAAAAATGTCGTTACCCTATAAATCGAAGGACGAAAGAAAAGTTGGCCTACGAGAATCCGCTCATTTTGCCCAGCGTCAGTTACTAAGCCACGGGGCGGCCTGCGCAAAACCGTCATCGGTCACCGTTCCCGATTGCGCCCAGGCTCGCCCCGGGAACCCACGCAGCGAAATCACGACAACCAGTCCAGACATCCAAAGAACGAGCTTGCGCATGGAAACCTCCTCAGCCCCAAACCAAGAATCTCGCTACCTCAACTAACAATTCACCCAGGCCCATTCGACCGCACTCCCTCTCTCTTCTATATTCGGAAAAACAAGCCAAACTGCCTCACGCCTAAAGGAATTCAGTAAGCCACGCTCCCGTGGTCTTTGACATGGCGCGCATTTCATCAAAGCACGCGAGGGCGTGTCACCACCTGTTCAGGTAGGGAATTTCGACAGCTAACAGAGGGGAGGTACTTAGGAGAAGTCTTACCGAACGATGCGGTTGCGCAGAGCTTTGGCAACCGCTGCGGATTTCGAATGGACGTGAAGCTTCTCGTAAATGTGTTTCATGTGAAAGGCAATGGTATTCACCGTAACGCCGAGTTCCTCGGCGGCGGTCTTGTAATTGTGCCCCTGGGCCAGCAGTTGCAGTAATCGCACTTCGTGCGGTGTCAACTCATGCGCTGCCTTCTCCGGTGGCCGAAAGTCCTGAAAAAGTGTAACCACGCGCCGCGCAATTTCCGGCGACATGGGGGCGCCGCCGGCAACCGCTTCCTTCAGGCACTCCAGGAGCCGTGCCGGCGGCGTCTTCTTCAAAAGATACCCGCTGGCGCCTGCGCACAGTGCGTCAAAGATGCGGTTATCGTCGTTGTAGACCGTCAAGACCAACGCGATGATGTTCGGG